>Ga0265298_10004790_pt1 | contig 17168 bp, 15 predicted proteins | sample AusTroGonzalo_MG_3_FD_193486 | JGI IMG/M metagenome (GOLD analysis project Ga0265298, IMG submission 193486) | Bovine rumen microbial communities from tropical cattle in Woodstock, Queensland, Australia - Gonzalo_01 | ecosystem: Host-associated > Mammals > Digestive system > Stomach > Rumen ... | reverse complement strand
ATGATCCATGGTGAAAGGAAGGAAAAACGATGGCATATTTCAGGATTGAGTACTATTCCAATGCGCTTCGGCGGGAAACCTCCTTTGAGGTGCTGATCCCGAACGACCCGAGAGAAGAAGCGATCCAGCCCGAGCAGGAAAAACCGATGAAAACCCTGTTCCTGCTCCACGGATATACGGGAAAGGCCGGCAACTATGTGCCGATGGAGCTTCCCGGGCAATATAACTTTGCGATTGTCATGCCCACTGGGGAGAATTCCTTCTATTTAAATGGCAAGGCAACGGGCCGCGCCTACCAGACGATGCTGGGGGAGGAACTGGTCGACTACGTACGGAAAACTTTCCGCCTTGCGCTTTGTCCGGAAGACACCTGCATTGCCGGATTGTCCATGGGCGGGTTCGGCGCGCTGCATACCGGATTGGCTTATCCGGACCGATTCAGCAAGATCGGCGCCATGTCCTCGGCCCTGATCCACCACGAGGTGGCTGCAATGAAGCCGGGCGAAGGGAACGACGTTGCAAATTATGATTATTATCTGGAAGTTTTCGGCGAACCGGAAAAACTGCTGGAAAGCGATAAGAACCCGGAAACCCTGATCCGCAAACTGAAGGCGGCAGGGAAGAAGATTCCGGATCTCTATCTGTGCTGCGGAACGGAGGATTTCCTGATTGAGAACAACCGGCGGATGCACCGCTTCCTGGAGGAGGAAGGCGTTGCCCATGAATATCATGAGGCTCCCGGGATTCATGATATGGTGTTCTGGACGGAACATATCCGAAAGATTGTCAAATGGATGTTTGAGTAGCCTTGCAAAGCCGGAAAAGTTATGATAGAATGCCTTGCGGCGCAGAACGTGCACCGCAGCTTTATGCTGAAATGATTCAGGAGGATATTATTCATGAGCCATACCTACGAGAAGGTTTCCGGAAACAAAGCCAAGCTGTCTTTTGTGATTTCTGCGGATCAGTTTGCCGAAGCGCTGCAGCAGGCTTTTCTGAAGCTGCGCAAGCGGATCAACGTCCCCGGCTTCCGCCGCGGAAAAGCTCCCCGCAAGATCATTGAGACGCTTTACGGCGAGAGCGTTTTCTATGACGACGCTTTTGAGATTGTGTTCCCGGATGCTTACCGTGAGGCGATTAAGGAATATGATCTGCATCCCGTGGATCAGCCCCAGATTGATCTGGACGAGATCGGCCCGGGGAAGGATCTGAAATTCCATCTGGAAGTGTTTGTCCGCCCGGACGTTACGCTCGGCGAGTACAAGGGGCTGACCGTTGAGGCAGACCTTCAGAAGCTGACAGACGAGATGGTGGATGCCCGCATTGAAGAGGACCGCAACAAAGCCAGCCGGACCATCGAGGTGGAAGACCGCTCCGTGCAGGAAGGCGACACCGTGAACCTGGACTATGCCGGTTCTGTGGACGGTGTTCCTTTTGCCGGCGGTACTGCCGAAGGCCAGACGCTGACCATCGGCAGCCACCAGTTCATTCCCGGCTTCGAAGAGCAGATGATCGGGATGAAGCTCGGTGAGGAAAAGGATCTGAGCGTCCGTTTCCCCGATGAATATCACGCGGAAGAGCTTAAGGGCAAGGATGCCGTGTTCCATGTGAAGGTAAACAGCATTCAGGTGACTGAGAAGCCCGAACTGGATGATGACTTCGCCGCGGACATCAGCGAATTCGACACCTTCAAGGATTACAAGGAAAACATTGTCAGCGAGCTGACCAAGCAGATCGAGAAGAACAACGACATCGCGATCGAGAACGCGCTGGTTGAGAAGGCAGCTGAAAATGCGCAGATGGATATTCCCGCCGCGATGATCGAGGATCAGGCGGACTATATGGTGCGTGAGATGGGCATGCGCATGAGCTATCAGGGCCTGCGGATGGAAGACTATCTGAAATACACCGGCCAGACCATGGAAGATCTGAAGAAAATGTACATGCCCGAAGCCGAAAAGCGGGTGCGGACGGAGCTTACGATTGAAGCGATCAGGAAGGCCGAAAACATCGAGCCAGCCGAGGAAGATATCGAGAAAGCGATTGCGGAGCAGGCAGAACGCATGGGCCAGGATGTTGAAACCTTCAAGAAGAACCTGACGGATGAACAGAGAGAATACCTGAAGGAAAACGCCGCGATCCGCATGGTCCTGGATCTGCTGAAGAAGGACGCCAAGATCGAGGAAAAGAAGGCAGAGGAACCCGAGAAGAAGCCGGCGAAGAAGACTGCCGCCAAGAAGACGACCGCGAAGAAAGACGACGCGGAAGAAGAGGAAAAACCCGCCAAGAAGCCCGCTGCGAAGAAGACGGCTGCAAAGAAAGATGACACGGAGGAAGAAAAGCCCGCGAAAAAGCCTGCCGCAAAGAAAACCGCAGCAAAGAAAACCGAAAAGAACGACGCTGAATAAGGATTCATACGGCGGCCCGGCCGGGCCGCCCATTTCAGTCAGAGGAGGAAAACGATATGCCGCTGATCCCGATGGTCATTGAACAGACAAACCGGGGCGAACGCTCCTACGACATTTATTCCCGCCTGCTGAAGGACAGGATTGTGTTCCTGGGCGGAGAGATCAACGATGATACAGCCAACCTTGTGGTAGCCCAGCTGCTGTTCCTCGAGATGGAAGATCCGGACAGCGATATCAGCCTGTACATCAACAGCCCGGGCGGCTCCGTTACGGCCGGGATGGCGATTTACGACACCATGCAGTACATCAAGCCCCAGGTGCGCACGGTGTGCGTCGGGATGGCGGCGAGCATGGGCGCTTTCCTGCTGATGGCCGGCGAAAAGGGCAAGCGGCTGGCGCTTCCCAATGCCGAAGTGATGATCCATCAGCCGCTGGGCGGCGCGCAGGGCCAGGCGACAGACGTGGCCATCCGCGCGGAATGGCTGATGAAGACAAAAAAGAAGATGATCAGCATGATGTCGGAGATGACCGGGCAGCCCCTGAAGAAAATCCAGACAGATGTGGAACGGGATTACTTCATGAGCGCTGAGGAAGCCCTGGACTATCATATTATCGACGAAATCTATCAGCCCAGAGAGAAGCAGGAAAAGTGAGGGAAGCCGTATGGCAAACAATTATAACCGTCAGAGTCCCCGGTGCTCCTTCTGCGGGAAGGAACAGCGCATGGTGGAACGGCTGGTTGCAGGCCCGAACGTATATATCTGCAATGAATGTATCGCGCTGTGTAATGATATCCTGAACGATGAAGCCTTTACGGAGGGGGAAGAGAAGCAGAACCAGATCGGCCCCGTCAAACTGCCTCTGCCCGCAGAAATGAAGCGGACGCTGGATGAGTATGTGATCGGTCAGGAACGTGCAAAACGCGCACTGAGCGTGGCCGTATACAACCATTACAAGCGCATCAACCGGAAACAACGGAAGAATGATGTCGAGCTTCAGAAGAGTAACATTCTCCTGCTGGGACCAACCGGAAGCGGTAAAACCTATCTGGCCCAGACGCTGGCCCGGATTCTGGAAGTCCCGTTTGCCATCGCGGATGCGACGAGCGTGACAGAGGCCGGCTACGTGGGCGACGATGTGGAAACAATCCTGCTTCGCCTTATCCAGGCTGCGGACTGGGATATCGAGAAAGCTCAGCGGGGAATTGTCTATATCGATGAGATCGACAAAATTTCCCGCAAGGGCGAGAATATGTCCATTACCCGCGACGTGAGCGGTGAAGGCGTTCAGCAGGCGCTGCTGAAGATCCTGGAGGGAACAGAAGCGGCGGTGCCGCCGCAGGGCGGACGCAAGCATCCGCATCAGGAACTGATTCGGATCGACACAACGAACATCCTGTTCATCTGCGGCGGCGCTTTTGACGGACTGGTCCCGATCATTGAGAACCGTATCGGCAAAAAGACACTTGGCTTCGGCGCCGAGATCCAGAGCCGGCGTGATCCCATGCGGACGGACGCGCTGAAGGAAGTCCGGCCGGAGGATCTGACCAAGTACGGCCTGATTCCGGAATTCGTCGGACGTCTGCCGATCGTCGTGACGCTGGACGGGCTGGATGAGAATGCACTGGTCCGGATTCTGACGGAGCCGAAGAATGCCCTGTGCAAGCAGTATGAAGCGCTGCTGGATATGGACGGAATCCGGCTCACGTTCGAAGAGGACGCGATCAGGGAGATTGCCCGTCAGGCGATCGAACGGAAATGCGGCGCCAGAGGACTGCGGGCAATCATCGAGGACGCGATGCTCGATACGATGTTTGAACTGCCGGGGATGAAGGACGTTAACGAATGCGTGATCACAAAGGACGCCGTGACCGGCGGAAAACCAAAGCTGATCTCCAGCGTCAGAAGACGGACGACAAGGCACGCGGAGGAGACCGCCGACAAGACGGACGCGTCTTAAGGTTTCGCGCCTGCAGGCGCGACCAGGGCTTTCCGATCGCCCTGGACCTTCGGATGGACTGCTTGCTTTGATAAGATTAAATAATTTGAGGTAGCAATGAGGAAAATCCAGACAATTGAATTGCCGGTACTGCCGCTTCGGGGACTGATGCTGTTTCCCAACATGGTCCTGCATTTTGACGTGGGACGGAAAAAGTCGCTGGCTGCCCTGGAACAGGGCATGATGGAACAGCAGAAGGTTTTTCTGATCAGCCAGAAAAACGACGATACGGATGAACCCGGCTGGAATGACCTGAGCAAGGTCGGTACCATCGCGGAAATCAAGCAGGTGATGAACCTGCCCGGTGAGAATATCCGCGTGCTCGTGGAAGGCGTCAGCCGCGGGGTGATCCGTGAAACGCTGACTGATGACCCCTGTATGCGCGCACAGATCAAAGTCTGCGAGGATAAGGCTGTCCGTTCCGCGGACGCTAAAGCCCTGCTGCGCACCAGCCAGGATCTGTTTGAAGAATATGCCAGGTCCTCCCAACGGGTGAGCCAGGATACGGTGGAATCAATCCACGCGATTGAAAAACCCGGCGAAGCGGCAGATCTGCTGGCAGCAAACGTTCTGAGCAAGAAGGAAGACCGCCAGGCGATCCTCGATGAACTGGATCCGGTCACACGGCTGGAGAAGGTTTGCGTGATCCTGATGCAGGAAACCGATATGGCGGATACGGAGAAGCAGATCCAGAGCCGCATCCGCAAACAAGTGGAGAAGAACCAGAAGGATTACTATCTGCGCGAGCAGATCAAGGCGATCCAGACAGAGCTGGGCGACCGGGATGAGACAGAAACGGCTGACCTGCGCAAGCGGATGGAAGAACTTCCCCTGAATGAGGAAGCTCGCGCCAAATGCGAGAAGGAATTGGACAGGCTCGGACGGATGGCGCCCGGAAGCCCCGAAAGTTCCGTCAGTCAGACCTATGTGGAATGGATTCTGGACCTGCCCTGGGGAAAGGAAACAGAGGATAATCTCGACCTGAACCGGGCCCGGGAGATCCTAAACAGGGATCACTACGGGATGGAGGACGTGAAGGAACGGATCATCGAATATCTGGCAGTGTTGCAGCTGAAAAAGGATATGAAAGGCCCGATCCTCTGCTTTGTCGGCCCGCCCGGCGTAGGCAAGACCAGCATCGTGAAAGCGATCGCCGAAGCAGTCGGCCGTAAGTTTGTTCAGGTCAGCCTGGGCGGCGTGCGCGATGAGGCTGAAATCCGCGGACATCGCAGGACCTATATCGGTTCCATTCCCGGAAGGATCATTTCCGGGATGAAGCAGGCGGAGACCATGAATCCCGTATTCCTGTTCGATGAGATTGACAAGATGAGCGGGGATTTTCGGGGAGATCCGGCTTCCGCAATGCTGGAAGTGCTGGATTCCGAACAGAACCACGCATTCCGGGATCACTATCTGGAGCTACCCTTCGATCTGAGCAAAGTTATGTTCATCACCACCGCCAACAGCATGGAGACGATTCCGCCGCCGCTGCTGGACCGGATGGAACTGATCGAAGTGCCCAGCTATACGGAAGAGGAAAAACTGCAGATTCTGAAACGGCACCTGCTGCCCAAACAGATCCGTGAGCACGGCATGAAGGAGAATGCCCTGAAAGCCGGAGACGCGGTACTGAAGGCCATGATCGAGGATTATACCCGGGAGGCCGGCGTCCGAACCCTTGAGCGAACTGCGGCCAAACTCTGCCGCAAGGCAGCCGTCCGGATGCTCGACCAGGGAAAGCATTCCATGACGGTGACAAAAAAGCTTCTGCGGGAGATGCTCGGCGCGCCGAGATACCTGAGAGAACCTCCGGAAAAAGAACCGAAGGTCGGCATTGTGAACGGCCTGGCGTATACCAGCGTCGGCGGCGAAATGCTGGAAGTGGAGTGCTCCACCATGAGCGGAAAGGGCACCCTGAAACTGACCGGACAGCTGGGCGATGTGATGAAGGAATCAGCTGAGACTGCATTCAGCTGGGTCCGGGCACACAGTGAAGAGCTCGGCCTGGCAAAAGATTTTTATCAGAATATCGATATTCATATTCATGTGCCTGAAGGCGCAGTGCCGAAGGATGGCCCCTCAGCCGGAATCACGATGACAACGGCGCTTGTCAGCGCTGTGACCGGCGTACCGGTCCGCCAGGACCTGGCCATGACAGGGGAAGTGACCCTGAGAGGACGTGTGCTTCCCATCGGCGGACTGAAGGAAAAGACGATGGCGGCCTACCGGGCAGGTATCCGAACCCTGATCATTCCGGAAGAAAACCGGAAAGATCTGGAGAAGATCCCGGATTATGTGCTGGAGCAGTTTACCGTGCTGCCGGTGCAGGATGTGCAGGAAGTACTGAAAACGGCTCTGATCCGATAAAGGAGTTTTCATGGAGATCAAAACAGCAGATTTTGTTACCTCAATGGCAGATTACGGCGATTTTCCCGGGAAAGGGCTTCCGCAAATCGCGGTGGCCGGCAAGAGCAACGTCGGAAAAAGCACGCTGATCAACAAACTGTGCCGCCGGAACAAACTGGCGCGTACCAGTTCGACACCGGGGAAAACAAGACTGCTGAACGTGTTCCTCCTGAATTCGGAATTTCATCTGGTGGACCTTCCGGGATACGGCTTTGCCAAGGTGGACAAGCAGGAAAAACAGCGCTGGGGTAAAATGATGCAGGATTATTTTGCCAAGGCGGATGAACTGCTCCATGTGCTCTGCCTGGTGGATATCCGGCATGAACCGACGGAAGACGATAAGCAGATGAATCGGTTCCTGCGGGAGATGGATATTCCATTTTCCGTGATCGCCACGAAGGCGGATAAGATCAGCAGAGGGGCGAGGAGTAAATATCTGGCTCCGATCTGCCGGGCGCTCAGCGTTCAGCCCTGGGAAATTATCTGCTTCAGCGGGGAGGACGGGACCGGGAGGGAAGAGCTTTTGGCCCTTCTGGATGGGATACTCCATCCGGAAGAGAAATAAGGGGGCTTTCCGATCGCCCCCTTAAACCCCTTCGGCCATAATGGGATTGGCTTTCCGATCGCCCCCTTAAACCCCTTCGGTCAGAATGTGAAATTCAAACATGGACAGGGTTTTATATAAACTATTGCATTGCATGCGACAGGAGTGTATAATGCATGTCCGTGGATCGGAAATGTAATTCGGGAACTCCCTGTGGAGCCTTATGTATAAAAAGTGGAGGCGAGATGCCAGAATTCGCCTGTTTTTGACGCATAAGTGAAACCGAAGACCATGAAAGTTCCATTATTAACCAATTATGTGGGGATTTGTTCCAAAATCACCGTGTTCCGGGAGGAAAAACCAATGAATCTGATCAAATGTCCTCGCTGTGACCTGAATTACATCAGGGAAGACGAAAAGTACTGTAAGGTATGCCTGCGGGAGATGAAAGGCGAAAAGCAATCGGATGAGATGGAGCTTTGCAGCGTCTGCAATGAAGAGCCCTGCCTCCCCGGGAAAGATGTCTGTCTGTTCTGCCTGAAAGAAATGAACAAGAGCAACAACGATGAAGAGACAGAAGAAGAAACGGATCCGGTGGATACCAATACAATCGGGGATATGGATGACGTAAGCGGCATGGATGAGATCATTCCCGAGGTGGAGGAAGATGATTCATCCGAATATGACGAAATCGAACAGGAACTGAGCCTTGAAGACGTTCGGGAGGACGAGGAAAGAGACCTGGACGACGAAGAGGAAGAAGAATAATCGTTCAGCATAAGGAGATCATATGCGCCTGTTTGCCATAGGGGACCTGCATCTGTCCGGAGGGGATGACAAGCCGATGGACGTGTTCGGGCCCCAGTGGGACAGGCATTTTTTTCATATCAGCGAACAATGGCGCGGAAAGGTCGGGGAGAATGATCTGGTTCTGATTCCGGGCGATATCAGCTGGGCAATGCATCTGGAGGATGCCCGGAAAGATCTGGAAGAAATCGCCGAACTTCCGGGAAGGATCATCCTGTGCAAAGGAAATCATGATTACTGGTGGAATTCCATCGGCAGGGTGCGGGCGATCCTGCCTGCGAAAATGCAGGCGCTTCAGTTCAACGCTGTGGATGCCGGGATCGCAGTGATCTGCGGAACACGGGGCTGGCTTTTTCCCACAAGAGATCAGCAGCTGGATGAAGCAAACCGGAAGATTTTCCTGCGGGAGACACAGCGTCTCCGGATCGCCCTTGAGGATGCGCAAAAACAGGCAGCCAGAAAACCGATTATTGTGATGATGCACTACCCGCCGCTGCTGGACGGGGAGAGGGACACTGCGTTTACAGAACTCCTGGAGGAATTCGGTGTTCATACGGTTGTGTACGGTCATCTGCACGGACAAGGGATCCAGAGCGGGTTTACGGGAGAGCATCATGGGATTCAATACTGTCTAGTTTCATGTGACAGTATTGATTTCAGTCCGAAGGAAATAATGCTCTAAGGGGGCTTTCCGATCGCCCCCTTAAACCCCTTCGGCTGCGATGAGGAGCTGATTTCATTCCGAAAAAAATAAGGGGCTTTCCGATCGCCCCCCTTAAACGCCTTCGGCTGTGAAAAGGAGCTGATTTCACTCCGAAGAAAAAAAAGAGGCCTTTCCCGTTTAATATAGGCTCTACTGGTACCTTCGTCTCTTAAACTTCTTTGGAGTGTTCAGGAACTGATTTTATACCGGAGGGGAAGTATTCTCCGGGCAAATATTAATTTTTCGAAACAATTTTAACTTCGGGGCAGTGCCGATCAGGGACACTGCCTTTTTTGTATACAAAATATGGGGATCGGAATCCGGACGAATACAAGTCTGTCCATAATTATTACAAAAATATTAAGAAAAAGTTATAAATAAGTTAACGACGCAGCACTCGACGCCTGCAATCCTTTATAAAACAGGGCTTGCAGAGATCCGAAACTTGTGCTAAATTTGTGGGGAAAAAGGGAGATTAATCCCAAAATCAGACATAAAAGTGGGGGAAAGGGGGTCAAGTGTAGTGGACGATTCCAGAAATGATCGGACCGAAAACGACACTGAACCCCCAACGAAGAGCGAAAAATCAAGGACAGTCCGCTTTATCGGGTCCTTTAACCACAGTCTGGACACCAAGGGGAGACTTGTAATTCCCCAGACTTTCCGGGAGAAACTCGGAGAAACATTCTGCGTGGCGCCTTCTTTCGACTTCAAATCCGTTGCGATTTATCCGACGGAGAAGTGGGAAGAACGCAATGAAACTTATGAGAAACTCGGGAAACTGAACCCGGCGCTGAACCGGTATCTGGAACAGTTTTACGCGCTGAGTTTTGACGAGCAGACCTGTGACGCACAGGGGCGCGTGCTCCTCCCGGCCAACATACGTCAGAAAATCCTGCGGGAAGAGCGGGATATGGAGATAACCGGTGCAAACGACCATGTGCGCGTCGCGGCGCTTTCCGCCAGCGGCGACGCCTGGAAGAACTTCAACGATGAACTGCCGCAGCTTCTGGAACTGATCGCGGGACTGGAAGCGCAAAAAGAATGAAAGGTGTGAATGCGAATGACTGACATGTCTTTCGGGGTCAGGGGCAGATTGCAGGACGGAATGATCAACTGGCAGGAGACCCGTTACAGGAAAAGTGAAGAACGTCAGCAGCACGCGGATATCCGCAGATCCAGAATGACTTGTTCAGCTGATCTGCCCGGAATCCGGCAAACCCAGGACTGGACCGGGAGCATGTCAATGAGCCCGAGCGGAAGATTTCAGGTGATTGAAGAGCGAAAGCCAAAGGTGCGGATCATCTCCGGCGACGGAATCCGGTGGAATGCCGCCCTGACGGCGCTGATTCTGGTGGGCGTGATCCTCTTCATCGTCCTGCTGGGCGATCTGGCGGGAATGGGCAATTCCGGCCGGATGATCGCAAAACTTAACAATAAGATCCATACCATAGAAAGCAAAAATGAAGACCTGAAAGTGGAACTGGAAATGAGCACGGACAGCGCGACCGTATGCACGGAGGCTGTCAGAATGGACCTCATCTCATCAAACGGAGCGCAGACCATCCGGCTGACGGCTCCCCAGGAAGCCAGAATTACGCTGTCCTCCGCTTCTGCGGCAGCGGAAAACGCGGATCTGGAAGTCAGAATGATGTCTTATGCGGGAGACTGACGGGTCAGTCTCCCCTTTGGCGTTTTTATTCGGATGCCTGATTCGGGTGGAAAAAAACGCCGATTTGTGATAAACTTATCGCGTGAGAGTGGATATTAACCCGGGAAGAAGGGAATTCGGTCAGATGAAGCTATGGGAACTGCTTGCGGAACTTCCTTACGTGGAGGATACCCGCGGTGATATGAACGTTGATATCCGGGAGATTACTTCTGCCAGCCGGGACCGGACGGACGCAGGCCTCTTTTTCTGCATTGTCGGGGCCAGATTTGACGCGCATGATTACGCGTGGGAAGCGGTGGAGAACGGATGCGTTGCCCTGATCGTCGAGCACTTCGTTCCGCTTGACGTGCCGCAGGTGATGGTCAACAACGGACGCGCCGCGATGGCCAGGATTGCAGACGCTTTTTACGGACATCCGTCCAGACAGATGCGTATGATCGGCATTACCGGAACAAAGGGGAAAACCACGACAACTTATCTGCTGCAGAGCATCTGCGAGCGGGCGGGACTGAAGTGCGGGATCATCGGCTCGACCGGTACGGTGGTGGAGGATCAGCATCTGGACAGCAAGCTGACAACTCCCGATCCGATCGATCTGCATAAGATGCTGCGGATGATGGCGGATGAAGGCGTGAAAGTGGTCTGCATGGAAGTGTCCGCTCATGCGATAGATATGTGCCGGCTGGATGGGATGAGCTTTGAGGTGGGCTGCTATACCAACCTGAGCCAGGATCATCTGGATTATTTCTACACCATGGAGCGCTACTTCGAGACAAAGAAACAGTTTTTCACAAGCGGGATGGTGAAGAATGCGGCAGTCAATGCGGATGACGAGACAACGGAGAAGCTGAAAGACGGCCTGACAATGCCCTTTATCACCTACGGAATCTGTGTGGACGCGGATGTGTTCGCACGGGATATCGAAATTACGGAAGAGGGGGCACGCTTCAATATCCAGTTGCACGGCATGAGCCAGATTGCCATTCAGATGCGCATGACAGGCATGTTCAATGTCTATAACGCGATGGCGGCGGCCAGCTGCGCGCTGATCATGGGGATTGCGCCAGATAAGATCAAGGAAGGCCTGGAGAGTGTGACGCGGGTGCCTGGGCGCATCGAAGTGCTTCAGACCGGAACACCGTATAAGGTGATTGTGGACTACAGCCATTCTCCGGACGCGTTGGAAAACATTCTGACGACCGTACGCCAATTCACACGGAACCGGGTGATCGCCGTGTTCGGATGCGGCGGAGACCGGGACAAGGGAAAACGCCCGATGATGGGCGAGATCGGCGGAAGACTTGCGGATCATTGTATTCTGACATCGGATAATCCCCGGACAGAGAATCCCATGGTGATCCTTGCTGCGATTGAGAAAGGAATCAAACCGACCGGGAAGAGCTATGAAGTGATCGAAAACCGGCGTGAAGCGATCCGCAAGGCGCTCAGAATTGCCGAGGACGGCGACGTAATCGTTCTGGCAGGCAAAGGTCACGAGACTTATCAGGAGATCATGGGGATCAAGCGGCCGTTTGATGAAAAAGCGATTGTCAGCGATCTGCTGCTTGAAATGAAAAAAGAACGGGGATAAACGAAGAATGTACTACAGGATGATCGGCGCGATGCTGATCGCGCTTGCGGTCGCACTGCTTCTCGGACCGAGACTCATAAAATATCTGAAAAAACTGCATTTCGGACAGACAATCTATGAACTCGGACCGAGCCATCAGCAGAAACAGGGGACCCCTGTAATGGGCGGCCTGATGATGGCGGCCGGCATCCTTGCCGCAAGCCTGATCTGTCATCCTACGCCCTGGGCGGGGGGCTGGGATTATATTATCCCGCTGCTGGCTGTTTCTTTTCTCAGCATGGCTGTCGGGTTTGCCGACGACTATATCAAAGCGGTCAAAAAACGCCATGAGGGCCTGAAACCAATGCAGAAAATTGCGGGACAGGTCATTGTTTCCCTCGGGTTCAGCGTCTATTGCTATTTTTCCCCGAAAGTCGGAAGCAGCATTCAGATCCCTTTTACCGGAGTCGAATGGGATCTGGGTGTTTTCTATATTCCGCTGATGACATTACTGGTGATTTTCATCGTGAACAGCAGTAATCTTCAGGACGGCCTGGACGGCTTGCTGAGCACGGTAACGACGGTCAGCTCCGCTTCCTGGGCTGTCATCTGCATGATTCTGCTGGTTTCGGCGCGGGCGGCTGATCTGACTGATACCGCTACGGTCGGTGTGTTTGCCATGAGCATGGTCGGCGCCTGCGTCGGCTTTCTCCGGTTCAACCGGTATCCGGCGAAGACATTCATGGGGGATACAGGGAGCATGCTGCTGGGCGGCGGCACGGTGGCCATGGCATTGCTTCTCCGGCAGCCCCTTCTTCTTCTGCTGAGCTTTTTTACGCCCATCATGAGCAGCGTGAGCGTGATCATACAGCGGTATTATTTCAAACTGACACATGGAAAGCGGATTTTCCTGATGAGTCCGATCCATCATCATTTCGAGAAAAAAGGATATTCCGAGACGCAGATCGTCAGCATGTATGCCGGGATTACCATGATCCTGAGCCTGATCGCTGTTGTTTCGGTCTGCGCGATGCGGTAAAGCAGGGAGGGATGCGGCGATGAATTATGATAAGAAAAAAGTGCTGGTCGTCGGTATGGCGCGAAGCGGCGTGGCCGCAGCTCAGCTTCTCCGCGCCAGCGGCGCCGTGGTTACGGTGAATGACTCCAAAACCGAAGAGGAACTCGGCCAGCAGCTCAGTCCGTTGGAAGGGCTTCAGCTAGAACGGCACTTCGGGTGCAGCGCGATGGAACTGCTGGACGGCAAAGACTGTCTGGTCATTTCCCCGGGCATTCCGGATACGGCGCCCTTTGTTGTCAAGGCCAAAGAGATGGGCATTTATGTGATCGGCGAACTGGAACTGGCTGCTCAGCTCTCATCGGGTACGCTGGTTGCCGTGACCGGCACAAACGGAAAAACCACGACGGTATCGCTGCTGGGCGAGATCTTTGCCAACAGCGGAAAGGTGACCCATGTGGTTGGAAATATCGGTTATCCGTTCTCCCTGGCAGCGCTGATCAGCCGGAAGGAAGATGTTCTTGTGTGCGAGGTGTCTTCATTCCAGATGGAAACAGCGGACACCTTCCATCCGCATGTGGCGCTGCTGACCAACATCACGGAAGACCATCTGAACCGACACGGAACCATGGAAGTTTATACGGCGATGAAAATGCGTATGTTCCGGAACCAGACACCGCAGGACTACGCGGTATTCAACGCCGACGATCCGGCTCTGGAGGGACTCAGCAAACAGGTTAAAAGCAAGGTGCTGGAGTTCAGCCGGAAGAAGGAAGTGAAAAACGGTGCTTTCGTCCGAAACGGCGAAATCTGGTTTGCCATGAACGGGGGCGAACGTCGTATCTGCCGGACGGATGAAGTATTCATCCCCGGCCCGCATAACCTGGAGAACGCACTCGGCGCGGTCTGCGTCGCGGCGGCCATGAATGTACCGGCACCGGTGATCCGCCACAGCCTGAAAACATTCCGGGGAGTGGAGCACCGGATCGAATCCGTCCGCGAGCTGGATGGCGTGGAGTATATCAACGACAGCAAGGGAACCAATCCGGATTCCACCATCAAGGCGGTGCAAACCATGAGTCAGCCGACCGTGATCATTCTGGGCGGCTATGACAAACATGCTTCTTTTGACGCGCTTTCCCGTGAGATCGTCAACAGCCCGATGATCCGTCATGCTGTACTGATCGGCGAAACGGCGGGACTGATACGCCACAGCCTTGAGAGAGTGGGATTCAATACCATCACCGAAGCCGGCACGATGAGAGAGGCAGTGCTCGTTTCCCGAAAGCTGGCACAGAAGGGGTGGAGCGTTCTGCTTAGCCCCGCATGCGCCAGTTTTGATATGTTCAAAGACTACGAAGAACGCGGTCGGGTATTCAAGGAAATCGTTCAATCCCTGTAATACTATTATGCAAAACAGACCAAAGTCTGTTTTGCATATGTTTTTGAGGTGACAAGACTTTGACCGGAAAGGAGAGGGCTGACCAGTGGAAGGACCAAATGGCGGATACCGTCCCGAATCCTCCGGGAAAAGAGCAGGGGATTCCAACGGGCAGGGTATCCGCGACTGGCAAAAAAACACCTGGTTCGGTCCGGCTCCCCTGAACAGCAATCCCTTTGACGAACCGGAAGATGCCCCTGAACTCAAGGAGAGCCGTTCCGAAAACGTCAATCAGCGAATGGGCGAATTCTGGCTGCCGCAGAACCCTACCGGAACGCAGGATGCAGGCCGCTTCCGGGAGGGCAGCAGAAAACAAAGCCGCAGGAGCAGACAAAAAGAAAAACAAAAAAGACTTTCGCCGGCGCTTTGGATCGTTCCGGCCGTATTGGTTGCGATCGTCCTGATCCTGCGCTTCGCTGTTTTTACCGTCAGAGAGATCCAGGTGACGGGGAACGCTGACATCCCGGCCAGTGAGGTCATCAGGATCAGCGGGATCCGGACCGGTGACTCCATCCTCACCATGGATGAGAAAGCGGTCGGACAGCGGATCGCATCGGATTACCGGCTCCAGTTCCGCTATATGATCCGTGAACTCCCGAGCACGGTTGTGCTGGCCGTACGGGAGCGGGAAGAATGCTGCTGGCTGACCTATTGCGGGATTACCTATGTGATGGACAAAAACCGCATGGTGATGCGGGAAGAAGAAAACCCGGATTTTCAGCCGGAAGAGCTGGTTGAGGTCAAAGGTCTTGAGGTCCGCTCCAATACGATGGTCGGCCAGGAGATTATGCTGGGAAACGAAAAGCAGCAGGAGATCCTGAGCAGTCTGTTCCTGCATATGAAGGTGCTGGGATGTACCGGGGAAATCAAGGAAGCGGACATGAGCAATACGGACTCCATCCTGCTGGAAACGCGTGACGGCTTTACCGTCAGCCTCGGGGATGTGGAAGATCTTCACGCGAAGCTCCGCAGCATGCTGCTGGTACGGGATGAACTGCACAGGATGCAGAAAACCAGCGGGACGATCAATGTCTCCAAACCCGAAACACCCATCTATACGCCATAGATTGTGGGGCTTTCCTCTTATCCGACGATTGCCCTGCGACAATGTCGCCACTGGCGACCGCAGTGCAATCGCCCCAAGCCCCCTTCGGTCAGAAATAATTGTTTATAGCGAAAAATCGTAACAAAAACGGACGAAAAACGTAATAAAATATGCGCAAATACTTGCAATTGCTGAACAATCGGGCTATAATTATTTGTGGTATGCATTATTTGGAAGGAACCGGTATGAAACTATAAACGGAACCGGAAAACAGGGGGCATGAGAAACCTATGAAAACAACGGTTGCAGCCATTGATTTCGGGACCAGCAAAATTGTTACGCTTGTTGCCGAAAACAGCGGCAGTCAGCGCTGTGACATCACCGCTGCCGGCGTCACCAAGTATGACGGCTATCTGGCAGAAGGATGGAATAACCCCGGGATGCTGGATGAAGCGATCCGCCGTTCGATCGCGGATGCGGAGGAACAGTCCGGCGGAAAGATCAAGGAGATCAACGTCGGCGTTCCCGGAGCCTTTACCCACGTCTATGCCACGAAGGTGACCATCCCGCTGAAAGGAACGGATCCGCGCGTCACCGCCTCCGATGTGAAAACTGCATTCGGCAAGGCGGCAGAAAATCTGGCAAACGTTCCCGGCGTCGTAGTGCATTCCAGCCCCGCCTGGTTTATGGTTGACAGCGGGAAGAAGACTCTGGAGCCTGTCGGCATGAAGGGTCGGGAAATGACCGCATTCATCAGTTTCTGCGTAGGAAACCGCTTCTTTATTGACGATGTGACCAACCGGATGGCGGACCTGGGAATCGTGGTCACCGGCTTCTATTCCACTTCCGCCGGCGAGGCGATGCTTTATCTGAACGAGCAGGAACGCGATCATACATCCGTGCTGATCGATATGGGATATCTGAACACCGAGATCATCGGTGTGGAAGGCGATGCCATCATCTATCATAAGGTGCTTGATGTCGGCGGCGGCGATATCGCCGTTGCACTGGCGGAAGAACTTGATATTTCCCTGAGCGCCGCGGAAGACATCAAACGGAAATTTGTTTACGGAATCGAAACATCCGGAGAGACCTATGAAGTCCCGGGCGCGGACGGACAGAAGGGAACCGCGTTCACAAGGGAACAGGTCAAGCCGATCATCTGCCACGAACTGGATGATATCTGCGCAAAAATCAAGGAAGCGGTCGATGATGACTTCGGGGGCCTCGGCAGCTGGTCCAGCGTGTTCCTGACCGGCGGCGGATTAAGTTTCAACCGGGGCGGCAAGGAATATCTTTCCGGCAGGCTGGGCAGACCCGTACAGGAAACGCCCCGCCGGACCACCAAACTGAACAGCCATTGTTTCTCCAGTGCTCTGGGACTGATGGATCTGATCATCGACACGATTGAGCAGCAGCGTCAGCCCGCTTCCGGAGCAGGAAACCGGATCAAGGACTTTTTCCGCAGCTTGTTGGGAGGTTAAGAACATGATCGAATTCCAGAACGAAGAACAGAACACTTTTGCAACGATCAAGGTCGTGGGATGCGGCGGCGGCGG
>Ga0265298_10004789_pt1 | contig 17169 bp, 12 predicted proteins | sample AusTroGonzalo_MG_3_FD_193486 | JGI IMG/M metagenome (GOLD analysis project Ga0265298, IMG submission 193486) | Bovine rumen microbial communities from tropical cattle in Woodstock, Queensland, Australia - Gonzalo_01 | ecosystem: Host-associated > Mammals > Digestive system > Stomach > Rumen ... | reverse complement strand
TTATGGAGGTTTTACCGACAAAGAATGATTCTGTTTGTCGGTCATGGGAAGAAACCCAAAGCATCGAATTCCCTGTAATTGGAATGGATGGTGGAGGGAATCAATTCTATTCTGTTTACTATGATTGCTTTTATTATTCGGGCAATAACAAATATCTTATGATTTGCCCTAATCATGAAATCTATCAAGAGCCATTGGGATATCACATTGGGGAAGAATTGGAGGCCTTCGGATTCACTCCATCGAATTGCGAATGGAGTGACCATACTGCACCCACAAATCTTAATGCTTCTTTGATTGACGGGCATTTCCGATTGTCTTGGGATGGCGTTGAAGGAGCATCGTACTATCATGTGTACTATAAACGATGGTCTTGGATGGATTACATTATGATGGTTACAACGGCGGATACTTGTTACCAAGGTTACTATGTTCCCTTTGAGGATAATCACTATTATGTGGTTTCTTGTTTTGAGGATGGTTCTGAATACATATCCGATACGGTATCAATAGGTTTTGAGGCCCCTGATTTTGTCGCTGTCGATTGCCATGACAATGAAATACACTTGTATGATATTTTGGATGGTGGTCAGTATGTTTTTATTGATTTCTTCCATTATACCTGTGGACCTTGCCGAGAATTGATGCCTTATGTTGAGGAATCCTATTATTACTACGGTTGCAATGACAAGGATGTGTATTATATGGAAATCTCTGGTTCTGACAATGTTAGTATGTGTTTGAAATGGTGTGAGGAATTTGGTGTGGAATACCCTACAATCAGTAAGGAAAGAGGAGGGGAAGAAGTGCATTTCAACTATCGTATTCCTGGAGATCCTTTCTTTATGCTCATAGCCCCTGATCGTTCAATTGTGTTGTCTTCATGGTATAATTTTGAAATTTCGGATTTTCAATCTATAGTTGATGCTTTTTTACCGTTTGGGATACAAGTTTACCAATGCTATGCAGAAGTAGAGGAAGATAAAGAGCAGCGTATCGGCCTTTTCCCCAATCCAGCTGATGTTTTTGTGAATGTTTCGGTAGAAGGCTCAAGCATGATTCGGGTTTATAATGCTATGGGACAATTGATGGATGCTTTTATTGCCGAAAACCAGCAAGTAAAGATTGAAACAAGTCATTATCCAGCAGGGTTGTATTTCGTTCAAGTAGATGGTCATGGATTAGGAAAGTTCTTGGTAAAACATTGAAAATGCTCGACCAGTTCCAATTATATATTAATAGGTATAACCTAATCGCCGAAGGCGAAAAAGTCATTCTGGCCCTCAGTGGCGGCATCGACTCCATGGTTTTGGCGGATTTGTTGTTGAAAACCAAGGTGGAGTTTGTCGTGGCGCACTGCAATTTCCATCTCCGTGGCGAAGAGTCAGATGGCGATGAGCGGTTTGTGCGCGAGTTTGCAGAAAGGAATGGTATTCAATGCTTTGTGAAGCATTTCGATACGGAGCAATACGCCGCCGAGCAAGGCATTTCCATCGAAATGGCCGCCCGTGACTTGCGTTATGCCTGGTTTGAGGAACTGCGTCAGCAATTGAGCTACGATAAAATTGCCGTAGCACATCATGCCGACGACCAAGCCGAAACCTTTTTTATTAACCTGCTGCGCGGTGCAGGGCTTCGCGGCTTGAAGGGAATGCAGCCCCAAAATGGTGTTGTTATTCGACCTTTGCTTTGGGCTTCGCGGGAGCAAATCCATCAGTACGCCGTTGACAACAACATTACTTGGCGAGAAGACCATACCAATGCCGAAACGATTTATCTCCGCAACAAAATCCGCAACCAACTCTTGCCCGTCTTCGACGAACTTCACCCTGGAGCACGGCAAGGCTTATACAAATCCTTGGAACATCTTTCTTCCGAGAATGAACTCTATCGCGAATTGCTGAAGGAAAAGCTGTCAAAAATAATAATAAACGATGGGAATACTCAGCGCTTGCCTTATTCCGCATTCCGCATTCCGCATTCCGCATTCCAACTGCTCTTTGAATGGTTACGCCAATACAACTTCAACCCCGACCAATGCCAATTCATCTTTGAGGCCATGCAAACTGGCATCGGCAACAAGTATTACTCTCCGACCCATCAATTGGTGATTGGAAGAAACGACCTACAACTTTCTGAAATCAAGGAAGATGCAAACGAAGAAATTATAATCCAAATAGGGGAGGAGGAAATCCTTTCACCCTTGCATCTTTGTTTTTCCAAGTTGGAGAAGAATGATGGTTTTGTCCTCGTCAAATCACCCGAAGTAGCCCAACTGGATTTCGACAAGATTCATTTCCCCTTGACCTTGCGTCATTGGCAGCACGGCGACCGTTTCCATCCCCTGGGAATGAAAGGCTCCAAGTTATTGAGCGATTTCTTTGTGGATCAAAAGTTTACAGAATGGCAGAAACAGAATGTATGGCTTCTAGTTTCGGCTGACGGCGACATCCTTTGGGTGGTCGGCTATCGCATCGATGATCGCTACAAAGTGGTTGCTGAAACAAATTCCGTCTTTCGTTGTGAAATGATAGGATAGAATTTGTATTTTTGCCATTTCTATCCGTTATAGAATCAAACAGTTATCCAATATGAAAAAACTATTTCTATTCTTATTGATAGCCTTTGTTGCTGTCATGCCTTTGAAGATGCAGGCTCAGATGTTGGACCCTGTCAAATGGGCATTCTCTGTTCAGGATGTCAACGAAACGGAGTTTGACTTGGTTGCCACAGCCACCGTCGCCCCTTCGTATCACCTCTATTCCACGAATATGCCGGGTGGTCCTATGCCTACGGCTTTCGTGTTTGATGCTTCCACTGACTTTGAAGTTGTTGGAGAGGCACGTGATTTGTCGGAAGGCGAGAAGTTCTATGACAAAGACTTTGAGGTTGAGTATGTCAGGTTTGAAGGAACTGCGGCTTTTGCCCAACGTTTGAAAAAACTGACCGACAAGGCTTTCATGGTTACAGGTAGTATTGAGGGACAAGCGTGTACCGTTGGTGGATGTGTGCCTATTAATTCGGATTTTGAAGTTGCTGTAGCAGGTGCCGATGGCTCAGTTTTAGCGGAATCGGCTGCTGTTCCCATCTCAAAGCAGGATACTTCGTCAGATGATAAGACCGATCAGGCTGTCCTGAGTGCTGGAGATGATTTGTCATACTTCACTTCAGAAGGTGCAGAAAGTACTGATACCAGCCTATGGGGTATGATTTTGTCTGCCATCCTCTGGGGTCTCGCAGCCTTGTTGACACCTTGCGTGTTCCCGATGGTGCCAATGACGGTGTCGTTCTTCATGCATGGTGAGGGTGAAAGTAAGAAGGAAGGCCGCTTCAAGGCGTTCATGTATTTTGTGTTCATCGTGATGCTTTATACCTTGCCCATCGCTGCTATCATCCTGATTACCTATTTCGTTGGAGGCGAGGGTGTCACCGCAGGCATCTTCAACTGGCTGGCAACCAACTGGATACCCAACCTGATTTTCTTCTTGGTATTCATGATTTTTGCAGCCTCGTTCTTCGGTGCCTTTGAGATTACCCTGGGTAGCAATATGGTGAATAAGAGCGACAGCAAACAGAACACGAAAAACTTGGGAGGTATCTTCTTTATGGCCTTGACGTTGGTGCTGGTGTCGTTCTCGTGTACTGGGCCTATCGTGGGCACAGTGCTCATCCAATCCACTCAAGGGGCTGTTTGGACACCCATCATCTGCATGCTGGCCTTCTCCATCGCATTCGCTTTGCCTTTTGCCCTCTTTGCCATGTTCCCGAACCTGCTTCAGAAGCTGCCGAAGAGCGGTGGTTGGATGAACTCGGTGAAGGTCGTTCTGGGCTTCGTAGAAGTCGCCCTCGGCTTTAAGTTCCTCATGACTGCCGATCAAGCCTACGGCTGGGGTCTGCTCGACCGTGAGGTTTACCTTGGCATTTGGATTGTGTGCTTCACTTTGCTGGGCTTTTATCTTCTTGGCAAGATTCGTTTCAAGGGTGAGAAGGAAGTCAAGGAGTTGGGTGTGTTCCGCCTTGTCCTTATCATCATCGACTTCACATTCGTGATTTATATGATCCCTGGCATGTGGGGTGCACCTTTGAAGGCTCTGTCGGGCTATCTGCCGCCACAACAGACTCTCGACTTCAACCTAGACAGAACTATCAAATACGTTGAGTCGCAACAAGAAGCCAATATCTGTGAGGAACCGAAATACGGCGATGTGCTTGAACTACCTCATGACCTGAGCGGCTATTTCGATTACGAACAGGCTTTAAGCTGCGGCCGTGCCCAAGACAAGCCTGTATTCGTCGACTTTACCGGTCACGGCTGCAATAACTGCCGTGAGATGGAGAACAGCGTTTGGAGCGACCCCGAGGTGCTGAAGATGCTGCGCGACGAGTATGTGGTGGTGGCACTGTATGTCGACGACAAGACCGAGATGCCCGAAGAGGACTGGTCGGTGTCGACAAAGAACGGCAAGGTCAAGAAGACCATCGGTTCAAAGAACATCGACTTCCAGGAGACCCGCTTCGGCGCCAATGCGCAGCCATACTACGTGCTGCTCGACAACGATGGCGACATGCTGATGATTCCACGTTCCTATAGCAAGGACAAGGCTGCTTTCCTCACCTTCTTGAAGAAAGGTCTCGACAATTACAAGAACGGCAGGAAATATATCCCCGAGAAGTACCAAAAATAATTGCAAACTGAATAAAGCTTATTGATATGAAAAAGCTATCTTTCCTTTTCCTGCTGTTTCTGGCAGGCGGTTGCCTCTTTGCCCAAGGCGATTTAAAGACCAAAACCATCCATCTGGAAAATGGATTGAAGGTGGTGATGTGTGAAGACCACTCGCAACCAGAGATTTACGGTGCCGTTTATGTCCATGCAGGTAGCAAAAATGACCCTGTTGAAGCCACTGGTATGGCGCATTACTTTGAGCATATCATGTTCAAGGGAACGGACAAAATCGGCACAACTAACTGGGAGGCCGAAAAGGTGTTTTTGGACAGCATCGATTTGATGTATGACAAGCTGCATGAGACTACCGATGTCGTTGAAAGACAAGCCATCCAGCAGAAAATCAATGTTTTGTCTCAGAAGTCAGCCGACTATGCCATCCCGAACGAAGTGGATGTCATCCTCACCCAGATGGGCGGTAAGAGTCTGAATGCAGGCACGTCCTACGACATGACGGTGTATTACAACATCTTCCCATCCAACCAACTCTCAAAGTGGATGGATGTGTATGTGGAACGTTTCCGCAACCCCGTATTCCGCCTGTTCCAGTCGGAGCTGGAAACGGTGTACGAGGAAAAGAACATGTATGGAGATAATCCTATCACCGCTTTTCAGGAGTACCTGTTCCATGAAACCTTCGGCGATCATCCTTATGGACGTCCAGTTATTGGTTATACCGAGCACTTGAAAAACCCGCAGACCAGCAGGATGCGCGAGTTTTACAACACTTACTATGTGGCCAATAACATGACCCTCATCCTTGTCGGTGACTTCGACATAGCTGCTGCTGAACCCATAGTGGCTGAGAAGTTTGGCACATGGCGTAGCGGCGAGCTGCCCAAAGAGCCTATCTACACCTTGCCAAAGTTCAATGGACCTACCGTGAAAGAGGTCAGAATGACACCTATCAAGATGGGAGCGTTGATATACCCTGGTGTCAAAAATTCAGATCCCGACAAGCTTCCTTTGTCGCTTGCCTGCTCGGTTTTCGCCAATGGCGAGACGGGTTTGATGGACAAGCTGATGCGAGACGGGGATATTATGGCTGCCATGTTGTTGCCTCTTTCTTTGGAAGATTATGGTGGCAATGTGATGATTTATGTCCCCAAACTATTGGGACAATCGCACGAGAGCGCAGAGAAACTCATTTTCGGTTGTCTCGACCAACTGAAAAAAGGCGAGTTCAGTGATGACCTCTTCGAGGCCATGCGTATGAGCATGTTGACGGCCCGACTGAAGGAGACGGAGAGTTTGGAGAGCCTGTCGGGGCTTTTCCTTGAGCTGGAAATGACAGGACAGAGTTTGGAGGAGTACCAGGCTGAAACCGAGCGCTTGAAGAACATCACGAAAGATGAGGTTGTGGCCATCGCCAACAAGTATTTCGGCAATGATTATCTGGATGTGCGCTCCAAGATGGGCTTCCCCGACAAGGACAAGGTCGACAAGCCTGCATGGAAACCTATCGAAGCCAAGAACACTGAGGCCAAGTCGGACTTCGCCAAGGCTATCGAAGCCCAACAAGTGCCGGAAGTGAATCCTCAAGTCGTCAAGTTTGGTAAGGATGTGAAGATTACTGAGGTCAATGACAGTTTCAAATTGTTCTCCACCACTAACCCGCGTAACGACATCTTTGATTTGAAGGTCTCCTTCAATTATGGCTATTCCAGCGACCCCGACTTGGATAGGGCGGTGCAGTATCTGCAAATGCAAGGCACTACGACCCAGTCGCCCGAGGAGTTTGCTCTTGAGTTGCAGAAACTAGGCGCTTCTGTCGATTTCTATGCCACTGAAAACCAGTTTACGGTACACATGACAGGCTTTGAGAAAGACCTTAATGAAATTATGGCTCTGTGCAGCAGCAAGTTGCAGAATCCTTCCAACAATGCGAAGTACATTGAAACTATTGTGGAGGGGGAGAAGACCAACTTAAGCACACAGCGCGAGGATGCCTCCACGTGGGCGCAAGCTGTGCGCGAGTATGCTTTGTATGGCGACAAGTCCACGTTCTTGAGACGTGCTCCTTTGAAGCAATGGGGCAAGAAGAGCGGCGAGATGTTGCTGGCCGAAATCGCCGAGGCCTTGAAATACGACGGTTATGTGTTGTTTAGCGGTAATACCCAGCCGGAATCGGTTGTCGAAATGCTGAAAGAGAACAACTTGGTGAAACTGAACACCATAAAGGGACAGGAGAAGATTCGTGTGGAGAAGAAATATACTGATTCTCAAGTGTTTATTGCATCCAACAAAAAGTTCCGCCAAAGCAATATCTATTTCTATGTGCCAGGCGAGAAGCTGAATGCCCAGGACGAGGCTATGTCCAGCTTGTTCAGCAAGTATTTCGGAACGGATATGTACTCCATTGTATTCCAGGAAATCAGGGAGTTCCGCTCTTTGGGCTACACGGCATACGCCAACTACCGTTATGACTACTTGGAGCGCAAGCCAGGTAATCTCTTTGGTTTCCTCGGTACGCAGTCCGACAAGACCTTGGACGGCATGAATGCCTTTAAGGACTTGATTGTCAACATGCCGGTGCGCATGGAGAAGTTCAATGCCTCGAAGGAAGCATTACTGAAGTCGCGCTCAAGTGATTATGTCAATTTCCGCAACCTGCCTGCCACAGTGCAGAATTGGATGAAGAAAGGCTACGACCACGACCCGCGCGGCGAAGTCACGGAAATCATCCGCAACGCTAACTTCGAGGATGTGCAGAGCTTCTACAACCGCATGATCAAAGGCCGCCCCGTGGTCATCATGATGTCAGGCAACGAAAAGAAGATCAACAAGAAGGAGCTGGGCAAGTTTGGCACGGTGACCAAGCTGAAGTACAAGCAAATCATCAAGGAATGATGACACGAAAAAAGGAAGAGCCTTCGACTCTTCCTTTTTCATTTCATAGCATTTTGGCTGTTTACGCAATCTCTCTGCCTTTGGCAAAGTGTTGGTAGAACGCGATAATCGTCTCGATGCCCTTGTAGAAGTGGTCGAGGCGGTAGTTCTCGTTGGGTGAGTGGATGGCGTCTTCGCCGAGGCCGAAGCCCATCAGGATGGACTTGATGCCCAACACTTCCTCAAATCTTGCGATAATCGGGATGGAGCCACCTGAGCGCATCGGGATAGGCTGCTTGCCATAGGTCTCCATGTAGGCGGCTTCGGCGGCCTTGTAAGCCGGCAGGTCGATGGGGCAACCGTAGGCTTGTCCGCCATGGAGTGGTGTGACTTTCACAGTGACGTACTCGGGAGCATTCTTCTCGAAATAGTCCTTCACTAACACGGCAATCTTCTCATGGTCTTGGTTGGGCACCAGACGGCACGACAGCTTGGCGTAAGCCTTTGAAGGCAGCACAGTCTTGGAGCCTTCGCCCGTGTAGCCGCCCCACATTCCGCAGAGGTCGAAGGTGGGACGCACGCCGACACGCTCGATTTTGGTATAGCCTTCCTCGCCGCGCAGTGCCTTCACACCAACGCTGTTCTTGTAGTTTTCCTCATTGTATGGTGCCATATTGAGCAGCTCGCGCTCGCGGGCGGAGCATTCAATGACATCGTCGTAGAAATGCGGGATGGTGATGTGGTTGTTGCCATCCATACACTTGGCAATCATCTCGCAGAGGGTGTTAAGCGGGTTGGCCACGCTGCCACCGAAGAGACCAGAGTGCAGGTCGGCATTGGGGCCAGTGACTTCAATCTCCCAGTAGGCAAGGCCGCGTAAGCCCGTGGTGATGCTCGGCACGTCGGTGCCAATCATCGAGGTGTCGGACACGAGGATGACATCGGCCTTGACAAGGTCTTTGTATTCCTCAATCCACTTCGATAGGCTGCCCGAGCCAATTTCCTCTTCGCCTTCGAGCATGAACTTCACGTTGCAAGGGAGAGTGTTGGTCTTCACCATGGTTTCGAAGGCTTTGGCGTGCATGAACGACTGGCCTTTGTCGTCGTCGGCGCCACGTGCCCAGATCTTGCCGTCTTTGATGACAGGCTCAAATGGGTCGGTGTGCCACAGGTCGATGGGGTCGACGGGCATCACGTCGTAGTGGCCGTACACCAAGACGGTAGGCAGTTTCGGGTCGATGATTTTCTCGCCGTAAACGATGGGGTTGCCCTCAGTAGGCATCACCTCGGCTTTGTCGGCACCGGCGGCAAGGATGGCGTCGCGCCAGTATTCGGCACAGCGAATCATATCCGGCTTGTGCGCCGATTCCGAACTGATGGAAGGGATTCTGATTAAGCCAAAGAGTTCCTCAAGGAAACGCTCTTTATTGGCTTCAATGTAGTTGTTGGTGATTTGCATGATTTATTGGATTTAGAATTATTAGATTTCAAGATTCATTGCCGCTTCGTGTTATTGTGAGGAAGAACGATGAAGCTGCCCGTATGATGAGGATTGCAAAAATAGTGTTTTTTGAAATTTTTTTCAAAAAAATCCACTTTTTTCTTGACACTAATGAAAATTGTTGTACTTTTGCAGTGTTCTATTTAACTAACACACTAACACAAAATATAACAACATGATTGAAATCAAGAACTTAGACTTCGGCTACAAGAGTCAGCCTGTCTTCAAGAACATCAGCCTCAGTTTCGAGAAAGGCAACATTTACGGACTGTTAGGCGAAAACGGAGTGGGGAAGACCTCCCTGCTGAAACTCATCAGCGGTCTGCAAAAGCCTGCCGCAGGTGCTTGCGAGGTGGACGGCATCGCCCCCTTCAACCGCTATCCTGAGACCCTTCAGAAGATCTTCTTCATCTCGGAGGATTTTGCCATCCCGGACAATACACCTATTAATAATGTACGCGAGTTGGGTGTGTTCTATCCCAACTACGATGAGAAACTCTTCACCGAACTATGCGAAGAGCTGGAGGTCGACCCCAAGCGCAAGTACGGCGAGCTTTCCTTCGGTCAGCAGAAGAAGTGCTTGATTGCCACGGCTCTGTCGCTCAACACGGATTATCTGCTCCTTGACGAGCCCACCAATGGCTTGGACATCCCTTCGAAGACGCTCTTCCGCCAGGTGATTGCCAAGCACGCCAACGAGAACCGCACCATCATCATCTCCACCCACCAGGTGAAGGATGTGGAAAACCTCATCGACCCCATCATCATCCTCGACCACGACGAGGTGCTGCTCAAGGCCTCGTTCCGCGAGATTACCGACAAACTCTATTTCGACTATGGCATGGATGTGGCTCCCGAAGCCCTCTACAGCGAGATGATTCCTGGCGGTTACGTCAGCGTGACGCGCAATCCCAACCATTATGACAGCAAAGTCAGTATTGAAGTGCTGTTCAACACGGTGATGAAAAACAAGGAAACCATCAAGCAAATCTTTGGATAAGAAAGGGATTGTGCCATGAGTAACACATTCAATATCAAACGTTTCAATCAGGTGTTGGCCTACGACTGGAAGCGCTTCATCCGCAACTTCGGCATCACACTGCTGGTGTGGATCAGCATTCCCGTCATGTTTTGGGTGACGAGTCTGGTTTTCGACTTCGAGGTGGCTGATGCTGTTCGCGTCTTCATTATCTTTGGTCTCATTGCCATCACCGTCATGTCGGCACCGTCACGCATCTACGGCAAGGTCAACCTGCCGCGCGAGGGTGTGGGCTTCGCCATGTTGCCCGCCACCAGCTCCGAGAAGTTCTTCAGCATGTTTATCTACTGCTCGCTGCTTACTCCTTTCCTCACTTTGGTGGGTGCCTGGCTCGTTGACTGCCTGATGACCTTGCTGCCTTTCGGCGGTTTCAAGGAGTTCATTCCTCTGAAGGAGATTTTTACGAGTGGCGAATTCGGTGAACGGATGCTGGTGTTTCTCGCGTTGGTCGCCACCACCTGGGCCGAGTCATCAGCCTTTATGTTCGGCAATATGCTCTTCAAGCGCCGCAAGGCCGGCAAGACCTTCGGCTGGGCGCTGCTGATTCTCTTCGTCCTCGTCCTTATTTTCGAAGTGACCGGAGGCTGGCAACTGTTCGAGTATATCTTCTTTGAAGACGATAGTGTCCTCAATCTGCTGATCTATAGCATTATTATGCTGCTCATCGCCTGCGGATTCTACTTCGGTACCAATCGTAAAATCAAAACGCAAAAATACTAACCATGAATAATACCTTTAGTTTCAATCGTTTCGGAAAGCTTCTCGCCATGGATGGCAAGAAGTATCTCCGCAATTTCGGCATCACGCTGGCCATCCTCTGTAGCCTCAATATAGGCACTTGGCTGCTGACGGCGGTGTTCAACTTCGGGATGCCTCCTTTTGTCCGCTGGATGGTCATCTATGTGGCCGTTTTCCTGTCGTGCATCCTTGTGCCAGCTAAGGCCTTCGGCGACATCAACCTGCCCCGCGATGGAGTGCGCTACGCCATGCTGCCCGTTTCCAATTGGGAGAAATACCTCAGCTATGTGCTCTACTGCATTCTGACCCCCGTAGCGGTGGCCTTGATTTCCTACGGCATCGACTCGCTGCTGACCTTGATTCCCTTCGGAGGATTCGAGAGATTCATCAGAAGTCTTGGCCCTATGGGTATGACGATGGATCTCATGAAAAGCCTCTCTGACCCCTCGGTCGTTATGGATCCTTCCGGTCTGGGGCAAGACTATACGGATGCGATGACGATGTTGGAACATATGAGCTCCGGCGAGGTGTTGAACTACCTCGTGGGCCTGCTGTTCACCACAGGAATGTTCATGATGGGCAACCTGCTCTTCAAAACCCACAAGACAGGTAAGACCTTCGGCATCATGATGGGTGTCTCCTACATCCTCTCCATGATTATGCAAGCGTTGATGCTTTCCGATGGCTTCTTCAACTTCATGGGAGAGGTGGATTTTAACTCTATCGCCAATATGGTCAGCGATATGATGTGGGTGAGTATCCTTCTGAATATTGTTCTGACCCTTGCCCTTTACGTCGGTATGTTCTTCAAATTGAAAACCCAAAAATACTAAACCATGGAATTTAACGCACATAAACCCATATATTTACAGATTTGCTCGCAGCTCTATGAGCAGATTTTGCGCGGCGAGCTGAAGGCCGACGACCGTATCCTCTCGGTGCGCGACTACGGCATCCAACTCGGCGTGAACCCCAACACTATCATGCGTTCCTACGAGACCATGACGAATGCGGGCATCATCTACAACAAGCGTGGCATCGGCTATTTCATCACTCCCGAGGCCAAGGATATCGTCCTCAAGCAAATGCGCGAGGAGTTTCTCGAGAAGGAACTGCCCGAAGTCGTGAAGAAGATGCAACTCTTGGGCATTGGACTGGAAGAAATAAAGATGTAGGAGATTCCTGTGAAGCGGGAATCGCATGCCTTGTAATGAGAAACGGCTGACCCAATCCATCGGGTCAGCCGTTTCTTGTGTTTTTTATGCAATCGTTTTAATCATATTCACCCCACTTCATGCAAGCGCCTTGTAATTGTTTCTTCAAGGGGAACATGAGGGTGATCTTTGCAGTCACATCTGTGTTGAATCGTGAGCCCAGCAGATAGGGGTCGATGTAGCCGGCTCCAATGACGTTCTGCGACTCACCGGAGATTTCCTCGTGTGTGAACGAATTGATGACAGCGGCATGACCTGAGATGTCGGCCTTCAAAAGCAGGTAATAGTTACCCACATTGAGCTTGTATGCCACGCCAAAACCAGCTACCAAACCAACGTTGAACTGACGTGTGTTCTGTGCATTCATTTCAACCGTGTCAATGGTAGCGCCTGACTGGCTAAAATGCTGATCGGGGGTGCCATAGTCAAGAATCTCTTTTTTCTGCCATACAAAGGTGCCGGATAGGGGTACGCTGACACGGGGACCGATGAAGACATAAGGCCGAAGGTTGCTCTTTGAGAAATAGTGGGTCATGATGATTTGCACGTCTACATCCTGATAATCCACATCAAGCTGACGATAGTAGTTTTTGTTCACATTTAACGCAGTGGGGAAATTCAATACTTCGTAATTCAGCTGAAGATTGCGCATGGCATAGTAGCCTTCGAGGCTGACCGAGGTGGTGGGATTGAGCATGCGTTCAACGGAAAGGCCACCGGTAATGCCGAAATTGAAAGGTTGGTTGTATTTCGTGTTTGTTCCGCCAAAGTGGAACCAATGGGTCATGGTGAGTCCGCCCACGAGCCCAATATTATATTGTGCTTCATTGGAATTGGCCCGGCTACTGGGAGACTGCAACGGCTTGTTGAACTGTGCGTTGGCTGTCGTACACGTAAGCAAGACGGCGGTCAGAATAATGAGATGTATCTTTTTCATTGTCGTAAAAAGGTCTTAATTTTGGAATTAGGGCTGGTATTCTTCAAGCCTGGCATCTCTGAAATTATGCAAAATACGCACATCGCCTGGACTCATTTGCATGCCTTGTTGCAGAATGAGGTCTACTGTGTTATTATGATTATAGTGTACCATTGATTCTATGCCCCAGGTGAGGTTCTTTATGACTTGGTTTTCCTCGTCCATTTCGCCCGAAATGATAACGGCATTGAGCGGCTTTCCTTTCCAAGAGACATCACGAACCTCGTAATAATACGCCGTGAAGTAAGGTGCATTACCCATAATATAGACAGTGTTGAAGTTCTCCTTTTGATAGCTGCCGTTTTGGAAATAGACAGGTGCAATGGAATCGTTTATGAAATAGTCAGGATTGCCTGTCACTATTGAATATGTCGTATCTGGATCGGAGCGCTCCAGAAAAACGCCGAAATGGGGACTCTTGAATTCCAGTTTTGCTATGCCTTTGTGTTGGTCGTAGAACTTGAAATATTGTGTTTCTCCCACCATCGGGCTTGAACCAGATTGAACCCAAGGGCTGGTTGGCGTTTTTTTGATTCTGATGGTCCAAATGGAATCGGCGATGAATGAGCCGTCGATTCTGGGGGGCTCATCACCATAATGAAGACAATGCAACGAGTCCATCAACCTAAGAAGCGGTTGCGGCATAAAATCATTGATATTCGGGATTTGTTGATACCCATAATAAACGGTCGCATTGTTTTCAGGGTCGTCTTTCATACAAGAATTGAGGGTGGCCATCCCGCATAAAATAACGACTATTATAAACAAGTGTTTCTTCATCATAATGACACTAGAATGATTAAAAGATTAATTGGCAAATGTATAAAATAATGCGTTGCTTTCAACAAAGCTAACGTGTTTTTTTCTCTTTTTATTGTTGGTATTTTGTAATATATTGTATGTGAATGTGTTATAATGCATGATTATGTTTATTTTATGATGACTTTTTTCGTAATAGTTCCTTTTGAAGAATTGAATACAAAAAGAAACATACCGCTTTTGTGACTTTTCAAATGGTAGGAATGTCGACTGTTTGGTATGATCCAAAGGCTGAATTGGTCAATAGGGGTGCCTTTCATGTCATATATAGTTCCGTTTACCAAACCTTCTATGTCACCAAAACAGAAATCCATGAATCCGTCGTTGGGATTGGGCACTACATCAAAACTAGCTGCATTGTTTTGTTGTTCGTCGAGGTCGTAGAATGAGCATACAAACCAGTAACTTAATTTTATGTCTTCTTCTATACAATGGTGTTTTATGGTGGCATAAAGCCAGACGGTGTCTTCGGTGTAGTTCAGCACATACATCCTACATTTCTTTCCAGGAGGGGAAGTGGTTGAGTCAATCTCTAGGATCCACTGCATGGTAGTGTCGGAAAACGACCATTCGATAGGCTCTGTCCAATGGGATTGCCCTTTTTCCCAAATTTGGAATTCATAGTTGTTGATTTGGAACTCAGTGGCGGGTATTACCCAGTGTGGGGCGTCATTGATGGGATTGATAGGAATGATGTCAGTGGGGTCGGGACTGTATTGAAGCTCGAGGTTGAGGTGCCGTATAGTATAGCATCCTGTTGAATCAGGGATGGTGTCGGTGTAATTCCCTGACGCGGTATAGGTATTGCCGAGCCATTCGAAGGAGTCGCAATGGTCGGTTTCTATTTCGGGTTCGGTGTCGGTGAGACTGCTCACGGTGAGATGGAGCGTCGTGTGACTTTGGCAACCGCTTTCGTGGGTGATAGTGTAGGTGTCGTGGTACTGGCCGGGATTGTCATAGTGAAGGTTGAAGCCGTGTTCGGTGTAATTGTCAGGCCCCCTGAAACAAATCATGTCGGTTATATCTTGGTCGGGCTCGCGGCGCGAGTCGATGTAGAAATAGGTTGTGTTTGTGGTCGAGGTGCCGCCACAAGGGGGCTCTTCGGTAGTGACGGTCAGTGTGGCCTCATAAAGCCCATTATTGTCGTATTGGTGGGTGGTAGGGTTGTCGGTGCTGGTGGTGCCGTCGCCGAAGTCCCACATTAAACTATAGTTGGAAAGATTAATGTCGGCAAGGAAGGACAGGTTTCCTAAATCACAGTCGGCGACGGTGTCATTGGGGACGATTGTCAGCTCATTAATTGTAACGGTTGTGGTAAGATCGGCGGCATTTGAGCCCACCATGTAAGCATAGCCTCGGTCACTTCCAAAACCGTATACATGGGCATTGAAGCCATGGATACAGGAAAGATGGTGGGAGTCGTAGGTGATGTCCATTCGGGCGAAGCTATAGTCAGTATTGCCTGTCGCAAGTGAGAACTCGCTTTGTGGTAAAAGTGAGCCGTCGAAGTACACCTTATCGGTGTCTTCGGTGGCCACGATGATATTGATATAGTGTCGGCTAATGGATGAGTTATGAGCGGCATCGCCCGAAAACGTGGCCAAGGTGATTTCGTTCAGTCGTTGCTCAATGGGCGAAATCCAAAGCATGGAAGGATCGCCTGTGCCTTTCCCATCGGCCGAGGTGGTGTTGTACAGATAAACTGCACTTGGACCAAGGGTTTCGAGGAAACAAGATTTTTCACTTGAATTAAGGTAAAATGAGTAGAATTGGCCTTTGTCCAGCGTTGCCACCACTGCCCCGTTTTTCCATACGGTGTTCCCATCGACGGAAGAGACTATTTTGACATAGTCTCGATGCCGTGAAACAGATTGTGTCACGACAAACTTCTTGCCCCATGAACGGAGAGGCATGGCTTGCTCAAAGATATGGTCGTATCCGTTGTTGTAGTCAGGTATCGCAGTTAGCGTGTTGCCATTAAACACAGCGATGGGTTTGCAGTCGCGAGAGGATACTCTGGTGCCCGTCAGGTCACGGTCGCTCGTGCTATTGTTGGAGCGTACTTGGTAGGCCTCTCCAGCTTGCAAGTTGATGGTGAACTCCACACCAGCCTCCTTGCCTCCCAAAGTGGTGACACTAGGCGTGATGTCAACTGTGGTGTTATCTTCGACAGCTACAATGAGAAAGGCACTAGTGAGGTATTTTTTAAAACTCGACCCAAAAGTGTACGATTGCGATTGGTCATAAGTCTGCACGATGTAATCGTCAGCCAAGGCTTGTATAGGTAGCACATAAGAAGCGTCGAATGAGTTGGCTGCTATGTTGGTGCAATAAACCGAAACCGTGTCACTAGTGATGATCTGCAAGCCTTTCGCAGCCCCTACTTCGTACGATGAAGTCTCATTGTAGGCTTGCTCGTTGGGGATGTTGACAGTAGTGATGTTGTTGGCTTCTACGTTGAACGAGTCGGTCCATCCTGTGATGGGGTTGGTAATGGTGCCTGAACAATTGTGTTTCGAACTGATCAGCAGTTGAGTGTCCACGTAATTGGGCACGTAGTTCTCCTTGAAGCCGTTACCCATGAAGGAGACCCAAAACTCTTTGCCTTGCGTTGAAGCTTCTTGCGCGAATGAGGATGGCGCTACTATCGCTATTGCAGTAATAATCAGTAGTATTGTCCAGATTCGTTTCATAGCGTTGTGTTAGTGTTATCTTAGTGAGTGAGAATGACTTTCTTGGTTATTGTCCCGTTGCGTCCAGTAGCCACAAAGCAATAAACACCTGCACCTTTGTCGCCTAGTTGGTAGGGTATGGAGAGCTGGCCGGATGGGTTCTCGAGCTGTAGGCGGTCGACCAAAACGCCAAGCATGTTGTAAACTCTGACTTCAAAGCTCTCGTTCCAATGTTCGAAATTGAGCGTCATTTGTCCGTTGTTGGGATTGGGTGTAATGTCAAAGGTCTTTATGCTTGTCGAAGAATCGTTTTCACCGATGCCGTAGAATGAACACACAAACCAGTTGCGTCTTGTGATTTCGGCGCAATCGTTTTTAACGGTAGCAGCAAGCCAAATAGTGTCTTCGATATAATTGAGCACATACATCTTGACTTTCTTTCCTGGAGGCGTAGTTGATGGGTCGACTTCAAGAATCCAGTCCACAACGGTGTCAGCGACCCATTCGCCATCACTCTGTTTTTTGACGAATTGCCATTCAACAGGTTTTGTCCAAAGTGCATGGCCTGTTTCCCAGACTTGGAATTCGTAGTTGTTGATTTGGAACTCAGTGGCTGTGACAACCCAGTGGGGTGCTGTGTTTTCGGGATTTGCAG
>Ga0265298_10004788_pt1 | contig 17169 bp, 11 predicted proteins | sample AusTroGonzalo_MG_3_FD_193486 | JGI IMG/M metagenome (GOLD analysis project Ga0265298, IMG submission 193486) | Bovine rumen microbial communities from tropical cattle in Woodstock, Queensland, Australia - Gonzalo_01 | ecosystem: Host-associated > Mammals > Digestive system > Stomach > Rumen ... | reverse complement strand
ACTGGGTGCCGACAACGGTCTAGGCGTTGCTGCCATCATGGCCGTCATGGAGGATAAGTCCTTGAAGCACGGACCTATCGATGCCCTCATCACCCGCGATGAGGAGACAGGCATGTATGGCGCCAACGAACTGCCTGAAGGTGAACTGCAGGGCGACATCCTGTTGAATCTCGACTCTGAACACTGGGGAAAATTCGTCATCGGATCTGCAGGTGGTATTGATGTTACTGCAACACTCGACTACCAAGAAGTTGACACAGATGATGAGGATGCAGCAGTCAAAGTGACAGTGAAGAACTTGCGTGGCGGACATAGTGGTCTGGAGATCAATGAAGGTCGCGGCAATGCTAACAAGCTACTGGTTCAGATAGTACGCGAAGCCATTGCTGAAACAGAGGCTCGTCTGGCTTCATGGCAAGGAGGTAATATGCGCAATGCCATTCCTTTCAAGGCCGAAGCTGTGCTCACACTCCCCAAAGAGAATATTGCAGCCCTAAAGGAACTGGCTGAGGATTGGAAAGAGACCTTCAATGATGAGTTCAAGCTCATTGAGCCACAAGGCATTGAGGTTATCGTTGAGGAAGTAGCGACACCAAAGAAAGAAGTGCCCGTTGAGATTCAAGATAATCTCATCGATGCCATCTTCGCCTGTCACGACGGTGTTATCCGCTTCATCCCCGCCTACCCCAGTGTGGTAGAAACAAGTTCGAACCTCGCCATTATCAATATTGGTGAAGGAAAGGCCAGCATCCAGATTCTTGCCCGTTCGAGCCGTGAGGATATGAAGGACTATGTGGTCACCATGCTTGACAGCTGTTTCTCGATGGCTGGTATGAAGGTGGAGACAGCCGGTTCGTACGGTGGCTGGGACCCCAATCCAGATTCAGAAATCCTGCACCTTCTGCTGAAGGAATACAAAGAGCTGTTTGGTAAGGACGGTATCATTCAAGTAGATCACGCAGGCTTGGAGTGCTCCGTCATTCTGGGTAAATATCCCTGGCTTGACGTAGTATCACTCGGCCCGACAATGAAGTCTCCACACACCACAACGGAACGCGCTCTCATTGAAACCGTAGAGCCTTTCTGGCAACTGCTCAAGAAAACACTTGAGGATGTCCCTGTGAAGTAATCTTGATAGAATGGACAGAAATTATTAGAAATTATCATAATAATAGTAATTTCTGTCCATTTTGTTTTTTACTTTTCACAAAAAAACGTACCTTTGCAGCGCAATTTACGAATTGCACTTAACAACAAGTCAAACAAAACGAATATAATCATGGACGACTACCCGGCGGAAAATAACAAACGTTAGGCTTGGGGATAGCGAGCAAGGCTGCTAATCCTCTTGCCGCAGATAGATTATAGGATTGTCTTAATTTCGCAATAACGCAATACGTTATAAAGCGACCAAAAACGGATTAGCAACAATGAAAACCTATTGGAACACCAATAATGGGCTCAGCCAACTTGCTGCATGGGAGCCCAATTGCTGGATACAAGTGACATGTCCCACAGAGGAGGACCAGCACGAACTGGAACAACAGTTCGGTATACCCGATTATTTCATCACCGACATCAGCGATACAGACGAACGTGCTCGTTATGAGTATGACGATGGCTGGATGCTCATCATCTTGCGCATCCCATACGTCAAGGAAATTCGTTCACGCACCCCTTACACTACGGTGCCATTAGGTATCATCCACAAACGCGATGTCACCATCACCGTATGCTACTACGAGACAAACATGATGATTGACTTCGTAAGCTACCAACAGAAACGAGGTGTAGGATTTACCGACCACGTCGATATGATTTTCCGACTATTCTACTCCTCAGCCGTATGGTATCTGAAGCGACTCAAGCAGATCAATTCACTTATCGACAAAGCGAAGCGGAATCTTGACCGTAACGTGAACAATGAGAGCCTCATCGGCTTATCACGTTTGCAAGATTCGCTTACCTACTTCCAGACTTCCATCCGCGGCAACGAAACGCTGCTGTCAAAACTGAAGTTCAAACTACAGATTGACGAATTGGATGCAGACCTGATTGAGGACGTTAGCATTGAGATGACTCAGGCCCGAGAGACGACCAACATCTACTCTGACATTTTGGAATCAACGATGGACACCTATTCGAGCATCATTAACAACAACATGAATACAGTGATGAAGACGCTGACTTCCGTTTCGATTCTCATGATGTTCCCAACGCTCATCGCCTCACTGTTCGGCATGAACCTCGTCAATGGTATGGAAAGTAACCTGTTGGGATTCCCCTTCGCATTGGCTCTCTCTGTTGGAGTATCAGCCTGTGCTTGGTGGTTGCTCCATCGAAAAGGACTGGTATAATCACATCACATTCATTATCAAAACAAAACACTCTAGATTATTTTTGCAAAAAATACTTAAAGAGTTAGGCTTCTCGACTTTTTTTCGTAACTTTGTAGTTAGTAAAGAAAGTAGAGAAGCTATTATTTTCTCTGCAAATAACGACGAAAGCTATATAACGCGTTGATTATGAACGATTTTAGAAAATATGCAACCCAGCACTTAGGCATGAACGGCTTAGTGCTAGACGATGTTATCCGTGCAAATGAAAATGCAATGCACGCACAGGCGCAGTATATGAATCCTTACATTCTGGAGGAGCGCCAGTTGAATGTGACCCAGATGGATGTTTTTTCACGACTGATGATGGACCGCATCATCTTTCTCGGAACCGAAGTAAATGACTACACTGCCAATACCCTTCAGGCGCAGTTGCTTTATCTGGACTCTGTAGATCCAGGCAAAGACATTTCTATTTACATCAACTCTCCTGGCGGTAGCGTGTATGCAGGACTCGGCATCTACGATACGATGCAGTTCGTATCTTCCGATGTTGCCACCATCTGCACTGGTATGGCAGCCTCAATGGCAGCCGTATTGCTTGTATCAGGTGCTGAGGGTAAGCGTTCGGCACTAACCCATAGCCGTGTGATGATTCATCAACCCCTTGGTGGTGTGCAGGGGCAGGCCAGCGACATCGAGATTGAGGCACGTGAGATCCAGAAATTGAAGAAAGAGCTTTACACCATCATTGCCGACCACTCTCACACCGACTACGAAAAAGTGTGGAACGATTCTGACCGTAACTACTGGATGACGGCAGAGGAGGCAAAGGCTTATGGTATGATTGATCAAGTATTAGTAAAGAAATGAAGAAAGTTTGCAGCTTCTGTGGAAGAAGTGACAAGGAAGTAAGACTACTTATATCGGGCATCAATAGCTACATCTGTGACTATTGTGCCGAACAGGCCTATAAGATTGTTCAGGAGTCAGGGCTTGATAACGCGAAAGCGCCCAAGAAAGAGAAGGCTGGAAAACTAAACGTACCCAAGCCAACTGAAATCAAAGCATATCTCGATCAATATATCATCGGACAGGACGAAGCAAAGCGTTTCCTTTCGGTGGCCGTTTACAATCATTACAAACGTTTGTCGCAGCCTACTGACGACGATGGAGTGGAGATTGAGAAGTCAAATATTATCATGGTGGGTTCAACTGGTACGGGTAAGACCCTGCTGGCTAGAACTATCGCAAAGATGCTCGATGTGCCGTTCACTATCGTCGACGCGACAGTGTTTACTGAGGCCGGCTATGTGGGTGAAGACGTGGAGAGCATCCTGACTCGCTTGCTTCAGGTGGCCAACTACGATGTGGAAACCACACAGCGTGGTATCGTATTTATCGATGAGATCGACAAGATAGCCCGTAAGGCCGACAACCCATCCATCACACGCGACGTAAGCGGTGAAGGTGTGCAACAGGGATTGTTGAAACTGCTGGAAGGTACTAATGTCAACGTACCACCTAAGGGAGGTCGCAAACATCCCGACCAGGAGTATATCTCTGTCGATACCCGTAACATCCTGTTCATCTGTGGAGGTGCGTTCGATGGCATTGAGCGCAAGATTGCACAGCGTATGAACACCCACACCGTGGGATACAACTCTGTACAGAACGTACGCAAGATTGACAAAAACGATCTGATGAAATATGTGCAGCCGCAGGATTTGAAGTCATTTGGACTCATTCCTGAGATTATCGGCCGTCTGCCAGTGCTCACCTATCTGAACCCACTGGATCGCGAAGCTCTCCACCGCATTCTCATGGAGCCGAAGAACTCCATTGTGAAGCAATACGAGAAACTATTCAAGATGGACGGTATCAAACTGACATTCGCCAATGACGCCCTCGATCTGATTGTCGATAAGGCAGTCGAGTATAAGCTTGGTGCCCGCGGTCTGCGCTCCATCGTTGAATCAATCATGATGGATGCTATGTTCGAAGTGCCCTCAAAGAAAATCAAGACCTTTGAAGTGACACGCGACTATGCTGCAAAACAATTAGAGAAGTCACATATGAGCGCCCTTGATTAGGACGCAAGCGAAGGGCAGAAAACTATGAAAATACAACTATGAAAGAAGGAATGAATTTAACAGAAGCCCTGAAACATTATTTCGGCTTCGACGCTTTCAAAGGAGACCAGGAGGCCATTATCCGTAATGTGCTGAATGGCCGCAACACCTTTGTGCTGATGCCTACTGGAGGCGGAAAATCACTTTGTTACCAATTGCCATCACTGCTTATGGATGGTGTGGCTATCGTTATCTCCCCGCTCATTGCACTGATGAAGAACCAAGTAGATTTCATCAGCAACCTAAGTGAACATGAGGGAACGGCCCACTTTCTTAACTCGTCACTGAACAAGACCGCCATCGACCAAGTAAAAGCCGATATTAAAGCTGGACATACCAAGCTACTGTATGTAGCCCCCGAGTCATTGACGAAAGAAGAGAACGTTGAGTTCTTGCGTTCTTGTAAGATATCGTTCTACGCTATCGACGAGGCACACTGTATCTCGGAATGGGGACACGACTTCCGTCCGGAATATCGTCGTATCCGCCCCATCATCAACGAGATTGGCAATGCCCCCGTCATCGCTCTCACAGCAACGGCAACAGATAAAGTACGTTCTGACATTAAGAAAAGTCTGGGTATCCTTGATGCCGATGAGTTCAAAAGCTCGTTTAACCGTCCGAACCTCTACTATGAGGTACGCCCAAAGACAAAGGACATCGACAAGGATATTGTACGCTTCATCAAGCAACATACGGGCAAAAGCGGTATCATCTATTGCTTGTCTCGCAAGAAGGTGGAAGATCTGGCAGAAGTATTGCGTGCAAACGATATCAAGGCTGCCGCATATCATGCCGGCCTTGACAGTGCTACTCGCACACAAACACAAGACGATTTCCTCATGGAACGCATTGATGTCATCGTGGCCACCATCGCCTTCGGTATGGGTATCGACAAGCCCGATGTGCGCTTCGTTATCCACTACGACATTCCTAAATCGCTCGAAGGTTACTATCAGGAAACTGGACGTGCCGGACGAGACGGTGGCGAAGGTCTTTGCATCGCCTTCTATAGCTATAAAGACTTGCAAAAGCTCGATAAATTCATGGAGGGTAAGCCTGTAGCCGAACAGGACATTGGTCGACAACTATTACAGGAAACAGCTGCCTATGCAGAGACCAGTGTATGCCGTCGCAAGATGCTTCTTCACTACTTTGGTGAGACCTATGACAAGGACAACTGTCATAATTGTGACAATTGCAAACATCCCAGCACCAAGAAGGAAGCGAAGGATCAACTTGTTGTCGTGATTCAGGCCATTCTCGCCACAAAGGAGAATTTCCGTTCCGACTACATCATTGATTTCATCAAAGGACGTGAGACCGATGAGATTGTTGCGCATAAGCATCATGAATTAGAAGCATTTGGAGCTGGTGAGGATGAGGATCCGAAGATCTGGAATCCTGTAATCCGACAGGCTCTCATTGCTGGCTATATTAAAAAAGAGGTTGAGAACTATGGCATTCTGAAGATAACTTCTGCAGGAAAGAAGTTTATGAAAGCGCCTAAAGAGTTCATGGTGGTACTCGATCGCGAGTTCAGTGAGGAAGATGAGCCGATGGAAGGAGGAACGAGTGCCCTCGATCCTACGCTCAGCGCCATGCTTCACGACCTACGAAAGAAATGGTCACGTAAATTGGAACGTCCACCCTATGTCATCTTCCAAGATGTGAGCATCGAACAGATGGCCACTGATTACCCCATGACGCTCGATGAACTGAAAAACATCCAGGGTGTTGGTGATGGAAAGACAAGACAACCCTATGCCAAGGACTTTGTCGAACTCATTAAACGCTACTGCGAGGAGAACGATATCACCCGTCAGGCCGATTTGCGCGTACGTACCAAGGCAAAGGACTCCATGCGCAAACTGAAAATTCTTCAGAACATTGACCGTCGTATAGCCCTTGACGACATTGCCAATGCCTTAGGTATTGACTTTGACGAGTTACTTGATGAACTTGAAGGTATTGTGCTCTACAGTGGCAACAAGGTCAACATCGACTATTTCCTTGAGGACATTATGGATCCAGACGATATTGATGATATCTACGAATTTTTCCGTGAACAGGAGAAAGACGATCTCCAAGCTGCCTATGACGAATTCGGTGACGATATTAGTGAGAACGAAATCCGCCTTGTTCGTATTAAGTTTATCTCCGAGATGGCCAATTAAACAGCCTACTCGGACATAGCCTCCGTATATCCTTAAATAGAAAAAAGATGAAAAATTTCATAGTAAGAACCATCACAGGTGTGCTTTTCGTAGCAACCATTGTCATATCATTCCTGAGCCCAAGAGCTATGGTGGTACTGTTCGGCATCGTTACGGGCATGACCATTTGGGAGTTTGCCGGACTCGTCAATGACCGTCCCCAAGTGACTATCAACCGTTTCATATGCACCGTCGCTGGTGTTTATCTTTTCTTTGCAATGGCAGGGTATAATAGTGGTCTCACTCCCTCCAGTGTATTCATCCCATACCTGGTAAGTATAATCTACCTGCTTGTTTCAGAACTTTACCTGAAGGCAGAGGACCCTATTCACAACTGGGCCTACACCATGATGTCGCAACTCTACATTGCACTTCCTTTCTCTCTGCTCAACGTACTGGCTTTCCGTCAGTGTGGTGGTGAAATCGCTTACTCTTATACCCTCACGCTTTCCCTGTTCGTATTCCTTTGGATCAACGACGCAGGTGCTTACTGCTGCGGTTCATTATTGGGACGTCACAAACTGTTCCCCCGCATATCACCAGGCAAATCATGGGAAGGAAGCATTGGTGGTGGATTATTAGCTGTAGCCGCGGCTGTTGGAATATATTACCTCACTGAACAATATGAGATAAATGATAGTGGATTGTCAGTCTTTGGATGGATTGGCCTAGCACTTACCGTCGTTATCTTCGGCACTTGGGGCGACCTTATCGAGAGTCTCTTTAAGCGTACTATAGGCATCAAGGATAGCGGTAACATTTTGCCTGGTCATGGTGGCATGCTCGACCGTTTCGACTCTACCCTGCTTACTATTCCTGCTGTGGTTGTATACCTCTACACACTATCACTTTTTGCTTAAAAGACCTATCATCAGTCGAGCCGTCTCCTCAGGTGCCTGTTTATCACCAAGGATGCGGCTCACTTTTTTATACCCCTCCAACATCTGCTGACGGGCCGGTCCATCAAGTATACAAGCCAACTCCTTACGGATATTTTCTGGCGTAAAAGAATCGGCCACCAATTCTCTTACCACCTCTTCATCAGCGACAAGGTTCACTAATGAGATATACTTCACGCTTAGAACTTTTCTGCGCAGGAAGCCTATCAGCTTGGGCAGAAATGTCTCATAGCACACTACCTGTGGCACGTTGAACAAGGCCGTCTCAAGCGTAGCTGTACCACTCGTTACAAGAGCGGCATGAGCATGTGACAGCAAAGCATAGGTTTGATTCTTCAGTAGGTGGGTGTTAACTTCCTCCTGCATTCCATGAACTGAACGATCAGATGCGCTCGTTTTCGAAGGCAAGAACTGGGCATAGTATTCATCATCAATACCTGGTGCTCCAGCCACCACGATCTGATAATTAGTAAACTCACGGGCTACTGCAATCATCGTCGGAAGATTATCCTTTATCTCCTGTCGGCGCGAGCCAGCCAACAGAGCGATAATGGGCTTTTGTACATCTAAACCATTTTTCTCACAGAATGTCTCCCGACTCTCTGAATATCCTTGTCGAAACGCCTTTACCTCACTGGCTGTTGGATTTCCTACATAATGGATGGGATACCGATGCTTACCCTCGAAAAAATCCACCTCAAACGGCAGAATAGAGAACAGTTCACTGATATCACGTCGTATATTCTTAATGCGATATTCCTTCCATGCCCATATCTTTGGCGATATATAATAATACACAGGTATCTGCGTTTTCGACTTAACGAACTTTGCAATATCTAGGTTAAAGCCGGGATAGTCTACAAGTATCACGACATCAGGCTGCCAATCGACGATATCCAGCTTGCACATTCGCATATTCTTCAGTATCGTAGGCAGATGTAATAATACGGGGAAAAAGCCCATGTAAGCCAATTCGCGATAATGCTTCACCAGCGTTCCTCCCACAGCAGCCATCAAATCACCGCCAAAGAAACGGAACTCAGCCTCATCATCCATCTCTTTCAGTGAGTTCATTAGATGAGAAGCATGCAAATCGCCCGAGGCCTCTCCTGCTATCAGATAGTACTTCATACCCTTCTATCGTTACGTTTCCCTACCCCTTTATATCTTCATTCAAGCCCTGTAGAAGACCAAGAGTATCATAATCCGTCACATCAATACGAGTGGGCATAATGGACACATAGCCATGATCGAGCGCCCAACGATCGGTATCAGTTGCTTCTGGCTCATCATTATTGTAGTGTCCTACCATCCAATAATAATCGTAACCACGAGGATGATGACATACAGTAATCTCATTATTCCATGAACCTGCTGACATACGGCATACACGAACTCCTTTATAACAAGTTATCTTCGGAAAGTTCACATTCAGGCACACGCCCTTGGGAAGTCCTTCTTCAAGCACTTGTTTCGTTATCTTCACGACATAGGGACGCATAGGATCGAAATTGGCATCCTCACGATAGTCGCACAACGAAAATGCGACTGAGGGGATATACTTCATACACCCTTCCTGTACCACGCCCATCGTACCAGAATAGTGCGTGTTTACCGATGCATTATCCCCATGATTGATTCCACCAATTACCATATCTGGCTTGCGGCCATTCAATAATTGCGATAAGGCGAGTTTCACGCAGTCGGTTGGTGTACCATTGCTCGACCACACCTGCAATCCTTGTTCTTCATGCCGCTTAATCAATCGAAGTGGTGTAGTAGCTGAAAAAGCACACGAGAAGCCCGAACGAGCTGAATCAGGTGCACATACAAGAATATCGGCTATCGGACGGAGCATCTCAACCAAACAGTTGATGCCCTTTGCCTGATAGCCGTCATCGTTTGAAATCAATATCAGTGGTCTTTCGTTCATTACTTCTATCCATTTTACTTGGATTGCAAAAGTACGAAGAATTACTGAGACCACAAAGCAATTCACTCTTTTTTCTTATTAAGCTCTCATAAGACACATAAAGAATAAGCCAAAAAAGGACACCCACGTCTTGTGAGTGTCCTTTTAAGAGAAAAGATCTTGCTTATCGCATCATCTTCTGCAGAAGTGACTGACCATCCATGAAGATTATCTTCTGATAGTAAACGCCACTAGGTAGCGACTTCAAATCTTCCTTGGTAAAGGCAGTACGCATGTTCTGTCTTGTGCGAACGACGCGGCCACCTGCATCAATGAGTTCGATGCTCTTGATAGGACGATCGAATCCACTTGCCATACTCAGACCTGTTGCGCTGTTCAACTGCAGTACAAATGGATTACCTTTGCTAATTTTATGTTGCAAAAATAATTATAATATGTGTATCAAGGTGTATCAAAATAAGCAAAGGTGTATTAAAACGTTGAAAGATGTGTATCAATTCGTCGAACGAATACACTTTTTCTCGTTCTTTTTGGTATTTTCAACACTTATTCGTAATTTTGCAATCAAAACAAAAACTATGAAAGAACTGCAGTTCTCAATCATCGTACTAATGACGGTGATGTGCTCAGCTCTGATTCTTCTACTACCTGGACGAGTAAAGTTTGATACAGTGTCCAACCGTTCACGTTGGCTCATGGTGGGAGCATTGGGCTTGATTGGAGTACAATTTCTTGTTCAGTACATTACAGAGTTTCGAGCCATAGGCGTGACCCCTGCCGTGCTGATCAACCTCGCATTCTTTATTCCCGCCTCGGCATTGATGAGCCTCACCGTACTGAATCTGGAGAGGCAAGGTCACTTACGCAGTATAGAAAAATGGGGATGGCTGATGGGATGGGTAACCGCTATGGGCACGCTTGCCATAGTGGTATGGACCGATGGCCGACCACTTGAAAATCTTTCGGAACGAGTACATTGGACTGAGGTTGCCATAAGTTTCCTTTATACTGCCATGCAAATGTGGTATAGCTTTATGCAGTTCCGTGAACTGAAACGTATGGAAGCAGCTATTGAGAACTACTATGACCGGGAGCGTAAAGGTCTGACCCGATGGATGAAGCATGCCATCGCCGTGACTGGGCTCATGGCAGTTTTTGTACCTGTACTCATTTTTGGCCCCAATATCCTGCTTATCATCTATGGTCTTACATTCTTCTGGGGCATTTTCATGATGTGGTTCAGTTTCGTGCAATACTTTACAAGTAACGATATAAAACGTGTGCAGGAAGCTGAGAAGAATGCGCACGAAGAGCAAATAGAGGCACAAATGGAAGCTACAGGCGAGCTGGCGGGTACACTCTCACCTGATACGATGCAACATGTGAGTCGGATTGTGGAGCAATGGGTCACCACTGGTGCTTATCTTCAGGCTGGTATCACCAACCCTGTCGCAGCTAAGGCCATGAATATCCCCCGTTACCAACTGACAGCTTGGGTAAAGGCATCAGGCCATAACTCCTTCACACGCTGGATTACAAGCCTACGCATTGAAGAAGCCAAACGTGTGCTCAAGGAGCACAGCGATTGGACAAATGAGGCCGTGGCCGACCACTGTGGTTTTAGCCGCACTTATTTCCAGAAGATTTTCAAACAGGAAACAGGATTCGCTCCTTCAGAATATATCCTTCTAGTAAAAAGTTAGGTATGCCGTTTAAATAAGCGGCATACCTAACTCTAGACATTCTTTGCGCATATCTTCTGGCCAAATACTGGCCTGTATCTCTCCGATATGAGCTTTTTGCAGAAGTACCATACAAAGACGACTCTGACCAATACCGCCACCGATACTGAGTGGCAGCTTGTCATTTAGCAATTGTTGGTGGAAATAAAGCTGCTCGCGCTCTTGCTTTCCCTCTATCTGCAATTGGCGCAGCAACGATTCTTTGTCAACACGGATACCCATTGACGACAACTCAAATGAGCGTCCCAGCACAGGATACCATATCAGGATATCACCATTAAGTCCCTTGCGGCCATCCTTTGCCACCGTCGACCAGTCGTCATAGTCGGGAGCACGTCCGTCATGTTTCTCGCCATTAGCCAATTTCCCACCGATACCAATAACAAACACAGCTCCATATTTCTCACAGATAGCATCCTCACGCTCCTTCGGTGATTTGTCGGGATACATCTGCAACAGTTCTTCAGCATGAATAAAATGGATCTTTTCAGGCAAGAAGGGCTTGATTTGCGGATATGTTTCACAAACGAGGTACTCCGTGCGACGTATAGCAGCATAGATACGCTCAACGATATTCTTTAAGAAATCGATGGTACGGTCATCCTTCCGTATCACAGCCTCCCAGTCCCACTGGTCGACATAAAGTGAATGGAGATTGTCCAGTTCCTCATCGGCACGAATAGCGTTCATATCAGTATAGACGCCATAACCTGGCTCGATATGGTTTTCGGCCAACGACAAGCGCTTCCACTTAGCCAACGAATGAACCACCTCAGCACGAGCATCATTCAAGTCCTTAATGGGGAAGGTCACAGCCCTTTCCACACCGTTAAGGTCATCGTTGATACCCAGTCCCTGAAGGACAAAAAGCGGAGCCGTCACACGACGCAAGCGCAATTCGGTAGAGAGATTCTGCTGAAAGAACTCCTTGATAAGTTTAATACCTTGCTCGGTCTGCTTAGCGTCTAACAGCTGTTTGTAGCCTATCGGCTTTATCAGTTTACTCATATCCAAAAAACATTTCTTTTCCGTTTTCGGACAGCAAAGGTACTAATATTTTACTAAAGAGCAAGTTTTTTGTCGTTTATTTTGCAAAATGACAGTAATTTTATTACTTTACTTTCTTTTTGTTCACATTTCAGCCTCAAAAATCTGTCTAATGCCTTGTTCACGATGGCAGACACGCACTTCGATGCCAAACTTTTTGTGAATGTGTTCAGCCAGATGCTGTGCGGAATATACTGAGCGATGCTGACCACCCGTACAACCGAAACAAAACATCAGCGAAGTAAACCCACGTTGGAGATAGCGTGATACATGTGCATCGGCAAGTTGATAGACGGAGTCGAGAAAGGTCAGGATTTCACCATCGTCCTCCAAAAAGCGTATAACAGGCTCATCGAGTCCTGTGAGTTGCTTGTATGGCTCATAACGTCCAGGGTTGTGGGTACTACGGCAGTCGAACACATAGCCACCGCCGTTGCCCGATTCGTCTTCGGGAATACCTTTACCATAAGAGAAACTGAATACCTTCACAACAAGCGGTCCTTTACCGTCATACTTTGAGAACGTTGCAGGGCCATCTTTCGGATGAGCGTTGTAGGGATTAAGATCAGTCGTCTTATACCCGTCTGAACGTTCTTGTGTCGGCTGTTCCTTTTGTTGGAACTGCGGGAGCAGGGTGAGACGTTTCAACAAATCCACAAGATATGGATATGGTAGTTCCTCGACCTTGGCGCCATCAGCAGTGGGGACGAGTCCTAACAACTCGCGAAGATTCTGTATAGCAGGTGGAATGGATTCAATGAAATGCTGCTTGCGCTCGAAATAGCCTCGGAAACCATAGGCTCCCAACACCTGCAGGGTGCGGAAGAACACAAACAAGCGCAAACGGCTGTCGAACACATCACGCTTAGGCATCTCTGTGAACTGCTGGGCTGCTGAATAATATTCATCAATCAGTTCACGACGCAAGCGATCCGGATACTTTGCCGAGGCCTGCCATAGGAATGAAGCCAGGTCATAGTAGAAAGGACCACGACGTCCGCCCTGATAGTCAATAAAATAGGGACCGGAAGATGTAATCATCACATTACGAGCCTGGAAGTCTCTATATAGGAAACACTGTGTATCATCGGAAGCTGTCAGGTCTTTGGTCAACAGACGGAAGTCGGCTTCCAACTTCAATTCATGGAAGTCCAACTCTGTAGCTTTCAAGAAACAGTATTTGAAATAGTTCAGATCGAAGAGTACGCCCTCTGCGTCGAACTCTGGCTGGGGATAGCAATTGCTAAAATCCAGTTCGCGAGCACCACGGAACTGAATATTGGGCAGTTCACGGATCGTTGTCTTCAAGAGTTCTTGCTCATTCACCGTATATCGTCCACCTGCATCACGTCCGCCGCGAATGGAATCATAGAGTGACTCTGTTCCCAAGTCGGTCTGTAGATAACGTAATTCATCTTCGCTCACAGCCAGGATCTCTGGCACAGGCAGAAGTCGTTGGCAAAAATGTTTAGTTAGATAGACAAAAGCATGATTCTCGTCACGACTGGTTCCGATACAACCAATCACACTTTTTCCTTCACTATCGGTCAGGCGATAATAGGCACGGTTACTACCTCCACCTGATAATTTCTCATTATGCAATGGCTCTTGTCCACGCCACTCTCTATATAATGCTAATAATTTTTCCATATTGTGGGCAAAGGTACAATTTTTATTTTGTATTTATAGTCATTAGCGATGAATTATTTTTCATCATTGCAACGTGACGGCCATCAGTCCAATCACCACATCATTGGAAAGGGTGCGAACCGCAAGACTCTTTAGCTTCTTCTGCGGATTTAGTTTCATGCATAACACTTGGGCTGCGCCTCCAGGTATCTCACGTCCATAGACACCCTTGATATTCAGTTCACTTCCAAGGTCACGACTCACGATGGCCAGTCCGTCAGCAGATGTTTTGCCTAAACAGACACGCATCGGACGAGGCTGCGCAGCATAGAACGCCTTTCCGTCAACAAAATAGTCCTGCTCAATCGGACACCAGTTATCCGGATTGCGCAATACCAATGTGTCAGTGGTATTATCGGAATAAGTCACAATGACAAGACCATTCTCAATTCGGCTCTGCATGTGATTGGTCGAACCAGCCATCAGCAGATAAGCCGCCGACGCCTTACCTTTTAGCTTAACGGACACGGAATCGGGATAGTTATCCCAAAGACTTGTATAGATGATATTCCTTCCTTCTTTCGGTGTACGGAAAGGAATGCCTGAAACAATTAGTTCATTGCGTACGATAAGACTACGCAACACAGAATCATTGATTTCCGGCGTATATTGTGGATGACACCACTCCCCTACTCCCTGAACGGGAATCTGCAGCGTAGTAGTCTGCGGACGGGGTGAGAGATAACGATTCTTGAAAATATCCGACACGTTGGCATTGAAATACTGGTCAATCTTCTGAGGCACGGGTGTCTCAGTGTCCTTGAGTTGCCATTCGAGTCCTAACTGAGGACGTTCCTTTAATATCGGATCAGACATCCTCCATGATTCAGTCGGACACTTCAGTTCAATAACTTGGTGCTGTTCACAAGTACCCTCCGTGTCAATATAGCTACCAAGACCTGTGTTCTGGCGAACGACTATCTTCAGCGGCTGACGGAAGTTCTGAATAATCTCATAACGCTCTATACCATCCTTGCGTGTGAACGTATAAGACAGATAAGGTGTCTTGACAGTAACACTATCCCATGACTTGGGAAAGCCCGGGCGGATCAAGCAGCGACCATCAAGCGCCTGTGGGATAATGCCAAAGAGGCCTTGGATGAGTGTGCGGGAAGAGATGCCGATGCAATCGCCGAAGTCACGATAGCACTCACCACGTGCAGCATCGTAATGACTAATTTGCCCGAAATTACCAGGACACTGTCCGTAGTACATTTGATCCATCACATTACCCATCAGGAGTTCATATCCCCATGAGCTATGACCGGCCTCAAAAAAAGCTAATGCAGTATGCATCACCTCTGCCGCCGCCACATTATTGATACTCCAGCTATAGGGCATCCAGTTCGAGGTGGCTATAGTTCGATAGCCGGTATTCTCTACACGTATATGTGGAATATGCGACATCACCCACTCGGTAGCCTGAAAGGACTGATTGGGAGTACAGGCTCCGCAATCTATAGGCGTATATATACTCCATACAGCAGGACTCTCATGCAATCGTTTCAACCCCATCGCGTCCTGATATTCTGCCCACACACCCTTATCGTTCATCCAGAGTCTGTTGTTCATTGCTTTGAGAATTGCCTCTGCCTCCTCGTGATAAGGCTTAGCATCCTCTCCGATGATCTCAGCGATGCGTGCTGCCAGTTTGTTGCCACGATAGTTATAGGCCGACGAATGGGTCACAGCACCACCATTATAATATAAGGCATCACTCGCCCAAATACAGCAATAGGCATCATAGAGGTGGTCACCGTCAGGATCGTAGTTGCGTTTCTCCCATGCCAAATGTCTCTTGATAACAGGCCACATCTTACACATGTAAGCCGTATCTGCGTCATACTGGAAGTGCCACAACAGTTCATCGATGTAGTTCAGGTTCATATCATAATGATGCATCTGGTCGTTCCGTTCAGGATTACGACAGATATATCCATTCGAATACATTTGCGTACCCCATTTCTTTTCGGCACGTGCAAGGTTCATCTTCGGGTCCTGCGAAGGATGTGGAATGGTCGGTTCAACATTTGTCACCTGACTCCTAGCATAGGCATCGAAATGACGGAGCTGACGATCGTTCCATCCCAGTACATCGCCGACATAGGCAGCGCGCCAGCCTGCTAACGGCATACGCCAACCGATGCAGCCATGCAGCCATGTCTGTCCGTCCCAGTCGCCATCGGCAGCAAAGGTCAATGCACTGGCCAGTGCATTGATATAAGGGTCGGGGGTATGAAACTGTATGCGCGAAGCCAGTTGGTGGTTATAATCCAAAGCCTCTTGATACAACTGTTGTGCTTGCATGTCAGAAACAGAAGCAATCATATTGATAGAGTCAATAACAAACCACGTCTTGCCTTCTCCCGTCCATTCCTTTGTCACAAGATCAGCCTCCTTGGGCGAAGCTTCGAAGACGCCAGGCTGGTCGGCACCGATATCACCATTACGCTTCAACTTAGGATTAGCAATAGCACAGACACGCGCCTGAAAATGGGCTTTCGACGTAAAACCTGAGTCATCAAATAGCCACAGCGCTCCCTCGCGGTCCTTCATCGCAATCACCTGCAGGTTCAGTTCTACATTACGTCCCCATCGACTGTCGCGCAACTGATAGATGCGCATACCATCAATATACTGTGAACGGCAATACTCCACACTATCAAGAGCCACACCGTTCACGATGAATCGGATGTTTCGATGATGGTTTTTCTTTACAACGGCAAACACAGGTCGATCACTCGTCTCTACACGCCAGTCGGAATAACTGCCATAGAGAGCACGCGTAAAACGATTGGCACCGCACTTGCCTGTCAAGAACTCCTCCAAGGTCGACTCACTGACAAAGGCACCATCGACAGGTCGATATTGCTGGCTGCGCTGTTTGCCGCGTGTTTCTTCGTTATATGACTGTAAGGCACCTGCTATTCTCGTCTGTCCCGCAATAGTCAAGGCCAGCGAGACCAGCAGACAAAAAGTCAAAGTACGTTTCATTTTTTCAGTAGTTAGTTTCCGAGCGACAAAGGTACATCATTTTTCTGAGAACACAAAAAAAATCGGCTGTCATCACGACAGCCGACTTTCAAAAACAAACTACTTAAAAACTAATCTACTAAAACAAATCAAAAAAAATATCTATTTATCTGAGTGCAAAGATAGTTATTTCGAATATTTT
>Ga0265298_10004787_pt1 | contig 17170 bp, 11 predicted proteins | sample AusTroGonzalo_MG_3_FD_193486 | JGI IMG/M metagenome (GOLD analysis project Ga0265298, IMG submission 193486) | Bovine rumen microbial communities from tropical cattle in Woodstock, Queensland, Australia - Gonzalo_01 | ecosystem: Host-associated > Mammals > Digestive system > Stomach > Rumen ... | reverse complement strand
GTCACCGCGCCAGTTTTGCGCAAGGGCAACCGCTGCTTTCTCCAGGTTGCCGCCGCACTGCTGCAGTTTCTCTTCAAATTTTTCGCACAAAGTGAAGGCGTCCGCAACACTGCCGGCAAACCCAACCGCAACCGTTCCGTTATACAGGCGGCGGACTTTACGGGCGCTGGTCTTAAAAATGGTATTTTCACCCATGGTGACCTGGCCGTCACCGGCTATGGCCACCTCTCCCCCTCTGCGCACCGCACAAATCGTGGTTCCTCTGAATACGCTTCCCATAAATGTTAATCTCCTTTATCCAGATAATCTCAAAGATCCAGTGTTTCTAAATACGCCAGGGACCTGGCGGATATTTTTTCATACCGTTCCTGTTTGTCCGGTTTCTTTTTCCCGGGTTCCGGCGGAAGCGGATCAATCAGCCCGAATGCACAGTTCATCGGCTGGAAGCGGGCGTTCGGCGTGGAGATATATTTCCCCATCGCTCCAAGCGCCGTCAGGGAGGGCAGCGAAACGGGGCTTTTTCCGAGCAGCTGCCTGGCCAGGGAAATCCCGGCGACCATTCCGCTCCCGGCGCTTTCAACATATCCTTCCACGCCGGTCATCTGCCCGGCGAAATAGCAGAGCGGACGATGAATCATTTCATAATGCTCATTCAGAAAACCGGGGCTGTTCAGGAAGGTGTTCCGATGCATCACGCCATATCGTGCGTATTCGGCGTTCTTCAGCCCGGGAATCAACCCGAAAACGCGCTTCTGCTCCGGAAACTTCAGGCGGGTCTGAAAGCCAACGAGATTATACATGGTGTCATCTGCATTATCCTGGCGGAGCTGCAAAACAGCAAAAGGCATTTTCCCCGTGTGGGGATCCCGGAGCCCGATCGGTTTCATTGGGCCGAACGCCGGAACCATTCTGCCGCGCCGGGCCATGCTTTCGATCGGCATGCAGCCTTCGAAAACCTTCTTTTCCTCAAACCCGTGGATTTCCGCTGTTTCCGCACTCAGAAGCGCATCAATGAAACAATTGTATTCGGATTCCGTCATCGGGCAGTTCAGGTAGTCATTTCCTCTTTCGTACCGGCTTTGCCGGTAGATCACGCTCATATCCAGCGAATCCTTATACACAATCGGGGCGGCGGCATCATAAAAATTCAGCGTGGATAAACCCGGAAGCCTGCTGATGGCTTCCGCCATTTTATCGGAGGTCAGGGGGCCGGTGGCGATCACCACAGGTCCGTCCGGAATCTCTGCCACTTCTTTTTCCTTTAACGCAATCAGCGGATGCTCCCTGATCCTTTGGGTTACCAGTTCCGAGAACCTGCTCCTGTCAACAGCTAGCGCGCCGCCCGCCGGGACAGCCGTCTGTTCGGCGCAGTCTATAATCAGAGAATGCAACACCCGCATCTCCGCTTTCAGCAGCCCCACCGCATTGGAAAGCCGGTCGCTGCGAAAACTGTTGGAGCATACCAGTTCCGCCAATTGTTCCGAATGATGGGCAGGCGACATTCGGGAAGGCTTCATCTCGTACAGGGTAACCGATACTCCTCTTTCCGCCATCTGCCAGGCTGCTTCGCATCCCGCCAGGCCGGCGCCGACCACAACGGCCCTCGGATTATTCATTGCTGTCTCCGTCTTCTTCAGTTACAATCGGTTCCGTTTTATACCGGCAGTTTTCATTGGAGCACAGATGAAGCGTTTCACCCCTGTTGTTTCTTTTCTCCACCATATAGGAGCCGCATTTGGGGCAGGCTTCCGGTACCGGCTTATCCCATGAAACGAAATCGCACTCCGGATAGCCTTCACAGCCATAGAACTTTCTGCTGCGTTTGCTGATCTTCTCCAAAAGGCGTTTCCCGCATTTCGGGCAGGGTGTATCCAGGTACTTCAGCACAGGCTTCGTATTTCTGCAGGCCGGGAAATTGGGGCAGGCCAGGAACTGCCCGAATTTCCCCATTTTATATACCATCAGCGCTCCGCATTGATCGCAGACAACGTCGCTGATTTCGTCATGGACCTCCACTTTTTCCACTTCCGCTTCAGCGGTTTTCAGGGTCTTTTCAAATTCGGGATAGAAATCCCGCAAAACCTGTTTCCAGTCCAGCGTGCCGTCTTCCACTTCATCCAGGCGGGACTCCATGGACGCTGTAAACTCCGTATCCACGATATCGCTGAAATACTTTTCCATCATCTGGGTAACCATAATCCCAAGCTCCGTAGGATACAGGCGTTTCTTCTCCCTCGAAACATATCCTCTGGAAATAATCGTGCTGATGGTCGGGGCGTACGTGGAAGGGCGGCCGATGCCGTTTTCTTCCAGCGTGCGGACCAGGCTTGCCTCCGTATACCGGCTCGGCGGCTGGGTGAAATGCTGCTCGCTCTCCACCTTCACAATTTCCACAGGCGATTTTTCTGTCAGCAGCGGAAGCGTCATTTCATTGGATTCCGCAGTTTCATCCTGGCCTTCTTCGTACAGCATGGTAAACCCGGCTTCGGTTTTATGCTCGCCATAGAACCGAAGGCCGACATGTTTGCCCTCAATGCAGGCGGTCATGGTCTGGTATTCGGCAGGCGCCATCTGGCTGGCAACAAACCGGTTGTAGATCAGGCGGTAAAGCATAAACTGGTCTCTGCTCAGCGAATTCTTAATGGATTCTGGCGTTCTCGTTACATCCGTCGGCCTGATTGCTTCATGGGCATCCTGGGCATTCTTCCGCCCTTTATACTCATTCACCTGTTCAGAAAGATATTTGGCGCCGTAAGCTTCGGGAATATAAGCCCGCAGGGCAGCAAGCGCCTCATCGCTGATGCGGACGCTGTCTGTACGGATATACGTCACAAGGCCCTGTGTGCCTTCTCCTTCCAAATCCACGCCTTCATACAGTTGCTGAACAATCTGCATCGTTCGGGATGTCGTGAAGTTGAGCTTGCGGCTGGCTTCCTGCTGCAGGCTGGACGTGGTAAACGGCGGAGAGGGCATCCGGTGTTTTTCCTTGTTTTTTACTTCTGTAATCACAAACTGATCCTTTTCGATCATTTTCCGGATGCGGTCCGCTTCCTCCGCGTTGCTGACGGAAGCTTTTTCATGATCGATGGTGTTCAGCCGTGCGGTAAACGTCGCCTTTTTTCCTTTGCCGCTTCCTGCCATCTGGCAATTGGCGGAAATATCCCAGTACTCCTCGGGAATAAACGAATTAATCTCATTTTCCCGATCCACCACCATGCGTGTCGCCACGCTTTGCACGCGGCCGGCAGACAGGCCTTTTTTCACTTTTGCCCAAAGCAGTGGGCTGATTTTATAGCCCACCAAACGGTCCAGGGCCCGCCGCGCCTGCTGCGCGTCAATTCTGGCCAGATCGAGCTTGCGGGGATGCTTGATGGCAGCCTGGACGGCTTTTTTTGTCACCTCGTTGAATTCAATCCTGCACGGTTCATCATCGCTGACGCCAAGGACGTGATACAGATGCCAGCTGATGGCTTCCCCTTCCCGGTCAGGGTCTGTTGCAAAAAACACATGCGAAGCCGCCTTGGCCTCTTTTCTGATTTTGCTTAAGATGTCTCCCCTTCCCCGGATCGTGATATATTTCATTGCAAAATCGTTGTCTGTATCAACGCCGAGCTGGCTCTTTGGCAAATCACAAACGTGCCCCTGCGAAGCTTCCACCTTGTACCCTTTTCCGAGATACCGGCTGATTGTCTTCGCCTTGGCAGGTGATTCCACGATAATCAGTTTCTGTTTTCCCGTCGTTGCCATGATAAACCCCTCCGGTTTATTGTTTCACTTGATAGAATTTTCCGGGCATTGATTCCACCAGGCCTTTGATCTGCATCATGGTCAGATGGCTCAGCAGCCCTGCTGCATCCAGCCCTGTTTTGTCCACCAGCTGGTCAAATCCAAGCGCTCCGGGGCGCAAAGCCGAAAGAATGCGCTTCTCGGTTTCTGTCAGATTCGCCTCCGCAGTTGAACAATCGATATTTTGCCCTACATTCCTTTTATTGTCAAGCCACTTCATATCCTCCAGAATATCTTCCGCTTTCGTGAAGTAGATCGCGCCTTCCCGAAGCAGAAGGTGATTGGCCGAGCAGAGTTCGGATTGCGGGTCTCCCGGATAAACAAAAACATCCCGATTCTGCTCCGCCGCATGATTCACCGTAGTCATGCTCCCGCTGTGAATTTGTGCCTCCATCAGAACAACCGCATCGCTTAAACCGCTGATAATCCGGTTTCTGACCGGAAAATGGGGACCAAGCGGTTTTTCATCCAGAATGTATTCACTGATCATGACGCCGCCCCTGTCCAGGACCTTTTTCTTCAGGTCTGCATTCTCGGCCGGATAATTGAAATTCAGGCCGCAGCCAAGAACCGCTGCGGTCGGGCTTGGCCCGTTCAGGCATCCTTTGTGTGCGCTGGTATCGATTCCGTAGGCAAACCCACTGACGATCCGTACGCCGGCATGGCTCAGGTCGCAGGCAATTTTTTCCGTTGCCTGAAGCCCCGCGTATGAAGCCCTTCTGCTGCCGACCATAGCCAGGCACTTTCCCGTAAGCGCTGAAAGGTCGCCCTGATAGAACAGAATCGCCGGAGGGGCCGGAATGTTTTTGATTCTTTCCGGATAATCCTCATCCACGATGGTGACTGCGTGAATTCCGAATTGCCTGATCCGTGCGTCCCAGCCGCTGTTCTTGATCTCATCGAACCGGCGCTTAAGCAGGGAAAGCTCCCTTTCATTCAGCAGCGGCAAAAATGGTTCCCTTTGCTGCTGCCAGCCTTCCGCGACGGCTTCAGGGCTTCCAAACTGTTCCAGCAGGAGCCGCATTTTGTCCGGCTGGATTCCTGTCGACGCCAGCCACATGGACAGCAGTTCCGTTGAGAAATCATTCGTTCCCATGGTTATCTCCAGTATTTCTGATCCAGTTCACGATACTGAATCGCTTCTGCAATATGATGCACCCGGATTTTTTCCTGCTTTTCCAGATCCGCAATAGTTCTTGCCACTTTCAGAATCCGGTTGTAGGCCCTCATGCTCATATTCATGGTTTCAACTGCGTTGTGAAGCAGCATTTCTGCCTCCGGATCAAGGATGCAGTATTGCCGGATTCCTTTTCCGTCCAGCTGTGAATTGCAATGGATGGAAGTACCGCGATACCGGTTCAGCTGCAGTTTTCTCGCTTCTGTTACCCGTAAGCAGATGGTTTCCGAGGATTCCGCCGGCCGGCTGTTCCGGATTTCCTGCACGGGAACAGCATCCACTTCGATCTGGATGTCGATCCGGTCCAGCAGGGGCCCGGAAATCCTGTCCAGATACCGCCTGATTTCCTGGGTAGTGCAGCGGCAGTTTTTTCTGCTGCTGCCGAAATAACCGCACGGGCACGGATTCATGGCAGCGACCAGCATGAAAGAGGACTGATAAACGGCCTGGCGCCGCACACGGCTGACTGTTACGAAGCCATCCTCCAACGGCTGGCGCAACGCCTCCAGGGATGCACGGCTGAATTCCGGCAGTTCATCCAGGAACAGCACCCCGTTATGGGCCAGGGAAACCTCGCCGGGAGTCGCGTCTGGGCCGCCGCCGATCAGGCTGGCCACCGATGCGCTGTGATGCGGCGCGCAAAACGGCCTTTCCACCATGAGCCCCGAATCGGCGGAAAGCCGGCCGCAAATGGAATGCAACCGGGTTGTTTCTAGTGATTCGGAAAAGCTGAGGGGCGGAAGAATGCCGGGAAGCGCACGGGCCAGCATTGTTTTGCCGCTTCCCGGAACGCCTACCATCATTAAATTGTGGCCGCCGGCTGCGGCTACTTCCAGGGCCCTTCTGGCTGCCTGCTGGCCCCTGATCTGTGACATATTGACGCTGCAGTGAAAATCCCTGATCAGGTGATCATAGGAAATGGTTTTCTGTGGTTGGATTGTTTTCTTGCCTTCCAGATGAAGGATGACCTCTTCCAGCCTTTGCGCGGGGAAAACTTCCATCTCCTCAATGCACGCAACTTCTTTGGCATTCCCGGCGGGAATAATCACTTTTCTGATCCCGTATTCTTTCGCGCTGATGACCATTGGCAGAACGCCGCTGATGGGTTGAATCAAACCATCCAGGCTCAGTTCGCCGAACATGGCAATTTCGTCCATCCGTATACCGGGATCGGGAACCATTTCACCCGAAGCCAGCAGAATGCCGATGGCAATCGGCAGGTCAAAGGAAGGGCCTTCCTTCTTTGTATCAGCGGGAGCAAGGTTGATGGTAATCCGCCTGGGCTGCATCTGCCTTCCGCTGTTGATAATCGCCGCATTGACCCGGTCCTTGCTTTCGCGCACCGAGGTATCCGGAAGGCCGATGATTTCCATCCCCGGAATCCCGTTTATGCCGAACACTTCAACAGTGACAGGGAATCCGTTCACCCCGTTGATTCCGAAGCTCAGAGTTTTGGCCATGATTTCGTTCATATGGTTCCTCCGCTGACTGTTTCGGGACTGTGGGTCCGGTTCTAATACCAGATTTTCAGAAGATCCTTCCCAATATTCATCCAGTCAACAGGGCTTGCAATCCCGCTGGCATACGGAAGGAAGATAATGAATGCCGCGGCTGCCGCCAGGATGATTCCTGCCGCGATCCACTGCTGCCATCTTTGCATGACTGCCGGCAGATCATAAACAAACAGTACAATGCTGAGAATGATAAAGGGCACGCTGGCAAAATAATGGTAAATATAGGTTCCCCGAGGCACCAGCACCCATGGCAGATACTGGGCCAGCAACCCAATGAAGAGGAACAGATAGGAAGTATCAAACGGCGGAAACGCACGCTTTTCAAAATTGTCCTGCCCGGTGGAGCCGCGGAAAAGGGAACAAATCCAGCGCCCGACGCACCAGGGCAGCGTGAACAGCGCCCCATACCAGATCACAGGGTTTCCAAAGCAGAAGATACTGTACTGCACGTCTGAACCGGCCGGCACGTATTGTCGTGAAGCATAGTACATCGGTTTTCCGATAATCGGCCACTCCCACCAGGGCGAATAGAAAGGATGATCCATGCCCAGCCCCGGTTTGCTGTGATAGTTCAGCATGCTGATCTGGGCGTTCCAGACCGCCTGCAGGTAATCACCGAAGCCATTGATCCGCTTGTTGTATGCCATATACGGGATATAGCTCAGGAGATAGACCGCAGCAGGAACGATGATGAAAAACAGGATGCACCACAGGCACAGCACCGCCATCCGCTGCAGAACAGGATTCCCCGTCTCTGCTGTGCCGATATACCTTTCCGCTGTTTCCCGGTCCTCCGGAGCAAGCGTCCCGTCTGAAGCAGCCTCCTGCATGGCTTTCCGAAGCCTGAGATGCCGGAAACAATGGAAAAAGAACAGAACAGCCAGGCCCATTCCGGCATAAATGCCAATCCATTTGCTCGCGATGGCCAGCCCCATGAACAGGCCGCACATGGCCAGGTTAGCCAGCAGCTTTTTCAGGGGGGTTTTGACCAGGTCCATCTGGATAAAACGAAGCATGAAGAAATAGGAAAAAAGAATAAACAACACCGGGAAGCTGTCGATCGTTGCAATCTGCGTCTGGGTCAGATGCTGGCAGTCCAGCGCAAACAGGGCGGCAGCCAGCGCTCCGCACCAGGTCTTTTTCGTCAGCTGCTTTGCGACCAGATAGATGGCGGGCAGCATCAGAATGCCGGCCATCGCGCCGGCGAAGCGCCAGCCGAAAGGCGTCATTCCGAAGATGGCCACCGCCCAGCTCATCAGGACTTTGCCAAGCGGCGGATGGCTTGTTTCATAGGGAACGGTCCCTTTCAGGAATTCATATGCTGTTCTGGCGTGATAGATTTCGTCGAAGTATGTGCTGTTCCACCAGCTTGGTTCGGCCCGGTCCGTCGCGCTTTTGCCGAAAAACCCGGGCAGGTTTTCAAGCGTGTCCTGTTCGTCCAGCAGGGCAGCAGGATCCGAATACAGGGAGGAGTCAGTTTCTCCGCCGCTGTGGGAAACAATCACCGCCGGTATTGTTTCCCCGTCTCCGTCCCTGAAAATGATTTCGTTCAGTTTCAGGTTGATCTGATTGGCCGTCAGGCGAATATAACGGCCGGAGAAATGAACGATGTTGCCTTCCCCGGAACTGTAAAAAGTACGGGTTCCGTCGCCGCTTTCGATGGAATTGGTCACATATTTCCATTTCCAGCATTGCCCCTCACTCATTTCCGCCCATATTTCATCAGACCAGGTTTCTCCGTCATCGCTTTCTTCAAAGGCAAAATCATTCCGGCTGACCTGGCCGAAATACAGAATGGTGGTATTGCCGCCGCGATCTCCGAGGTCAAACACAATGCTTTCATCATATTCGCTGGATGTCCAGACCGTCTGCGGCGCTTTGGTGCTTCCGAGCGTCAGCAGGCTGAATACGGCAAAGGCAGACGTGATTCCCAGCATCAGCACCGTATCCTTCCAGGTCCATCTGAGCCGTGAATCCGGGCGGAAGCGGAACGGCGACAGGCGTTGATCATTCTTTGATCCTGATGTAGACGTTACGGGAATCTCCGCCGGCAATTCCTGTCTGATCAGCTTCCCGGCCAAAACAACCGCCATGCAGGCGCCAACCGTATTCACCGCCGCCAGAAGATCGGCAAGCCATACGGTGTCCTGATTCAGATGCCCTAACGAGGCGCCGAGCCGGATGCTGTTGTCCAGCACAATCCCCTCATTCACGAAAACAGTCACGCTGAATAAACCAAGAAGGTAAAGAATCCTCCTGTCCCCCGTCTTTCCCCAGGCCAGCAGCAGCAAAAACAGCGCAGGGAAAATATACCGTTCATGCATTTTGATTCCGAATACATACAGCAGAATGAACAGCAAAGCGCCGAAATACGGAACCAATGCAAGGTTATCGCTGTGCAGGTACAGCAGCAGAACAATGATAAAGGCAAAAGCCATTGCACCGATTCCGGCCAGGCTCCAGCTTGCGCCGAAAACAGCGCAGCCCAGTTCATAAAGGACATAGATGCCGATCAGGCATTCTTCCGGAATGAGATATTTATTCTTTCTGTCATGGAAACGCCACCAGATGCCAAACAGAACCCCAAGCACAGCCAGGCAGACCGTCGGCAGAATGCCTGCAGCCATTTGAGTTTTGACCCAGTTTCCCCCCATCAGGTATTCGAAGTTTGCGGTATTGATGGTTGCATAGGGATAGGAACCGAGTGTGTCTGAGTAAAGGGTAATCAGCCAGTCTGCCGGCTGTTTGACCGTGAACGGAATGATGCATACAGCCATGACGGCCAGGGAAATGCCGCAGGCCAGCAGCATCCTTTTCCGGTTTTCCGGTTCCTTCACAAAAAGCCTCAGGAAGCAGCAAAGCCCCAGCGGCCCAAGCATCAGCGCCTGCGGTTTGACGAGCACTGCGACCACATAAACCGGCAAAGCAGCGAGCCATTGCTTACGGGTCACAAAGATCGCCGTAGCCATCAGCAGCAGGCACAGCACGCTGTCCATCTGCCCCCAGGCTGCGCTGTTCAGAATGGTTGCCGGATTCAGGCTGAAAAAAGCCGCAACAAGGGCCGCCCATTTCGGGTGGATGTTTTTCTGATCCTTTACCATCTCATACAGGATCCAGCATGCGGCCAAATCGCAGAGGTTGGGAACCGCCCTGTAAATGATCCTGACCCCCTCAGCCCGGGCGCCGAACCATTCGCACAGTTTCGCGTTCAGCCCCAGCACATAGAGATACAGCGGAGGATAATCGCAAAATGAGGTCGTCTGATAAAACTCCGCAGGACCTGCAGCTGACATCGTCCGCCCCCAGCTTGTAAAGCAGTTGACATCCACGCTGTATCCTTCCACCCGCGCCGATACGATGATGCGGATGATTGCGGAAATCCCCAGGATGATGAAAAGCCACAGCCGTTCCGGGTGCTTTTTCTCCTCTTTTCTGAAAACAGCGCCGTCCCTCAGGTAGCGAATCATTAAAAACCCGGCAAGCAGATACAGCACCCCGATGATTCCCAGCCAGGGCCTGATGGTTTTCGTATTTTCCTCGTCATCAATAACATCAGCTTCCGGTTCAGAGATTTTAAACCAGAGTGAAGCCGTGTCGTCCCCCGGAACCTCCTGAACCTTCTCCACCTTCAGGTTTCGAAAACACGCCCTGCCCTTGCTCATGCCGCTGTATCCGCCGAGCCGTGCAAACAAGGTTACGCTGTACTGGTCCGGCCCTGTTTCCCCGTACCATTCAACCGTTTCCCATTCCCCATGCGTATCAAAAAGTTCCCTGCTGAAAGCATATAACCCTTCCACGCTGAGATTGGCGCCATGGCCCTCATCGATCCCGTCCGCCAGGATCTCTCCGCTGAAGCAGTACAGGGATTCCGGTTCGACATCCACATACTGGGCAAACCTGGCGTCATTCTGCCCCAGGTTTTTTATTTCGGCATAGGCGCTGCCGTCTTCGCCTTTCTGCACCGAAAAAATCGTATAGCCCTCGTCAGCAATATAGGCATCTGTAAACCATCCGTCCGGATCGCCGTCGACGACCGGCCCTGAAAAATCGCTGTTGTACAGCAAATTGCTGTTTTCGCTGTCTTCCGAAAAGCAGGCTGAACCAAGGCAAAAAAAGCACAATATTGCCATCAGGGTCATGGTTATGGCCTTGATTGTGCTTCGTTTCATAAACCGTTTCCTCCTCAATGAAAAAACATAGTGCCGGATGGCTGAAATGCATTTGGCACATGAATCACAGCGTCTGTTCCGATTTCAACAATATCAAAACGCACAGCGGTATTCAGTTTCTTTTCTTCCATCAGGTATAACGTTGCAGCCCTGAAAATCCGCATCTGCTTTTTTCTGTCGACGGCCAATAGCCCCTGCCCCGGCCCGGCTTTTTTCCTTGTCTTGACTTCAACAAACACGATGGTCTCCCGGTCTTTCATGACCAGGTCGATTTCCCCGCATTTATTCCGATACCGGCGAAGCAGGCAAACCATGCCTTTTCCTTCCAGAAAGCGTTCGGCGGTTTCTTCCCCGGCCAGGCCGGTCTCATATGTCTGTTTCATATAAAATGTCCGATAAAGGAGCGCCGGTGTACCGGCGTCGGGCCCATCTTTTTCAGGGCCTCAATATGCTCCTTTGTTCCATAGCCTTTGTTTTTCGCGAATCCGTATCCGGGATACAGCCGGTCCAGTTCCTTCATTTCCCGGTCCCTTGTCACTTTCGCCACGATACTTGCAGCAGCGATGCTGTATGCTGTCGCATCTCCCTTGATAATGGAAATCTCCCGGCCGCGCAGCCCCAGCCGGCTGACAGCGTCAATCAGAAAGATGTCGGCCGGCACCTGCGCAGCGGCTTCCGCCATGGCTTCCTTAGTGGCTTCCAGAATATTGATCCTGTCAATATCGGCAGGGCTTCTTCGTCCGATGCCTACGTAAAGGGCAGATTGCATAATCTCTTCAAACACTTTTTCCCGGCGGCTCTCGCTCAGCTTTTTGCTGTCATCAATCCATGGGATCAGCGGGCTCTCCGGCATGACGACACAGGCCGTAACCACATCGCCGGCCAGCGGGCCGCGCCCGACCTCATCCATTCCGGCCACGATGACGCCCGGCGCCCTGTATGGTTTTTCAAATGAAAACAGCTCGGCCGCCCTGGCCATTCTGTCAATCATCCGCGCCCGTCTCCTTTCCTGCTGCCGCACCGGACCGGCTGCCTTCCGGGGATTCCAGGGTCACGCGCCCGATCTTTCCTTCGCGGAATTCATCCAGCACGACCCTGCAGCAGCGGTCATAATCATATTCGTTTCCCTTCAGAAGCCATCCTCTTCCGCGGCACACCGCGTCCAGCAGCTCAACACCGCCTGCATCCAGGCTTTCCAAATGGTAACGTTCCTGCAGTAGCCGGGGGGATTTTTCCTTCAGTTCCTCCAGCAGGGAAATGGTCAGGTCCGCCAGGTCCACCACCTCGTCGCTGATTGTACCGATATAGCACAGCCGCTTGGCCGCCTTCTGATCGTCGAGCCTGGGCCAGAGCAGCCCCGGCGTATCCATGAGCTCCAGATAAGGGGTAATCCGGATCATCTGATTGGAACGGGTCACGCCCGGCCTGTCGCCTGTAACAGCGATTTTATTCCCTTTCAGGCGGTTGATTACCGTGCTTTTTCCGACATTCGGCACGCCGACCACCATCGCCCGGATGGTTCGTTTGATTCCTTTCTGCTGCGCCTTCTCCTGCAGGTCTTTTGTCAGGTCGTCAATGGTATTCAAAACGTCCTTTCTGTTCATCTGCAGGCCGTTGACCATCATCGTTCTGATTCCGCTTTCCCGGAAAGACTGAAGCCACAGGCGATTCATCCGCTCGTCCGCCAGGTCGCTCTTGTTCATGAGCAGCAGGTGTTTCCGATGGCCTGCCAGCCGGATCAGGTCGGGATTCCGGCTGGAAAAAGGAAGGCGCGCATCGCAAAGCTCAATGACGAGGTCAATATTCTTCAGTTGTTCTGTAATCTGCCTTTTGGCTTTCGCCATATGTCCGGGATACCAGTTGATTCTTTGTGTTTCCATCCAGCTACTCTTTTCATTCCGCTTCCGCGGCTTTTTTCAGGTCGTCCAGGCAGATTCCCTCCATGCCGGAAAGCACACGGAATAACGCCGCCAGCATCGTACGGACACCGCCTGGCGTATCGCTTTCAGCGTTCAGGGGCATCACCGGGTCATGAACGCTGAGCCGGAGCAGGAACCATCCGGAATCGGGCTGTCCGTTCAAATCAAAACTGATTCTGATCCCTTCCCGGTTATCCGGAGCGATATGCCAGCTGTCCTCCTTTTCCGCAAAGGCGGTTACCTGTTGAATCGCTTCATTTCCCCTGGTCCTGAAGTCCGGATCTGTAATGGACAGCCGGATTTCGGCCGCTTCAACCGGTTCACGCAGATCGGCGATCAATGAGCCGAGCCGGAGCCCGCGTTTCTTCATTTCCATCGCTTTCACGATCAGCACGGTCACCAGATACATGCCGTCGTCCAGGAAATGGTTTTCCTTCAGCGCCGCATGCCCGCTGGTTTCAATGGCCAGCGGACAGGAGATGTTTTCTTGGTTCAGCCGGATGGCTTCGTCAATCACGTTCCGATATCCGCGCTTGAACCGGTAGTGCGTTCCGCCGTGGGCTTCAATGAACTGCTTCAGGCCGGAGGACGTAACCGAATCGGTCACAATCGTCTGTCCGGGCTGCGCTTCCAGCAGAATGGCACTGATCAGCGCAATCAGGCGGTTCCGGTTGATCTCTTTTCCGTCCGCATCCACCACGGCAGCCCTGTCGCAGTCCGCGTCAAAAATCACCCCAAGGTCCGCCCCGGATGCCAGCACCGCTTTCCGGAGGGAGGCCATGGCGTCTTTGTTTTCGGGGTTCGGAATATGATTGGGAAACATTCCGTCCGGTTCCAGGAACTGGCTTCCGTCGATTTCGGCGCCAAGGTTTTTCAGCATGGATGCATAAAACCCGCCGGCGCCGTTCCCGGCATCCACGGCAACATGCAGCCCAGCCAGGGGTTCCGGTTCATCCGTCTTCAGGCCGGAGCGGATCCTGTCTGCCAGCTGTTTTGTGTATACCGGCAGAAATGCTTTCTCTGTGATGCTGCCGCGGGATCCTGCGGAAGTGAGTTCATCCCCTTGTTCCGCAGCCGTTTTGAGCAGCTGTTCCACCTCTTTGCCTTCCAGCCCGCCTTCCCGGGTGAAAAACTTCAGCCCGTTCTTGTTCCATGGATGATGGCTTGCCGTAATCATGATCGCCCCGTCCTGCTCGAAACCGGGCGTGATCGTGCTCATGTACATCGCCGGCGTGGTGCACATCCCGAATTTCACCGCGTTCGCGCCTGCGGAAGCGATGCCTTCCGCGGCGGCATTCAGCAGTTTTTCTCCGGTAATTCTGCTGTCCCGCCCAAGAGAGATGCTGATCGCATCAATTGTTTTGCCCTTTCTTTCCGCCAACATAGCGGAGAATGCTGCGCCGAGCTTTGCTGCAATCTCCTCTGTCAGCTCAATTCCTTCCCCTGCGGCGGTACCCCGAACATCTGATCCGCTTTTCAGTGAAAGCCAGTTCATACAATGGATTCCTCCTTTTGCTGCTGTGCATTTTCATCCGCAAATCCCCTGAACATTCTGTACAGAGGCGCCAGCGTATTAAAGTCTTTTCCGACCTCTTTCACCAGTTCTTCGCTGAAGGCCAGTTCATATTTCGGCTCAGCCTTCCCGATATACATTTCCTTCGCAAGATACCATCGTTTCAGCCGCTCCGGAATCTGCGGGGGCACGCTCATCCGTTTATGGACGGATCCGCCGAGATACAGGCGGCGCCTGTTTGCGGCAAACGGATCAATGACGGAAGCGATTTCCGCCGGCCATGCGGCCATCCTTTTCCTGAACAGATCCATGGCCTCCCGGTTTTCGCCCCAGAAACCCATCCCCCAGTCCAGCCGTCCGGGGCCGAATTCAAAGAAGTAGAACAGCGACCGGTCCCTCGGTTCCGCAGCGCGCCGGAACAGGAGCCACAGATGGTCCCGGTATGGGCTTTTGTCCCGCGAAAAACGCGTGTCCCGGTGGATGTGGGAAAGGCATTTATAAGGCCGGATTTCCATCAACGGATCAATGTCTTTCATTTGGGAACCGAGATCCTCAATAAAGTCATAAAATGGTTTCTGAACGTCCTTCAGATACCGTTCATGCTCCTGATGAAAGTATTCCGTACTGTTATGAAACTTCAGATCCAGAAAAAACCGAATCGTATCGTCTGTGAAACCTGTAAACATGGGTACCTCTTAAATATGGATTTCCAGCGGTTTTGTGCCGGCCAGGCGGCAGCTCAGTTCATCGGGCTGATGCAGGCCCACATAGCAGGTGGCGTGCTCAGCAGTCACCCGGTTTCCGTTTTCGTCCACGACCGTCATGCTCAGGGGATCGATCATGACGGAAACTTCCTTCGTTTCCCCGGGTTTCAGCGACACCCGCCGGAAACCGCAGAGCCTCGGATTCGGCGTCGCTTCCGGATGGTCGCAGGCGATGTAGACCTGGATCACGGCGTCCCCGTCCGTTTTTCCGTCATTGGATACGGAAACAGCAAACCCTTCCTTGTTCTTTTCTGCTTTCTGAATGCTGAAACGGGTGTAGCTCAGCCCAAAGCCAAAGGGATACAGGGGCGTTCCGGTAAAATACCGGTACGTCCTGTTTTTCATGCTGTAGTCTTCGAAAGCCGGCAGATCGTTCACATCCCGGTAGAACGTCAGCGGCAGGCGTCCGCTGAAATTCTTTTCGCCGAACAGCAGATGGGCCAGGGCCGTACCGCCGGCCTGCCCGGCATACCACGCAAATACTTTCGCATTGCCCTCGGGCACATTCAGGGAAGAACCGGCGGCAATCACCGTCACCAGTTTTTTGGCGCTCTTTTCAAGCACCTTCAGCAGCTTCCTCTGGCTTTCCGGAATCTGCAGGTCCTTTTTGTCTCCGCTGCAGAATTCATTCCCTGTGTCGCCTTCCTCGCCTTCCAGCCCGGCATCCAGGCCGACGCAGGCAATCACAACATCCGCGCATTCAGCATACATGGCCGCTTCAGCCAGCCGGTCATCCGCCTGGGCCAGGTTGGATGTCCTGTCCTTGTACAGATGGCTCCCCAGGCTGTAAAGCACGCGGATCCCCCTGCCTGCGCAGTAGTCACGAATGCCTTTCAGGAACGTCACATAGCGGCTGCTGGTTCCGTTATAGTTGCCTTCCAGCGCCATCACGCTGTCCGCGTTCGGCCCGATCACGGCAACGGTTTTGATGCTGTCGGCATCCAGCGGCAGCGTCCCGTCGTTTTCCAGCAGCACCATGCTCTTTTCCGCCGCCTCCAGCGCCAGCGCATCATGCTCGTCCGTATCCGTTTCCGTCACCGGGATCCTGTTATATTCACAGTCTTCGTCAAACAGGCCCAGCATAAAGCGGGTGGTAAACAGCCTTTCGCAGGCAGTGGTAATCTGTTCCTCGGTCACCAGCCCTTCCTGCAGGGCCTCCAGCAGGTGCAGATAGGTGACGCCGCAGTTCAGGTCGCATCCGTTTTTGATCGCCAGCGCCGCGCTTTCAGGGGCGGTCGCCGTCACTTTATGGTTGGTATGGAAGTCCTTGACCGCCCAGCAGTCGCTGACCACGTGGCCTTTGAACCCCCAGCGTTCGCGCAGGGTCTTCTTCAGCAGGGTTTCGGATCCGCAGGCTGGCTCGCCGTTCACACGGTTGTAAGCTCCCATCACCGATTCAACTTCGCCTTCCTTCACGGTTGCTTCAAAGGCGGGAAGATAGGTTTCCTCCAGATCCTTCGGGCTGGCGACAGCGTTGAACTCGTGGCGCAGCGCTTCCGGCCCGGAATGGACGGCAAAATGCTTGCTGCAGGCAGCCACCTTCAGGTATTTGCCGCTGCCCTGCAGCCCCTTGATAAACCGAATGCCAAGGCGGCTGGTCAGATAAGGGTCTTCTCCGTAGGTTTCATGGCCCCTTCCCCAGCGGGGATCACGGAAAATATTGATGTTGGGGCTCCAGACCGTCAGCCCCTTGTAGATATCGCGGTCTCCGTGCCTGCTCTGCCCGTTGAACTTTGCGCGGGCCTCCACGGCAATTGCTTCCGCGATTTTTTGCTGAAAATCCTCGTCGAAAATGGCGGCCAGGCCGATCGCCTGGGGAAATACCGTCGCGGTTCCCGCACGGGCAACGCCATGCAGCACCTCGTTCCACCAGTTGTAGGCAGGAATATTCAGTCGCGGAATGGCCGGCGCATCATATTTCAGCTGTGCGGCTTTTTCCTCCAGCGTCATTTGGGAAACCAGTTCTTTTGCCTTGCGAATCGCTTCGTCTCTGTTGCTCATGGCTTGTCCCTCCGATACGGAATGAAATTTCTCGCATATAATAGGTAATTATTAAAAAATTAGACAGCAAGGCAAAAAAACCCTTTTTCTGGCTTTCTCATTCCTTGCGAAATAAAAAAGCCGCCGAAAACCGGCAGCTTTCCGAACCAATTACACGCGCTTGATCTCCTTGATCTTGGCCGCCTTTCCCTGGCGTTCCCGCAGGTAGTACAGCTTGGCGCGGCGGACTTTACCGTGGCGAATCACTTCCACATGGTCCACACGGGGAGAATTCAGCGGGAAAGTCCTTTCAACGCCGATCCCGTAGGACACGCGGCGCACGGTGAA
>Ga0265298_10004786_pt1 | contig 17170 bp, 13 predicted proteins | sample AusTroGonzalo_MG_3_FD_193486 | JGI IMG/M metagenome (GOLD analysis project Ga0265298, IMG submission 193486) | Bovine rumen microbial communities from tropical cattle in Woodstock, Queensland, Australia - Gonzalo_01 | ecosystem: Host-associated > Mammals > Digestive system > Stomach > Rumen ... | reverse complement strand
TCTATCTGGGTGCTGCCGACACCTTCCGTGCTGCTGCTGTTGAGCAGATTTGCATCTGGGGTGAGCGCGTAGGTGTACCCGTCGTCAAGCAGCAGATGGGCTCTGACCCTGCATCCGTTGCCTTCGATACGTTGCAGAGTGCTAAAGCCAATGGTGCCGATGTGGTACTGATAGATACAGCAGGTCGACTGCATAACAAGGTGGGCCTGATGAATGAGCTGAAGAAAATCAAGGACGTCATGAAGAAGGTGATGCCCGAGGCTCCTGATGAGGTAATGCTCGTGCTCGACGGCTCTACTGGCCAGAATGCCTTTGAACAGGCTAAGCAGTTCTCGGCAGTGACTAACATCACCAGTCTGGCTATTACCAAACTCGACGGTACTGCCAAGGGTGGTGTGGTAATCGGCATCAGCGATCAGCTGAAAGTTCCTGTGAAGTACATCGGACTGGGTGAGCGCATGGAAGACTTGCAGCTGTTTAACAAGCGACAGTTTGTGGATTCATTGTTTAAGCATGAGTAAGAAGCCTACAATAGATTTCATCTCCTTAGGTTGTTCAAAGAACCTGGTGGACTCGGAGGTCCTGATGGGACTCTTTGAGGCTAATGGCTATCAGGTTACTCATGATTCAGACAATCCGACGGGCGACATTGCCGTTGTCAACACCTGTGGATTTATTGAGGATGCCAAACAGGAAAGCATCGATACCATCTTAGAGCTTGCACAAGCCAAGGAAGAAGGCCGTCTGAAGAAACTCTACGTGATGGGTTGTCTGTCAGAGCGCTATCTGGCTGACTTAGAGGCTGAGATTCCTGAGGTTGACGGCTGGTATGGTAAGTTCAACTATAAGCAACTGCTGGTAGATTTAGAAAAGCAATATAACCTTGAGAATACTCACCGAAAAATTACCACCCCTCGCCACTATGCCTATCTGAAGATAGCAGAGGGTTGTGATCGCCATTGTGCCTACTGCGCTATACCTATTATTACTGGTAAGCACCAGAGCCGTCCGATGGATGAAATTCTCGACGAGGTTCGCTGGTTGGTAAGTCAGGGAACTAAGGAGTTTCAGGTGATTGCTCAGGAGCTGACCTACTATGGTGTTGACATTGATGGTAAGCAGCATATTGCCGAGCTGATAGAGAAGATGGCTGATATCGAGGGGGTAGAGTGGATACGTCTGCACTATGCTTATCCAACTCATTTCCCTTGGGATCTGTTGCGCGTGATGCGAGAGAAGAAGAACGTATGCAACTATTTGGATATCGCCTTGCAACATGTCAGCGACCACATGCTCGACCGTATGAAGCGCCATGTGACCAAGGAGGAAACCTATGAATTGGTGCGTCGTATGCGTCGTGAGGTGCCAGGCATCCATATCCGTACCACACTGATGGTAGGATTCCCTGGCGAGACTGATGATGACTTCCGTGAACTCATCGAGTTTGTCAAGTGGGCACGCTTTGAGCGTATGGGAGCCTTTGCCTATTCAGAGGAAGATGGCACCTACAGCGCCAAGCATTATGAAGATGATGTTCCCGCTGATGTCAAGCAGAAACGATTGGACAAGCTGATGCGCGTACAGCAGAATATCAGTGCTGAGCTGGAAGCCGAGAAGGTGGGAAGCGTAATGCGTGTCATTATTGACCGTCAGGAGGGTGACTGGTATGTGGGACGTACGGAGTTCTGCTCACCTGAGGTTGACCCAGAGGTGCTGATACCTGTTGCAGAAAAACTGACTATCGGAGAATTCTATGATGCTCGTATCACAGATGCGGAAGAGTTTGACTTATATGCCACGACAAAAATATGAACAACAAGGAATTTATAGCTGAATTGGCTGAGCGTACGGGGTATAGTACCAAGGATACTCAGAAACTGGCTGGCAACCTGATTGATGCTATGGGGGATGCCTTTCAAGAGGACAACTCCATACTGGTTCCTAACTTTGGCGTCTTTGAGACTAAAAAGAAAATGGAACGCATCATGGTGAACCCTGCTACAGGACAGCGCATGCTGGTACCACCCAAACTGGTGCTGAGTTTTAAACCCAATCAGACGTGGAAAGATAAACTGAAAGGAGGACAGTAGGCTATGGGAAAACTGACTATACAGGAGATAGCAAAAATCTTGACGGTGAAGAATGGCTTGGAGCCACGTGAGGCCAGCCGTTTTGCTGCTGAGATGTTCTCTCTTATACTCCAGCGTTTGCAAGAGGGTGATGCTGTTAAGGTAAAAGGACTTGGTACCTTTAAGATTATCAATGTAGAGGCTCGCGAAAGTGTCAGCGTTCGCACTGGCGAGCGTGTGGTTATTGACAGTCATGCCAAGGTTACCTTTACACCAGATACGCTGATGCGCGAACTGGTTAATAAACCGTTCTCACAATTTGAAACCGTAGTACTCAACGATGGCGTTGAGTTTGAGGATATCAAGGATGAGGTTGCTGAAGATGCTGCAGAAGAACCCGCTGTCGAGGAACCTTTAACTGAGGAACCCATAGTGGAAGAAACGGTTGTTGCAGAAGAACCTGAAGCTGTTGTGGAACCTGCAGCTGTTGAGGAACCAGTAGCGGAAGATGTCCCAGTTGAGGAAGAAACCTCAGTAGAGGAAGAAGCCCCAGTAGAGGAAGATTCTGTTGTGGAGAATCTTGCTGCGGAAGAACCTGCCGATCTCATTAACTTTTATGAGGAAGAAGAGCAGGAGTCTGAGCGTCATTGGGGCCGTTGGCTGTTAGGTGGCTTGGTAGTTCTTGCTCTGTTGATTGGTGCAGCCTATGGAGGCTATGAATATGGTCTGCAGCAACAAGCTATTGCAGCGATTCCTGATACCGTCTTCGTAAAAGATACCGTATATATGGCTGAGCTGCAGGATTCTTCAAATATTGAAGAGGTGGAGGAAGCTGCTAAGAACGAGACAGTTGCGCCTGCTGTGGTTAAGGAAGAACCCAAGGTTGAAGCATCAGCTAAGAAGGAGGCTCAGGCAGAGCAGCTTGACCAGTGGTCTGCCAAGGATGAGCGCGTTCGATTGGGCGCATATCGTATTGTAGGTATGTCGCATGAAGTAACTGTACTGGAAGGTCAGACCTTCTACAGTATCTGCCGTGCACACCTTGGTCCTGATATGCAATGCTATGTCGAGGCTTATAATAACCTGCCTCGCAATCCCCAAGTTAAGGCTGGTCAGGTACTGAAAATTCCTAAGCTGGAATTGAAGAAGCGACGTAAGTAGAATATAATATCTATAATAGAATAAAAAGTTTCTTAAAATGTAAGTTTTAGGAAACTTTTTTTAAAATAATTAGGTGTCTCTCCGTGCATATTCAGCGTGGAAATGAGTACTTTTGCATCTTGTAAAAAGTAAATACCAATAAATAGTAAAAATATGGCTGAAGCTATTGACATCCGCGAGTTGAATGTGCGGATAGAACAACAAAGTGGATTCGTTACCAATCTGGTGACGGGTATGGATCGTGTTATTGTAGGACAGAAGCACTTGGTAGACTCTCTCCTGATTGGTCTGCTGAGTGATGGTAATATTCTTTTGGAAGGTGTTCCTGGTCTGGCTAAGACATTGGCTATCAAAACGCTGTCGCAGCTGATTGATGCTACATATAGCCGCATTCAGTTTACTCCCGACCTGCTGCCTGCCGACGTGACGGGTACGATGATTTACTCACAGAAGGAGGAGAAGTTCCATGTAAAGAAGGGTCCTGTATTTGCTAACTTTGTGTTGGCAGATGAGATCAACCGTGCTCCAGCAAAGGTACAGAGTGCACTGCTTGAGGCCATGCAGGAGAAGCAGGTTACTATTGGTGCCGATACCTTCGAACTGCCTAACCCCTTCTTGGTAATGGCTACTCAGAACCCCATCGAGCAGGAGGGAACCTATCCTCTTCCTGAGGCACAGATGGACCGTTTCATGCTGAAGGTGGTTATTGGTTATCCTACCATTGAGGAGGAGAAGAAGATTATCCGCGAGAATATTGCTGGTGCTCTGCCTACTGTTTCTCCAGTAACTACAGCCGATGAGATTATCAAGGCTCGTGAGGTGGTTCGCGAGGTATATATCGACGAGAAGATTGAGCAGTATATTGCCGACATTGTCTTTGCTACCCGCTATCCCGACCGCTATGGCCTGAAGGATATGAAGGATATGATTTCGTTTGGTGGTTCACCGCGTGCCTCTATCAATTTGGCCAAGGCTGCCCGTGCTTATGCCTTCATTAAGCGTCGTGGTTATGTGGTTCCTGAGGATGTGCGCGCTGTTGCCTACGATGTATTGCGTCATCGTATCGGTCTTACCTACGAGGCTGAGGCCAGCAACATCACCAGCGAGGAAATTATTTCAAAGATTATTAATAAGGTTGAAGTTCCCTAATCAACTATAGAAACTATAGATGCTATAGAAACTATAGAATATGGAAACTAGCGAAATCTTAAAGAAGGTACGCAAGATAGAGATCAAGGCTCGTGGCCTGAGCTCAAACGTCTTTGCTGGGCAATATCATTCTGCCTTTAAGGGTAGGGGTATGGCCTTCAGCGAGGTGCGCGAGTATCAGTATGGCGACGATGTGCGTGATATCGACTGGAATGTAACAGCTCGCTTCCATCGTCCTTATGTCAAGGTGTTCGAAGAGGAGCGTGAGCTCACCGTGATGCTGCTGATTGACGTCAGTGGTTCGCTGGATTTCGGTACCCAGCGTCAGATGAAGCGTGACATGGTGACGGAGATAGCTGCCACCATTGCCTTCTCAGCCATCCAGAACAACGATAAGATTGGTGTTGTGTTCTTCTCCGACCGTATTGAGAAGTACATACCACCCAAGAAAGGTCGCAAACACATCCTCTATATCATTCGTGAGATGCTCGACTTCCATCCGGAGTCAAAGCGTACTGATGTGAAGCAGGCATTGGAATTTCTGACCAGTGTGGCTAAGCGTCGTTGTACAGCTTTTGTGCTCAGCGACTTCTATGTACGTCAGGACTTCTTACAGCCCCTTCAGATAGCAAATCGTAAGCATGACGTCGTGGCATTGCAGGTGTATGATTTGCGTGCCCGCGAGTTGCCTGACGTAGGTCTGATGCGTGTCGTCGATGCCGAGACGGGCCATGAACAGTATATTGATACGAGTAGCCGTGCGCTGCGTGAGGCCCATGAGCGCTATTGGCGTAATCGTCAGCAGCATCTGCGTGAAACCATGACGAAGAGTAATGTCGACCTGGTGAGTATTGCTACCAATGAGGATTATGTAAAGGCGTTGCTGATGCTGTTTAAACAACGTAGTTAAATGAAACGACTGATAATATTATTACTTCTAGTAACCAGCGTGTTGTACACTTTTGCTCAAGCAAGTGTTACGGCAAAGATAGAACCTGTCGAGATGATGATGGGAGAGCAAACACAGGTCACTATTTCTGTGCAAGCTAACGACGGCGCTAAGGTGTCGTTTCCTGTTTTTAAGCCTCGTCAGGAACTGGTGCCTGGCGTTGAAGTGCTGAACAGTCAACAGCCCGACGATAACACGCTCCAGTTGATATTGACGAGTTTCGACGGTAAGCTATATCATTTGCCTGCTTTCAAGGTAAAGGTTGATGGCAAGGAGTATAAGACTGAAGACCTGGCACTGAAAGTAATAGAAGTAGAGGTAGACACTACGAAACTCGACCAGTTCTATGGTCCTAAGGATGTTCAGGACAACCCATTCCAGTGGAGCGATTGGTCGCTATCGTTCTGGCTCAGCATCCTGATGCTGGTCATGATGGCACTATGCTATTATCTTTATCTGCGTCTTCGTGATAACAAACCTATCATTGCCCATATCAAGATAGTGAAGCGTTTGCTGCCTCACCAGAAGGCTATGAAGGAGATTGAGCAGATTAAGGCCGACAAGATGGTTAGCTCAGACAATCAGAAAGAGTACTATACCAAGCTTACAGACACCCTGCGTAAATATATCGAGGAACGCTATGGATTCTCTGCTATGGAGATGACGAGTACTGAGATTATCGAGCGCCTGATGCAGACTGACCAGCAGTCACTGGAAGAACTGCGCCAGTTGTTTACTACCGCAGACCTGGTGAAGTTTGCCAAGTATTCTACGATGATTAACGAGAACGATGCTAACCTCGTGAATGCTATCGACTTTATCAATCAGACAAAGCTGGAGAATCAGCCCACAGAGACTGTCGAAAAGCCCCAGCTGTCTGCAGAAGACCAGCGTAGCCAGAAGGAGCGCCGTGTGCTGAAAGTCTTTATATGGCTCTTGTCAGCTGCTACTGTGCTGTTGTTCTGCTATGTGCTGTACAATATTTATCAAATGCTGAATTAACATGGAATTTGCCAACAAAGAATATCTGTTTCTGCTCTTGCTGATGATACCATATCTGCTATGGTATCTGATGTATCGTAAGAAGAGCGAGCCTACTATGCGAATGAGTGATACGATGGCCTATCGTGTAGCTCCTCGTTCATGGAAGGTTGTGCTCATGCCTGTTCAGCTGTTGTTGCGCTTGGCCGTCTTCGTATTGGTGGTCTTGGTGCTGGCACGTCCGCAGACACAGAACTCATGGAAGAATCAGAGCATGGAGGGTATCGATATCATGTTGGCTATGGATGTCTCGACCTCTATGTTGGCAGAAGACCTGAAGCCTAACCGTATGGAGGCTGCCAAGCAGGTTGCTGCCGAGTTTATTGTAGGACGCCCCAATGACAATATCGGTCTGTCGATATTTGCTGGTGAAGCCTTTACGCAGTGTCCTATGACTACCGACCATTCTTCCTTGCTGAACCTGTTGCAGAATGTGCGTACCGACATTGCTCAGCGCGGACTGATAGAGGATGGTACAGCCATCGGTATGGGTTTGGCTAATGCCGTATCACGACTGAAAGACTCGAAGGCCAAGAGTAGGGTAGTCATCCTGCTTACTGATGGTTCTAACAACCGTGGCGACCTGTCGCCTATGACTGCGGCTGAGATTGCCAAGAGTTTTGGCATCCGTGTATATACCATTGGTGTTGGTACTAATAAGGTAGCACCTTATCCGATGTCAGTGGCTGGTGGCGTACAGTATGTCAATATCCCTGTGGAGATTGATACGAAGACGCTGAGTGATATTGCTGCAGCAACTGATGGCGACTTCTATCGTGCTACTAATAATAAGGAGTTGCAGCAAATCTATAAGGAGATTGACAAACTGGAGAAGTCGAAGCTCAACGTCAAGCAGTTCAGCAAGCGCTATGAGGCCTACCAGCCTTTTGCCATTGCTGCCGTATTGCTGTTGCTGCTTGAAATGCTGCTGCGTATAACCATATTCAGAAAGCTGCCATAAATTGTCAAATAGTAAATTGTCAAATAGTAAATATACTCGATGTTTAGATTCGAAGATCCTATATACCTATATTTATTAGCCGTCATTCCGGTTCTGGCTATGATACGTTGGCTGATGATACGCCAGCAGAAGAAACGTCTGCGCCGTTTTGGCGACCCAGAACTGGTTCGCGAGTTGATGCCTGATGTGTCACGTTTCCGTCCGCTGGTTAAGTTCTGCCTGCTCTTGGCTGCTTTGTCATTGCTCATCGTGATGCTGGCACGCCCACAGTTTGGTACGAAGATTAGTCACGAGAAACGTACTGGTATTGAGACCATTATCGCCATGGATATCAGTAACTCTATGTTGGCAGAAGATGTGACGCCCAGTCGTCTGGATCGTGCTAAGATGATGGTAGAGAATCTTGTCGACAACTTTACAAATGATAAGATTGGTCTGATAGTCTTTGCTGGCGATGCTTTCATCCAGCTGCCTATCACCAGCGACTACGTCTCTGCAAAGATGTTCCTATCGAGCATTGATCCGTCGATGATTGCCGTTCAGGGAACAGATATCGCCAAGGCAGTATCGATGGCATCACATAGCTTCACACAAGAGGAAGGCATTGGTAAGGCAATCATCGTGATTACTGACGGTGAAGACCATGAGGGTGGCGCTCTTGAGGCTGCTAAGGAAGCCAAGGATAGAGACCATAGGGTGTATGTACTGGGTGTAGGTTCTACGAAAGGTGCTCCCATCCCCACAGGTGATGGCGACTTTATGAAAGATAATACTGGTCAGACCGTGATGACTGGTCTGAACGAGGAGATGTGTCGTCAGATAGCGCAGGCTGGTGGTGGTGCCTATATCCATGTAGAGAATAATAGTAGTGCTCAGGAGAAGTTGGATGCTGAGCTGGACAAGCTGGCTAAGAAGGAGACTGAGACTACCATCTATAGTGAATATGACGAACAGTTCCAGGCTGTAGGCATCATTGCTCTGCTGTTGTTGATGCTGGAGGCTTTCATCTTGGAAATCAAGAATCCGTTGCTGAAGAATGTGTCGCTGTTCCGTAGAAAGAAGGTGGCAACGGTCATTGCCTTGCTGTTAGTGGCAGGAGCTGCAGTCGCACAGAGCGATCGCCAGTTGGTTCGTCAGGGTAATAAGCAGTTTAAGGCTGGCAACTTTGCTGATGCTGAGGTGGCATACCGAAAGGCTGTTGAGAAGAATCCGCGCAATCCACAGGCCGTATATAATCTGGGCCTTTCTCTGATGAGACAGCAGAAAGACTCCGCTGCTATTCAGCAGTTTATGGATGCTGGCAAGATGGAGACCAATCCCATTCGTCGCGCTCAGTCATACCATAATGCAGGCGTCATCTGTCAGGGCAAGAGAATGTATGGAGAAGCCATAGAAGTCTATAAGGAGGCGCTGCGTAACAATCCTGCCGACGACCAGACACGCTATAATCTTGCTGTATGCAAGCGTCAGCAGCAACAACAGCAGCAACAACAAAAACAGCAGAAGCAAGACCAGAAACAAGATCAGAAGAAGGAGGAGCAGAAGCAAGAACAACAGCAACAGCAGCAAAAGCAAGAACAGCAGAAGCAGCAGGATCAGCAGATGAGCCGCGAGAATGCTGAGCAGATGCTGAACGCTGCCATGCAGGAGGAGAAACAAACCCAGCAGCGAATGAAGAAGGCTCAGCAGCAGCCTAACCGTCGCAAGTTGGAAAAGAATTGGTAGGGAAAATTATAAAATTAAAAAATTAAAGATTTAATAATTAGAAGACTATTGGAATACATGATAAAGCGAATTGTTTTAATTGTTTCATTATTTAATTTTTTAATTGTGGCTGCGGTTGCGCAGACACTGACAGGTCGTGCTCCCTCACAGGTAGCTGTGGGTGAGCAGTTCCGTTTGTCATATACCATCAATACACAAGATGTAAAAGGATTCCGTGCAGGTAACATCCCTGATGAACTGGAGGTTCTGATGGGCCCCAGCACGTCTACACAGTCGAGCTTCCAGATGGTCAACGGTCATACGTCAAGCACGTCGTCCGTGACCTATACCTATATCGTTGTAGCTACCAAGAATGGTACGTTTACCATTCCTCCCGCTCATGCTACTGTAGATGGTAAGACCGTCACCTCTAATGAGATACGTATCAAGGTGAGTGGTCAGGCACAACAGGGCGGTCGACAGCAGAGTCGCCAGCAGAGTGGGGGCACTGGTGAGTTGCGTCCCGCTGGCAGCACAATCTCTGGCAGCGACTTGTTTATCCATGTCAGCGCTTCTAAGCAGCGTGTCCGCGAGCAGGAGCCCATTCTGCTTACTTATAAGGTCTATACGCTCGTTGGTTTGACGCAGTTGAGTGGTAAGATGCCCGACCTGAAGAGCTTCTACACTCGTGAGGTACCCCTGCCTCAGGAGAAGAGTTTCAAGATAGAAACGTTCAACGGTCGCCAGTATCGTACCGTAACTTGGCAGCAGTATGTCATGTTCCCACAAGCTACTGGTAAGCTGGAGATTCCGTCTATCACTTACGACGGTATCGTTGCCATGCAGAACCGTAATGTTGATCCCTTCGAAGCTTTCTTCAATGGAGGCTCAGGATATATAGAGGTAAAGAAACAAATCAAGGCTCCCGCCATTACTATTCAGGTAGACCCGCTGCCTCAGCGTCCTACTAATTTCTCTGGTGGTGTGGGCTCTTTCAATATCTCTGCCCAGCTGGATAAGACGGAGGTAAAGGCCAACGACCCAGTCAATCTGCGTGTTACCGTCAGTGGTGTGGGTAATATGAAGTTGCTCAAACAGCCCGTTGTTCAGATTCCAAAGGATTTCGATAGCTACGATGCTAAGGTAACTGATAAGACTAAGCTGACCGTCAATGGTTTGGAGGGTAGTATTGTCTACGACTTCCTGGCTGTACCCCGTCATCAGGGCTCTTACGAGATTCCTCCCATAGAATATACCTATTTTGATACCAAGTCTAACAGCTATAAGACGGTACGTACCGAAGCCTTCACGCTGAAGGTTGGCAAGGGCGACGGTCAGACTACGGTGGCCTCGTTCGATGGTCAGGAGGATGTCAAGCAGTTGGCTAGTGATATTCGCTACATCCACACTGGAGATACCTACCAGCATGGCGTCAATGATTTCTTCTTTGGCTCTATGACCTATTGGGTATCGTTGGGTGTGCTCGTCATCGTCTTCCTGTCGCTGTTTATTATTTTCCGTCAGCGTGCTATCGAGAACGCTAACATCGTCAAACAGCGTGCTGGCAAGGCTAATAAGGTGGCTGTGAAGCGCTTGAAGAAGGCTGCCAAGCTGATGAAAGCTGGCAAGGATGGCGAGTTCTATGATGAGGTGATGCGCGCACTCTGGGGCTATGTGGGCGATAAGCTCAATATGCCTGTCGATCAACTGTCGCGCGAGAATATTAGTCAGCAGTTGTCTGCCTATAATGTATCCGAAGCAACCATCGCCCAGTTCATTGGCGCCCTCGACGAGTGCGAGTTTGCCCGTTATGCTCCAGGCGATGCTACAGGTAATATGAATAAGGTTTATGATGCTGCTATCACTGCCATTACACAGATTGCCAATACGATGAAGAAATCAAATAATGCCAAGCCACTGACTGCTGTGCTCTTGTTGCTGCTCTTGCTGCCGTTGGCTGCTAGCGCTGCTACTAAGGAGAAGGCCGATAGCCTCTATGCCGCTGAGCACTATCAGGAGGCTGCCAAGCAGTATGAGTCATTGCTCAAGCAGGGCGTGTCGTCAGACCTGTATTATAACCTCGGCAACTGCTACTATCGCATGGACGATATGACACGTGCCGTATTGAATTATGAGCGTGCACTGTTGCTGTCGCCTGGCGACCGTGACGTTCGTCTGAACCTGCAGATGGCACGTTCTAAGACTATTGATAAGATTGTTCCTGAGTCAGAGATGTTTTTCGTCACCTGGTACCACTCGCTGGTCAACCTGATGAGTGTCGACGGCTGGGCTCGTATGGCGTTGGTATCACTGGTCATTGCCATCATCCTTGCCTTGGCATACCTCTTCAGCGACCTTATCTGGCTGCGCAAGGTAGGCTTCTTTGTTGGTCTGTTGTTCCTCGTAGTCTTTGCGCTGAGCAATCTCTTTGCCTACCAGCAGAAGCAGGCCTTCGTGGAGCGCTCGGGTGCTATCATTATCCGTTCGGCTGTTAATGTCAAGAGCACGCCAGCCAACAATGGCACTGACCTTTTCATTCTGCATGAAGGTACGAAGGTAACCATTACCGACGCTACGATGAAGGAGTGGCGTGAGATTCGTGTGGCTGACGGTAAGGAAGGCTGGTTGCCAACAAAAGATTTGGAGGTGATTTGATGGAAGAGATTATACAGTTTGACAAGCAGCTGCTGCTGATGGTGAATGGCAGCGATTCCGTGTTTCTCGACTATGTCGTGCTGACGCTGACCAATGCCAAGACGTGGATACCCTTGTATCTGAGTTTGTTCTACGTTGTGGTGATGACGCACAAACCTAATTGGCGCGACATTCTGCTGATATTAACTGCTGCCGGACTGTGTGTACTGTTGGCAGGTACTATCGACGATACTATTGTCAAACCCCTCGTGGCTCGTTGGCGACCTACTCACGATCCTGAGATAGGTATGCTGGTAGATGTGGTCAATGACTATCGTGGTGGTAACTACGGATTCTTCTCAGCCCACGCTTCCAACACGTTCTCTATAGCACTGTTCTTCTCACTGCTGATGCGCCATAGATTGTTTGTCATCTTTATGGTCTGCTGGTCGCTCATCAACTGTTGGACGCGAATGTATTTGGGAGTTCATTATCCTGGCGATATTACCGTTGGTCTCCTTTGGGGCGCCATCGTTGGTTACAGCGTTTATCGCCTCTATTGCCGTATCACGATTCCTGCTCGATATCAGATGAAACACTTGTATGTTCCCATTGCTGTGCTATGTCTTTCGATAGTCTATGCGCTGGTGCGAGCGGCTATCATTACATCTTTATAAAGAAAATCGGGTAATTGCTTTGTCTTTTGCCCGTTTTTTTGTACTTTTGCAGTCGATTTTCGAAAATATAATATCATTGCAATGAATATATCTTATAAATGGTTGAAAGAGTACGTGGATTTCGACCTCACACCTCAGCAGGTATGTGATGCTTTGACATCTACAGGTCTTGAAGTTGACGCACTCGAAGAAGTACAGAGTATCAAGGGCGGTCTGAAGGGTCTTTATGTCGGCAAGGTGCTGACTTGCGAGATGCATCCCGACTCAGATCACCTGCATGTAACAACAGTAGATTTAGGTAAGGGCGAACCCCAGCAGATTGTCTGTGGTGCTCCCAACGTAGCAGCAGGTCAGAAGGTCATTGTGGCTGATCTGGGCTGTGTGCTCTACGATGGTGACAAGGAGTTTGTCATCAAGAAGTCTAAGCTGCGTGGCGTAGAGTCTTTTGGTATGATTTGTGCCGAAGACGAGATTGGTGTTGGCACCAGTCACGACGGTATCATCGTGCTGCCTGAGGATGCAGTAGTTGGTACCCCTGCAGCAGAATATTACAATCTGGAGAGCGACTGGCTCATCGAGGTTGACATCACTGCCAACCGTGCTGATGCACTGAGCCATTGGGGTGTAGCACGCGACCTGTATGCCTGGCTGAAGCAGAACGGCTACAAGACCGCTACCCACAAGCCTTGTGCATCAACGTTCTGCGTTGATGACAACAGTCTCCCCATCGATGTAGTCATCGAGAATACCGAGGCCTGCAAGCGCTATGCTTGTGTCAGCGTTACTGACTGTGAGGTTAAGGAGTCTCCTGAGTGGCTGAAGAACAAGCTGACCACCATTGGTCTGCGTCCTATCAACAATATCGTCGACATCACCAACTACGTGATGATGGCACTCGGTCAGCCCCTGCACTGCTTCGATGCCGATATGGTGAAGGGTCATAAGATTGTCGTTAAGACCATGCCTGAGGGCACACCGTTCCAGACACTCGATGGTGAGGAGCACAAACTCTCTGACCGCGACCTGGCTATCTGCAATGCTGAGGAACCCATGTGTATCGCTGGTGTATTCGGTGGTAAGGGTAGTGGTACTTACGAGACTACCAAGAACGTTGTTCTGGAGTCTGCTTACTTCCATCCCACATGGATTCGTAAGTCAGCCCGTCGTCATGGACTTAGCACCGATGCATCATTCCGCTTTGAGCGTGGTGTTGATCCCAATGGTACTATCGACGCACTGAAGTATGCTGCTCAGCTCTGCAAGGAGTTGGCTGGCGGTAAGGTATCTATGGAGATTAAGGATGTCTATCCCGAGAAGATGGAGAATGCCAAGGTTACCCTCAACTTCAACTATGTTCACTCACTCATTGGTAAGGAGATTCCCGTAGAGACCATCAAGAGCATCTGCGAGAGCCTGGAGATGAAGGTGCTTAGCGAGACTGCTGAGGCTTTGGAGTTGGAGATTCCTGCCTATCGTGTGGATGTTCAGCGTCCTTGCGATGTTGTAGAGGATATCCTGCGCATCTATGGATATAACAATGTAGAGATTCCTACCCAGCTGAAGTCAAGCCTTGTCATCAAGGGCGACGAAGACCAGAAGCACAAGTTGGCCAACCTCGTTAGCGAACAGCTGGTGGGTGCTGGCTTCAACGAGATTCTGAACAACTCGCTCACCAAGGCTGCCTACTATGCTGAAGAGCAGCAGGCTCAATTAGTTCATATCATGAATCCGCTCTCAAGCGACCTCAATGTAATGCGTGGCACCCTGCTGTATGGCGGTTTGGAGAGCATCGAGCACAATGCCAAGCGTAAGAATGGCAACTGCCGCTTCTTCGAGTTTGGAAATGTGTATAGCTTCGACCCTGAGAAGGAGAATCAGGATGACCCCATGCAGGCCTACAAGGAGCAGAACCACATGGCTCTGTGGCTGACTGGTAAGCGCGTTGAGGGCTCTTGGGCTCACCAGAACGAGGATACCTCTTATGCTGAGTTAGATGCTTATGTAAAGAACATTCTGGCACGCATCGGTGTGCAGCCAGGCATGCTGGTTAGCAAGAAGTCAGACAATGCCATCTTCTCTGCTGGTCTCACCATCGAGAATCGTGGTGGCAAGAAGCTCATCGAGATGGGTGTGCTGGCCAAGAAGCTGCAGAAGCAGTTCGACATCGACACTCCAGTCTATTACGCTGAGCTCAACTGGACCGCACTGATGAAGGTCATCCGCAAGCAGAAGGTGCTTTACACAGAGATTGCCAAGTATCCTGCTGTTAGCCGCGACCTCGCCCTGCTCATCGATAAGAACGTAGAGTTTGCCCAGATTGAGCAGATTGCCCGTCAGACAGAAAAGAAGTTCCTCAAGAAGGTCGAGCTGTTCGATGTCTATGAGGGCGACAAGCTGCCTGCTGGCAAGAAGTCGTATGCCGTCAACTTCATCCTCCAGGATGCCGAGAAGACCATGGGCGACAAGCAGATTGAAGCAATCATGACAAAACTGATTCAGAACCTGAAGAAGCAGCTCAACGCTGAACTGCGTTAACAGGCTCGAAGCCTCGAAATATCGAAACATCGAAATAACGAAAAATAATAAATAACAATGGGAAGAGCATTTGAATATCGCAAAGCTGCGAAATTGAAGAGATGGGGCCACATGGCCAAGACATTTACAAAGATTGGTAAGCAGATTGCCATTGCCGTAAAGGCTGGCGGTCCAGAGCCCGACATGAACCCTGCACTGCGTGCTATCATCGCCAATGCTAAGCGCGAGAACATGCCGAAGGACAACATCGAGCGTGCCATCAAGAACGCTATGGGTAAAGACCAGAGCGACTATAAGGAGGTAACTTACGAGGGATATGGCCCTCACGGAGTCGCTATCTTCGTTGACACCCTGACCGACAACACCACTCGTACCGTTGGTGACGTTCGCTCAGTATTCAACAAGTTCAATGGTAACCTGGGTACTCAGGGCTCACTGTCGTTCCTGTTCGACCACAAGTGCGTGTTCACCTTCAAGAAGACCGATGGTCTGGATATGGACGAGATGATTCTCGACCTGATTGACTACGGAGTAGAGGATGAGTACGACGAGGACGAGGAAGAGAACAGCATCACCATCTATGGCGATCCCTCAAGCTTTGGTGCCATCCAGAAGCACCTGGAGGAGAACGGCTTCGAGGTAACTGGTGCTGAGTTTACTCGCATTCCTAACGACCTGAAGGATGTTACTCCTGAGGAGCGTGAAACCATCGACAAGATGATTGAGAAGCTCGAAGACTTCGACGATGTACAGACTGTGTACACCAACATGAAGCCCGAGGGCGTTGAGGAATAAATGGCTATTGCTTATAGTCAGATTCGCGGAACGTAGCTTCAAAGAGCTTCGTTCCGTTTTCTTTTGTAGAATAATAGGTATAGCGGAACGAGTAGCCAGCATCCTTGTATAGCTTCAGGTTCGGACTGTTCTTCACCTGTTCCAGCAGTCGCTTGCGGGGCTCGTTGCTGTTGATTACTGCTGTGTCGTCTATGGCGCCTTTCACCGTATAGCAATAGCCTATGGTCTTGGTGACCTTGTCGAATGTCATGCTGTCCATCACCATATCCTCAGCGATAAGGGTGGGGCAGTGCTTCTTGGTATATTCTTTAGCCTCGCGCTCACAACGGTCTTCCAGTGTCTCCTGACAGGCTGTCAGCAGCACGATGCTCATCAGTAATAGTGCAGTCTTCTTCATTGTTTTTTTTTTTCTAATTTTGCTGCAAAGATACAAAAAAAATGGGAAGATTAAACAATATTTCTACAGGCAATTTTTCGTGTTATATCATCTTCTTTATCATCTTTTTCCTTTTAACTTTTCTTTATTCTATAAATTTTGTTTTTCGCTCTAAAGATATTAACTTTGTGGGCGATTATGCGTAAAAGGCAATTATCAATCGCTATGAACTAACATACAACAACTTATAAACACAATTATTATGAAAAAATCATTACTTATGAAAAGCCTCCTGCTACTATTTGCCCTAGTAGTAGGAACGGGTAGTAGTTGGGCACAAACTGATAGTTATACTATCGGTTTTAATTCAACAGATGGTTCTGATGGCTCTTCTACGGTTTCAAATCTTTCCGATATTGTTGCCTCTGGTAATGGCTACATTACATCAATTTCTAATGCAGATAAAGTATATAAAGGAAAGAGCGGCTACGGAGTAAAACTGGGTACTTCTAGTGCGGTAGGTAAATTTACTATGAATCTATCAAGCACGGGGCAAGTAACCGCTACAAAGATTACAGTCAATGCGTGTCGTTATAATGGAAGTAAAGCATCAAAAATTAAAATAACGATAAATGGGTCGACAAATACTTCTATAGATTTAACGAGTGGTACACTGGGGGACTATGAATGGACACTCAATTCTGCAACAGCAATCACTTCTATTGCCGTTGAAAGTGTAGCTGGAACTAACGGTGATAAGCGTATTTACGTAAAGTCGTTAACCGTTACTTATAGCACTTCCGGCGGAGGCACACCAACTTGTGCAACACCCACATTCACACCGGCGGCAGGTGATTATGTATCTGAACAAACCGTAACTATCAGCACAACGACTGAAGGTGCTACTATCCACTATACTACGGATGGCAGTGATCCTACAGTGAGTAGCACGACATATGATTCAAATAACAAGCCCTCTGTTAGCACAAATACTACCATTAAGGCTATTGCTGTAAAGGACGGATATAACAATAGTACTGTTGCTTCTGCAACTTATAACTTCGTTTCTATTGCACATGCTGGAACAGAAAGCGACCCTTATACAGTTGCTGATGCACG
>Ga0265298_10004785_pt1 | contig 17172 bp, 14 predicted proteins | sample AusTroGonzalo_MG_3_FD_193486 | JGI IMG/M metagenome (GOLD analysis project Ga0265298, IMG submission 193486) | Bovine rumen microbial communities from tropical cattle in Woodstock, Queensland, Australia - Gonzalo_01 | ecosystem: Host-associated > Mammals > Digestive system > Stomach > Rumen ... | reverse complement strand
GGGTCCTGCGCCAGTCGGCAAGGAACTTTTCACTCTGCAGGGTGCTGCCTATTATCTCTCCTGTCAATACCGGCAGCCAGGGGATGAGATCATAGCCTCGGCGCGTGCGGAATTCCTGCGGAAGACTGGCAGTCCATGTCTCGGTGCCTGCCTCGTAACTGTCGACAAGGAGGTGCGTAATCCCCTTCCCGCCGAGCATTCCACCTGCCGCTTCCTTATACATCTCCAGGTAATTGTGGAAGTATCTTGCCCATGCGTCCTTGTCGAGTTTGTCCACCTCCAGGCCGGTGGCGTTGGGAGATGCCGGATGGTTCATCTTGCCTGTCAGCGACGCTCCGAAGCGGTAGATGCGCCAGCGGCCTTCCGGAAGATTGCACTGCAGGCGGCCGTCAGCAGACATGTGTCCGGTCAGTATAATAATATCCGATGGATTGTGACAGTAGATTTCCGCAAAATGCTCCGTCGGATATCTGGAAAAATCATAAGGGAAGCAGTACCCTGCTTTCTCCTCGAAATGATTGATCTTGTATTCCGAAGACAGTTCCAGGCCTTCTACCCCCTTGCCGGTCACCCGGAAATAGCGTGCATAAGCATCCACATTGTTCGTGGTATATTCCAAAGGGGATTTCGGGATAATCATGACCGTTTTCCAATTTTTGCCATTCCTGCTTTTCTGGAAGACCATGTCACTGTCGGCGCTGCCATCTCTCGGGCGGAAGGATGTCGAAGAAGTCTTTACGGTAAAAGAACGTACCGGGGTTGCAGAAGGGAATGATACGGTTACCGACTTACCGGGATCGACATCCACCTTTGCTCCCAGTTCCTCCATGCTTTTATCCCATTTGGACAGCTTGACTGCTATCACGGCTATATCATAGCCATAGGGCTCCACTTTTATATGTTCATCTTTACGGGCTATATCTCTATAAGGACCGATAACCTTTTGCAGTTCAGGTAGTTGTATATCAATCTGGCCTCCCTGCACATCAATGGTCTGCCATTCGAGTTTCTTCATCGCATCCTCAGGGCTAACCCATGGTCCGCCGGTGCTGCTCCATCCGGGAGCACTCGCGACCGTCATCTCCAAGTTCAATGAATCGGCTTTCTGCACCGCATATCGAAACGCCTCCTTCCAGCTTTCGCTCAAGTACGGGCGCTTGAACGGCGCCGCCTTCGGCATATTCACGCCCCCAGCGTCGAACTGATGGAACCCGGCGATGCCCACTGCATCCATCCACTCCAGATCCTTCTTTATGCCCTCCAGGCTTACCTCCCCGTCCATCCAGTGCCACCATACATACGGCCTCGCCGCCCTGGTAGGGTTCTGAAACTGTTTGATTATAGTTGCGGCAGAAGATTGCCGGCCGCCATTCGGGGCTACTGCTGCCAATAAGGCCAGAACTACTATCAGGAACATCTTCATATTTTACAAATTTAATAAAAATCGCCAATACTTTCCTCATTCCCGCCATCCCACTTGCCAAAAGCGCACTTACAGACGAATAATTCACGCAAAATCATTATCTTCGCAATATGATGCGAAAAACCACGATCCTTATACTTTGCGCACTGGCAATCTGTGCGTGCCATAATAAATCAACCACCAAGATCCAGGAAGAAGAAAAAGTCTGGCCGTACGGATTCAATACAGACACCCTTACCGTAAAACAAAGCAAGGTGGCCGGAGGAGAAGTCTTTTATAAATTGTTTACAAGGCTCGGAATGCCGGGTGGCGATGCGGTCAGGCTGGCAAAAGCCTGCGACGGCCGGTTCGACGTCACCAAGTTACGTGCCGGAAACCAGGTCGACGCCTATTATGCCGGCGACACCCTTGCACCGGAACTGCGCTACGTCGTCTATCAGAAAGACCGTATCAATTCCACGGTATTCCGCTGTTACGACTCGCTCGCGGTCTGGAATGTCGCAAAACATGTTGACACTCTGAGCAAATACACCGACGTTACAATAAAGAGTTCCCTTTGGAACGACATGATTTCCGCAGGAGCCTCTCCCCTGCTTATTCTGGAACTGGCGGATGTCTACGCATGGACCGTGGATTTCTTCGGCCTGCATGAAGGCGACCGTTTCCGGGCGTTTTACCGCCAGCGCGTCTGCGAGGACGAAGTGATCGATATTCTGGGGGTGGATTTCGCCGAGTACACACGCGGAAGGGACACCCTTTACGCCATACGCTACGATCAGGGAGACAATGGCAACAAATACTGGAACCAGAAGGGCGAATCCATGAGAAAAGCATTCCTAAAGGCACCGCTCAAATTTACACGCATCAGCAGCAAATTCAGCTACCACAGAGTCCATCCGGTTCATGGCGTAGTGCGGCCGCATACGGCCGTAGATTATGCAGCTCCTTCCGGAACACCCGTGCATGCCCTGGGAGACGGCGTTGTGCTGTCTGCAGGAGTCGGCAAAGGCGGTGCCGGCAACATGATCAAAATACGCCACAACAGCGTTTATACCACAGGATATCTGCATCTTCGCGGATTTGCCAAAGGAATCAAGGCCGGTGCAAGGGTAGCCCAGGGGCAGGTAATCGGATATGTAGGGATGACAGGCACTGCAACCGGACCGCATCTTGATTTCCGTGTCTGGAAGAACGGCACTCCGGTGGATCCGCTCAAACTCGAGTCCCCTTCCGCAGAGCCTATCAAAAAAGAGAATCTCCCGGCTCTTGACTCCCTGTTCAGAACATACAAGGCAAAAATGCAGGAACGTGGAAATTAAACCCATAGCATATTTCCGTTCACCTCTGAAAGAGAAATTCGGCACTCCGCGCCAGGCGGGACTGGTGCAGAATCTTACCGGGGCCGTGGAGTTCTGCGATGGCTTCAAATCCGAGATGCTGGATGGCCTGGAGGGTTTCGATTATATTTGGCTGATCTGGGGTTTCAGCCTTAACCGGGAAACCGAAGGCATTCCCTCCAAGGTCCGCCCCCCGCGCCTCGGAGGGAACAAGAGGATGGGAGTTTATGCCACCCGCTCCCCATACAGGCCAAACCCTTTGGGGCTTTCCTCCGTGCGGATTTCCAGAATTGACGCCGTTTCCGGCCGTATCGACGTGCTCGGGGCCGACCTTGTGGACGGCACTCCGATTTATGACATAAAACCCTATCTTGAATACACCGACTCACACACAGATATACGTTCCGGATTTGCCGGCGAGGCTCCGGCCAGACTAAAAGTGAGGTTTTCAGTGGCCGGACAGGTCCCCGGCGAACTGTCCTCCAGTGATCTTGCCATATTGGAAGATGTTCTTTCGCAGGATCCGCGCCCCGCATACCACGATGATTCGGACCGCGTCTACGGTCTTGATTATAAAGGCAAAAATGTCCGCTTCAAAGTCGAAGCGGACACTCTAACGGTATTGTCCATAGACTGATTACGCCTTCAGCACGGGATTCCGGGCCGCACCGGTTTCATCCGGCCTGCCTATAGGTGTGTTGTGAGGCGCACCGTGGAGTATATCAGGATTCTCGGCTGCTTCGGCAGCAATCCTGTGCATGACATCTATGAAGGCATCCAGGGTTTCCAGTGATTCCGTCTCGGTCGGTTCTATCATCAGTGCCTGATGGAAGAGCAGTGGGAAATAGATTGTCGGAGCATGGAAGCCGTAATCAAGCAGACGCTTGGCTACGTCCAGCGTGGTCGCACCTGTCTTACCCTCGCGGGCACCGTCATTGATCAGTCCGTCGAAGACGAATTCATGTTTGCAAACGGAAGGAATGGGCAGTTTGTAACTGTCTTTGAGCGATTCCTTGATATAATTTGCAGAAAGCGTAGCAAGGGGACCTGCCAGTTTTACGTTTTCTCGGCCAAGCATCAGTATATAGGCATATGCACGGAGCATTACTCCGAAATTGCCATGGAACCCCGAAGTATGAGGGATATGCAGATAAGGAAGCACCCTTTCACCCACTCCGACCGGACCGCTGCCGGGGCCTCCGCCGCCATGAGGGGTGGAGAAGGTCTTGTGGAGATTCAGGTGCATGATGTCGAAGCCCATATCACCGGGACGAACCTTGCCGAGCATGGGGTTCATATTGGCTCCGTCATAATAAAGCAGGCCTCCGCACTCGTGGACCAGCCCGGCGATTTCACCAATCTGGCGCTCGAACAATCCGAGGGTATTTGGATTGGTCATCATTATGCCGGCGATATCCGGCCCGAGAAGCGGTTTAAGGGATTCTACGTCCACAAGGCCGTCGGCACCGGATTTTACCTCCACGATTTCAAGTCCGCAGACAGCCGCTGACGCAGGATTGGTGCCATGGGCGCTGTCGGGAACTATTACCTTCACACGGGCGGAATCTCCCCTTGCCATATGATACTCTCGCATCAGCATAAGACCGGTGAGTTCACCATGTGCACCTGCACAGGGCAGGAAGGTGAAGTGTTTCATCCCGGTTATCGCAGCCAGGGCCTTGTCCAGCCCGTCAATCACCTCGCGTGCACCTTCCACCGTATCTGCAGGCTGCAGCGGATGAAGGCCGGCAAAGAGAGGATGAGCGGCTATCTCCTCATTGATTTTGGGATTGTATTTCATGGTGCATGAACCCAGCGGATAGAATCCGGTATCAACGCCGAAATTCATCTGGCTCAGATTGGTGTAATGACGCACCACATCAACCTCGCTCACCTCAGGCAGTTCCAGCGCCGATTCCCTTAGCAGTTTTCCAGGGACGGCTGCGCGGATACCCGTCTCCGCCGTACTATCAATATTGGAGGCTGCGTCGGAGACGGACGAAGCTACTGCGAGCCTTTTTTCTGGCGAGCAGAGGTTCGCCCGCGAAGACGCGTCAAACGAAGTCGGCAGTGAATAACCGGTACGTCCCGGACAGCTGAGTTCGAAAATCAGTTTGTCGTAGTACTTCATAGCGCAATCTCCTTTACTACCGCGACCAGAGCATCGATTTCTGCTTTGGTGCGTTTTTCGGTTACACAGAAGGTTACATAGCCGTCCAGTTCAAGCGCGGCGAAGAATCCGGCATCAAGCAGTTTCTGCTGAAGCACAGGTACGGGAACAAGAGATTTCAGGCAGAATTCCTTAAGGAAAGGCCTTTCGGGGAACGCCTCCTCGAAACGGCCTGTCTTGAGCAGTTCGTCGTAGAGATAGTGCGCGCCGGCGCATGAAAGCTCGTTCACCCTGCGAAGCCCTTCAGGCCCCATCAGGGACAGATAAACCGTAACCCAAAGGGCCATAAGGCTCTGGTTCGAGCAGATATTGGAAGTAGCCTTTTCGCGACGGATATGCTGTTCGCGGGCCTGGAGGGTAAGCACATAGCAACGATTCCCTGAAGCATCGACGCTCTGACCTACGATACGGCCGGGAAGCTTTCTCATATATTCGCTCCTGCAGGCAAGGAAACCGACGTAAGGGCCTCCGTAGCAAAGCGGAATACCGAGAGACTGACCGTCTCCGACGGCAATGTCCGCACCCCATTCGGCAGGAGTCTTCAGTACCGCAAGCGCCGAGGGATCACAATATTCTATAAGAAGCGCGCCTGCTGCGTGAACAGCATCTGCAATTCCCGTAAGGTCCTGGATTACCCCGTGACGGCAGATGGAAGGGACGATGACGCCGGCCACGTCGGGGCCGAGGGCTTCAAGCACGTCCCATGCATAAACGACCTCGATATCCGGATACTTCAGATACGTCGCCACGACATCCAGCACATTCTGCATCAATTTCGTGGATACCACGACCTTGTTGCGCTTGCGGGTGCAGGCGACAGACATCCTGAGAGCTTCTGCCGCAGCAGAAGGGCCGTCGTACATCGAAGCATTGGAAACGTCCATCCCCGTAAGGCGGCAAATCATCGACTGCCACTCGAAAATATAGCGGAGCGTTCCCTGCGAAATCTCACACTGGTATGGAGTGTAGGCGGTCAGGAACTCCGAACGGGAAGTTATGTAAGGTATTACCGAAGGGACATAATGATCATAGGCGCCCTGGCCGACGAATACCTTGAGCGTAGTATTCTTCCTGCCGAGCCCCTCGAAGAAGTCACGGACCTCCTGCTCGCTCATTGTAGCAGGCAGGTCATACTCACCCTTATAAATGAAATCCGCGGGTACGTCGGAGTAGAGTTCGTCCAGGTTCCGGACGCCAACCCGCTCCAGCATCACGCGGATATCATCATCGGTATGAGGGAAATAAGAAAATCCCGCCATATCAGTTATTTTGCTATTTCAGCGTATGCGGCTGCATTCAGCAGTGTGTCAAGCTCGCTCTTGTCGCTCATTTCGACCTTGATAATCCAGGCGCCGTAAGGATCTTCATTGATGAGTTCAGGCTTGTCTTCGAGTTCTTCGTTGACAGCCACGACTTCTCCGCTTACAGGAGAATACAGTTCACTTGAGGCCTTGACGCTTTCAAGAGCACCGAAATCCTCGTCCCTGGAAACACTGTCGCCCTCGGCTGGAACATCAACATAGGTAATGTCTCCCATCTCCTCCTGTGCAAAATCGCTAACGCCTATTATGGCGATGTTACCGTCTACTTTCACCCATTCATGGGATTCGCTGTAGAGAAGCTCGTCAATAATCTTGCTCATTTTTTATAATTCGTTTGGTAAAATCTTTTCTTGACCACAATCCCGGGGAACACCTTGTGCCTGATGCGGATGCTGAGCGCAGTACCCAGAGGGGCGTATGCTGCATCCACAAGGGCAAAGCAGATGCTCTTGTCGAGACTGATGGAATGATAGCCGGTCGTTACCACGCCAACTACGGTACCGTCTTCGAGTTCAACGGGATAGCCTGCACGCGGAATGGCTTTGTCGGCAATCTCGATGCCTACAATTTTACGGGCAACGCCGTCTGCCTTCTGGCCTGCAACGGCTTCCTTGCCGATGAATTCATCCTTATCCAGCTTGCAGAACATGGAGAAGCCAGCCATGACTGGAGAAATATCCGCCGAAAGCTCATCTCCGTAAAGGGGAAGGCCGGCTTCGAAGCGGAGGGTATCCCTGCATCCAAGGCCGCAGGGAGCCACCCCTTCGGCAAGGAAGGTCTTCCACAGTTCCACAATGGCTTCAGGGCATGCGTAAATCTCAAATCCGTCTTCCCCGGTGTAGCCGGTGCGGCTCACTATGGCTCGTTTGCCCTTGAGTTCCGAATCAACGAAATGATAGAATGCAAGACCTGAGAGATCCATGCCCAGCACTTTGGCCACGACAGCTTCGGATTCGGGCCCCTGAACGGCCAGCTGGCCCCAGTTGTCGGAATCGTTGAGTAGTTTTACGTCATACCCGGCGGCATTTTTGCTTATCCACTCGAAATCCTTGTCGATATTCGCTGCATTGACAACCAGAAGATATGCATCCGGTGCATATTCTTTATACACGAGCAGATCATCCACCGTACCTCCGTCGGGATAAAGCATCATTCCGTAAAGGACCTGGCCGGGCTCCAAAGGACGAATGTCATTCGTAAAGATGTGATTCACAAACTCTTCCGCCTGAGGGCCGCTGACAAATATCTCTCCCATGTGAGAGACGTCGAACATCCCGACCTTGTGACGTACGGCATTGTGCTCCTCCGTAATGGAGCTATACTGAATCGGCATGTCAAAGCCTGCGAAGGGGCTCATTTTAGCTCCAAGGGCGAGATGTTCGCCATGGAGGCATGTGGTTTTCACCTGGTTATCCATTATATTATCGCTTAAGCAATTCAAGATCTTTCTTGAGGATAAGTTTCGGGTCCATCATCGACACTTTCTGAAACAACTGAATCTGCCTGCCGAGGGAAAGATAAACCTTATCTTCGTGTGCACCCTTGCGCCACCACTTGTAAAAACCGAGCGGATCGTTTTCAAAAGGAATGCTGGCAACGATGCCGGAACTGTATCCGGGATAATCGATTACCAGCTTCAATCCGGCCCAGCGCTTGTAATAATCGGGGTCAGCCTTGCGGAGTTTGCTTTCAAGCGGCCTTAGAAGTTCCATCTCGTCAACCTTGAGGACTTTTTCCTTGACGATGAGTTTATGAATCCGGATGGGGTCTTCAGAAATCCAGTATCCCATTTTGAGTGTCCGGGGTCCCTCGTCGGTGTCGAGCGTAAGCTCATCCATCGACATATAGACCTTCCCGGGATCCAGAGGGTACTGAGGTTCAGTTGTCATAAAAATGGAACTGTATCATGCAAAATTAGGATTTATTTTCGATTTTTCCTAATTTTGGAAACGATGAAATCGGTTTTTATGCAGATGAGCGCCATGTTTTCCGACGAAAAGTGGATGCCGGAAGGAGCAATCTCTGTAGATTTGCGAAATCTGCAGGGTACATCATGCTACTGTTCTGCCGAAGCGAAGGCTTCGATATTGCAGTCCATAAAGGCACTTCCCGTGAAATCGCTTCACTGGATCGATGGCGGCGACTATCACTACCTGAGTGCCCTCTGGATGAGCCGTCTTGACAAAAAAACCGAACTGCTGCTCATTGACAATCATCCGGACGACCAGCCGCCGGCATTCGGAAGCAGCCTTCTTTCATGCGGCAGCTGGGTGGATTTCGTCCGCAAAAACAATCCCATGCTTGCCGGCCGGGCAGACAACCTGTATGTCAGCATAGACCTTGACTTCCTTTCAAGGGATTATGCCCGCACCAACTGGGATCAGGGAACCGCCACACTGGAAGAACTTTTCCGCCTTCTTGATGAAAAGACGGCAGGCAAGAGTATTGCAGGCGTCGATGTCTGCGGAGGCGTCACCCGGGCCCAGGGCGGTACGGAAGAAGATTTCGCAATCAACCGCAGGACCCGGAACGCAATCCTTGAATATTTTACCTGTTCAGCTCGTCTGCACTTTTAATGAATGTCGACAGATCCGCCTCCGAAACGTGATAATTCTGCATTTCACCGGAGAAGTAGCTGTCATAAGCGCCCATATCCACAAAACCATGACCTGAAAGGTTGAACAGGATGGTCTTTGTTTCACCTGACTCTTTGCATTTAAGAGCCTCGGTAATGGTTGCCGCAATGGCATGGCAGCTTTCAGGAGCCGGAATTATGCCTTCCGTGCGGGCGAAAAGCACTCCTGCCTTGAAAGAATCGAGCTGTTCGATATCCACTGCCTCCATGAATCCGTCCTTCATCAGCTGGCTGAGGATGACGCCTGCGCCATGATACCGGAGACCGCCTGCGTGTATGGCTGCGGGTTTGAAACTGTGGCCAAGGGTGAACATCGGAAGCAGCGGCGTCATGCCGGCTTCGTCGCCGAAGTCGTACTCGAATTTGCCCTTCGTGAGTTTCGGGCAGGAATAAGGCTCTGCCGCTATGAACCGTGTTTTCTTCCCTTCAAGGATGTTGTGGCGCATGAAAGGGAACGCGATGCCGGAGAAGTTGGATCCGCCGCCGAAGCATGCTATCACGATATCCGGATACTCCCCTGCAAGTTCCATCTGCTTTTCCGCCTCCAGGCCTATGACCGTCTGATGCATGCAGACATGGTTCAAAACTGAACCGAGCGCATACTTGCAGTTGGGAGTGGACATGGCGAGTTCGATAGCCTCAGAAATGGCGCAGCCGAGCGATCCACGGTCATTGGGATTGAGGGTAAGGATATCCTTTCCAGCCCTGGTACTCATTGATGGTGAAGGAGTTACAGCGGCGCCGAACGCCTGCATTATGCTTCGGCGGAAAGGTTTCTGTTCGTAACTTACCTTTACCATATATACAGCGCAGTCTATGCCGAATTTCTTTGTGGCATATGAAAGGGCGCCGCCCCACTGGCCGGCACCGGTCTCCGTGGTAAGGTTCGTAATTCCCTGCTCTTTGGCATAGTATGCCTGTGCGATTGCCGAATTCAGCTTGTGGCTACCGGCAGGTGAAACGCTTTCATTCTTGAAATAGATGTGCGCTGGAGTACCAAGGGCTTTTTCAAGTTCATAAGCCCGGACCAGCGGAGTGCAGCGGTAAGCGGCATACTGTTCACGCACTTCCTCGGGAATGGGAATCCATACATCCGTCTGGTTCAGTTCCTGATCTGCGCAGGCCTTGCAGAATATTGGATAGAGGTCTTCCGGCTTCAGCGGCTGGCGCGTTGCAGGATGGAGGAACGGCAGGGGTTTGTTGGGCATCACTGCCTGAATGTTGAAATAATGCGTTGGAATCTCCGATTCCGGTAGCATGAACTTCTTCTGTTTCATATTATTATTGTTGTTTAAACGTTTGTATTTCACATAAAAAAGCAGCATACCGTAAGACCGATATGCTGCTTGACTCCTATATACACGGCAATGGTACTTACGACTTTTAGAGAAGTAAGCGCCACCACCAGATATTCACGTTTGCCTTCATTCTATGTGCAAAGAAAAAAAGAAGTTTTCTTTTATGCAAGAAAAAACGCAAAAAAATTACAAACCCCAGTCTGATGCCTTGAAATTGTCTTTAGGGGCATTGGGGACATTGGGAAAATACGTAAATCCCGTTATTTTTTCCAAATCCGACACGCTCATCATTTCCCGGCTGCTGACCTTCTGACCCTTGAGGCTGTTTGTGTGTGAACGTACGAAGGCCGCGCACTTGATTTCAGAAGTGATGCAGTCTTTCAGTGCCTTGCCGCTGCTTCCATTCTTGGTACGCATCAGAATATAATAGAACATGGTGGGGAATCCCACATCATTTCGTCCGCCAAAACTGATGGTCATAGGACTGACGGTATAGCCGTATCCATCGGTAAACGTGTCAAAGTAACAACCGATAATTACGTAAAGAGTGTCGGAACAGACCTGAGCGTCAACCCAGTCTTCCAGTGTGTTCCAGCCACCTCCCCCGGTATTGAAACCAGCGGAAAGCTGGGGTGCGATATTGGTGTAGAAGAACACGTCGCGGTTGGTGGCGGAAGAAGACGTGCGCTCAGCGGAACCAAGCATATGGCCTTTGTTGCAGCCACCGCCGGTCTCTTTCGATTTATACTGCAGATCGGTGGGAATTTTGGCATCCTGCCTGTAGGCATTTGAGCGGTTAGCGCTCCCGTTGTACATACTATGCCTCGGTGCAGCGACCCAGACGGGGCAGTGTTTGCCGGCGCTGAAACAGACAGTATAATTACGCGCAGTTTTACCTCCTGGTCCCTTCTCGCCGCCCGAACACATATGCCAGGCATAATACAGGTCGGAATTCAATGCATCAATCTTATAATTGCCACTGGCCGAAATATTCATGACAGGGAGTTCGTACCAGCCCGGCTGATTGCTCTCTCCAGACGGCGGCTCAGGAGTATCAGAATCTTTTTCAGTCGTGAAAGAAAGGATGTCTCCGTAATAATACACTCCCCTGCCGCCGGTCCAGACAACGACATATGCCCTGTAATAATATGTTGTTCCGTCAGAAAGACCCTCCAAAAGCGCAGAGAAAGTGCCGTCTCCTTCGTATGCAATATCTTCTGACTGGAGGACATTGTCAAGCCCAGAACTGCTGATGCCCCATTCAAAGCCCGTCTCGCGGGGAGCAATGTCAAAACCAAGATACGACCCGTCAAGAACTGAACTGTACTTTGAAACATAACAGGTTTCTTCAGTAACTACCACATTAACTTCCCTCTGTTCAGTATCCGGGTCGGGATCGGTCCCCGGATCCGGAATCTGCCCGCTTCCTCCAGCAGCCTGGGTATAGTCGAACTGATAAGATGGCACTGCAACGTTTTCCGTCGTGGAAAGACTTATCCTGTACGATACGGCGGAAGATGCAGTATTGTCCGGGATATCAAGTACGAAACTCTTGTTTCCGTTTCCCGAGAGCGACTTTACTCCCGTATACCTGTCACCTTCCCCGCGTGCCAGAAGGCCGGTGAAAAACACATCGCCCTTCACCTCCAGCGAAATCCTGGCATCCTTCGCCGGCAATTCCGCAGGAGTGGAAGATTCAACCGTAAATGAATGACTGTCAGCCTGCCCGTTTTCCTTACCGGGAGTACACCGGCATACCAGAACGGCGACAATGGGTAAAACGAGGAGCAATAACCACCTTTTCATAATCATTCAAGTCAATATTGTCTGTAACCGAATATGGCCGTGCCGATTCTTACTTCGGTACTGCCGCATTCAACAGCCGTCCGCCAGTCGTCGGACATGCCGATGGAAAGTTCTTTGAACGACGTAAGTTCAGGATGCAGGTTCCGGCATTCATCGAAAAGCGCCTTGATGCGGGAGAAATCCCCCCTGACGGCAGTCTCGTCCTCGGTGTGGGATGCCATACCCATGAGCCCGCAGAAAGAGACGAAAGGATAATCATGCCGACGGGAAAGGATATCAAGGACTTCCCCGGAATCAAAACCTTGTTTGGTTTCTTCCGCCCCGATATGTACCTCCAGCAGCACACGGACGACTTTGTCATGCTTCTCTCCCCAGAAATTGACCGCCTCAAGAAGGCGGACCGTATCTATCGATTCAACGATATATGCATAAGGAAGCACGAGTTTCAGTTTGTTTGTCTGCAGATGACCGATGAAATGCCATTCTATGTCCTGGGGAAGCTGTACAGCCTTGGCGGCGAATTCCTGAGGGCGGTTCTCACCGAAGGCACGTTGCCCCTCTCCATAAGCTTCAAGGATGGCCTCAAGGGGATGAAATTTGGAAACTGCCACCAGTTTGACCCCTGATGGCAGCTCATTTAAAACCCGCTCGAGACTGTCTGATATCATTTATCTTCGATTCTGTTGCGCCCGTCTTTGCTGCTCCTGCATCTTCTGTGCTTCTTCAAGCCTCTGCTGCCACTTGCTCTTCGGCATGGGCTTGCCTTCGGAAGCACGCACCTTCTCCAGTATCGCCTCTTTGTCGACGAAGAATCTGCGTATTATGAATATCTCCGCCATGCTTATCAGCTGCGAAAGCAGATAATAGTAGCTGAGTGCCGCGGAAAGGCTGTTGCAGATGAAGAACATCATGATGGGCATCATCCACACGCTCATGAACTGCATGCTCTGGGCATTGGGATCGTTCCCGGCCGCCTGCCCCGACATGGTCATTTTGCTGTAAACCCACATGGTGACGGCCATAAGCAGGGCAAACAGGGAAAGATGGTCGCCTATCAGCGGCACCCTGTGTCCGAATTCCAGTATTGCATCATAGGTGGAAAGGTCGTGAGCCCAAAGGAAAGGCTGCTGGCGCAATTCTATAGAAGCCGGGAAGAAACGGAACATTGCCCAGAGAATAGGGAATGTCAGCAGGGTGGGAAGGCATCCGCCCATCGGGCTCACATCGGCCCGCTTGTACAGGTTCATCGTAGCCTGCTGTTTCTTCATGGCATCCTCCTGCTTTGGATACCGGGCATTGATCTTCTCGATTTCCGGTTTCAAGGCGGCCATCTTGGAAGAAGATGCAAAGGACTTGTAGGTAAACGGAAGCACGACAAGCTTGATTACCAGCGTCATCAACAGGATGATCAGGCCGTAGTTGCTGAAAAACCTGCTGAAGAAATCGAACATCGGGATAATCGCATACTTGGTGAACCACCCCACGAGGGAGCCTCCAAGGGGAATTATCTTCTCATATTTCCGGTCGTACGACTTAAGCGTCTTGAAATGGCTGGGCCCCAGATACATCTCGAATGGAATGCTCATATCCTGTCCCGGACGGAAATCGAGCCTCATCCTGGCGTCGCAGGTCATAAGGTTCCTGGAAGGATCTTCCTGGGGAAAGAACGATACAGTGAAATCTCCCGACGCAAACTGGTTCTTCGCCCTGAGTATCGCGGAGAAGAACTGCTGCTGGAAAGCGAACCAGCTTACCTTGGAATCCACACGTTTGCTTCCGTTGCGGGACCTGCCGATTTCCATCGGCTTCTTGTCTCCTTCCTGATAAATGTCCAGTTTTGAATACTGGGCTTCGTTCTTGTAACCCTTTTCCATACGGGGGATGGTTACCGACCAGTCAAGGTCTATGGAAGAAACGTTCCTGGGGATACTGTTCATCCCGATAAAGGAAAGTTCGGAATCCACCATATACTCTCCGCTGCGCAGCAGATACGACTGTTCGATATATCCGCCGTCAGAAAAAGGAAGACGGAATACAACCGAGGAATCAGTCCTGGAAGCTATGGCGAAATTGAATTCTCCCGTGCGTATGTACTCGCCTGCATACACACTGACGGAATAATTGCTCGCACCCTCTTTGAAAATGTAGAGTGCGGTGCTGTCGTAATTGAAATAGTCTTTGACAAGCACGCTCGAAGGCTGTGCCCCGAGGCTGCTCAGCGTCAGGACGATCTTATCGTTTTCGAGAGTGACCATACTGGCCTCCCCGCTGTGCGCCGCTTCGAGAAGCGCATCCTTGTAAACCGGGCTGCCTGCAACTTCCCGGTCCTGACCGGAAATGGCGGCGGCATCCTGACTGGCAATATCCGCTGCGGCCTGATCGGCCGTAACAACGGTATCCCCCGCAGCTATTCGCTGTGCAAGGGCGATGGAATCCTGCTGTGCCTGAAATTCAGCCGCTTTACGGGCCTGCCTGGACTGATAGAATGTAAAGCCGAAAAGAATTAAGGCTATAAGTATAAAACCGGTAACAGTATTCTTGTCCATTCTATTCTCCTTCCTCTTCTTTTCGAATCCTTTCCTCAAGCTTCTTCAATTCTTCTTTGGCGGCAGCTATCTTGCTCTCCATCTGCCTGATAAGGGCCTCGGAGTTCTTGGATGCCGCAAAGAAGCCGATATTGTTTTCGTAAGTCTCAATCTCCTGCTGCAGGGTACGATGCTGAGCGATAAGGGTATCCTTTACGCTGCGCTCGCGGGACCTGGATTCGCCGCCGCGGACACGCCCGGGGAATTTTTCCTGCATCGCTTCACGGAATGCGGCCTGCACGTTCGCTTTTTCCTTGAAAGGAACGAAACCGATGGCCTGGAAATCCTCGGAGAACTTTTTGGCTGCTTCGGCATTGGCCGCCGCATCATCCGAAGGCACATATGCCTTGATGTCCTCTATGATCTTCTTCTTTGCCTTGAGGTTCGCATAATAATTGTTCTCGGGAGATGCATTCTTGTCGCGCTCCGCAAAGAACTCGTCGCAAGCGGCACGGAACTGCTTCCAGAGCTGTTCGCTCTTCTTGCGCGGAATCGTGCCTATCTCCTTCCACTGTTTCTGAAGATCTATGAATTTCTCCGTTGCCTTCTTCCATTCAGTACTGGTCTTCAGTTCTTCGGCCTGACGGATAATGTCCTGTTTCTTTTCGAGATTGGCGTCCAATTCGCTGCGATACTGGGAATAGTATTCGCGCTTGCGGCCGTAGAAAGCATCGCAGGCGGCACGGAAGCGGTCGTAAATCTTCTGATTGTCTTTCTTTGTGGCAAAGCCTATCTTCCTCCATTCGCCCTGGATGGCCTCTATCTCCTTGGCGGAAGCATTCCATTCGTCGGAATTGGAAATCTCACGGGCTGCGATCTCTTCAACCTTCACGCACAGGGCTTCCTTGGCGACAAGGTTCTCTTTCTGCCTGGACTTGATTTCTTCGAAATGCCCCTGATAGCGTTTGTTGATTACCGCAGTGGCGGCCTGGAACCTGGCCCAGATGCTTTCGCGGAATTCCTTGGCCACGGGGCCGAATTCCTTCCACTGTTCATGGAGTTTCTGAAGCTCATTGAATGCCGAAACGATATTCTCGTTTTCAGCAAGCTTTTCCGCAGCTTCGCAGAATTTTTCCTTGGCCTCGAGATTCTTCTGGAAATCGAGGTCGCGCAGTTCACGGTTGATTTTAACCTTGTCGTAAAAACGCTCGACGTTGAACTGGTAGGTATTGTTAAGGTCGCGGAATGCGGTGGCCGGAACGGGACCCACTGCGCGCCATCTGTCCTGAATATCACGGAACAAAGGGAAAGAAGCGCTCACGTCTTCCTGCCCGTCAACCAATTGCTTGAGTTCCTCGACAATAGCCTTTTTCTTCTCAAGATTCTCCTCCTTAAGAGCATCCTGCTCCTTTGTATATTCCGCCCTCTCCCTTTTATAGTCAGCATAAAGGCTCTTGAAATTCTCTTCCACATCGTCGAATGCATCGGCCACATCGCCGGCACCGCTTCTGAGTTTGCCGAGAAGTTTGTAGAATGCCGATTTGACAGCCTCGGCTTCTTTGCTACGCGTCATGCGGTCCGCGCTGTCCATCAGATTCTTGAATACGTCCGAAAGTTCCGAAAGGCTCTTGTCTGCAAGACCGGGCTGTTCTTCCTGGATTTCGGGATTGATGATTTCTTCGCTCATAGTACAGAGTTATATTATTAATAACTTACAAATATAATGATTTTTAATAACTTTGCGAAAATCTTGCTAAAGTCTATGAGGATAGATATAATAAGCGCTGTTCCCGAATTGCTGGAAAGCCCTCTGTCTTACTCGATTGTGGGCAGGGCCATCAAAAAAGGCCTTGTCGATATCCGGGTGCACAACCTCCGCAAATACGGTCTCGGACCAAGGAAAAACATCGACGACTATTCATATGGCGGAGACGCCGGAATGGTTCTGATGGTGGAGCCTGTTTTCAGGATGATTGAAGAACTCAAGGCAGAAAGGGACTACGACGAAGTGATTTACCTTTCCCCTGACGGGCAGATACTCGACCAGGCCGTTTCGAACGAACTTTCCCTGAAACAGAATCTCATTCTTCTGTGCGGTCATTACAAAGGGATTGACCACAGGATACGCGAGCATCTTGTAACAAGGGAGATTTCCGTGGGGGATTTCGTAGTGAGCGGAGGAGAAATACCTGCCGCCCTGCTTGCAGATTCAATCGTACGCCTTATCCCGGGAGCACTGACGGACGAGACTTCCGCCCTGAGCGACAGTTTCCAGGACGGCCTGCTTTCGGCTCCGGTCTATACACGCCCGGCGGAATTCAACGGATGGAAGGTTCCGGACGTGCTTTTGAGCGGCAATCCCAAACTCATCCGGGCCTGGCAGGACGAGCAGGCGGTTGAAAGGACCAAACTGCTCAGACCCGAACTTTTTAAAAATTTTTAAAATGTTGATAACTTTTTAATAATATTTTTTCTTATTTCGCTTGCATAATAAAAATTTAACATTATATTTGCGGTAGAAAATAAGAAACAACAACTTCTAACCAACAATAATTAACCTTCTTATAAAGGTAATACACTACTAACTAACCGTCAACGCCCGCTGTGAAGCGGGCGTTAGTCGTTCAGAAAGCCAGCCTCAGTTTAAAGCTGAAAT
>Ga0265298_10004781_pt1 | contig 17174 bp, 16 predicted proteins | sample AusTroGonzalo_MG_3_FD_193486 | JGI IMG/M metagenome (GOLD analysis project Ga0265298, IMG submission 193486) | Bovine rumen microbial communities from tropical cattle in Woodstock, Queensland, Australia - Gonzalo_01 | ecosystem: Host-associated > Mammals > Digestive system > Stomach > Rumen ... | reverse complement strand
ATATCGCCGCAAGGACCAACGACCCGGAAGCGATCAAGAACCTGGTCGTTCAGGGGCTCGGCATCTCGCTGATCTCTTCCCGGGCCGCGGAGAACTACAGCCGTGAAAACCGCCTGCTCGTCTTCTCCTTCCCGGAGATCTCCGGCCGCCGCCTGTTTTACACAGCGGTCAGGCGGACCGGTACCCTGCCGGATTGCGCGAAGGATTTTCTTCGTTATCTCAGGCAGTATTATGCCGGATAATATTGCCTTTCGGCCTTTAAACTGATATACTACGGGCAGATACAGGCAATGCGGATAAGAACACGTGAATAAGGCTGTGATTCTCTCACAGCTGTCAGACGGAGGATGCTGGATGAAAGCGAATGATATCACCGCAAGGATCAACCGGGATCTGGGCCGGAAAAAGCGCATCCTGGAGGTCGCCACAGGCCGCCGCAAAGCGGATCTCGTGCTGAAAAACGCCACCTGGGTGAATGTCTTCTGCAATGAACTGGGCCATGGCGATATCGCAGTCGCGGAAGGCTGTATCGCCGGGATTGGCGGGGAGTATCACGGAGAGACAGAGATCGATGTGAGCGGCAGGATCGTTCTGCCCGGCTTCATCGACGCGCATATCCACCTGGAGAGTTCCCTCGTCCAGCCGGTCGAGTTTGTCAAGGCTGTCCTCCCGCACGGCACCACCACGGTCGTGACCGATCCGCATGAGATTACCAACGTCATGGGGACCGAAGGCATCGAGTACATCCTGCAGGCAACGGAAGGCCTGCCGGTGGATGTCCGCGTGATGCTGCCCTCCTGTGTGCCCGCCACGCCGATGGACGAGTCCGGTGCTTCCCTGGATTACCGGGCGATCGATCCCTTCTATGAAAACGAGCGAGTTCTCGGCCTGGCCGAGATGATGAACTTTCCCGGGGTCCTCAATGCGGACCGGCAGGTACTGGAAAAGATCGTTGCGGCGGAGGAGCATCACAAGCTGATCGACGGTCATGCGCCCGGCCTCACCGGTCAGGACGTCAACGCCTACGTGGCTGCCGGCATCTGGTCCGACCATGAATGCTCCACTCCGGAGGAAGCAATTGCCAAGATGGAGCGGGGCCAGCGGATCATGATCCGGGAGGGGACCGCCGCCCGCAACCTGGACGCGCTGATGCCCCTGCTTCAGCCGAAGTATTATGAAAACTGCCTCTTCTGTACCGATGATATCCATCCGAACGACCTGCTTGCCAAAGGCGATATCGATAACATCATCAGGCGCGCGATCCATGCCGGTGTCGATCCGATCATCGCGGTCAAGTGCGCTTCCCTTCATACGGCACGATATTTCGGCCTCAACGACCGGGGTGCCGTTGCGCCCGGATATCTGGCCGACCTGGTTGTCATCGACAATTTCGAAGACTTTACCATCTTCTCTGTTTTCAAGAACGGCGAGCTGATGGCTGACCGCGGCATGGTCTTCGATATCCGGGAGCCGGAAGTCGATCCCGAGATCATTGCCCATGCGCTCGACACCTTCCACCTCGATCTCCTGAAGGAAGAAGAACTCATGGAAAACCGTCCGCGTGCCGTACTCGGTATGGTTCCGGGCGAGCTTATCACCACGGACGAAGGCTATGCCAGCGCCATCGACGTGGAGAAGGATATCCTGAAGATCGTTGTCGCTGAACGGCATAACAATACGCATCACATCGGCATCGGCTATATCCGGGGTTACGGGCTGAAGCACGGTGCCGTAGCCACCTCCATCTCCCATGACAGCCACAATATCATTGCTGTGGGCACCAACGAAAAAGAGATCGCCGAAGCGATCAACCGCGTGGTGGATCTGGATGGCGGCATTGTTGTCTGGAATGAAGGCAAGGTAAAAGCCGAACTGCAGCTGCAGGTTGCCGGCCTGATGAGCCAGGAACCTCTGTCCATGGTCAATGAAAAGCTGGAAGCCGCCAAAGCAGCCGCCTTTGAGCTCGGCGTCAGCAAAGGCGTGGATCCCTTCATGACGCTGTCCTTCATGGCGCTCCCGGTCATTCCGACCCTGCGCCTCACGACCCGCGGTGTGTTCGATGTAACGCACCAGCGCTATGTCTGATACAGCAGCAAGATGTTCGACGGCTTGACTCCCAGGGCCTCCGGAAATGCCGGAGGCCTTATCTCTTTTGCATACCGCCACCACACGGCCGGTGCGGAAGCTTCCTGTCCGTCATAGCGGAATTCGCTGACCCATTCGAACGGTTCTTCCATTTCCCGCAGGATCGTGACCGGAAAACGGTTCTCTGCCTCATCCGGGCTGAAATGATGCGCCCGGATCCCGACTGCTGCCAGGCCGTCGCGAACCGGTGTTTCCGTGGTGAGGCGGACGTTCCATTCCGGAACGAAGACCTCCCGTTCTCCCGTTTTCCGGGCTTTGGCGATATTCTTGCAGCCGGTGATCACGGCAGCCGTCCGGGTCTCCGGATCCGCGAAGAGTTCCTTCGTTCCCTTCACCGCAAGGATCCGCCCGTCCTCCATCACGCCCAGCCGGTCACACATGCGGAAGGCTTCATCCCGGTCATGCGTGACCATGATGATCCCTTTTCCGTATCCGGAGAGCAGGCTCTTCAGTTCCATCTGAAGCTTCAGCCGCAGATGGGTATCCAGCGCGGAAAACGGTTCGTCCAGCATCAGCAGGTCCGGTTCGTTCACGAGGATCCTTCCCAGGGCCGTCCGCTGGGCCTGGCCGCCGGAGAGTGCGCCGGGGCGCAGCGAAGCCAGATCCCGGATCTGCAGCAGCTCCAGCATCTCATCCGCCCGCTGTTCTCTTTTCTTTTTCTCCTTTTCAGCATGCAGGCCGCAGAGGATATTCTGCCTCACCGTCATTCCCGGAAACAGCGCGTAGTTCTGGAACAGGTATCCGACGCGCCGCTCCTGGGGAGGCAGGTCGATCTTCTTTTCGGAATCAAAGAGCACCCGTCCATCCAGGACAATCCGTCCCCGGTCGGGCCGTTCAATGCCCGCAATGCATTTCAGCGTCATGCTCTTGCCGCAGCCGGATGCCCCCAGAATCCCCAGGAACTCTTTTTCGCAGGAGAAGGCGGCCTGAAGGCGGAATGTCCCCGCCTGTTTTTCAATGTTGACTTCAAGCGCCATTTTTCTTTCCCTGCCTTTCCCTCGTTTCCAGCAGGTTCACTGCCAGCAGCACGACAGCGGAGATGGCCAGGTTGACCATTACCCAGAAAAAGGCTCCTTGCTCATCGTTCGTCCGCCAGAGCTGGTAGACCGTCGTCGAGACCGTGGCTGTCCTGCCCGGCGTATATCCGATCAGCATGCTGGTGGCGCCGTACTCCCCCAGTGCCCTGGCAAAGGCGAGCACGGTTCCGGCCAGGATTCCCTGGCGGCAAGCACGCATGCGCACATGCCAGAAGATCCAGGTGTTGGACAGCCCCAGCGTCTGGCCGGACCAGGCCAGGTTCTCGTCGAAGCTTTCAAAAGCGCCGCGCGCTGTCCTGTACATCAGCGGAAACGCGACCACCACTGCCGCGGCAACCCCGCCCGGCCAGTTCATGACCAGCTTGATCCCCAGCTGCATCAGGAAGCTTCCCAGCGGCCGACGGGTCCCGAACAGGAGCAGCAGGAAATAGCCGCACACCGTGGGAGGCAGCACCAGCGGCAGCGTCAGAATCACGTCCAGGACCCCTTTCAGGGTGCGGGGAAGCCTTGCCGCGCGGTACGCGGCAAAGATCCCCGCAAAGAACACGATCACGCTGCTGATCGCGGCGATCCGCAGGGAATTCCAGAGTGGAAAAAGGTCCGTCATCGTTATTTCGTTTCCTCCGCCTTGATGCCCGTAAAACCGATCCCTTCAAAGATCTTCATGGCCTCTTCGCCCCGGAGGTAATCCAGGAAAGCCTGCGCGGCTTCCGGCACAGCGCTGTTCTTCATCACGGCCGCCGGATAGATGACCTGGCCGCACATCTCAGCTGTCGCTGTATCAATCACGTCGAGCCCGGCGCTGAATGCGTCTGTACCGTAGACCACGCCGCAATCGACGCTGCCCTGCACGACCTGGGTAGTCACCTCTTTGACATTCGTGCCGTAGGTAATCTTTCCGGCCGCAGCCAGGGCTTCCTCATCCAGTCCGAAATACGCCAGGATCTTCTGCGTATACTGGCCTACCGGCACGTCGGCGTTACCCATGGCCATCAGGACTTCCCCGTCCTTCAGCAGGGCGGCCAGTTCGTCGAAGCTTTTGATCCCCTTCGGATTGTCCGCCGGCGTGACCAGCGCCACCTTGTTCTCCAGCAGGTCGATCCGGCTTCCTTCCAGCACGAAATCCAGCCGTTCCGGATTCTTCTCCTCATCTTTGCTGATATCCAGCTGGTTCACCTGTTTCTGCCCGGCGGAGATGAACACATCGCACACCGCGCCTTCCTGGATCTGCGTCTTCAGTGTGCCGGAGGAGTCAAAGTTGAAGACCAGTTCGGTCTCCGGGTTCGCCGCTTCATACAGCGCCTTGATCTCCGTCAGTGATTCCGTCAGTGAAGCCGCCGCGAACACCACCAGTTCCGTCTTCTCCGCCAGGGATGCCCCTGCCGTCGCGCAAAGCGCCAGTACCAGGATGATTGCCGTCAGTTTCTTCATGGTTCGTTTTCTCCAACATATTATTCCCCGAAGGGGTTAAGGGGGGCGCTGTCGCATGCGGTGCGCGTGCGTTTCCTTGCGGAAAGCCCCCTTATTATCTTCCGCACTCCGATACGCTGCCCCGCAGCGTCTTCAGCCCGTGTTCCAGTGCGTTCAGAACGAATCCCAGGCTTTCCTTCACGGCTTTCGGACTTCCCGGCAGGTTGACGATCAGCGTTCCCTTCCGGATCACCGATACGCCCCGGCCGAGCATCGCCCGGTCTGTGATCTCCATGGACTTCATCCGGATGTATTCGGCGATCCCCGGCGCGTTCCGGTCTGCCACCGCCAGGGTTGCCTCCGGCGTCCGGTCCCGCGGGGAAAAGCCGGTTCCTCCGCTGGTGATGACCAGGTCCGCCTGCCGCTGATCCGCCAGCCGGCAAAGCTCCTTCTTCAGCATCTCCGGTTCGTCCGGCAGCAGGATCATCCCGATGATCTCATACCCGGCTTCCTCCAGCATCGCCGCGGCAGCCGGCCCGCTCTCATCCTTCCGTTCTCCCCGGTAGCCCTTGTCGCTCAGCGTGATCACGGCTGCACGGAACGGACGGTTCGGATCCGGCAGCTGTGCGGTGATCGCATCGCCGGGCCGGATCTCCCCGCCTTCCAGCACCTCCGCGAAAACGCCTTCCCGCGGCATGATGCAGTCTCCTGTCCGCTGGCGGATCGTACAGCTGCTGTGGCAGTCCTTGCCGATCTGGGTCGTGCGGAGCGCCACGGTCCCAGCCCTCAGGACTGATCCGACCGGCAGGGTCTTCAGGTCGATCCCTTCCACCAGCAGGTTCTCGCCAAAAGCGCCGTCGGTAACGCCGGCACCCCGGCGGTTGAACTCCTCCACGCTCTCCCGGGAGAGCAGGCTGACCTGCCGATGTCCGCTGCCGGCATGCGCGTCGTTTTCAATCCCGAACCCCGGAATGAACACGCCTTTCTCCACCGGTTTCTTTTCCGTTCCCTTCGCCGGGCTGATGCACACTGCCCGGACCGTTCCCTTCTGTTCCACCTTAACTCTCTCCTGTCACCGCATTCAGGTTCACGAACTCCCCGCTCTTTCCTCCGCTCTTCCTGACCAGCCGGATCTCCCCGATCTCCATGGCTTTGTCAACGGCCTTGCACATATCATAGACGGTCAGCAGGGCGCAGCTCACGCCCGTCAGCGCTTCCATCTCCGCGCCTGTCTTCCCGACGGTCCCGGCCGTGCAGACCGCCCGGACAGCATGTTCTTCCGGCAGCAGTTCGAAATCGACGGACAGCTTCGTCAGGTTCAGGAGATGACACAGTGGGATAAGTCCTGCGGTCTTCTTCGCCCCCATGATCCCGGCGATCCTGGCTGCTCCCAGCACGTCGCCCTTTTCGATGCTGCCCTGCGCAACCCGTTCAAAGCATTCCCCGCTCATGCGGATCCTTCCCTCCGCGACAGCCTCGCGCCGGGTATCCTCCTTACCGCCCACATCCACCATCCAGGCTTTTCCGCCCGGATCAAAATGCGTGAACTCCATGCCTTACCCCCCGATTCTGACCATCTCTTTGTCTTCGGTCACATTCTCACAGTGTTCAAAACAGTGCGCCTGCGGCTTCATCTGCACGGCTTCGCGGATCTTTCCCCGGATCCGTTCTTCCATATCCGCCGTTCCGTCCCGCAGGATCTCCCGCAGCGGAACGGAATCAGCGTAGCACAGGCAGGGTTTCAGTTCCCCGACGGACGTCAGCCGGAGCCGGTTGCACGCAGCACAGAATTTTCCGTGCATCGCACTGATAAACCCGATCCTCCCGGCAAACCCGTCCACACGGTGGTATACCGCCGGTCCGCCCCCGTCACTGCCCGGATCCTCCGTCGTCTTCCCGTATTGTTCCTCGATCCGCGTGAGGACCGATGCGTTCGGCACCGTCTCCAGTCCCTTCGCGGCGCCGATGGGCATCAGTTCGATGAACCGCACGTCCACCGGCAGGTCCCGGGCCAGCGTGACAAGTCCTTCGGGGGCGTAGTCGTTGATTCCCCGGCAGATCACACAGTTGATCCGGACCGGCAGTTTCCCGGCTGCCTTGCGGACGGAAGCGAGAACCCGGTCCAGCTCATCCATACCCGTGATCGCTTTGTACTGCCCGCGGTCCAGCGTGTCCAGGCTGATGTTGACCGCGTCCAGTCCTGCGTCCAGCAGTTCGTCCAGATGCTCTCCCAGCAGCACACCGTTCGTGGTCATGGCGACCCGCCGGATCCCCGGGATTCCCTTCAGCATGGAGACCAGGCTTGTACAGCCTTTCCTGACGAGCGGTTCCCCGCCGGTGATCCGGAAGTTTCCGATTCCCAGGCCGGCTGCCTGCCTGCAGATAAAGGCAATCTCCTCATAAGTCAGCAGGTCGCTCATCGGAATGCGCTCAATCCCGTCCGGCATGCAGTACCTGCATCTCAGGTTGCATCGGTCGGTCACGGAGATCCGCATATAGCTGATCGTCCGTCCTAATCGGTCTGTCAACATGTTTATCCCTTTCCGAAACTGCAGACCGGATAATGGCAGCTGTCACATCCGAGGCAAAGCCCTCCATGCCCCAGTCTGACAAAGTCTTCCCGCTTCAAAGCCGTCCCTGCGGCAATTCGGGGCAGCACCAGGTCAAAGATCGTCGCCTTCGCGTACATGACGCATCCCGGCAGGCCTGCCACAGGCGTTCCGTCCTCAAAGTATCCCAGGCAGAACATCGCACCTGGCAGAGTCGGCGCGCCGTAGGTCACGATCTTCACGCCGCTCCGCGCGATCGCGCCGGGCGTCCGGTCGTCCGGATCCACGCTCATGCCGCCCGTGCAGAGGATCAGGTCCGTGCCGTCCTCATGGGCCTTCACGATCTCTTCGCGGATCCGCTCCGGGTCGTCCCCGGTCAGCACATGGCGGATCATCCGGATCCCGAACGCGGCCAGTTTCCGTTCCACGACCGGTGTGAACTTATCCTCGATCAGTCCTTTGGCCACCTCGCTGCCGGTGGTGATGACCGCCGCCGTCTTCAGCTTCCAGGGCGTCAGGCAAAGAAGCGGTTCCTTTCCCGCAGCCTGCTCCGCACGTTCCAATTTTTTCTCTTCGATCACCAGGGGGATCACGCGCATACCGGCCAGCTTATCCCCGGGGTGTACCGCGGTGTTCGTATGCCGCGTGGCGATCATCAGCTCATCGATATCGTTCACCGCGTACAGCCGCTCCGTATCCACCTGGAACAGACCGTCCGCATCCGCGATGAGTTCGACCTTCCCCTCCTTTACCTCCGTGCAGTGCATGTGTCCACTGATGCACAGGTCGCGAAGGCGGAGCGCCGCCTCGTCCTCATGGAGCATTCCTTCCGTCTTTTCCCAGACGTAGAGATTCTCCTTCCCCATGGCGAGCAGAACCGGAATATCCTCTTCCGTCACGATATGTCCCTTGCGGAACCGGGCGTCCTTGTATACGCCCGGGATGATCTGCGTCATGTCATGGCACAGCACATGCCCGACAGCCTCCTCCGTTCGGATCAGTTTCATCCTTCGTTTTCTTCCTTTCCTTCCAGCGGCATCAGGAAGACCGTGATCTCCCCGCCGCACTGCATGGTCCCCTTCTGCATACTGATGCTGACCAGCCGGCTTTCCCGGGTTCCTTCACGGATCATCTCCCCGGCGGTCCGTATGATCTGCGCTTCAGCGTATCCGCCGCCAACTGTTCCCCGGAAGCTTCCGTCCTCCCGCACCAGCATCTTGGTCCCGGGCCTCCGGGGTGCCTCACCGCTCTTCTCCACGATCATCGCCAGCACGCCTCGCGGCCGTCCTGCCAGTTCCTCCGCCAGTCCCTCCGGAAAACCTTCACCGGGGTCGGACGCATTCAGCACCTGGATCAGCTCCGCCGCAACGGAGACCGCGATCTCCTCTGGTGTCCGGGAGCCGATCGGCAGCCCGATGGGCATGTGCAGCTCCCTGACCTTCCCGGCATCGTATCCTTCCCGGAGCATCTGCTCCCGGATCTGCTCCGTCCGGCTCCGGCTGCCCATCATGCCCGCATAGGCATACGGCTTGCGCAGGATCCTGCGCAGGCAGTCTACGTCGTGGATATGCTCGCGGGTCATGATCACAAAGGCGGTTGACCGGTCCCCGCCGATCCCGTCCAGCGCTTCTCCGAACGGCTGGCAGAGCACCCGGTCCGCGCCTGCCTCCCGGGCTTTCCCGGCGTATTCCTTCCGGTCCTCGATCGCCGTGATCTCAAAGCCCAGCGTCGCGCACAGCCTGATCACGGACAGGGATACATGGCCCGCGCCGCAGATCACAAGCTTCCGTCCGCCGGAGACAGGTTCCAGGAAAATGCGGCACCCCGCCTTCTCCAGGATTCCATCCTGTTCCGTTCCCGCCGCACAGATCGATGCGGCAAGTTCTTCCGGGAACCTGTCGCCCCGGTACAGGCATCCTTCCCGGTCGAAAAGCGCCTTCGCGCCGGCTGCCTTTCCCTCGATGATCCAGGCTGCCAGCATCTGTCCGCGCTCTTTCCCGCGCGTGATCGTTTCAAAGAAACCCGGCATAGACCAACCGCCTCTCCTGTACTATAATGATCATAAATGGGAGGAACGAAACCTGTATGTACAGACCCTTTGATGAATTCCGGCCGGCCGGAAAGCTCATTTCCGTGATTGGCAGCGGAGGAAAGACCACGTTCCTGCGCTGGCTGTCCGAACGCCTGCCCGGAACGGTGATCCTCACTACATCCACTCATATCTGGCCCTTCCCGGAGATCCCGCTTGTGAATGCATCCCTGGAAAACCGGGAGCAGGTGCTGAGTGAGCTCCGCACCGCCCTGACCCGCAGCAGGATCGTCTGCCTGGGAAAACCGGAGCCCTCCGGCAAGCTGGCTGATCCTTCTCCCGTCGTTTCTTTCGAAACCCTGTCGGGAGAAGCGGACCTCGTCCTTGTGGAAGCCGACGGAGCCAAAGGCCTTCCGCTCAAGGCTCATCGCCCGTGGGAACCGGTCATTCCTTCCTGCTCCGGCCTGACCCTCTGTCTCGTCGGCGCTTCCGGCATCGGGAAACCGGTTTCCGAAGCCTGCCACTGCCCGGACCTGTTCGCATCACTGGCCGGCATCACACCGGACCGGATCGTCAGGCCGGAGCACATCGCCGCCGTGCTGAACCGGGAAAACCTGGCTGACTGTTATCTCATCAACCAGGTCGACACCCTGTCGGATCCGGAGGATGCCATTCCCCTCTGCAACTTGATCAATAAAGACGCTTTCCCTTGTTCGCTTGCGCTGTAACCAGCTCCAGCACACTCCCGGCAATGCACCGCGCCTTGTCCGAGATCGTAAAGCAGTTCTTCTTCTCTTCCATGCGCGGATCCACATCCGCTAGTTTAAAACCTTTTGTCACCGGGAAGCCGTCCCGGATGATCCCCCGCAGAATGCCGGGGATCTTTGTCTGCACCGGGATCGCTTCATCGCCCGCGATCACATGTCCGATCGTCTCCCCCTCCTGCACGTCTTCCGCGATCCCTTTGCACGACCGGAACACGCCGGTCGCAGGCGAATGGATCACCCGCTCCGCGCCGTATCCGGCGATGATCCCGGGCACGCCGGTGTTGGGGATCGCGCATCCTGAATCGATGATCTTCCCCAGGTCGTGCCCTCGCATGGTCTCGATCACATAATGGACGTCCTTTCCCGCTTCAAAGCCGGGACCCAGGGCGATGGTCAGCTTTGCCATGTCCATACGGGTTCCGAGGTTCTTCTTGGCCAGGATGGCGTCCACGACCACGTCGGGCTTTAATTCCCGGATGCTTTTTCCGGCAGGATCTACCAGCAGCGGGACGCGTCCCTGCTTCAGGACTGTCTCCGCCTCTGCGGCTTTTGTGATCCGGACCGCCGTCACGCCTTCCACCGTTGCCGTGCCGTCGTAAACCGCCTCTGAAAAGGCCACCTGCCGCCGGATGGCGGACGGATGGTCGGTTTCCAGGGCCAGCACCGGAAACCCGGCCCGGAACAGCCGGTGAATGGTACCGGTACTGATGTCTCCCGCTCCGCGTATAATAATCATTGCTTTCATTCCTCGATAATAATCGCTTTCTCTTCCGCTTCTGTCACATACCCGATGGCTGCCGCACCCGGGACTGTTGATTCCAACGCCCTCAGCAGCGCCTCGCCGTCCCGTTCGTCCACCGCGATGAGCAGCCCGCCGCTGGTCTGCGGATCGTAGAGGATGTCCTGCATGGCCCGGGGCACGTTACCCCGTACCTCAGCTGCATGCTCGGCGAAGTCCCGGTTCCGGTACGCGCCGGCGGGAATCAGTCCCATGTCCGCCATCTCCAGCGCCTCCGGATGATACGGGATCTTCCCTGTCTGCAGGTGGAGCGTGCATCCGCTTCCCTGCGCCATCTCGCAGCTGTGTCCCATCAGGCCGAACCCCGTCACGTCTGTACAGCTGTGAACCCGGTAACCTTGCATCGCCTCGCAGGCCGCCTTGTTCAGGGTTGCCATCTGCCGGGTGATCCGTTTCGTCAGTTCCGGATCCGTGAATCCTGCCTTGGCCGCCGTGGTCAGGATGCCGATGCCCAGCGGTTTCGTCAGGATCAGCATATCTCCGGGCTTCGCCGCGTCATTCTTCCGGATATGTTCCGGCTTTGCGAATCCCGTGACCGCCAGGCCGTAGAGCGGCTCGCTGCCGTGGATCGTGTGCCCGCCGGAAATGATCACCCCGGCCTCGTAGGCCTTGTCGTACCCGCCGCGGAGAATCTCCCGGATCCATTCCTCCTCCATCTGCTCCGTCACGCACAGCAGGTTCAGGGCCAGGTGCGGTTCCCCGCCCATGGCGTAGATATCGGAGATGGCGTTGGCCGCGGCGATCTGACCAAACAGGTAAGGATCGTCAACGATCGGCGGGAAAAAGTCCACCGTCTGGATCAGTGCTGTTTCGTCGTTGATCACGAAAACGCTTGCGTCGTCGCTCTTGTCGAATCCCACGATCAGCCGCGGATCCGTCCGGGTCTTGAAATCCTGTAGCAGCGATGCAAGCGTTCCCGCTCCTACCTTCGCGCCGCAGCCGGCGCAGCTTGCCAGCTTTGTCAGTCTTGCTTCTGTTTCCATGCTCACCCTTCCTGCCTTTCCGGGTCAAACAGACGCCGATGCGTCTTCATCAGTTCGTCTGCGTAAACGGACAGTTTTGCTTCCATCTCCCGGAATTCCCGTACGGCGGCCTCCCCGGCTCCGGTCAGGGTCGAACTGCCGCCGTTCCTGCCGCCGCTCACCCGGGTGATCAGCTCTGTCCCCATCACTTCCTCCGCGTGGTTCAGGATCTTCCACGCCTTGCTGTAGGACATCTCCATCCGGGCTGCGGCCGCCTGGATCGACCCGGTCTCCCGGATCCGTTCCAGCAGCTCGCACACGCCCGGACCGAAAAAACGGTCGTCCGTGCAAAGCGTCAGTTTGACCTTTGCTCTCACCGGCAAAACCGTTTCCTGTCGAATCTCCACAGGTCTCTCCTTCATATCCCGCGCAGGTTTTCCATGCGTTATGTTTTTAAAAAAATAACCATTGCTATTGTACGATCTGCCCCGGACCGTGTCAAGTCTGTTCCCTTGCTTCACTGCACAAAAAAGCCACGAAAACCGGTCGTTTCCGTGGCTTTCCTGTGCCATAAGAGTTTACTTGTCCGTCGGCCGAGAACCGGCTGCTTCATCCTTCGGGATCAGGACGTTGAGCAGGATTGCGATCAGGGCTGCCGGCACGATGCCGGAGCCGCCGAAGATATAATGCATCCACTGGGGCATATAGGCCTGTACGGCAGTCGAGGCGCCGAGTCCGAAGCCGAGTCCCAGGGCGATCGCAACGATGGTGGCGTTGCGGCCGGTCAGCGGCTCCTTGGTGATCAGGTTGATGCCGGATATCACGATATTGGCGAACATCATGATCGCCGCGCCGCCGAGGACGGGCTGCGGCATCACGTTGATAATCGCGCCGATCTTCGGGAAGAGGCCGGCCAGCACCAGGATGCCGGCGCCCATGGCAATGGCAAAACGGTTAACCACCTTCGTCAGGCCGACCAGGCCGACATTCTGGCTGAACGAGGTGTTGGGCAGCACGCCGAACAGGGCGGCAACGGAAGATCCGAAGCCGTCGCAGACGACGGACCCGGACAGTTCCTTATCGGTCGCCTCGCGGTCCAGGCCGCCTTCCACGACGCCTGTCGTATCTCCGATCGTTTCCACCGCCGTCACGATGAACATGATACACATGGGGATGATCGCGTCAAGACGGAACTGCAGGGCCACAGGCATCAGGCTGGGCAGGGCAAACCAGGCGGCTGCTCCCACCTTGGACCACTGGGTCACATAAGCGTAGGTATAGGTCACGCCGTCCTTCTCAAAGGTGTTGGGCAGAACCGCTCCCATGATCAGGGAAACCAGGTAGCCGACAGCAATTCCGAGCAGCACTGACGCGATGGACGGAAATCCCTTGAATGCATGCTTGAAGACCAGGATAGCTGCCAGGGTGATCAGACCCAGCAGCAGGTTCCACAGGTTGCCGAAATCGGGAACGCTGGTTCCGCCGCCTCCGAAGAAGTTAATCCCGACGGGAATCAGGCTCAAACCGATTGCCATGACGACGGTCCCGGTGACGACCGCGGGGAAGAACTTCCGGAGTGGTTTGATCAGGAAACCGAGGCCCATCTCAAAAACACCGCCGATCAGGCACGCGCCCATGATCGCGCCATAGGCAAAGAGGCCGGCGTTCACATCGGATGTGATGGTCCCGGCGGCGATGCCTGCCGTCATGCTTGCAGCAATGGCATTATTGATTCCGATAAAGCCGGAGGAGGTACCCATGACGATGGGTAGCCTGCCGCCGATCGGGCCGATCGGGTACAGCTGGAGGAATGTAATCAGGCCGGCGATCAGCATGGCATTCTGCAGCAGGGATACCCGGAGGGCTCCGAAGCCGTTGCCGTCGGTGATCCCGCAGGCGCCCATAATGATCAGCAGCGGAGACAGGTTGCCGACGAACATCGCCAGCACATGCTGCAGTCCGAGCGGGACCGCCTGCCGGAGCGGGATGCGTCCGTCCAGGTCATACGGGGAGGTATACTTTGGTTTGGTCGTCATTCCTGTGTCCTCCTTTGTTTAGCGGCACCATATGCCTGTTCAACCCGCTCCAGGTTCTCCGGTGTGTCCACATCCCACAGTTCCCATTCGTACACCGCCTGGACAATATCGCAGGGGATCTGCTCCGTTTTCAGCACTTCCGCGCCGCCCCGGTCGCCCGTATAAGCCAGCAGTTTTTCCCTGCAGAAGGCGGGAAACAGCACCGGGCTTCCTGCCGTCCCGTTGAATCCCAGCCGGACCGCTCTTTCCGGGCAGGCCCGGAACCGTTCGGCCATCCGTTTCAGGGATTCCGGACGGACGAGCGGCTGATCCCCGGGGATGAACAGGTATCCGGTCCGGTCCGGATCCAGGCTTTCGAGGCCTGTATGGATGGTATCGCTCTTCAGCGGACCGTCGTGAAGGACGCAGCAGATTCCTTCCCTCTCCATCAGTTCCCGGACAGCTTCGCTCCGGGTCACGACCAGCGGCTCGAAACCGGCCGCAGTAAGGCTCCCAGCCGTGTGCAGGATGATCTCCCGGCCGTCCAGCTTTTCCAGCAGCTTATTGCGCCCGTATCGTTCGGACAGGCCGGATGCCATGATGATACAGCCGATCTCCCGGTTCCTTTCCGTCATGCGTCATCCCTCATGCCAGCGAGCTGATCCCGCGGTGCAGGTACTGGCCGTCGCCGCGCTCGCCGATGAATTCACCGTTCTGTACGATTGTCTTTCCACGGAGGAGTACGCGCTCCACGGCACCTTTGATCTTCAAGCCTTCATAGCAGGTATAGTCTACGGCGCTGTGCATCCCCTGCGCTGTCAGCGTCCACTCCTTCTCCGGGTTCAGGATCACCAGGTCCGCATCCGCGCCAACCTCGATCGTGCCTTTCCGCGGATACAAGCCGGCCACCCGTGCCGGATTCGTGCAGGCATACTTGACCAGCTGCGGCAGGGTGATCCTTCCCTTTTTCACGCCTTCGGAATAAAGCAGGATGAGCCGCTCTTCCACGCCCGGCGCGCCGCTGGGGCATTTGGTGAAGTCCTCTGCCCCCTGCTGCTTCTGCTTCGCAAAGGTGAAGGGGCAGTGATCCGTTGCGACCGTGTCCAGCTCGTTCTCCTTCAGGGCAGACCACAGCGCGTCCCGGTCCTCCTGCCGGCGGAGCGGCGGCGCCATAACGGCCTTCAGGCCCTCCTGCGGATCGTCATACAGTTTCTCGTCCAGCAGCAGGTACTGCGGGCAGGTTTCCGCCCCCATATGCTTCTGGCCGGCTGCTTTTGCCTTCCGGATCTCTTCCAGTCCCTTTTTTGTGGACAGATGTACGACATAGACCGGCGCCTCTCCGGCCGCCTGTGCGAGGTAAAGCAGCCGGTTGACCGCTTCCGCCTCGGCCTCGGCCGGTCGGCTGACGGGGTGCCACCTGGTCTGTGTCTTTCCTTCCTGAACAAAACGTTCCCTGAAATAGGTTACGATCCCGTGATTCTCGCAGTGCACGGCGATCAGGATCTTCTCCTTTGCCGCCCGCTCCAGCACCTTCATCATGTCCAGGTCGTCCAGCCGCCCGTCGTAGGTCATATAGGCCTTGAAACTGGTGATCCCATCCTCTTTGGCAATCTGCGCCATGTCGTCCAGGACCTTGTCGTCCACATGCTGCAGGACACCGTGAAACCCGTAGTCCACCACGGCATTCCCGTCCGCCAGGCGATGGTATTCCTTCACCTGGTGCCAGGGGCTGCAGCCTTTCGGGCCGAAAGCCATATGATCCACGATCGTCGTCGTTCCGCCGCAGGCCGCGGCGACCGTGCCGGTATGGAAGTCGTCGATCGCCCGGGCGATCCCGACGTCCAGGTCCATATGCGTATGGATATCCACCGCCCCGGGCATCACGATCCGGCCTACCGCCCGGATCATTTCCGCGCCTTCCGCTTCCGGATCCTGCCGGTCGATAAACTTTGAGATCTTCACGATCCGGCCGTCCTCGATCAGGATATCCCCCGGGCTGAGGACCTCATCTGTGACAATAATCCCGCTGCGGATCAGGGTTCTCATCGTTTCCGGCTCCTTTATTCTGAATTATGAATTGTGAATTATGAATTATTTCTTATACCACGTGTGTTCCAGCGGCAGCTTTGTCCTGAACACACCGTCCAGCGCGTAATACGCTCCCTGCACGGCAGGCGCGGTCGGGATCGCGGCGATCTCGCCGATACCTTTCGCGCCGTACGCAACGGGAAGCAGTTCGTCCTTTTCCACATAGATCGCATGGATGTCCGGGATCTGCGGCGCGCGCAGCAGTCCCAGCGTACCGAACTTTGCCTTCGGAACGCCGTCTGCCAGCGGGAAATCCTCCGTCAGGGCATATCCCATGCTCATCAGCACGCCTCCCTCGATCTGTCCCTGGATGGAGATCGGGTTGACGACTTTTCCGGAATCATGCGCCGCGTAGATCTCCGTGACCTTCCCCTGTTCATCCAGGATGACGACGTGCGTCGCGTAGCCGTAAGCGATATGACTCTTGGGATTGGGCAGGTCAGCCCCCAGTTTGTCGGTCTGTTCGAAGTATTCATGGAAGAATTCCCGTCCGTTCAGTGTGGAAAGGTCGCCTCCGGCCTCATCCAGCGCTTCTTTCAGCTGCAGGGCCGCCATCCTGACCGCTTCACCCGAGAGCAGCGTCTGGCGCGAACCGGACGTCGTGCCGGAATCCGGCGCGATCTCCGTGCTGCCGCTGCCGTTGCGGATCTTCGACAGGGGCAGACCGGTAGCTTCCGCCACATCCTGGCAGAACACCGTCAGGCAGCCCTGTCCGATATCCGAAGCGGCACAGTAGATAACGCACTCCCCGTCTTCGATCACCAGCCTGGCCCGGCCCTTGTCCGGCAGGCCGACGCCGACGCCGGAGTTCTTCATCGCGCAGGCAATGCCCGCATGCGTCCGGTTGGCTTCATACACGTCCTTCACCGCCAACAGCGTTTCCTTCAGCGCCGTTGAGCAGTCCGCAATCTGGCCGTTCGGCAGTACCTTGCCCGGTTCGATGGCATTGCGGAAGCGGATCTCCCAGGGAGAGATCCCGACTTCCTCCGCCAGCAGGTTGATCATGCTCTCCAGGGCAAACTCGCTTTGGCTTACGCCGAAGCCCCGGAAAGCGCCGGCAGGCGGATTGTTGGTATAGTATCCGTAGCCGCGGATGTCCGTGTTCTGGTAGCAATACGGACCGACGGAATGGGTACAGGCCCGCTCCAGCACCGGTCCGCACAGGGAGGCGTAGGCACCCGTGTCAAAGAAGATATCACAGTCAAGCGCCGTAAAGATCCCGTTCTCGTCGCAGCCCAGGGTAAAGGTCCCTTCCATGGCGTGGCGTTTCGGATGGAAGTTGATCGACTCCTGCCGGCTCAGGCGGGCCTTGACCGGACGCTTGTAGATCCATGCCGCCAAAGCAGCAAGATGCTGGACCGAAACGTCCTCCT
>Ga0265298_10004780_pt1 | contig 17175 bp, 13 predicted proteins | sample AusTroGonzalo_MG_3_FD_193486 | JGI IMG/M metagenome (GOLD analysis project Ga0265298, IMG submission 193486) | Bovine rumen microbial communities from tropical cattle in Woodstock, Queensland, Australia - Gonzalo_01 | ecosystem: Host-associated > Mammals > Digestive system > Stomach > Rumen ... | reverse complement strand
ATCAGTTTCCTGTTGATGTTGATTCCGGTCTTTTCCGGGCCTGAAGGGATCATGATCCGCAACTGCTATTCGAACGAACTGGAACGCCTGTACGGCGGTAAAATCGCGGAGACGCTGCAAAAGGGAACGGAAGAGGGCGTTTATGCATGCTTCGATCCCGAGTTCAGCGCGAAGATGCTGAGCGTGCTGGTGAACCGTTTTTGGCTGGAAATCTGCGATCAGGTGCTGGAAAACGAAGCGCTGGGGCGCAACACGGACGCCGGAGACCTGATGAGCCTGACCGACAACTATCGGCGGGTGATGGAACGGCTGATCAGCGCGCCGTACGGTTCGCTGGATCTGATTTCACTGCCGGAAGTTCAGGCGCTTACCGAACAGATTCATCTTCACTGGAAGAAATAAAAAAGGATCTGCTTTCACAGATCCCAGGCTTTGTATTCTTCCGACACCGGTTCACAGGTCATTTTTCCATCCGAGAGATTCCGGAGCTGCAGCATGGCGGTTTCGGCATCTTTTTTTCGTACAATCAGGTCAAAAGCCACATCCTCAGCATAGACGGTTTCACCGAGTTGCACCGGCAGTTTCTGCAGGGCGTACTGGACGCTGTTCCAGAGCGGGTAGGAAACCCGGCAGCGAAGAACGTCGGATAATTCCATACGCACCAGCCCGGCGGCTTCCAGCGCGATTTTGCACCCTAGGGTATAGGCCCGGACCAGGCCGCCGGTTCCAAGAAGGACGCCGCCGAAATAACGGACTACCACGACGCAGCAGTTGACGGCGCCGGCGTTTTTCAGGACGTCCATCATCGGGAGGCCTGCCGTGCCGCCGGGCTCGCCGTCGTCGCTGTAGCGCATGACGCCGGCATTCAGGCCGATGACATAAGCATAGCAATGATGCCGCGCATCCCGGTGCATTTCCCTGATGCGGCGAAGAAAGGCGAGAGCGTCTTCTTCCGTTTCGCAGGGTGCAGCATAGCCGATGAAGCGGCTTTTCGTGATGACCACTTCATCGGAAGCTTCTTCGCGGACCGTAATGTAGGAATCGATCTTCATGAACGTTGTTATCCCAGAACGACTTTGCAGAAGCCTTTTTTGCCTTTTTTGATCAGCACTCCGTCGCCGGAAAGCTGCTCCGCGGTGAGCACGGCGGTCACGTCGGAAATCTTTTCATTCGCGACGGAGACGGCGTTCTGCTCAATTTGCTTGCGGGCGTCGCTCTGGCTCTTGCAGAGACCGGACCGCACGAGCATGGTGGACACCCGGGCATCTTCGGCCAGTTCCGCGGCGGTGACGGTGAGCGTCGGGATATCGCCGCCCGCGGCGCCGCCGGCAAAGAGCGCTGCAGCGGCAGCTTCGGCCTGGCGGGCGGCTTCTTCGCCGTGCACCAGCTTTGTGACTTCAAAGGCCAACATCTTTTTCGCCTCGTTCAGTTCGGCACCTTCGAGGGCGCCGAGACGGCGGACTTCCTCCATGGGCAGGAAGGTGAGGAGCGCCAGGCACTTTTCGACGTCCTTATCGTCCACATTGCGCCAGTACTGGTAGAAATTGTAGGGCGTGGTTTTTTCCGCGTCGAGCCAGAGGGCGCCGGCTTCGGTTTTGCCCATCTTGCGGCCGTCGTGGGTCAGCAGCAGCTGGAAAGTGCAGGCGAAGGCCTTTTCCTGTTCCTTGCGGCGGACGAGATCGGCGCCGCCGAGCATGTTGCTCCACTGATCGTTGCCGCCCATTTCCAGCCGGCACCCGTAGCGGTGGAACAGCTCGAGGAAATCGTAGCTCTGCATGAGCATGTAGGTGAATTCGAGGAAGCTGAGGCCGTTCTCCGAAGCCATGCGGGCCTTGTAGCACTCGGCGGTCAGCATTTTGTTGACGGAGAACATGGAGCCGATGTCGCGCATGAACTCGATGAAATTGAGATTCCGGAGCCAGTCGGCATTGTTGACGATGATCGCCTGCCCCTCCGAGAAATCCAGAAAGCGGGACATCTGTTTTTTGATGCATTCGACATTGTGATCGATGGTTTCAGTGGTGAGCATTTTGCGCATATCGGTCTTGCCGGAAGGATCGCCGATCATGGCGGTTCCGCCGCCCATCAGGGCGATCGGCTTGTGGCCTGCGCGCTGCATATGGGCCATGGCCATGATCGGAATGTAGTGCCCGATGTGCAGGGAGTCTGCCGTGGGATCAAAGCCGACGTAGAAGGTGGTGGGGGTTTTCAGCTGTTCGTAGAGTTCGTCCTCAAAAGTGGTCTGGGCGATGAAGCCGCGTTCTTTCAGAATGTCCAGAATATGTTCCATGTGTTTTTCCTCCGGTTCTTACATATTTTCGGCAACGAGATCCCGCAGGATATTCATGCCGGTTTCGATCTGTTCCATGGTGCTGTTTGAAAAATTCAGGCGGAGCGTGTTCTCATGACCGCCGCCGACGCAGAAATGCGTTCCCGGGACAAAGGCGACCTTGCGCTCAATGGCTTTGTCGAGCAGGAATTTCGCGTTCAGATGCTCCGGCAGTTCCGCCCAGATAAAGAGACCCCCCTGGGGCTTCGTATATCGAACACCACCCGGGAATTCGGCAAGCTTGGACAGCATGAACTTCATCTTTTCGCCGTAAGCGGCGCAAACGGTCTGAATATGGTCCGGCAGCAGGTTCCGGCGGATAAACTGATCCACCACAGCCTGGTTCAGGTTGGCGGTATGCACGTCGGTGGACTGCTTTCCGACGGTACACTTGCGGATCAGATCCGGATGGCCGGCGATATAGCCGACCCGCAGGCCTGGGGAGATTATTTTGCTGAAGGAACCGAGGAACATGACCCAGCCGTCCCGATCAAAGCTCTTGATGGAGGGAACGGGCGTTCCGTCGTACCGGAGATCCCTGTAGGGATCATCCTCCGCAACCACGAAATGATATGCATTGGCCAGCTCGGCAACCTTCTGCCGCCGATCTTCCGGCAGGGTTTTGCCGGTGGGGTTCTGGAAGGTCGGGATGGTGTAGAGCATTTTGGGATGATATGCCTTAATTTTCGCCTCCAGATCGGTTATGATCATGCCGTCTTCATCGCTTTCGACGGGGATGAGATTGGCCTGATAGAGCTTCATGCACTGCATGTTGCCGAGGAAGGAGGGATTTTCGATGAGAATATTGTCACCGGGATCGATGAGTGCCTTGCAAAGCAGATCCATGGCCTGGGTGGAGCCGGTGACCGGCAGGACGGCGGGAATGTCGCATTTCAGCATGTCACGGACATATTGCAGCAGGCTTTCGACAAAGGGCGGATAGCCTTCGGTGGCCCCGTACTGCAGCAGCACCTTGCCCTTTTCGCGGAGAACCTCATCCGCGATGACACGGACCGTATCGTCGGGCAGGGCCGCAGGGGACGGATTGCCGCCGGCAAAGGAGATCATCCCGGGCTGGGTGATGACCTTGAAAATCTCACGGATCGCGCTGCCGGAAACCTGATCAAAACGATGGGCGAAAGTGAACTGTGACATCGGGAACGCCTCCAAACCAAAAGGATAAAGATAAGTTATTATGTGCAAAACGGGAAAAGATGTCAAGCTATTTTACAACTTGATAAAACAAGGTTCTTCCTGTATAATAATACGAATCCTTTTTCATTCGACGGAGGATGTAAGCATTCATCCGGACACGCAGGAGGAGTGGTTTGATGGAGTGCAAGATTAAAAACGATCTGGGTACCATCTATATTGCGGAAGACGTCATGATGAAGGTCGTCGGATATGCCGCCCTGGAATGCTACGGCATTGTGGCCATGAGCGGAAAGAAAGCCACGGACGGCATCGTGGAATGGCTCGGAAGGGAAAATCTTTCCAAAGGCGTTCAGATCCGGAATGTCGGCGATATGCTGGATGTGGATCTGTACATCATTGTGGAATACGGCATTTCCATTTCCGAAGTGTGCAAGACGATTGTCGAAACCGTCCGCTATAAGCTGGAAAGCATGACGGGCGTGAAGGTCCGCAAAGTCGGCGTTTCCGTGGAAGGAATCCGTATCTGATTTTTTCGACCGAATTATGAAATGACGGAGGAGTATTCCTTTGATACAGTTCAAAACGATTGACGGTCTTTTGCTGCGCGATATGGTAGTGGCCGGAACCGCGCTGCTGGAGAAGAACAGGGAAGCGGTGGACGCGCTGAACGTTTTCCCCGTTCCGGACGGCGACACCGGAACGAACATGTCCCTGACGATGCAGAGCGCGTGCCGCGAAGTAAACAGCAAAGAGTACCTGCGGGCGGATGAAGCGGCGAACGCTTTGTCCAAAGGCGCGCTGAAAGGCGCTCGGGGCAATTCCGGCGTCATCACGAGCCAGCTTTTCCGCGGCTTTTCCAAGGCGCTGAAGGACGTGGAAAAGATTACGCCCGTCCAGTTTGCCCAGGCCCTGCAGAAGGGTTCCGAAATGGCCTATAAAGCCGTGATGAAGCCCAAGGAAGGCACCATTCTGACCGTTGCGCGCGTCGTGGCCGAAGACGCCGTGAAACAGGCGGCCAAGGATCCGGACGATTACGACAAGCTGTTCAACGTGATTCTGAAGAGCGGCGAGGCGATCCTAAAAAAGACGCCGGAAATGCTTCCGGCACTGAAACAGGCCGGCGTTGTGGACAGCGGCGGCCGGGGACTGATGCTGATCTATCAGGGCTATGCGGCGGTTCTGCGGGGAGAGGATATCAACCTGACAGAGACCGGCATGGAAAGCGATTTCACGGCCGGGGACGAAGACTGCCACGATATGAGCAAGGATCTGACCTACTCATACTGCGTGAGCTTTACGTTGAACCGTTTCCGCGAAGACTGCGACGAGCACGACCTGGATTCTTTCCGCCGCCGGCTGAACCGGATCGGCGACAACGTTACCGTGAACGGCGATCTGACAAAAGCGGAAATCCACGTGCATACGGACAATCCCGGCGCCGCGCTGGAATACGGCATTGAGCTGGCTGAGATTTCCGAAGTCAAGATCGACAACCTGCTGGAGATGAAGCGGGCATGGGAAGCGGAGAACAATCCGCAGCCCGAAGAAGAAGCCGAGGAAGAAAAATCCGATGAACCGGCAGCGGCGGAAAAGCGCTACGGTTTCGTGGCAGTTTCCCTGGGCAGCGGATTCTCCCAGTTCTTCCAGGACCTGAACGTGGACCGGATTGTGGAAGGCGGACAGACGATGAACCCGTCGGTGGACGATCTGCTGAACGCCGTGAACCAGGTGCCGGCGGAATGTGTTTTCATCCTGCCCAATAACGGCAACGTGATCTTTGCCGCGAACCAGGCCGCTGAGCTGAGCAAAAAAGAAGTGCACGTGATTCCCACGAAGAACGTGGCGATGGGCATTGCGGCGGCCATCGCGTTCCAGAATGAGCTGGAGCCAGCCGACAACGCCGCCCGGATGGAAGAAGCTGCCCAGCACGTGAAGACGGCGATGATTACCTATGCCATCCGGGACAGCGAATACAACGGCATCCAGATCAAACAGGGAGACATTATCGGCCTGCATAACGGGCAGATCGAGTTTTCCGGAAATTCCATCCATGACGTCGTGATGGACATGATGAAGACCATCGTGACGGACGAGGATGAACTGATTACTGTTTATTACGGCGCGGATGTGACGGAATCCGACGCGGAAAGCGTGGCCGCGGACATTGAGAAGGACTACGATTTCTGCGACGTGGAATGCCATAACGGCGGCCAGCCGCTGTATTATTACCTGATCTCTGTGGAGTAAACGGACCATGAATCTGAGTAATCTGGAAGGCGTTGGTCCGGTTCGCCTCGAAACCCTGCGCGCAGTGGGCATTGTCTCATTGCGCGATTTGTTGTTTACGCTGCCCGTTCGCTATGAAGATCATCATACGGAGTTTCCGTGCTCCGTCAAAACGCCGGGCAATATTCTGGTGAACGGCGTTTTTCAGGATGCACCGAAGACCGCCTTCTTTCATGGAATTTCCCGGGTAACCGGCACGATCTGCGACGGGAGCGGCAAACTGCCGGTTTGCTGGTTCAATGAACCCTGGATGGCGAAGACAATCAAAGCCGGGGAGCCTGTGCGGCTATACGGACGGCTGAATATCAAAAACGGACGGCGGACGCTGCAGAACCCGAAAATTGTGACGGACAGCGGATGGATTCCGGTCTATAAAGCGCTGAAAGGGTTTCCGGCCAAGAGTTTCCGGAACCTGATCGAGCAGGCACTGGAAAACCTGGAAGACTGCTGTCCGGAAACACTGCCGTCCTCCTTCCGGATGCAGAACCATCTGTGCGAACTGAATTTTGCCCTTCGGGAGGCGCATTTCCCGGGCAGCATGATGAATCTGGATATCGCCCGGAGACGTCTGGCCTTTGAACGGATTCTGATCTATCTGCTGTATGTATCCCTTGCCGGAAAAGTGCGCAGCAGGGCCGTACCCATGCATTTTCCCGCCGTCGCGGAGGAGACTTACTGGCAATCGCTGCCCTTTGAACCGACGGCGGGACAGCGGAAAGTACTCGGAGACATTGCCGGCGACCTGCAGGGAGATCATGCCATGGCCAGGCTGGTTCAGGGCGACGTGGGATCCGGTAAGACCGCGGTGGCCTTCGGCGCGATCGCGCTTGCGAAGGAAGCGGGATTCCAGAGCTCCATGATGGCGCCTACGGAAATCCTGGCCTCCCAGCATTATCTGAATGCCAGACAGACGCTGGAACCACTCGGCATCCGCTGCCGGCTGCTGACCGGGAGCACGAAGGCAAAGGAACGCAGGGAGATTCTGAAGGAGCTGGCAGAGGGAAGCTGCGACGCTGTATTCGGCACCCATGCCCTGATCAGCAAGGACGTGGTCTACGGAAAACTGGGCCTGGTGATCACGGACGAACAGCACCGGTTTGGCGTGAAACAGCGGACGGCCCTTCAGGACAAGGGGGCTTCTGAGGACGAAACGAATCCCCATGTGCTGGTGATGAGTGCGACGCCGATTCCACGGAGCCTTGCCCTGATTCTGTACGGAGACCTGGATATTTCCGTGATCCACGAGCTTCCAAAAGGCCGGCAGGCGGTGAAAACGCGCATCGTTCCGGAAGCAAAAAGGGAAGACATGTACGGTTTTCTTCTGAAGGAAGCCGGGAAGGGGCGGCAGGCATATATCGTGTGTCCGGCGGTTGAGGATTCCGAGACCTCGGACGAGCTTCGCAGTGCGAAAGCTGTTTACAGCAGCCTGAAAGAATCCCGGCTGAAAGATCTGCGGATCGGCCTGACCTGGGGCGGGCAGAAAAGCTCGGAGAAGGAACAGGTGCTGCAGGATTACCGGGACGGAAAGTACGATCTGCTGGTATCCACCACGGTGATCGAAGTTGGAATCAACAACCCGAACGCTACGGTGATGGTGATTGAAAACGCAGAACGCTTCGGACTCAGCCAGCTGCATCAGCTGCGCGGGCGCGTTGGCCGCGGCAGCGAAGAAAGCTGGTGCTTCCTGCTTTCCGAGCATTCGGAAAAGCTGGATATCCTCTGCAAATCCAACGACGGCTTTGTTATTTCCCAGAAAGACCTGGAGCTTCGCGGCCCGGGAGATCTGATGGGTACCCGGCAGAGCGGCGACGGGATCTCGCTGTTTGCCGGGGACGCACGGCTGCTGGAGGAGGTTTCGGACGCAGTAAAAAAGCTGCGCAGGGATCCGGCCCAGGCGGAAACGCTGGAAGCGCTGAACCGGTACGCCGCTTCGTATTTTGCCGACAACGGGCATATGATTGCTTTGAATTAACAGGAAATGAAATGCATAAAGGATACTACATAAACTCCACAAGAACCGCATTCTGGATATCCATTCCCTTGCGGGTGAGGGACCATGCGCCGTTTTCATGGCGCATGAGGCCTTTTTTTCGCATTTCCTCCAGCTTTTCGCCATAAACGGCATCGATGGAAACGCCGTGCAGCGCAAGAAAACGGGATTCGGAGATGCCGCGGTTCATGCGCAGGGAAAGCATCATCGTTTCGAATCGGGCTTCCTCCGGAGAGATTGTTTCCCGGATGGCAGCGGAATGAATTCCGGAACGGATCATTTCCTGATATGCAGCGAGATCTGACGGATTGGTGGTCCGCAGGCAGGTCAGACCGAGGCCGGTTTGTTCCTGAATGCGCATGGAAGCGGCCGACAGGCCGAGACCGAGATAGGGAACCTGGGTCCAGTATCCGATGTTGTGGCGGCATTCAAAACCTTTCCGGGCAAAATTGGATATTTCATATTGCTCCAGACCGGCTGCACGGAGCCTTCGGATGGCCAGATCGTACATTTCGCGCTCGATGTCCGGGTCAGGCAGCACGGCTTCGCCGGCATCCAGCCGGCGCTGCAGGGGCGTTCCTTCTTCTGAAATGAGCCCGTAAGCGCTCAGATGATCGGGAGACAGAGATAAAGCGGCATCCAGCGTTTCATTCCAGTCGGACAGCGTCTGGCCCGGAATGCCGAAGATCAGATCCAGGTTCAGATTGTTCAGTCCAGCGGCGCGGGCCATGGAGACGGATCGGGAAACCTCTTCAAAAGAATGAAACCGGCCGAGAAACTGCAGGATTTCCGGCTGATAAGCCTGCATCCCCAGGGAAAGACGGTTGACGCCGGCGCTGACTGCGGTATCCAGAAACGCGGCGGTCAGGGTGCCCGGGTTGGATTCCATGGATAACTCGGCATCCGGCCGGATCTCATAATATTCGCGCAATCCTGCGATCAGACGTCTGAGCTGGGACGGAGACAGCAGCGAAGGGGTGCCGCCGCCGATATAGACGGTTTCAACAGGCCCGTCCGCTTCGGACTGCCTTAATTCTGCTTCCCGGAGGAGGGACGCGACATATGCATCCTTTTCTTCCGCTGCAGCGGGGAAAGAGACAAAGGAGCAGTAAGCGCATTTGCGGACGCAGAAGGGGATGTGAAGATACAGTTCCATATATTCTCCCTGAAAACCGGCGGATTCGGATCCGGCATCGCAAGATTGATGACTGTTAAGGAATGACGCAGCGCACTGCGAACCGTGAACCAGGTTCCGCCTTCAAAGCGTTTCATCCAGCAGAAACACAGGGAAGAAGCATCCACCATAAAAAGGTTTCGCGCGTGCATACAGCCGTCGTAATAAGTTTCCGACAGGACCCGGACCTCGTCCGCTCTTTCGAGAATGGCTTTCCGGCGGGCTTTTTCCTCTTCGGTCCAGCGGCTTGCCTGATTGGCACAGGGAATGGCCAGAAAGAGGCGGACATCGCCGTGGGTTTCACGGAAGCAGATCACAGCCTCAGCGGCCAGGGTGTCGAATCCGCGGGCACCGCCGCACATAAAGGTTCTGTAGCCGCTTTCGTATGCCTGCTGCAGGGCGGAAGATAAACGGAAACGAAGGGCCGGCTCTTCAGACGGAGGAACGGTGCGGTGCCCAGTAAAGCACGCTGTGGTTTCCGGATCCGGAATAGTCCTGTTCATGATCGAAGATCCTTCGCTTTGTTCTGAATGAAAAAGAAAAACGGTACGCCGGAGAAATCTCGGAATGGAAAGAAAGTTGACGAGCAGGGAAAAGCAGACATGAGATACAGACCTCAGTCCATCTTGAGCACAGCCAGGAAGGCTTCGCTGGGGACCTGGACGGTACCGAACTGGCGCATTCTCTTTTTGCCTTCCTTCTGCTTTTCGAGCAGCTTTTTCTTCCGGGTGATATCACCGCCGTAGCACTTGGCCAGTACGTCCTTGCGCACGGCTTTGACTGTTTCGCGGGCGATGACCTTGCCGCCGATGGCGGCCTGGATCGGGATTTCAAACATCTGGCGCGGAATGACGTCCTTCAGCTTTTCAGCGATGCCGCGGCCGCGGGCATAGGCCTTGTCCCGGTGGACAATGATGGAGAACGCGTCGCAGAGATCGCCGTTGAGCAGGATGTCCAACTTCACCAGATCGCTTTCACGGTAGTCCTTCAGCTCGTAATCAAAGGAGGCATAGCCGCGGCTGCGGCTCTTGATCTGATCAAAGAAATCAAAGATGATCTCGTTCAGCGGAAGATCGTAATTCAGCTTCACGCGGCTGCCCTCATACTGCATGTCAATGAAGATGCCGCGTTTGTCCTGGCAAAGCTCCATCAGCGTGCCGACACAGTCCTGGGGCGTGTAGATGGTTGCGTGAACGAAGGGCTCCTCCATATAGTTGATCTCGCCGGCGGGGGGGAGATTGGTGGGATTGTCGATCATCCGCACCTCACCGTTGTTTTTCACGACCTTATAAATGACGCTGGGGGCGGTGGTGACAAGGTTCAGATCGAATTCCCGCTCGAGGCGTGTGGTAATGATATCCATGTGTAAAAGACCCAGGAAGCCGCAGCGGAAACCGAAGCCCAGCGCTACGGAGGTTTCCGGCTCGAAAGAGAGGGAAGCGTCGTTCATCCGCAGCTTTTCCAGCGCGTCCTTCAGGGCGGGGTAATCCGCACCGTCAGCCGGGTAGATGCCGCAGTAGACCATGGGCGTGACCTCCCGGTATCCGGGAAGGGGCTCGGCAGCCGGGTTTGCCGCGTCCGTGATCGTATCGCCGACCCGGGTGTCGCGCACATCCTTGATGGAGGCGGAAACGTAGCCCACGTCGCCGGCCTTCAGTTCCTCGCAGGGAATATAGCCCGGGGAGAGATGACCGACCTCCACCACGTCAAACTCGCTGCCGGTGGCCATCAGGCGCATCCGCATGCCGGGACGCAGGGTCCCGTGCTTGACACGGATGAAGCAGATGGCTCCGCGGTAATTATCGTAGAAAGCGTCAAAAATCAGCGCCTGCAGCGGCTGATTCGCGCTGCCTTCGGGGGCTGGGATGTGCTGCACAATGGCTTCCAGCACCTCTTCGACATTTTCGCCGGTTTTCGCGGAAATGCAGGGTGCAAAGCTGGCATCCAGGCCGATGACGTCCTCGATTTCACGGCGGACCACCTCCGGCTGGGCGGAAGGCAGGTCGATCTTGTTGATGACGGGAATGATTTCCAGGTCATGATCCAGGGCCATATAGACATTGGCCAGGGTCTGGGCTTCAATGCCCTGGGTGGCGTCCACCACGAGGAGGGCGCCTTCGCAGGCGGCCAGGGCCCGGCTGACTTCATAGGTGAAGTCCACATGGCCGGGGGTGTCGATCAGGTTCAGGATAAACTCTTTCCCGTCTTTGGCACGGTACTTCATATGAACAGCTTTGCTCTTGATGGTGATGCCGCGTTCGCGCTCCAGCTCCATGCTGTCGAGAATCTGCTCCACCATTTCACGCTGCTCAAAAACACCTGTTTTCTCCAGAATCCGGTCGGCCAGGGTGCTTTTGCCGTGATCGATGTGGGCGACGATACAGAAATTGCGGATCCGGTTCATCTCGTTGGACATGAGGACCTCCATGAATCAGTTTGTATTGACTTTATGGCCGAGCTTGTTTTCAGTACCGTGGATCAGGCGGCCGATATTCGCGTGATGGCGGGCGATGCACATCGCCGCCAGCAGGCAGGCCCAGATGATGATGCAGGGATTGCCTTCGGCATAGAAGACGGAGAAGGCTGCAAAGGATACGACCATCAGCATGCTGCCGACGGAAATATACTTAAAGATCGCGATGACAGCGATGGTCAGCGCAATGGAGATCAGCCCCCAGACCGGGAAACAGTAGAGAATGACGGCGCCTGTGGTGGCCACGCCTTTCCCACCCTTGAATTTGAAGAAAACGGGCCAGTTGTGGCCGATCACGCAGAAAAGCCCGGCCAGCAGAGAAGCGAAATTGCATAAAGGAGAATCATAAGCGGTTCCTGTGATGATCTGCGCAAGCCAGCAGGAAAGGAGCCCCTTGAGCACGTCAAAGAAGAAGGTCATCAATCCGTATTTCCAGCCCATAGTCCGCTGGACATTGCTGGCGCCGGTACTTTTGCTTCCGACGGTATGCAGATCCGGGCCGTGGGCGATCTTTGAAATGATGATGCCGCCGGAAAGGGAACCCAGCAGATAGGCGATCACGCAGGAAAGAATCAGTTTCAGCGTATCGGACATTGGAATCAGTCCTCCTTTTTCTTTTCGCGCAGGATAAACCGGATGGGCGTTCCTTCCAGGGGGAAGGTTTTGCGGAACCAGTTTTCCAGATATCTTTCATAGGAAAAGGACATCAGCTTCTCGTCGTTCACAAAGAGGACGAAGGACGGGGGCTGGACGCCGATCTGGGTTCCGTAATAGATCTTCAGCCGCCTGGTGCCCTGGAGCGGGGGCTGAAGATGATCGGTGGCGTCGTTGAGCACGTCGTTCAGGACGCCGGTGGTGATCCGGCGGCGGGTGGTTTCGAAGACTTCCTTCACCTTGTCAAAAACCGTCTGCACGCGCTGACCGGTTTTCGCGGAGATGAAAAGCACCGGCGCGTAGTCCATGAACTTCAGCCTGTCGATGACTTCCTTTTTATACTTCTCCAGGGTACCGGTTTCCTTTTCCAGAGCGTCCCACTTGTTGACGACAATGATGACGCCTTTGCCTTCCTCATGAATCAGGCCGGCAATTTTTGTGTCCTGCTCGGTAACGCCGTCGTTGGCGTCAATCAGCAGCAGCGCCACATCGCAGCGGCGGATGGCCGCCACGGAGCGGAGCACGCTGTAACGCTCAAGGCTCTCATCCTCAATGGAGCTTTTGCGGCGCATGCCGGCCGTGTCGATGATATTGAAGACCGTTCCGTCTTCGGCGGTGAACTCGGTATCAATTGCGTCACGCGTCGTGCCGGGAATATCGGACACCATGGTGCGGTCCTGGCCCAGCAGCCGGTTGGTCAGGGAGCTTTTGCCCACATTCGGCCGGCCAACGATAGCCATCTGAATGACGGTTTCCTCCTGATCCGAAAGGGAAGGATCCTCCGGTGGGAAATGGCTGATGATCTGGTCGAGCAGATCACCGAAACCGAGCATGTTCACGCTGCTGATGCCGATGGGATCGCCCAGACCGAGCTCGTAAAACTCATACATGGAATCGGTGAGGTCGAGATAGTCCACCTTGTTGACCACAAGAAGGACGGGCTTCCCCGTGCGGCGCAGAAGATTCGCCACATCGCGGTCATCGTCGGTGAGGCCGTCGCGGGCATTCGTAAAGAAGCAGATCACGTCCGCCAACTCCATAGCGGTCTGCGCCTGGGCGCGCATCTGGGACAGAAGCACATCGTCGCTCTTCGGATCGATGCCGCCGGTATCCACCAGGGTAAAGGGATGGCCGAGCCATTCGGCATCGGCGTGGATCCGGTCCCGGGTGACGCCGGGAACGTCCTCCACAATGCTGATCCGCTTTCCGGCAATCTTGTTGAAAAAGGTGGATTTGCCGACATTCGGCCTGCCGACAATCGCAACAATCGGTTTATTCATGGTTATCCTCCAACTGATACAGTGCCCGGATAAACGCTTCTCCGGTATTCTCAACGATCCGGACCGGTTTCCCGATTTTCCGCCGGACCACTTCCAGGGTCATATCGTCCAAAAAACATTCCGTGTTTTCCCGCAGCATGGACGCGGAGATCAGTACCGCGTCGAATTCCTTTCCCTCCACAGTCCGAAGCAGATCCTGCCCGACGATCAGGCCTGTGACAGTGATGGTCTCCCCGAAGAAACGGTTGGCAACGGGAACGACTTCGGCATGCACCCAGGGCGGCGCATAGCGGCTGCAGAGCCTTTCGATATGCGGGGCGACGGAAACGCCGGTGGGAATCAGCAGCCGTACCGGGCGGGAAGAGCGGGGCGTTTCCGCTGCCTGCAGCTCCCGGAAAGCCTCTTCGCATTCATCCTTGAACTGACGGATCATGCCGACGCCGTTTTCAAGCTGGGGATAATCCTCGTAGATTTCCTCTTCTGGCAGGTCCCGGCCGGCAATGCAGTAGAACTCGTCGGAAAGGAAGGCAAAGCGGGTTCCGAACCGCCCGAGACATTTTTCCTGGAAGGTGGCGACCTCTTCAATCAGCCGGGCGGCCATTTCCGGGTCGACGCAGGGGATCTGTGCCAGCTTATCCCGGTAACGGGTCTTCCCGATGGGTACGATGGCCACGGAAAGGGCCGAGGGCCAGAGGGCGGCCAGATCCTCCAGGGATTTTCTGAGCACATCCCCGTCATTGTATCCCGGGCAGAGAACGATCTGCGCGTGGAACTGCAATCCGTGATTCTTCAGGGCGGTAAGCCGCTCGAGAATGTTTCCGGCGTTGGGATTGCGCAGCATGCGGCACCGAACTTCCCCGTCGGTGGCATGGACGGAGATGTAGAGCGGGGAGGCATTGCGCTTCAGAATGCGGACGAACTCCGCGTCGTCCACATTGGTGAGGGTTACATAATTGCCCATCATCAGGGACAGGCGCCAGTCGTCATCCTTGACATAGAGGGATTTACGCATGCCGGGGGGCATCTGGTCGATGAAGCAGAACACACAGTGATTCCGACAGTGCCGCGGCTTCATAACCACCGTTTCATCCAGTACAAGTCCGAGCGAATCCCACCGGGACTTGGCGACCGTGACGGCGCGCTGCGTTCCGTCCGGTCCGGAAAGAACGATTTCCAGATGCGGATGAACGATCAGCGCCTGGTAATCGATTTCATCGATCACGGGATCGCCGTTGATGGAAACGATGGCATCGCCAGGATGAATGCCTGCTCCGGCGGCAGGAGAGGCACCAACCACGGACAAAACCCGAATCATTGACCTACTGCCTCCTTTCATCGCCATAAATACCCAATTTATTATCAATTAATTAGAAGGAGTTGTCAAGTTTCATCCGCAAAAGAAAAGCATCTGCAGACAATAAATGGAAATATCTGTTGACTTTTGCGCTTTATTTGATACAATCGGTTACAGTCGAAAGACGAACAAATATTTGGAGGTAACTTCACATGAAAAAGATTCTCGCAATCCTCGTGGCCGTCCTGATACTGCTGAGCTGCGCCGCCGCTGCAGAAACAGCAGAAAGCGTCGAAATGCAGACCGGCAAATATGCCATCCTCAACAGCACCGGCGAAGACGTTGTGATGATTTCCATCACCGACAACAACAATCCCGATATGACCACAAAGGAAGAGTATTCCAACGGATTACCGAACGGAACCGGCACCTACTTTGAATTCTCCATTCCAGCTTCCGAAGACGGCAGTCACCGGCTGACGTTGGCATTCGAAACGAAGAGCGGCTACAAGGGAACTTTTGAGACCCTGAGCATTGAAGAAGCGGGCATTACCCTGCTGGCCCAGGACGCCCTGACCGGCGCCACGCCCATTGCTTTCTCGGCTTTGCCACAGATGGGGATTTACTACGTTGTGAACAAGACCGGCGAAGACATCGCAAAGATTTCCATGGCCACGAATGCGACCAAAGAACCGGAAGCTTATGAAATTGACTTTGAAAAAGGCGAATTCCCAGACGGTGAAACGATCGAATTCGGTTATAGCATCGCCGCTGACGAAGAACCCAGCCATGCGCTGACCTTTGCCTTTGAGACCGTCAGCGGCTATAAGGCTGAGTTCAAAACCCTAAGCATCGAAGAGGTGACGATCACGCTGCTGGCCAAGGATGCCATGACCGGTGCGACCCCGATTGCCTTCGGACCCGCTCCCGCTGCCGAAGCCGAATAATCCTTTCGTTTCATTACCGGTTCCGCCTTTGCGCGGAGCCGGTATTTTTTTCTCCGGTGCACGTTTCTTCTGCCTCCCGTGCATTCGGCAGAGCTGAAGGGAATGAAAAGAACAATGCCGAACGTTTTATTGTCGCTTTTGCGACCATCGAAAGGACGCTGAACGCAATTACCAGGCGTCCAAAGTATATTCCTTTCCGCATGAACGCCCGGATGCAGGACGGACCGCCAGCGGAAGAAGAAAACCTGTAAGACATCAGGCAGCGTCCTCGGCACGGACATGGTTGTCCGTGTCATAGTATTCAGGGAAAATGACACCATTAAGCACCCAGACATCAGAAAGATCCGGTTCCCCGTTTTCGCCGGCGCGGCATACCAGATAATCTCCTTCACCGTGCGGGGCGTTTGGAAGGTTCGTATGAAGTACATCCCCCCAGGCTGTATTCACCGTGACAGAGACGGAGAGGGGAACGTACATCGCAAGATAGATGTCCGGTTCGGGAATTGTTATCAGATCAACAAAGATATCCTTCTGATCAAAATCTTTTTCAGTGAGCGGGGAACCGTCGGGCTTTCTGTATGTATTTATAACTTTTGAAAGCTTTGATGTCCACATTTCATCGAAGGCGCCCTTCAGAATTACGGTGACTCCGTCATCCCGGACGGTGTAATCGGTTACTTCCAGTTCATTACGGAAGGAGGTTTCCTTCGAAACCATCATTGCCTGCACGCTGTATTTCTTTTTGCCGGTCAGGAACCATTGCTCTGTGCCGGTTTTCAGATATTCTTCGAGGGTCAGGTAAACCTGAACCTTCTCCTCCTGATTTGAAGGCTGGGTTTCCCCGAAGGCCTGAAGCGGAAGAAGTAAAAAACAAAAACAAATCAAAAGCAGTCCTGTGATTTTTCGCATGGAACGACAACCTCCGGGCTCAGAAAACAGAGGCCCCGAAAGACCGGGGCCTCTGAAAAAAGTTATTCCGCGGTGCGGACGTAACGGAATTCAAATCCGTCGTCCGGTTCGACCAGCGTACCGTCCTCCGTCAGCACATATGCAGACCAGAAATCGCCGTATTTGACTTTCAGGACGCCGTTTTCCAGTTTCATTTCGACGGATTGACCAGCAGTAAGCTCATCCTGCTTTCCGCTGACGGTGGTAAAATACGTGTTTTCTCCGATGCACATGCCGATCTCGGCTTCGCTCATATCAGAGGCTTCACCACCAATCACCATTTCGGTACATTTCCAGTTGCCGAAAAACTCTTCGATGTTTTCGACCTCTTTCTTGCCGGGCACACCTGCGCCGGTTTCCTTATCCACCATTTCCTTCGTCCGGGCCACCAGATCATCATAGGCCTTCTGATCTTCTTCGGACAATTTGCCGTTTTCAGGACTACTGTCTGCACTCATCAATTCGCCCAAAAGACTTTCAAGAGCGCCAAGAGCGCCGGAGGAGGCTTCGCTTCCTTCAGCAGTCATACCGCCGAGACCGCCCAACAGACCGGCAAGAGCGCCGAGATCGCCGGAGGAGGCTTCGCTTCCTTCAGCAGGCATACCGCCGAGACCGCCCAGCAGACCGGCAAGAGCATCTAGACCG
>Ga0265298_10004777_pt1 | contig 17184 bp, 23 predicted proteins | sample AusTroGonzalo_MG_3_FD_193486 | JGI IMG/M metagenome (GOLD analysis project Ga0265298, IMG submission 193486) | Bovine rumen microbial communities from tropical cattle in Woodstock, Queensland, Australia - Gonzalo_01 | ecosystem: Host-associated > Mammals > Digestive system > Stomach > Rumen ... | reverse complement strand
GATTCTCTACAGGGTAAATTAACTTTTAATGAATTGGTTGATTCTTTAAGTGCGGACAAAGGCGGAAAATTTGAAAATATTTCTAAAACTACTGCTGAAATTGCCAAAACAGAAGAGAGATTAAAAACTATTCAAACTGCTATAGAGAATGTTGGGAAAAATAGCGTAGGTAATAATGAAGAAACACTTAAAAATTTAAGATCTCAAAAATCCGAATTACAAGAACAACTTAATTTATATCGTCAAATTCAACAGCGTCAATCAATTGATCCATCTCAATATAATTTTATGGACCGTGACTTACCAACTACTATGCAGGGTCCAATTAATTATTGGAATTCTATTGGAGATGCTTATGCCGCATTAAATGAAGCGGGTCAGTCAGGTCGTATGGCAATTCAAGATTTTACTAATATTGTTAATGAAATGGCTAATTTAGCAAATATTAGTGGATAGAAAATGCTATTCTTTGGTCAAGAAATTGATGGTTCTGCAGAAAATGCTGCTGCATTAATTTAGCGAGGTTATAATGCATTATCTAATGTAGATGGAAAAGGTGTTAAAGTCGATTTAAGTAAAATGGGTGTTGACTTTGCTGCTGGCGCAGATAATGCAAAAAATAATTTTGATAAAGGTATAAAATCACTTGCTGAATCTCAAATTGCTATGCTTGATGCTGCGATTAAAGTATTAGAAATTGTAGTAGCAATGGAATCTCTTAAAGATGTTGATGTAGATGAAAGTGGTCATTTAGAATTAGGTGAAATTTTTGGCCCAGATTTAACTATTGAAGATGGATTTGATAAAAAATATACAGAAGCTTGTGATGCATTGCTAAAAAAGGCTGAAAATGATGAAGAATTAAAATCTGCATTAGAAGAAGTTAAAATTAATGGCCATAGTATGTATGAAATGCTTGACGCTGCACGAGGAACTATTGATGAGCAAAAAGCAAAATTTGAAGCATTAGGATTATCTGAGAAAGCTTATGCAGAAGTTATTGATTCTTTTTATTAGGCTTTTCAAAGTGGTGATTATAATTTAGACACTATTCAAGATAGTGTTTGGGAAATTCTTAATCAATTATTACCAGATGGTACCACAATTGAAGTTGGAGATAGAACTTTAATTATTTCTGGTGGCACAAAAGTAATGCTTAATTGGGAAGATTTAAATGTTCAAGAAGCATTAAAAATTTTTGGAGAAGATTTAGATTTAGAAGCTCAAAAACAAGCATTAATAGATGCTTTTACTGCCTATAATAATAATCAAGCAAATACTTTACAATTAGAAGCTGTTTTAATTGCTAATGGTGAAATTAAAGTTGAAGAAGATGGTTCTATAACTATTGATGGAGAAAAATATCCTAGTTTAAATAATAGAGCTGCTTAGAAGGCTATTGCTAAAAAAGCTATGGAAAATGCCGGTGTTGAAGATATCCTTAAAATGAAAACCATAAGAACTGAAGAAGGTTATAGTATAACAGCAGAAGGAACTATGACAGTTGGCGATCAGGTTATTACAGTTAATTATTCAGATGGTGATATTACTTATCATTCTAATGTAACTGGAGGAGACTATCATAGCTTAGATGAATTAATGCAAGCAGAATATTAGCAATATGTGCATATTGCCCAAGAAAGTGGTTCTAGTTATGGAACTTTTGAAGAATATGTCAAAACTCGTTATGGAATTAAAGTTGCTGCAGAGTTATTCCCTGAAGGAGTATCTATTGAGAATCCTGAACAATTTAAAAATAGAACTCAAGAAGATGTTAATAAATTAGCTGAGGCATTAGTTAATGGAGATAAAACTACTGTTGTTAATGCAGCAAAAACAGTTGGTATTAATGTAGATGTAGAAGGAGAATTAACCGCAGAATAGCGAGCTCAAATAGCTGAAATTGCTGGAATTACTTCTGAAACAAAAGCTTTAAATATTGCTATTTCAGTTACTGGAGATGATACTGATTTTGTTAAATAGCTATTATCTGAAAATCCAACAACTACTTTAACTGTAGATATAACTAAAGGCAATGATGATTTAGGTTTAACAGAAGAAGAAAATGGTCTTACTTTCCCTGGCAAAATCAGTGAATATACTGACGCTGAAGCTAATATTGAAACATTAACTAAAGCTAATGAAATTCCTGGCGTTATTACGAGTTATACTGATTCTGAAGCAGAAATTACTGCTTTGACAGTTGCAAAGCAAATAGAAGCAATAATTACTAAATATACAGACACTAACGCTGATATTACTACATTAACTGAAATTAAAAATATTGAAGGTTTAATTACTTCTTATTTAGATAGTGGAGCTGATATATCCGGTCTTACAACTGCTTTAAAAGTTGCTGGTATTATTAGTAGTTATATTGATGCTGGAGCAGATGTAAATGGATTAACCATTGCTAAAACAATTAATGCTATTATTACTGCTTATACAGATGGTAAAGCAAGTACAGCTGATTTAACAGTAGCAAAGGCTATTGAAGGTATTATCGTTTCTTACACCGATAATGGTACAGCTAGTACAGCTGGTCTAACTGTTATTAAAGCTTTAACTGGTATTATTACAAGTTATAAAGATGGTGCTAATCCTAGTGTTAATCAAGCTGCAATAAATGGTTTAACAGCTATTATTTCAGATTATCAAGACGGTAGTATTAAAAATCCAGATGATTTGGTAGCTGGTTTAACAGCTGTTGTAAATGTATTTAGTCCAGGAGAAGGAGAAAATTCTGATCCAAATAGTCTAGTAAGTAATTTAGCAGCAATGGTTACTTCTTATAACGATGCAGATGCTACTGATAAACCAGAAAAATTAGAAGGTATTATTGCTTATATTACAAGTTATAAAATTGATGAAAGTATTGAAGTACCAGAAGTTGAAGTTAAGGGGAAAGTACAAACTGATTATGAAGAAGTAAAAGAAGCTATTGAAAAAGACCCTGTAAAAATTCAAACTATATTAGATGATCCAAGTAAAGATATGCGTCTTAGTTATCAGGGAGGTTTTAGTACTGGAAGCAAAAGTGGCTCTCAAAATAATGGAGAACAAGCTTCTGTTGATTTAAGTGGCTTAGCAAAACAAATTGAAGCTATTCAAGATGCACAAGATTCTATTAAGACTGATAAAGTTGAAGCTATTCAAACAAAACAAGATGAAATTAAATCAGATAAAGTTGAAGCTATTCAAACTGCGCAAAATACTATTACAACAGAACATGTTGATGCTATTCAAACTTCTCAACAGGCTATTACTACTGAACAAGTAAAAGCTATTGAAACCGCACAACAATCAATTACTACTACTAAAATACAAGCGGTAAAAAATGCTATTGATTCTATTGGCGGTACAATTAGTTTAGGAGTAAATGTTAGTGTTAATGTTTCTGGTGGTGGTGGAGCAACAGGTACTATTGGCTCTGTTGAGGTTACAAAAGGTTCTGCTACTCGTTTAGGTACAAAAGCAACTTGGAAACAAAGTTATGCTTATGCTAAAGGTAAAAAAGACACCTTAATGGGCGAACTTGGTCCTGAATTAGTAGTTTCTAATGGCCGTTACTTCCTTGTAGGACAAAATGGCCCAGAAATGGTTAATTTAGATGATGATGCTATTGTATTTAATCATCTTCAAACTCAAAGTCTACTTACTCATGGTAAAGTAAATACTCATGGTAAGCCAAAGAAAAATGAAAGAACTTCTGTCTCAATGGCCACCGGTAATTTTAATACTGAAGGCCCTGCAATGGCAAGTGCTTCTGAAGCATTAGCTACTTTAAAACAACTCCGCGCTATGTGGCAATCACTTCTTGATGCTACATTAAAAGATATGGGCGCTGCCGCAGGTGGCGGTGGTGGCGGAGGTGGTGGAGGCGGGGATAGTAAAACCGCTAAAATCATTGATGGCATTGTCGACGATATGGAGAAGTGGTATAATTGGTTACAAAAAATTAAAACCACTCAAAGCGAGTTAAATAAATTAACTAAAGAATATACTTTACTCGAAGGAAATCATGCTTCAATTAAAAAGAAATTAGCTAATTTAGATGAATAGTACTAGAAACGCCAAGAAAATAAAGAAACAAGAGAGCAACTTATTAAAGAGCAAAAGTCTGATAGGAAAAAATTAATTAAAAAAGCCAATAAGGGCTTTATGAGTGCTTTCTATACTGCTGATGAAAAAACTGGCCAAATTTCTTTAGCTAATGATGATGCTTTTATTGATTATATAAAAACATAGGGGAAGAAAGGAAAAATTAATGATAAACTTTTAAGACGATTAAAAAAAGAAGGTAAGATTACTAAGGGTACTGAAATTAAGTATGAAAGAGCTTATACTCAAGAAGATGCTGATAAAGATGCTAAAAAAGCATATAAAGAATGGTTGGCATCTGAAAAAGGCCAAAAAGCTGATGATAAACAAAAAGCGGAGAAAAAAGCTAAGTTTGAAAAAGATTTTTCAAAAGACGTTTATAAGAAAAAAATTAATGATACTTTAAAAATTAAAAAAGATATAAAAACTGGTAAAGATTTTATGGAAGAGCTTCAAAGAACAGAAAATGGTAAATTAGTTCATGATGCACAAGAACAATGGGCATTAATTGAAGCTATGGGATTAGATACTGAAGAATTATTAAAAGGTATTGATAAAACTACTGAAGGATGGGAAGCGGAAGCCGTTCAAGCTTTTTATACCGCAGTAGAGAGTGATAAAGAAGCAATTGAAAGTTTAAATGAATCAATAGAAGAACAAGAATAGGCAGCTCTTGATGATGCTATTGCTATGCAAGAAATTAATGAGCAAATTAAAGAGCTAATGATTCCAGTTGCTGGTGTTACTGAAGGTTTAGATAAATGGTATAATCAATTATAGGACATAAAAAAGCTTTAGACGCAATTAAATACTTTAACTAAAACTTATAATTTATTGCAACAAGATGGGGTTGCAAATGGTGCTAAATTATATGCAAATTTACAAGAACAGTTAAAGAATTTAAAAGATTAGATTGTTGCAAATACAAAACTTGCTGCTGATAGAAAAGCAGAAGCGAAGAGAATTTATGAAAATCAAGGTAGTGCATTAGCAGACTCTGGTTTTATTAAGTATAATAAAGATGATGGCCGTGCTTCTTTTGGTTAGCTTGAAAAACAAAAAATTAAATTTACTCGTTCTTCTGACATTAAACGAACAGAAGAAGGTTTCGCAATAGATACAAAAGGGCGGTATATTGATTCAAAAGGAGTTCTTCGAGATAGTGAAACTGATAAGGAAGTTAAAGGAGAAACATTTGGAGAAATAGCCACCATAAATGGAGAAAGAGAAAAGGCGACATTTACAGCTAAAGGCAATATTACGGATATTCTTGAACAATTAACTGCACAAGATGAAACTGGTAAAGCTTTATATACAGCAGAAGAACAATTTCAAATTTTAAAAGAGCTTGGTTTAGATAAATACATGTAGTATGATGAATCTGGTAACAGATTATATGATGATTTATCAAGTATAACTCAAGATGAATTAAAAGCCGCTGTTGAAGCTGGTATTTCTCGTATCCAAAATGTTTGTGAAGAAATTAATGAAAATAATGAAGAAGCAGATAATTTAGAACAAGAGAATCTTGAACTTCGCGCGCAAGCCCAACAAACAGTTCAAACTATTATTGATAATTAGACAGAATTAGAAAATAAAGTTTTGCAAGCAGTAGAAGATTTAAAATAGTCTGAAATTGATAAATTGCAAGATTTAAGAGATGCTTATGATAATTCCGCTAAAGAATTAATAGATGGATTAAATAAGCAATTATCTAAAGAAAAACAAATGTATTCATCTGCTGAAAATAAAAAAGAAGTTGAAGATTTATAGCGTAAAATTGCTATTTTACAACGCTCTGGCGGTTCTGGAAGCCAAATTCAAAGTTTGCAAGAAGAACTAGCTTCTAAATAGCAAGATATTTATTTTGAACAACGTCAAAATGAAATTGATGCTTTACAAGAGGCTTCTGATGCGTAGATTGAGAAGATGGATTAGCAAATTGATTTAATGACTAAAACATTAGAATATCAAAAAGAAAATGGATTGTTGTGGGAAGAAGTTTATAAAGAAATGGGAGAAGGTCCTGAGCATATTGCTGCATATATTGCTGAAAATACTAAAGATTATCAAACATTTTCACAAGAACAATTACATCAATAGACACAACATGATCTAGAAATGGCTCAAATATATTCAGCAGCTGTTGGTGATAGTTTCAATGCTATTACTGCTTTGGAAACTACGTTTAAAGCATTATTAGAAGCGGCTGGTGGAGAAGCAGAATCTCAAGAGCAACAATCAGAGGAAGAGGGCTCAGAATCTTAGGGCGGATAGACAGAAGAATCTACTATTTCTCAAGAAGATATTACTGCATTAGAAACTGAAATAACTGATCTTAAGCAATAGCAATCAGATGAAGAGTCTAAATTGAAAGATGCTAAAGCAGAAAGAGAGGCAGCATAGAGTGCTTTAGATCAATTAAAGAGTGGAAAAGGGCAGGAAAATCAAAATTTAATAAAAGCTAAAGCAGAAAAACGAGCTGCGGAAGATGAATTAGAGCAAGCTCGTGCAGCTTTAAAAAAAGCTGAAAAAAGTGGAAAAGGTGTAGATGAAGCAAAAAGAGCTGTTATAGAAGCAGAGAAAAGAGTATAGGAAGCTAATGAAAAATTTAAAGATGCTTAGCAAAAATTAAAATAGCAAATTGAAGAAGCTCAAAAAAAGCTTAATGCTGCGGAAGATCGAGTACAGGCAGCAGAAGATACAATTAAAGATTTACAAGCCAAACTAGAAATAACTGAAAGTAAACTTGCAGAAGTAAAAGAATAGATAAGTATTGAAGTTGAAGAAAATAAAGAAGAAGAAAACAATCAAAGAGAAATAGATAGAGAACAATAGGCTTCATATCATGAAGAAACAAAATCTACTATATAGGAAACTACTGGAGCGATAAAAGAAACTGCAGAAAGTACTTAGGAGAAAATAGCTGATCTTCAAACAGTAGTTTCTAATTTCCAAGAAGATGAAAAAAATAATACAGAAAATGCAACTACTGAAATAAAAGATGCAATTGGTGAAAAATTAAAAAAGATTAAAAAAGCAGTTAATGAAGTAAAAAAAGCAACCAATGGAGTTAAAACCGCTATTAATGATACAAAAACAGATATTATTAGTAAAATTGATGCCGGTTCTTTAGTTTCTGGTAGTTTTAATTTTGAAACTGGAGATGTAGATTTAACATTAACTCATTATGCTACAGGAGGTTTAAATACTAAAACTGGTCTAGCTTGGCTAGATGGTACTTCTTCTAAGCCAGAGTATGTTTTAAATGCTAAACAAACTCAAATTTTAAAAGATGCGTTAATGAACACTAGAGCAATTGGGCAACTTACTTCTTTTAATAATTATGTGTCTAATGCTATTTCTGATGGTAATATTTATAATGCAAATAGTGCTGGCGAAGCTATTGAAATTGGAGAGATAAGTATTAATATGAATATTTCTGAAATCGCTAATGATTATGATGCTTCTCGTGTTGGTGAAAAAGTTATGGAAGAAATTGTTCATATTGCTAGAAAGGCTGGTTATAACAGTTTATCAAGGAGGTAATGGAGAATGAATTTAGTTGGAAATGAAATATCTGAAAATAAGAAAAAAACACAGGTTTATCAAGTAACACATGATGGGGTAGGCAATCGCCTACCCTATATGGATCGTTCTTTTATTAGTTTTTCTTATGGTGGAAAATTTATAGAAGATTTTAATTTAATTGTGTCTACTAATGAAAGATTAGATAGATCTTTATATGCGGATTTTGAAGATTTAATAACAAATAATTCTGTATTAGATGGTCAATATTATTGGGGTTCTCATTTTACTGCAAATAAATTATTTTTTATATTAGCAACTGATGGCATTTCTCAAAATTAGTTAGACAATTTTAAAGAATGGTTTTGTCCCGGAAAAACAAAAGAACTAATTTTAGCAGAACACCCTAATCGCGCGATTATGGCTAGAATTGATGGAGAAGCTAAAATTAGTTTAATGCCATTTGAGGAACAAGTTTCTATTATAGTTAATGGGATAGAAAAAAATACTAGTACTACTTTATATAAAGGTGAAATTGAAATTTCTTTTATAATGGATGAACCATATTGGTATTCAAAATTAAATTATATGCCGTCTTATATAGATAAAGAAACTTTAGAAATATTAAGTTTGGAAAATGAAAATATTAATAAAGTTGAAACTATTTTCAACAAGGATATGTTAAAAATTATTTTAGAAGATGGAATACCTTATCAAAATGATTTATCTGGTAATTTATTTTTGGGAGGAGATTTATTAGTTACGTCTGAAAGCAGAATAAATTCTGCATTAGTAGGACAAGCTTATTTAGGTGTTATTACTGGTATCAGTCAAGGATTGCCCGCAAATTATAATACACCATGCTATTTATTTTATAGCGGGACCGCGAAAAGTTATCCTAAAATAAAATTTTCTATGAATATTCATAAAAATAATTTGGGTTATATAGATCGTCCAAGGAATAAAATAACTGATGGAAATAATATTTTTTCTCATATTTATATATAGGTTGGAAATGATACTGATACAAAATAGATATTTAGTTTTACTACTCCTAGTATTCTAACTGGTTATAATAAAGCAATTCAAATTTTTTAGGGAGCAGAAGGCAAAGATAAACCTGCAATTTTAAATGAATTATAGGGAATAAATGAATATTATTCGCGCGCCTGGGCTGTTAAATGTTTAAATGATAATTTTGGTAATGAAATTATTTTAGCTAATAATACAAATTTAATAAATGCAATGAAAAATTTTATTACAAATGAAGCTACTATTACTTTTACTATTGATTCTAAAACAGGAGAAGTATTAGGTAGTTTTCCAATACGAACAGTAAATGAAGGTATTAAAACTATACAAGAATATACTGGAGATATGATAAAATCTGATTTTATAGTATTAGACAAACGTAATCTTTTAAATAATTTAGGCAAAATAGATTTAGATAATTGTTATAAAATTACTAGTGATGAAGAATTAACTAATGTACTAGTTTTTTATAAAAATATGTATCTATAAGAGTAAAAGGAGTGAGACTTTATGATTGAAAAAAATAATATAAGAAGTTATGAGGTTTCTATTTGGACACTTCAAGACAGTTTTATAACTGTCTTGAAGCCTTCAAATTTAGAGAGTAAAGGGCAAATTATTAATCCTACTATGGTTTTAAAAGATGATGGAGATACTAAATTTTCTTTTTCAATTCCTATGTATATTAAAAATGATAATGGAAAATTAAGTGAAAATCCATTATGGTATAATATGCATGATGGAGTTATTTTTTCTAGTTTTCGAAAAATAAAAGTTATTTTTAATAAGCAAACGAAAGATGAAGCAATTTTTGAATTTGTAATTACTAGTATTCAAGAAGAGCATGAAGGTAAGAAAAAAGAATGCTATATTGAATGTGAAGGATTAGCTTTTCATGAATTGGGACATCAAGGTTATAAGATTACTTTAGAAGGAGCAGATGAATTAAAAGCAGATCAAAGAAAATTTTTTGAAGACCAATTAAATAGTGGTTTTGATAGAATTCCTTAGAATAATATTAATTATTGGGCTGATAAGGTATTTAAAAATTCAAACTGGGAATATTCTGTACAAATGGATTGGAGCATACGAGATGGATTTACTCATAAAATATATAGAATAAATAATATAGATTTTGATAGTGATAATTATGAAACTTTTACTGAAGAAGAAAAAGATAAATTTAATATTGCCCTTGTACAAGATGGTTTTATGCGCAAAGATAAAATTTATGAAGATTCTTATGTAAAAGCTTGGGATTATGATGAAGAAGAAGATAAATTAATTCCTTCTTTTGTTGAAGAAGCTTGTGAAAAATTTAGGATGGTAGAAGAAAAAGAAAGTAATAGATATAATTTAAGCCAAGCTATTGCGCAAACTTTTTAGGTATTTTGTAAATATAAATATTCTTATGATGAAAATTATCATATTATAAAAAGAGAAGCAATTTTTTATAATAATTTCTTAGATGAGTCTAATGGAGTAATAGATTTAACTTATAATTATAATACTGAACATTTAACTAGAATAATGGATGGTACAGATTTAACTACTAAAATGTTTGTAGAACCATTATCTGATAGTAGTATGCCAACTGGAGAAGTTTCTATTGTAGATGCCGAAGCAAATAAAAGCTTAGAAGATTATCTTTTAAATTTTGATTATTTATTAACTATAGGAACTATTACGCAAGAATAGTATAATGAAATAGAGCCTTATTAGATTAAATTACATAATTTAAATAAAAATCTTACTGAAATTACTAATAAATTAATAATTTATGAAAATGAAAAAATTACCTAGGAAGCGCGGAAAAAGACAGCAGAAGATTCTTTAACAAATGTTGATGAAATTATTAGTGATAATAAAGCCGCAAAAAATGCTTTGGGAAATAATGGAATTATTTCTATTACAAGTAGTAACCCACATACATTATATTTAGAATAGGAAAAAAATAAAAGTACTTATAGTTGTTCTTTAAGTAAAATAAAAGGTATTGATAGAACTTCTGTTAAATTATACTGGTCTTATAATTCTACAGACCACACTGTTTCAGATGAATGTACTTAGTATAATTTTGAAGAAGATAATTATGGTAATGTAAATAAAATTATTAATATCAATAAAACTGGACATAATGATAGTTCTTATTTATATGCTACTTTTAATTATAGCCCTGAAGAATATTATTAGAAGATTATTGATTTATACACAATTAAAAAAGGGTAGGATGAAAAAATTGTAACTAATTCAACAGCTAGATTAAATCAATTAAATGAACTTATTGATAGTTATAATCTTTAGAAAGAAACAAATATTATTAAAAAAAATAAAATCATAAATAAATTTGAAAATCTTATGGGGCCCGCATTACGAGAAGGGACTTGGAAGCCGGAAGATTCTTATTCTAAATATGGAGAAGTTCATGAGGAAACATTACATTTAATAAATACTAGTGAATTAAATGATACAGGTTTACTATCATTGGGCTGGGATTCAGAATTATTAGATGATGAACAAGATTTTACATTTGCTTATGGCATTACTTTAGAAACACATTATTATCCTTGTATTGCCATTACAAAAGAATTAATAAATACTTGTTTAGGAGAAAATAAAACAATATATCAATTTCTTAAAGAGTTAACTTTTATTTATGATACTATGGGAAATAATAAACAAAAAGACAAACAATATTTTACTATTGGTTCTAGAATGGTTTTAGGTTTCCTTAGAAATAAAGATACTAAAATAGTGACTCCCGTTTTGATATTACTAGGTGCGCAATCATTGGATAATGAAAAATTAGCAAAAGTTGCGTAGGGTAAAGTAGGTTTTGTTGAAATAAACTCTGAAACTTTAGGTCAGATTGATGAAGTAAATGTATTTCCGCCTGAAAATTCTAATTCTTCACTTACTTGGCTTGTACATCCTTTAAATATGGATAATAACGCTAATTCAAAGGTTTTATATGGTGATAATAGTAATTATGAAATTGTATATCCACGTTTTCAGATTAATTCTTTAACAATTAAAAATCCAAATTCTGATATTTATATAAAGCAAAATGATTTAGTAATTAATAATTATGAAGATTTTTATGTAATTCCTCGTACAACTAATTATTGTGTAACTATTAAACCAGAAACATTTTTAGCTGGATTAAATTTTAATGAAAACAACTCTTCTCAATTTGATATTTCATATATTATTCATTTTATAATTTCTACTGCTCCATTAGCTATTTATTTAGACGCAATAAAAGTATTAACAGAAAATTCTTCTCCTAAAGTATCTTATGAAATAGATTTAATGAGTAATGATAAAAAAATAATACGTAATACATACGCACGACTTGGATAGATTGCTCATATTAATGATTCAGAATTAAAGTTTGAAAATACTATGGGTTATATATCTGAAGTAAATTTAAATTTAGATTAGCCTTGGGAAGATAAAATAATTATAAAAAATTATAAAACGAAATTTGAAGATTTATTTTCTACTATTGTTGCTTCATCAGAACAAATGTAGAAAAATGCTAGTCTTATTGATATGGCCACATCAGCTTTTAGTCCTGATGGAACATTAACTGCAGGGACATTAAGCGAGAGTTTATTATAGGAAATTTTAAAAAAAATATCTGAAGAATCATAGTCTAATTTAGTTATTCCTCCAGCAACAAGATATTTAGAATATCAGCCAATGATAAGAGCTGAATTATTATAGTTATATAAAGAAGTTGGAGAGATTTTAGCAGCAGCGCAAGACTCTGTAAATAGTGTTGATGCATTAAATTTAAAAAATGCAGATATATTAAAATTTTTTAAAGATGATGTTAAAGAAAAATTAACCCCAACTTTTTTTGAAGATGATGAAAATGGCTTCAGACATAATACTGTTTTAAATGATAGTTCTATAAATTTTAAGGTTGGAGATGTTTGGAAGCATTATAGATATAATAGTGGAGGATAGAAAATATAGGACGATTAGAAAAATGACATATTTGATATTTATATCGCTACTGAAAATAGTAGCCAAGTTTATACTTAGCAAGAATTGTCAAATCCAAATGTTCTATTAAAAAGTTTAAAAGGTTGGTCTTTAAGCCAAGACGGTTCTTTAGCTTAGATTAAAGGTGCAAGTTTAGATATTAATACTAAAGATGGAATAATTGATTTAAAGGCTCAAAATAAACTTAACATTTCTTCTGGAGGTTCTTTAACTCTTGCGGGAGAAGATGTTCAAATTACAGGGAATAAGACTGTCCAAATTGGTGGTCCTGATATTAAAATATATTCTGCTAATATAAATAACAATATTGATTATAATAAAGGCGTACATATTTACTCTTCTACACTAGATAATTATAACGAAAATAATCTTGTTACCCAAGCTATAGATATTACTGGTAAAGGAATAGAAATGCGGGCAGCTAATGGTATTAGGATACAATCTGGTGGTGGTGGTATTAGTTTTTCAGAGACTAATAATGAAAATATTTCTGTTATTGAAATATCTCGAGATAGAGGTATATGGCTAGGTTCTAATAAAGAAATTAATTTGTTTAGCATGAATTTTGATAAAAATACAGCAAAAACTGGTGCTTCTGCTAGAATTAGTGGTACTGAGATATTGTTTGGAGTATCTGATAGCGGGGAAGGAACTGCAGTTAAATTAACTAGAGATGCCATTGTTTTTGGTGCGGGTAATGTTGTTAATGGCAGTAGCTATGCTAATATAGGGAAAATAATAAATAATAGTGGCACAACTGGTATACAAATTACCAAAGATTTAATTGGAATGGTAGCAGCTAATATGTCAGAAAATAATGCTGTTTCATCCTGGTCTTATTTTAGTTTAACTAAGGATGGTCTTATTTTGTCTAATACTGGCACAAGTGGTAATGGTGGTATTGTACAGATTAGTGAAGCTGGAGTAAAAATTGGTACAGAAAATAATACTCTTATAACTAATGGAATAAGATCTTTTAAGAATGGAACAAATGATGTAAATAAGAAAAACACTGCTAAATTTGAAGTATATGCTCCTAATTTCATTGTCGATTCTGATGGTTAGTTATATGCTACAAATGCATATATATCAGGGAAAATTAGTGCAAGTTCTGGCCAAATTGGAAATTGGTATATTGATAATAATAATGGATTATTATATGGTGGTAATAATACAATTGGTAGTGCAAATAGTATTATTTTATCGCCAACTGGACTTTAGAGTATGAACTCTATTGGGGGCAGTCCAGAAAATACAAATAATACTTGGGTATTTTCAGCCGGTCCTAATTTTGGAGTAACAAATAGTGGTACTTTATATGCAAAAAGTGCCACTATTTCTGGTAAGATTAATGCTACTTCTGGTACTTTTGGTGAAACAACTAATAATAAAATTACAATTGGAAAGAATGGTGGATATTCTGCTATTTATGCTGGAGGAAAATCCACTTTAATGGATACTAGTGATGGATTTTATCTTGGCGGAAATGGTATTTCTTTAGGTGCAAGCACTCAAAGTAATAATGTATGGACACATAAATTTTTAGTGAATAGTTCTGGAAAACTTTATGCTACTGACGCCATAATTAAGGGTGAGATTACTGCTACTAGTTTAACTCTTTCTGGCGCGACAATTCCATATTCTGCCATTTCAGACCCACCTACTATTCCTGATGCTGCAGATTTAACTGGATATATTAAAAAAGATGGAACAATAGGCTCTACTCCTGCAGATGGAGCCACAGGTTTTAATGTAAGTAGTGCGGGATTATTAACCGCAAGTAATGCAATTATTTATGGAACAATATATGCTAGTGCGGGTACAATTGGAGGATGTAGCATTAATTCTGGCAAGTTATCAGTTCCTGTAGCAAATATAAGTGGAACGATAACTGCCGGAGCAATTAATGCTAATACAACTATTTCTTCACCAACAATTGAAGGTGGAGCATTTCGTGTGGCTGGAGGAAGTGCAGTAAATACTGGATGGAGTGTGTTAAAAGGAGGTTATTCAGTTTATGTAGATTCTGAAGGTGTAAATTCTGCAACTATTAATGCAACTACTATTTCATGTCAAAATTTATCTGTATATAGTACTATTACAGGAAGTGTTAGTGGATCAAGTGGAAGTTGTACTGGAAATGCTGCAACCGCTACTACAGCAACCTCAGCTGGCTATGCAACTTCAGCTGGCACAGTATCAGATGGAGCAATAACTGATAGTAAAATGGGCAACAATATTCGTGCGACACATCTTTAGGGACGTGTAGAAAATGAATGGCGTAATGTAGATGATTGGGAATTAGTAAAAGAAACTGCCAGTTATAAATGGTATGCGCCCTGTATAAAAATAGCAAAACAAACTACTACTTAAAATTAAAAAAACCCTCACTCTTTTGAGTGAGGGTTTTTATTTTTATTCTTCAAAAAATGCCATCAAACTATCCATTTGTCGTGGAGAAACTTGGAATTCATCTATTAAATCATTAGAAAATTTTTCTACATTAATTTCAACTTCAGTTTGTAATAAAGAATTAAAAACTTCATTAAATTCATTAATCTTATCTGGTAAAATTTTTACATTACCATTTTCTAAAATTACTAATTCACCATTTTCATCTTTTTCGCAATACTCATTTAAAAGCTTTTGTCTTTCACTATTGAAAGTTTCAACTTCTTTATTAAGTTCACGCGCAAGGCGTGCGATTTTAAAAGCTAACGAACCTTTAAATGGCTGTTGCATAATAGTATTAAAAGCTTCACTGGCATTTAAAATATCATTTAAACTAACTTTAATCATAAATCTTCACCCCAAGATTTTTTTAAATAATTAACAAAATATTTCCCAATACATATAGCATCTGCTTCATCGTCAGTACAGTCAATATTGTACCAAATTTTTACTTTAGCTTTCGCAGCGGCTTTTTGCGCATCTCTATGATTATCTCCGCCGCTAACTCCACAATATGCGCGCCATTCATTTACATAAACTAACATATGGTCTATACAGGCTTCAAAAATAGTATCTAAAAGAACTCCCTATAAATTAGCTAATGTTTGAAAAGTTTTAACCTAAACCTATGACTATTTATTACCATAGGACTATAACTAAATATTCTCAATTCCAATAAAATCAGGTTCCCATTCTTCTATTGCGGCTTTAAGCCATTGTTTCACCTAATTAATTCTTTCTGTCGGAGAAAGAGAAGAATTAGTTTTAAAAACGCCAAAACTTATTAATTCTTTGTTATCATATAGCGCATATCCCGTTATTCCGGTTGCGGCATCTAAAGCTAAAATCCGTCTTGTGTCAATTTTTTTAATTGGCACTTTATTTTTTTTGATTTTAAATGGGTCTGCGGCCAAACACTAATCACAAATAGGATGTTTGCGCCATTTCTTATAAGTTTGAAATTGTCTATGTCCTTGAGGACACTCCATCTCTAATTCTGTATCTAAATTTTTATAACTATCACTAATTAATTTCCAACCTTCTTCTTGAAGGTGATTAGCAACAGAATAAACATTTATTGGCATTACTTTCCGCTTGAACCAAATCCATTTTCCCCACGCTCTGTTGTTGGAAGAATATCAACTTTAACAGGCTTAAAACGATGAACTGGTTCAATCCAAATTTGAGCTATGCGGTCACCCGCTTTAATTTCATAGTCAGAATCAGAGAAATTATCATAAAGAACACCAATTTCTCCACGATAGTCGGCATCAATAATTCCAATAGAATTAGAAAGTCTTAAACCAGTTTTCATTCCAATACTGGAACGTGGAGCGATTTTAGCTACCCAACCTTCTGGTAAAGCAATCCGCAATCCTGTTGAGACTTTTGTACTTAAAGAATGCGCGGGAATAGTAGTATCTTTTAATGCGTAAATATCTGCGCAAGCATCAGTTTCATGCGCATATGTTGGTAGTTGTGCGCCTTCATCTAATTTCATATTAAGTTCAATATCATACTTATTATATTTATCTTCTACAATATCATAAATTTCAAAGATAAAATCAAAAATAGAATTTAAAATAGCGCGCTTATGTGTAGAAGGTTTTAATTCATCTACTAATTCTGTGATAGCTTTCTTGCCATCGCTGATAAGAGTAGAGACTTCTTTGGTTGAAAGATGTGATTTTTTAAATTCATTTAGTAATTCATTAATTGAATCTTCTTTAATTTTAGGAGTAAAAGCTCCTTTAATCATCCCACTAACTATATCTATGCTATCATCAGTTAAAGTCTCCTCGGGAATACTCATAACTTGTTCAATGAGTTCCATTAATGGTTTAATGGTCTCATATTCTGGGAATGTAGACATAATAGTATCAATTTTATCCATTTATATTACCTCGTATTCTTTGGTTACACTTACAAGCCAAAATTCATTTTCAATTTCGCCAGTCTTACGATTTTTCTTACATTTATAAGTTGTATTATATTTTGTAAGAGTATAACCATCTGTTATTTGATTATTTTTATATTCTTCAATAGTATCCATTGCTA
>Ga0265298_10004776_pt1 | contig 17184 bp, 12 predicted proteins | sample AusTroGonzalo_MG_3_FD_193486 | JGI IMG/M metagenome (GOLD analysis project Ga0265298, IMG submission 193486) | Bovine rumen microbial communities from tropical cattle in Woodstock, Queensland, Australia - Gonzalo_01 | ecosystem: Host-associated > Mammals > Digestive system > Stomach > Rumen ... | reverse complement strand
GTGAATCTGCACCCAGGTCAGCTGCGAAGCTTGCCTCAGGAGTAACCTCTGATGCCTCAACACCAAGTTTGTCAACGATGATAGCCTGAACTCTCTCTGCAATCTGTGAATCTGCCATAATTGTAAAATTTAGTTTTAAAAAATGAATTTGGGTGCAAAGAAACCCATTTTAGGTGGGCGTCACAAATAATGAAAAAACAAAACGGGTGCCGGATGCACAAATGACCTAAGTGTGTGTAATATTGTTTTGAGCCTAATGGTTGGCTATTCAGAAAAATACCGCTAATTTTGCACCATCAATATTGAACATATCGTTGTCATGACATTCACTCAGCAAAGTTTTGAGATTTTTGACCGTGCAATAGCCGATTACCATAAGACGGATAATGTAGATTCCCCTATATCCAATCCCTACAAGGAGAAAACAATAGAGTTCTATCTCTATCTCAAGAACTGGATTGATACCGTTCAGTGGCATCTGGAGGATATAATCCGTGACCCGCAGATCGATCCCGTTGAGGCATTGGCCATAAAGCGTCGCATAGACCGTTCAAATCAGGAGCGTACAGACCTGGTTGAACTCATTGACAGCTATTTCCTGGAGAAATTCAGCAAGGTGCAGACTCTGCCCGATGCTACAATCAATACTGAGAGCCCCGCATGGGCTGTAGACCGTCTTTCTATTCTGGCACTCAAGATTTTCCACATGAAGATTGAGGCTGACCGTACCGATACCCCGGCCGATCAGCAGCAGCGTTGCCGCGAGAAACTGGCCGTGCTTATGGAACAGAAGAAAGATCTCTCTCTTGCCATCGACATGTTACTTGACGATATGGCGGCCGGACGTAAGTTCATGAAGGTGTACCGTCAGATGAAGATGTACAACGATCCTACACTGAACCCTGTTCTTTACGGGCAGAATGGCTCAAAATAAGACTCCCAAATACAAGCACGTACTTCTGATACGCTTCTCCGCAATAGGAGACGTGGCTATGACCGTTCCCGTGATTCACTCACTGGCTACGGCTTATCCCAGTGTGCGTTTTACCATGCTCACAAACGTAAAGTTTGCTCCGTTCTTTGAGCATCTGCCCGGTAACGTGGAATTCCTGGGCGTGAACCTGAAACAGGATTACCATGGATTCGGAGCAATGCTGCGTCTGTACCGCATGCTGCGTAAGAGACGTTTCGATGCTGTGGCTGACCTTCACGGTGTGCTGCGTACATCGGCCCTGTCATTCTATTTCCGTTTGGGTTTCAGGAAGGTGTGCCGCATAGACAAGGACCGCCGCTCCCGTAAGCGTCTTACCAGACTCAAGAACAAGGACCTTACTCCGCGTCTTACGTCATTTGACCGCTATAAGGCTGTCCTGAACGGACTGGGATTCAACTTTGATATCAACTTCAACTCCATATTCGGCAATGGCAAGGGTGATCTCTCCAAGATCAGTTTCATTGGAGAGAAAGACTGCCCGTGGATAGGAATCGCGCCTTTTGCAGCGCATAAGGGTAAGATCTATCCTCTCTACCTTATGGAGGATGTCATAGCTCAGCTTGACTCTGCCGGTATCTGCCGTCAGTTCGTGTTCGCTTATGGCCGTGAGGTTGTTCAGATTGAGGAGTGGACCAAGAAATACCGCTCTGTTGAGCTGGTTGACAACCGTCTGGGAATACAGGGTGAACTGATCCTTATGAGTCATCTAAATGTGATGCTGGCCATGGATTCGTCAAACATGCACATGGCATCACTCACCAATACTCCGGTTGTCTCCGTTTGGGGCGCCACACATCCGGTTGCCGGGTTCAAGGGATTCGGCCAGAAGGATGAGGACTGCGTCCAGCTGGATCTTCCGTGCCGTCCCTGCTCCATCTACGGCAAGAAGGAGTGCATCTACTCCGATTACCGCTGTCTTACCGGTATCGATCCTGATACCGTCTTTGCCAAAGTCAAAAAATATCTCTGATTTGCAGAGGGGTTACCTCTAGAGATAGAGGGGGAATTCGGGTCCCATATTGAAGAGGAGGTCTACCGCGCTCAGGTTGGACTGGAATCCGTATTTCTGTTTGAAAACCTGCCAGTAGGGGCGGTTTTGTGCTGTCTGTTGCGGGTCTATGAGCTGGCGCAGGTCATTGATGCCCTGGGTGGGTCTTGAATAGGACTCCGTGAGTTTTATCTTCTTGTCCATACCCGCCAGCTTGAGAATGAGCTCTGTCAGCTGCGTGTTGAAATCTATCAGGAACTCTATCCTGCGCTCATAGAACGGGCGGAAATCATCCTGATAATACATAAAGAACGGACTGTTCATGTAGGCCGATTCCAGAGCGTTCCAGTGCTGGCGGCGCCAGTCACCATGGTCACTGATACGCACGTCTTTCATCAGCTGCTTGGGGCTGTCGGACTTTACTACCGGTATGGTAAGGGTCTGTATGCCACCTGCCGTGGCAATACGGCAACGGTTGCGGTAGGTCTGCTTGCAATAGTTGTCATACTGCTCTATAAGAACATCACCGCCACTTTTGATGGCGGTGAAGAAGTTTACAGGTGGCAGATATGCCGAGCAGAGCAGCGTATTATCCATCAATTGTATTTCTTGACTGCGCGGAACAGACGGTTCCAGCGGATCTTGCCTTTCTGTCCCCAGTGCTTGTCCTGGTCAAGTGACAGCCAGATGAATACCGGACGGCCCACGATATGGTCCTCAGGAACATAACCCCAATAACGTGAATCCAGGCTGTTATGGCGGTTATCGCCCATCATCCAGTAGTAATCCATCTTGAAGGTGTAGCTGGTAGCCTTCTCTCCGTTAATTAGTATGGTTCCGTCATGTTCCACCTTGAGGTCATTGGACTCATATACCCTGATGATGCGCTCGTAGAGAGGCAGGTTCTCAAGACTGAGTTGAACAGTTTCTCCCTTGGCTGGAATCCAGACAGGTCCGTAATCATCCACAGTCCAGTGGTGATTCATGTTATGCGGGAACATCCAATCAGATTCTGCCTTATCCCAAGTACGGCGTACTATGGTATCGGCTATATCCTTGCGCTTCTCCAGAATCTCCAATGCCTTTGCGGTAAGCGGAATCTCAACTATTCCCTTGCGGTTATATGAAAGTTTGAGACCGTCACTGCTCAGGTCCATTTTTTCCCTCAGCTCATCAGGTATGGGTTTGAGCAGTCTTACCAGATAGTTGTGCTGAACAGCGTCCGGCTGTTTGTTGGCAACTCCGTCCAGATAGATTATTCCATCCTTTATCTCAAGTGTCTGTCCGGGCAGTCCTACACAACGTTTCACGTAGTTCTCACGGCGGTCTACAGGTCTTGTTATGACCTTTCCGAACAGGTTCTCGTGCTGCAGTATGATCTGGCGTCCAAGACTGTAGTAATAGTCATACAGTCGGCGCTGCTGTAGTACTGAGAGGGTATCGGGATCATAATACTTGTGCAGCATGTTGTTGCTGTAATCCCGTCCCTCCTTGTAGGCCTGAATATAGTAGTCTATTACCTGTGTGTTGGTTACGACCGTATCGCCCGACGGGTAATTGAATACTACTATGTCATTCAGCTTTATTTTGCCAAGTCCCTTTACGCGGTCATACGGCCATTGGGGCTTGTCAAAATAGCTCTTGCCGCCACCTGGGAACGTGTTCTGTGTGAGGGGCATGGTAAGCGGGGTCATGGGCTTGCGCGGACCGTAGGCCACCTTGCTTACATACAGATGGTCACCTATGAGCAGGGATTTCTCAAGTGATGAAGTAGGTATAGCGTAGTTCTGGAACAGGAATATGTTTACAAAGTATACTGCAACAAGTGCAAATACAATTGCATCTATCCATTCAAATATCTGATACAGGGTCTTGTTCTTAAGGCTTTTCCACCACTTCCAGTTAATGATGCGTGTAACGAATGCATCAAAGATTAAAGGTATGAGTATAATTCCAAGCCAGCTTCTGACCCATATCAGGAACAGAACGTACAGGATAAGGTAAACAGTTGCCTTGATCCAGTTCTTACGGCTAACTTCCTTCAGATTTTTCATTTGAGTCTTTTGTTACAGGGAGTTCATAAGGTCATCCATCTTGAGAAATCCCTTATGGTTTACTGTGTATTCTGCTGCAAGCACAGCTCCAAGTGCCAGACCGCTGCGGTCCTTGGCAAAATGGATAATCTTGATGAAATCTGCACTTGAATCATAGGTTATCTCATGGATTCCTGCAATCTCGCCTTCGCGAATAGAGTCTACGCGAATGTTCTGAGGCTCACATTCGGTACTGCCGCTTACGGTTCCGTCTGGGTTGAGCAGAAGACCCTTGCTCCAGCCGCTCTTGCGGTCCAGCTGGCTGATGATACCCTCGGCAAGTGTGATGGCTGTACCGCTGGGTGCATCCAGCTTATGGATGTGGTGAGTCTCGGACATGCTGACCTCATACATGGGATAGCTGTTCATGAGCTTGGCCAGATATGTGTTGATTTTGGCAAACAGAGCTACGCCGATGCTGAAGTTGCTGGACCAGAACAGGGTCTTGCTGCCGTCCTTGCAGAGGTCCTGCATCTCCTGGCAGTGGTCTGCCATCCATCCGGTACTGCCGCTTACTACCTTGACTCCGTGCTCAAAGCATTTGAGAATATTGCCATAGGCCTGTGTGGGAGCGGTAAACTCTATTGCCACATCGGCGCTCTTGAACTCGGGGCTGTCAAAGTCCTGGGGGTTGTCAATATCTATCTTGCATACTATGTTGTGACCGCGTGACAGAGCTATCTTCTCTATTTCGTGGCCCATTTTTCCATAACCAATAAGTGCTATCTTCATTTAGAACATGCTTTGTGTATTATCCTTAACGTGCTGCAGAATGCTGCTGAACTTGTTGTCCATGGTTGTACCGGGCAACTCCTTCCATTTTGCATACTGGTCTTCATTAAGTGCCTTCTTATAACGCTTGTCATATTTCTCAATGATCTGGTTATAGATCTTTCGGGCACCCTCAGTATCAAACTTGACCTCTGTCTCAGGCTGAGCTGCCATCATGCCACGGCCGCGGAAACCGCCGTTCTGCATCATCTGGTACTCTCTTACAGACATCTGGAGGTTGCGGCAAAGCTCCTCAAACTCCTGAGCATACAGTTTCAAGATCTTGTCAAACTGCTTCTCTGTCAGGTCCAGATAACCTGCTACATCCTGAATACGGGCGTTTGCTATAGAGTCTGACTCAAGTTCATAGAAAGGTTTGTTGGCTCCTCCCATGGGGCCACCCATCGGCATACGACCACCCATAGGACGTCCGCCCATAGGCTGTGCTGTTGCAATTACTGCCACAAGGCAAGCTGCAATTGTAAAAAGTAATTTCTTCATTGTTTTGTGTTAAAAATATTTGGTAGTAAAAGCTTTAAAGCAAAGATACTCTTTCCAGTTATGCGCCGGAAAGAGTATCTCTAAATATGTCTAAGCTAAATATTAGAGCTTGGGACCGGCAGCAACGAGAGCCTTGCCAGCCTCATTGCCCTCATACTTCTTGAAGTTCTTGATGAAGCGGCCAGCCAGATCCTTAGCCTTCTCCTCCCACTCTGAAGCGTTAGCGTAAGTGTCGCGAGGATCAAGGATTCCGGCATTTACGTTAGGCAGAGCGGTGGGAACCTCAAAGTCAAAGAAGGGGATCTTCTTGGTCTCAGCCTTCAGGATGCTGCCATCCAGAATAGCGTCGATGATACCACGGGTATCAGGAATTGAGATACGCTTGCCAGTTCCGTTCCAACCGGTGTTAACCAGGTAAGCCTTGGCACCGCTCTTCTCCATCTTCTTAACCAGCTCCTCAGCATACTTGGTAGGATGCAGCTCAAGGAAAGCCTGGCCGAAGCAAGCTGAGAATGTAGGAGTGGGCTCAGTGATACCACGCTCTGTACCAGCCAGCTTAGCGGTGAAACCTGACAGGAAGTAGTACTTGGTCTGCTCGGGAGTCAGGATTGATACGGGAGGCAGAACGCCGAATGCATCGGCTGACAGGAAGATAACGTTCTTAGCGTCAGGACCTGCACTCTTGCCGTTTACCTTCTGGGCAATCTTCTCGATGTGGTCAATAGGATATGATACGCGGGTGTTCTCGGTAACGCTCTTGTCAGCGAAATCGATCTTACCGTTCTGGTCAACAGTTACGTTCTCCAGCAGAGCGTTGCGCTTGATGGCACCGTAGATGTCGGGCTCGTTCTCCTTGCTCAGGTTGATAACCTTAGCGTAGCAGCCGCCCTCCAGGTTGAATACGCCCTCATCGTCCCATCCGTGCTCGTCATCACCGATAAGGAGACGCTTGGGATCAGTTGAAAGGGTGGTCTTACCTGTACCTGACAGACCAAAGAATATAGCGGTGTTCTTACCCTGCATATCAGTGTTGGCTGAGCAGTGCATTGAAGCGATACCCTGCAGAGGCAGATAGTAGTTCTGCATTGAGAACATACCCTTCTTCATCTCACCACCGTACCAGGTGTTGATGATAACCTGCTCGCGGCTTGTGGTGTTGAAAGCAACGCAAGTCTCTGAGTTCAGACCCAGCTCCTTGAAGTTCTCTACCTTAGCCTTAGAAGCGTTGTAGATAACAAAGTTGGGCTGGAACTTCTCAAGCTCCTCAGCGGTGGGCTGGATGAACATGTTCTTTACGAAGTGAGCCTGCCATGCAACCTCAACGATGAAGCGTACTGCAAGACGGGTAGCCTCGTTAGCGCCGCAGAAAGCATCTACAACGTAGAGCTGCTTGTTAGAAAGCTCCTTGATGGCAATCTCCTTAACCTTAGCCCAAACATCCTCAGACATGGGGTGGTTGTCGTTCTTGTACTCCTCAGAGGTCCACCATACCTTGTTCTCGCTCTGAGCATCCTTTACGATGTACTTGTCCTTAGGTGAACGGCCAGTGTAGATACCGGTCATTACGTTAACTGCGTTGAGCTCAGTGTTTACGCCCTTGTCGTAACCCTCGAGTCCAGCCTTGGTCTCCTCTTTGAACAGTTCCTCATAAGAAGGATTGTGTGCAATCACGGTTGAACCGTTGATTCCGTACACGCTTAAATCGATTTTTGCCATTGTTTTTATAGTTTGATTGTTACTAAACTCTCAATTTTATAGCCGGTTCCAAAGGGCTTATTCAAAGCACCCTTGTAAACCGGCTACAAAAGTAACTCCTTTTTGAGGGATGGAGAAATTAGGAAAGCCTTTTTGCTCGCGCCTGCGCAATATTTAATATTTTGTAACAAAACTGCTTTCTTGAGATAGCAATCTACTTCCACTTGTAGTTGTTGCGCCACAGTCCGGGCAGGAAGTGGTAGTAGAGCAGGTGGCGCCAGGTTACCAGGTCATGGGCACCGGGAGCGTCATCGTCATACTCGTGCTTTACGCCAAGTTCGTCCAACTGGTTGTGCAGGGTGGTGTGACGGCCCATGAATCCGGTCTCGTATGCACCTCCGCCTACAAACAGATAGTCAATCTTCTTGTTTACATCGGGATCCTTTATGGCAGGAGTCTCATCCAGACCGATGGCCGCGCTCAGTATACCGGCCGATCCGAATACGTCCAGATTGCGCAGTGCTACGTATTGGGTCATGCGTCCGCCCATTGAGAGTCCGCTCAGGGCGCGTGCATGCTTATCCCTGATGCAGCTGTAGTGTGACTCCACAAACGGGATGATGTTGTCTATCAGGTCCCTCTCAATCATGGGGAATGCCAGCTCAGTATGCTGCGGATGGCTGCGGGTTACCATCTGGTCATTGGGGAACACCACAATCATCTCACGGGCCTTGCCCTCGGCAATCACGTTGTCCAGTATCCAGTTGGCGCGTCCGTGCATGATCCAGGTTTCGGTAAGGTCGCCCGATCCGCCCATCAGATATAATACGGGGTACTTTTTCTTGGGATTGTAGTTGGCCGGGGTGTACACAATCAGGTCACGCAGGCCATTCGTTACGTCTGAGTAGTAGTAATGGGTTGTCCATGAGCCGTGCGGAACATCCGGTTTGGGGTCATACCATGTGGGCTCGTCACCATGTACAAAGAGCATGCTGAACGAAGGCATTGCCGCATGACCGGTAAACTGGTTGTTGGCGTCAATGTTCTGCACTCCGTCAATTATGATGTAATAAAGGTAAATCTCGGGAGCCAGTGGGCCGATGGTCAGTTCCCAGACACCGTTTTCGCCCTTGGTAAAGTTGGGGCGCTGGCGGTTGTTGCCCACGAACATGGAACCGGTCAGTTGTACACTCTGGGCATTCGGAGCCTTGACACGAAACGTAACTGTATGATCATCATGAACCTCTGGTGACAGCACCTGCGCGTTATAAGGAAGTATGCCCTCAGGCTCGGTGCGCTGAGGGTCATACTGTATGTTCACTCTTGACTGCTGTGCCAACATGGGCAGAGCGGCCAGCAACAGCATTGATAAGAAGAGTGAGCGTTTCATTACTTGAACAGTTCCTTAACGGTTAACTCAAGATAGTCACGGCAGTTCATCCAGGTGTGACCGCCTTCGGGGTTGTAGAATGTGTGCTTGAGTCCCTGCTCGGTCAGGTACTTGTCAAGACCCTCTGACTGGGTGATGAGGAAGTCTGTCTTACCGGTACCCAGGAACATGAACTTGAGTTTCTTCTTAAGGTCCTTGATAGGAGCGTATGTTCCGTTCTCAAAGTTACCCTTGTACTCATCCTCGCTGAATATGGCGGGAGCAAAAGCTGCAACATAGTGGAACTTGTCAGGATTGCCCAAGCCTGCTGCCAGAGTCTGGCGGCCGCCCAGTGAGAATCCGGCGATAGCGCGGTTATCGGCATCCTTGAGTACGTTGTAGTTCTTCTCAATGAAAGGCATAACCTCCTCAATGAACTCCTTGGTAGTGAGCTTGGTATCCATAGCGTCATAAGCCTGTGCCTTACCCTGGGCAATCATCTCGGGATAGGGGTTGGCGTAAGGCATAACAACTATCATGCGCTTGGCCTCACCCTTGGCAATCATGTTGTCCAGGATGTTGTTCATCTGGCCAACCTTGAACCATGTCTCATAGGTATCGGTCATACCGTGGATAAGGTAGAGAACGGGCAGTTTCTCCTTGCCGTTGGGATCATAACCGGCGGGAGTATAAACGCACATAGGACGCTCTACGCCGCAAGCCTTTGAGAAATAGTAACGGTAAGCAACCTTTCCGTGGGGTACATCCTCCTGGATATCCTGAACTGACGGAGCCTCACCGCGAACGTCAACAAGGCTGTACTTGAAGTTCTCATTGGGGAACATATGCATGTTATTGGGATCAGCCACCTGTGTGCCGTCAATGACAAATGCATAGGGGTAGATATCGGGAGCATCGGGCTTAACGGTAACGCTCCATACACCACGCTCATCCTTCTCCATGAGTTTTCTCTGAGGCAGCATCTGGCAGTCAAGCTCAACTCTCTGGGCATCGGCAGCCTGGCAACGGAATGTCACTGAGCCGTCGGCGTTGTACTCGGGTGACTTTACACCTGCGGGGAAGAGGGTTGACATGAGTGAGCCGGTAAGACGTGAGGGCTCGGCGCCGCCAAGCTTCTCCAGACGTACCTTCTCGGCCTCCTCAAGGCTCATGCTCTCTGCAACGGCCTTGTCAATGACAGCCTGATCCTGGAAGAGCAGAGGGAATGATTTCTCAAGCCAGTAGCGGGCGTTCATCCAGGTGTGACCGTACTTATCGTGTGTGAACACCTTCACGTTCTTGATGTTGTGACGGTCAAGCATCTGCATCAGGTCCTTGGAGTTTCCGTACAGGAAATCATCGGTACCGATACCCAGCCAGAACAGATGAACCTTCTTGTTGAAAGCCTCAGAGTCCTCAAACTGGCTGTCACGAACCTGTGTGAATGAGCTGTATGAGCACAGGTATGAGAACTTGTCCAGGTTAGCAAGGCCGATGGCCATACCTTGGTTACCGCCACGTGAGAATCCGCCTATGCCACGATGATCGGCATCATTGATGGTGCGGTAGTTGCTCTCTACGAAAGGCATCAGCACATCGGTGAAATCCTGGTTGAAGTTGTAACCTCCGCCCATGCCGAAGCCACCGCCCATACCTCCGAATCCGCCCATGCCGCCACCCTGGCGCTGGGGCTCACGCTCGGTCTTGAGCAGAGTTGCGTTTCCGTAAGGGAGTACCAGGATCATCTCCTTGGCCTTGCCCTCGGCAATCAGGTTGTCAAGGATAAGGTTCATCTTACCGACCTTGAAATATACCTCCTCTGTATCGGTGGTACCGCTGATGAGATACATCACGGGATATTTCTTATCCTTGTTCTTGGGATCGTCATAGAAAGGCGGGGTGTAGACAATAAGAGGGATGTACATCTTGAGTCCGGGTGACCAGTAGTTCAGGTAATCCACGCTGCCGTGGGGAACATCCTTGAGTGCGCTCAGCTTATCGGCACGCATATCAAGAAGGCTGTTCTTGAATGTCTCATTGGGGAACCATTCGGCGCACTGGGGGTCCATCACGCTGATGCCGTCTACCTCAAAATGGTAGGGGTAGATATCGGGCTCGGCCGGTCCGATGGTTGCGGTCCAGACTCCGTTTGCACCTTTGGTCATATCCACGCTCTCGCTGAATTGGGTCCAAACCTTTACGGATTTGGCGTTGCGGTTTGAGTAGTTGAATGTCACTGTGTTATCCGGGTTGATAACAGTTGAAGGGGCCTGTTGACCCATGCCGCCCGGCTGGGCGCTCATTACTCCTGTCATGGCTGCGGCCACAAGGAGAAGAGTCAGATTCTTAATTCTCATAACGTATAATTGTGTTGAAATATTTTCGGGGTTTGAAGATACCTATTTAAATCAGAATTATGGTTGTTTTTGAGTCAAAATATGTACTTTTGCTAGGTTCCAGCCCTCCCAATTTGAACAATAACTACAAAATACAATATGGAAGTAATAGATTTTAATAAGCAGAACAGTATTCTGAATCAGTTTATTGCCGAGATCCGTGACGTGAACATTCAGAAAGACCAACTCCGTTTCCGCCGCAACCTGGAGCGTATAGGTGAGATCATGGCCCTTGAGGTAAGCAAGAAACTTAACTATGTGACAAAGGATGTACAGACCCCGCTTGGCATTTCAACTATCAATGTCCCGGAAGAGGATATCGTACTGGGTACCGTATTCCGTGCCGGACTGCCCCTGCACCAGGGTTTCCACAACTATTTTGACCACTGCGAGAATGCGTTCGTATCGGCCTACCGTAAATATCTGGATGAGGTGAACTTTGACGTGCACATTGAGTACATGGCATCACCTAAACTTGACGGCAAGACCCTGATTCTGGTTGATCCCATGCTGGCAACCGGTAACAGTATGTATCTGGCATACCGCGCACTGCTGCTTAAGGGAACTCCCGCCCGTATCCACCTGTGCTCAGTCATTGCAGCCCAGGCCGGTGTTGACTATGTCTGCAAGATGTTCCCGCAGGATATCACCACACTGTGGTGTGCAGCTGTCGATCCGGAACTGAACAGTCACGCTTACATCATTCCCGGTCTGGGTGATGCAGGTGACCTGTGCTTTGGAGAAAAGTAAAACAATCATATAGTCCGATTATTAACCAAATTCTTATGAAAAAAACCTTATTGACCGCCACAGCCGTGATATGCGGTGCTGTGGCGTGGGCACAGCCTAAACTTAGTGCAGACAATATTGATGAGGTGCTCAAGGCAATGACCCTGGAGGAGAAAGCCACCCTGATTGCCGGTGGCGGATGGGGAAGCATGAGTGCAGGATCCATGACAGCATCGGATATTGCAAATGTACCCGGAGCTGCCGGTTCCACACAGCCTATAGCCCGCTTGGGAATACCCAAGACAATATTGGCCGACGGTCCCGCCGGACTGCGTATCAACCCCACCCGACAGGGTGACAGCCAGACCTATTACTGCACAGGTTTCCCTGTAGGCACCGTTCTGGCCTGCACGTGGAATACCGAACTTGTGGAGCAACTGACCACCGCCATGGGCCAGGAGGTTCATGAATACGGCGTTGACGTGCTGTTGGCTCCCGGTATGAACCTGCATCGTAACCCGCTGTGCGGACGTAACTTTGAGTATTTCTCAGAGGATCCCCTTTTGAGCGGTAAGATATCGGCCGCATATGTAAAGGGTGTGCAGAAGAATGACGTGGGTGTATCGGTCAAGCACTTTGCCGCCAATGACCAGGAGATAAACCGCAGTGAGAACGATGCACGCATAGGTCCGCGTGCCCTGCGTGAACTCTACCTCAAGAACTTTGAGATTACCATCCGTGAGGCCAAGCCATGGACCGTGATGTCATCATACAACAAACTTAACGGCAGTTACACACAGCAGAGCCATGACCTGCTTACCGGATTCCTGCGTGACGAGTGGGGATTTGAGGGCATCGTTATGACCGACTGGGGTAACAAGGCCGGAACAGTTGATGCAGTAAAGGCCGGTAATGACCTTATGGAGCCGGGTGACCGCTCCGAGTCACAGCGCGTGATAGAGGCCGTCAATAACGGTACTCTGGATATTGCAGACCTGGACCGCAACGTCCGCCGCATATTGGAGTATATTGTAAAGACCCCCAACTTTAAGAAGTATAAGTTCTCAAACAAGCCTGATCTGGACGGTCATGCCAAGATGGTCCGTGAGGCCGCAGCCGAGGGAATGGTTCTGCTTAAGAACAACGGCAACCTGCCTATGGAGGCCAAGGGTAACATTGCCCTGTTTGGACTGAGCGCATACAAGTCAATTGCCGGCGGTACAGGTTCAGGTAATGTGAACAAGCCTTATATCCGCAACATCAGTGAAGGACTTGAGGCTGCAGGATTCACTCTGGATTCACGTCTGACTGATTTTTATGCAAAGCACCGTGATTACGTGGTCAGCCAGAACGCCCTTGGTATGGGTGGCGGCCGCAGCGTGATGCTGGGTGAGGCTGTACTGCCCGAGGTTGCCATCAACCGTGCTGCCGTTCAGGCCTGCGCACAGCGTAATGATGCAGCCGTAGTTGTTATCGGCCGAAATGCAGGTGAGGGTGATGACCGCCGTATGGTAGATGACTTTGAACTGACAGATGTAGAGCGCGCCCTGCTGCGTGACGTATGCAATGAGTTCCATAAGGTGGGTAAGAAAGTTACCGTAGTAATGAATATAGGTGGTGTAATAGAGACTGCTTCATGGAAGGGACAGCCCGATGCAATCCTGCTGGCCTGGACTCCGGGACAGGAGGTTGGTAATTCAGTAGCTGATGTACTGACCGGCAAGTCCAATCCGTCCGGTAAGCTCTCCATGACATTCCCGGTATCATATCTGGATATTCCGTCATCGGCCAACTTCCCCTATAACGGCCAGGTTCAGCAACAGCAGGGACGTGGCGGTTTTGGCGGCCGTAACGCAGGCAACAAGGATATTGACTATACCAACTATGCCGAGGGCATCTGGGTTGGTTACCGTTATTTCAATACCGCAGGCGTGGAGGTCTCATACCCGTTCGGTTATGGACTGAGCTACACCACATTTGAGTACAGCAAGCCTACTGTAAAGGCCAAGGACGGAGGTTTTGAGGCTACCATCACCGTAAAGAACACCGGTAAGGTGGCTGGCAAGGAGGCCGTAGAGATTTACGTGAGCGCTCCCGGCGGCGGACTTGTCAAGCCCGAGTCAGAGCTCAAGGCATTCGGTAAGACCCGTCTGCTGCAGCCCGGTGAGAGCCAGACCCTGACTTTCAAGGCCGATGCATACACCCTGGCCAGCTTTAACGAGGAGGCATCCGAGTGGCAGACCGCAGCCGGCAAGTACACCGTAAAGTTCGGAGCCAGCGTAACCGATATCCGCGCCACCGCAACATTCAGCGGCAAGGCCAGAAGCTGGAAGGTTGAGAAACTCCTGCTCCCGCAGCAGCCCGTTCAGGAGATGGCAGTACGCTAAGATGTCAAAGGGGACGGTTCTTTTTGACACCTTTTGATGAAATAAGCGCATTAGGGATTGTCCCTGATGCGCTTTATTTCGCTATCATTTGGCCAGTTGGGACAGCCACTGCTTAAGGTCACTCATCCATTGCTGCCGGTAGACGAAGTTCTCATTGGCGCACCAGCCGTGTCCGCCAGTGGGATATACATGGAGTGCGGAGCGTACACGGTTGGCCTGCAGGGCAGAGTAGTACTCTATGCTGTTCTTTACAGGCACCAGGTTGTCATCAGAGTTGGCCATGATGAATGCAGGCGGGGTGTCACGTGTAACCTGTTTCTCATTAGAGTAGAGGTCTATGAGCTCCTGTGATGCATCGCGGCCCAGCAGGTTGTTGTGTGAACCCATGTGGGTGAAGCTCTTGTCCATGGTTATGACGGGGTAGAACAGGATCTGGAAATCAGGGCGCTGCTCCGGACTCTTGTAATGGGTGGCGGCAGTGGCTGCCAGATGACCGCCGGCAGAGCATCCCTGTACTCCTATCTTCTTGATTCCGTATTTGTCGGCATCGGCCTTGAGCAGGCGAATGGCCTCATAGACATCGTCGATAGGTACCTCTGTGTGGCCGTTGGGCAGGCGGTATTTGAGAACTGCCAGTGTTATGCCCTGGTCCATGTACCACTGAGCCATGTTGTTGCCCTCAGATCCGTTCCATACATCGGTATATCCGCCGCCGGGGCAGGCAACGACAGCCAGACCGTTGGGATTGGGTGCTGCCCAGATGCTGAGAGTGGGCTGTGTCACATTGGATACGTGCATATCCATAACCCTCTCGGGACCGGTAAGTCCGTTATCGGTTGGTGCACCGTTGGGCCAAAGGTTGATTACGGCTGTGGGCTCGGGTACCTGCGGAGCGGCAGGAGACTGTGCAGCCTGGGCCGGCGGGTTGTAACGAGTCATCCACACCTCCATGTTGCCGTTACCGCGGTGTGCCCATGCGTAGTAGGGGATAAGGCGGAGCCTGACCTGATTGACGCGGGCCACATTACCTGTATAGTTGTCATAGGCGGTGGTCTCAAGGGCATTCATTGCGTATGCACGTCCCTCAACGTTCATCTTGAACGGAATCACCTTGAAATCGGAGTTTGCAGGAAGTGATGTGTTGAGTATGTTATAGTCGTTGTCGGCCCATTCGGCGCAATATACCAGCGGACCGCGCTCAACGGCAATCTTGCCGCGGTCCTCGGTCACCTGACGGTGAGCGGTAACTATGCGGGGCTCCATGTCAAAGTGGATGCTTACCACATCTCCCTTCTTCCATTTGCGGTCTATGCCGAAATAGCCGTCCTGGAGCGTGGCCTCTACAGCCTCTCCGTTCACCTGAACGGTGTATCCCGGGGTCTTGCCGTCCGAGTAGCGGTAAAGGTCGGTTGGAACCACCTGGTTGCGTACCCATCCGGGTATGCGGATGTTAAGGCAGAACTGGCCGGGAGTCTTATCGACTGTAATCTTTATGTCACCGTTCCAGGGATACTCCGAGGATTGGGTTATCTGAACGTTCTTGCCGCCCACCTTGGTGGCAAGGGTGTTTGACATAAAGAGGTTTACAAACAGCTTGTTGTCCTTAACGGCATATACGTAACCGGGTACCGACGGTATGAATCGGCAGATGTTGCTGGGGCAGCAGGCGCACCCGAACCAGGCCTGACGCTGATGCTGTCCGTGGCTCTCCAGCGGGTTGGGGTAGAAAAACCCGCCTCCGTCCAGACTTACGCCGCTTATAACACCGTTGTAGAGGGCGCGTTCCAGCACATCCATGTACTTGGCATCGCCGTGCAGCAGGAACAGACGGTAGTTGGTATAGACATTGGCAATGGCGGCGCAGGTCTCACAGTAGCCGTTCATGTTGGGCAGGTCATAGTTCTGGGTGAACCCTTCAATACCTCCTGTTGAGCCGATGCCTCCGGTCAGGTACATCTTCTTGCCTACCATGTTTTCCCAGATGCGGTCTATGGCGTCTATGTATGACTTATCGCCCGTGAGTGCGGCCACATCGGCCATACCGGAGTACATGTAACCGGCACGGACGGCATGACCTACGGCCTCATCCTGCTCTATGACGGGTTTGTGTGACTGGTCATATGTATCCTTGCGGGCGGTCTTGCCCTTGTTGTCAAGGAACAGCTTGGCCTCATCAAGGTATTTTTTGTCGCCGGTTACCAGATAGAGTTTGGCAAGCGCCATCTCGGCAATCTGATGTCCGGGCACTACTACCTTCTGTCCCGGTCCGTAACCAATCTCACGGCATACGCAATCGGCATACTTTATGGCGATGTCCAGGAACTTGCGGCTACCGGTGGCCTGATAGTGGGCTATGGCGCCCTCTACCATGTGGCCCAGGTTATAGAGCTCATGGCTGCCGCTCTCCTCGGCACTCCAGCGTGTAGGGCCTGACCAGTCATGCGGGTGGGAGGGGTTCATAGTGCGGGCTGTGTAGAGATAGCCGTCGGGCTCCTGTGCGGCTGCCACTATATCCAGCACGCTGTCTATGTAGGCTTCCAGTTTCTTGTCAGGATAGGTCTGCAGCAGGTAGCTGGCACCCTCGATGGTCTTATAGACATCGGTGTCATCAAACGGGAACTGGGTGGGGCGGTAGTTGCTGCTGTTGTCGCCGCGGGCGGTCTCGGCCATCTTGGCGGCGGCATGCTCAAAGTTGGTGTAGCGGTCAGTCTCCTCACACTTGCTGAATGCCAGCGGAATTGTCACCTCGCGGCTCTGACGGATGCGGTCGCCCCAGAATGTCTCAGGTGCTACCTTGACCTGGGTGAAAGGAACGTTGCTGATAGGATAACTGGGCTTATTCTCTTTGGCGGAAATAAGGCAGAGTCCTAATACAATGGTTGTAAACGGAATCGTGGTTTTAAAGAAAGTTCTCATACTCATTTAATTGCTATTGTTGCAAACTTACGTAAAAAAGCGCTATCTTCGCGGGCGAATAAGAAATATCTTGTTTGCCTCTGTAGTTCAATGGATAGAACGGAAGTTTCCTAAACTTTAAATTTGGGTTCGATTCCCAGCGGAGGTACTTTTTGAATGAGTGATAAGGTTAGATCTTGTCACTCATTTTAATTTCCCGAAACCCAAATTTAAAGTTTAGGAAATACTACTGATGCGATAAATTTTTAATTAAAAGTTTAATAAGAGTTCATTGACATTTTGATTTTGAGTGAGCGGGGCTGGAACATCCAAGAGTTCTCTGATATTAGCCTTTGACAGGATTGA
>Ga0265298_10004775_pt1 | contig 17189 bp, 15 predicted proteins | sample AusTroGonzalo_MG_3_FD_193486 | JGI IMG/M metagenome (GOLD analysis project Ga0265298, IMG submission 193486) | Bovine rumen microbial communities from tropical cattle in Woodstock, Queensland, Australia - Gonzalo_01 | ecosystem: Host-associated > Mammals > Digestive system > Stomach > Rumen ... | reverse complement strand
ACTCCACCACGGATTTCTGCCAATACGAGCAAGAAGCATTCTATGACGGAATAGTCTCCATCTATTCCAGGAATGCGTTGTCAGACTTATAGACAGGGGAGTATATGAAAAGAAAAGCCCGCTAGAATCATCTAGCGGGCTTTTCAGTGACTCCAACAGGCCCCCAACTTCGCAAGCATTTGCAATCTTGATAAAATCTATTATATTTGCAAATCATATAGTTGCGATAGTGAGCTCTTGTTAAATTGCGACTTGATTTTACTGAATTGCAAATCGGTGGTACATTTTTCTGGAAAATGTACCACGGAAATGGAGGCATTATGGAGAAGATATCATTTCATATTCAGACATCGAAAGACGGGACAGTGAAGGTCCGTTTCCGGCTACGTGATGGTAGGGATGTCCAGCTCTTGCATAAGTCGGGAATTCGCTGCAAGATACCTGACCTGGCCAAGTTGAACCCCGATGGGTCGACAAAAGACAAAGTGCATGTCTACAATGCTGATCTCTCAGCCTTATTGAAGGAAGAGCACCGATTGATGACTACCGCATATGGTTTGATGAAAGATAAGGGAATGGATATGACATCCGAAGTCTTTGAACAAGAGATCGAGTCATTGAGAAACCCTGTGGTGGCGGTTCGGAAAGAGAATCCCACAATCGTCAGCCGTTTCCGCAAGTATGCCGACGACGCACTTCGTGCCGGTATCATTGGCCCCAATAGACATAAGCACATCATTGTTGTTTCTGATAAGCTGGAACGTTTCCTTATTATTAAAGGCATCAGTGGGATTACTTCCGAGGAATTTGATGTCGATTATCTGATGGATTTTCGTGAGTTCCTTTTTGATGAGTATCAGTATGTTGATAAGTACGAAAGTCTATATAAGGGTTTCAAGAAAAAGAACATCCCTCAGGAACGTTTGTCGATGAATACGGTGACCTCCCAAATGAAGATGTTCCAAACCTTCTTCACAGAATTGGAGAGCGTTGATGAGATCCGGAAGTCCCCGTTTAGGAGGCTTAGTCGGGAACGGAAGAAAGCTGTGATGCGGACGAAATATGACGATCCCTTTTTCCTGCGGAAAGAGGAGTTTCAGATGATTCTTTCTGCCCAGGTTCCTCCATCCCAGGAAGAAACAAGAGATGCTTTCGTGGTTCAGTGTGCTTTCGGCTGCCGGATAAGCGACTTCCAGAGATTGACGATGGAGTCGATTTCTGTCAGCGAGGAGGGAATACCTTATATCCATTATATCCCGCAGAAGACAGCAGATTCCCAAGAGGGTAATGTCGAGGTCCAGACCCCCATTGTCCGTTACGCCTTTGATATCATTAAGCGCACAGGATTCAGTTTCCCGATATTGAAAAACATCTATGGGACCTATGGCTATAATGCGCGTATCAGAGCCCTCCTTCAGCAGTGCAAAATTGATCGCCCGGTAGCTCAGTATAATGAGGAGACAAAGACGAACGATTATCTCCCGTTGTACAAGGTGGGTTCCAGCAAACTGGCCCGCAAGACCCACGTTGATATCATGAACAAGGTTCAGGTGGACATGTACGCTGCCGGCCTGCATAAGGTAGGTAGTTCCGCGGTAACTAGATACACGAGTATGGAAATCAAGGACCGGTTCAAGTTGATGAATACGGCCTTTGATCAGGGAGCCTATAAAGTTGATAATCAGTTAAATGTTATTGAATAACCGCTATGCCTCTATCCTTTATTCTGGTTGTTGTCGTCCTTGCCGTCTTATTTGGGATAGCCTATTATTTTCAAGAGATTCATCCATATACCCTGAAGGCCATCTTTAACGGGTTTAAGGATCGGTACAAGGAAGTCCAGTCGGGGCAGATGTCCTATTTTGCCTTCAAAGAGGAAATCATAAATGAGTACTCACTTATCTCGCCCAAGGATTCACCGGAAATGGTGCGTTTTAAGAAGGAGATAATCAGCATGCTGGATTACGAAGACTTTGTCAAGCAGACACTGTCCGATCCGGAATTAACGATGAACGGGTTAAGAGTTGCATGGAGGAAGTTCGATCCCGCCATTCTCTCGGAGAGTGTTGCAAGCGCTGGCTGCTCTGATGTGGAGGAACAGGTCATTTCAGCAGTTGAGGAGAAGGTCATCCCTAAAGTATTCTCTAAAGGTCCCGGGAAGAAAGCCATGGATATGATGGTCGAGCATGGGTATTGTGCACCTTCTACTCTGGAGTGGGTTTATGACGGGGAGAACTCTTCATACCTTCAGGTCCTGTTTGCCGATGCCATCGGCAAGCATCTGGACTTTGGGAGAAGGCGCTGGTTCGCCTTTACATCAATCTGGGGAGAGAAGAACTATTCCGATCTCCTTTCCAAGGCAATCGAATGCGATAATGCCAAGAATTTGGGACTGAAGGTCAAGGAATTGTTCCCGGAATATGAGGTCCCCGAACCTTATTCTATGAGATAATTCAATTGAATACCATCGTGAAGGGCTGATGACTCGTTTGAGTTGTCAGCCCTTTATCTTGTTGAAAATGAGTTGAGTACAGCCAAAATACCGGGTGTATATTCCTATAGATATCCTATATCTATAGTGTTTCTGGGTTGCATTTTACTCATTTTTGTCTCGCCAAACAGGCCGAGACCGGGTCGAGATTGGTACTGTCGCTACACGCAGGTCACGTGAGGATGGGGACAGGAGGTTAATCTCTTAATCGTTTTTGTTATGAACGACGATAGAATCATTACGATGGTCGAGAGTGCGGTTGAAAAAGCCATTGCCGCATATTTCGCGCCTAACAAGCAGATCCTGGTCAGCCGGAAGGCGGCCGCGATACGTCTGGGTGTCGATGTCTCTACGCTTTGGCGCTGGGACAAGTCGGGCTACTTGCCCGTCACGGTACGGCGTGGGAAGTTCGTATACTATTCTGAGGAGGCAATCCGCCGCCTGGAGTCAGGTGAGATCTTACAGTAGGGGAGGACGGAGATGAATGAGATAGTGTACGAACTCCTCGCCCTCTTATTGTGCGGGGAGCAGCAGGAAAAGCGATACATCCTGGACAACGTGAAGCCAGAATACTTCGAGTACGAAGCATTGTCCGAGTTCTTCAACGTGGTCAAGGAATTGGACGGTTCGCATGCCCCGATAGATATGGTCTCCGTCCGGGAGGCGTTGATCAAAGATAAGGATCCTGAAGTTCAGGGTCGGCGTATCAGGGCATTCTGCTCTTTCTTCATGGCCATCTCGGGTGCCGAGAGAAAGCTTTGTGATGAAGAGGTCAGGTCCCAGATATCTGTTTTCATCGCAACGATTTGTGGCAAGATGACGTATTCTACGCCCGTGGAATACGTCACGAAAACCTTCATCGGCGATTATGTTGGTCGTGCAAGAAAAGAAATCCTGACGGAGTATTCGAGGAAACTCCGGGACTGCCCGAGTACGGAGATCTCCGATGAATTGGCCGTGAAGATGAAGACACTCGAAGCCCTCCTCCAGGATGACCAGTGGAAGAACTATGTTCTGGATATTGCCACCCTTATTCACGAGCCGGACGAGGTCCCGCTCATTTTCCGCAAGGGACAGGGCTATTTCTATCGCGGTAACGTCTACCTGATAAGCGGGTTTGCCGGCGTCATGAAATCCTTCCTGGCGTTGACCATTGCCGCATCCGCTTCCAATAAGGGTACCATGGCGGACAGGACACTCTCTTTCTGCTCGACGGCCGGTTCGTTGAGGGTCCTTGTATTTGATACCGAACTCGCCAGGAACACAATCAAGAAGCGAATGAAATCCTTCATGAAGATGGTCCCGGAGATAGATTTGAAACTCTTCCGCTACATCTCATTGCTGTCAGTTCAAGGAGGTATTGACGCCAAACTGAATGTGTTTGATGATGCTTGTCGTCAGTTCAAACCGGATTTGATCCTGATTGATTCAGCCCGGGACCTTTGTCGGGATTTCAATGACAATCGGGAAGCGGACGGATTGGTGAGTCATTTCAAGCAGATTGCCACTGATCTCAATGCTGTCTTGATCACGACTTCCCACAAATCCCTTGTCAACGGAAATGCGAAAGGCCATTTCGGCATGCGCCTGAATGAAGCTGCCGGTCTGGAGCTTTCCTTGAAGAAAGATGAAGATGCCCTGGAGAAATTCATAAAGGTAGAGTTCCCCAAAAAGAGGGAAGATGAATATGAGCCTTTCTGTTTCCGGCTGGATCCAGAGATTGGAATGCTTGTCGAGTATGCCCCGACGGTGGATCATACGGAAGAGCGGCGTCAATATCGAGTAGCAAAGGATGAAGTTAGTAAGCTTCTTCGTCCAGGACAGAAGATCCGACACAAAGAGCTTGTGCGTAAGCTGGTGAGCGGTGTTTTCACTTTCGGAGGGAAGAACATCTCGGAGCGAACGGCGAGGAATTACATCAGCGCTTTGTCCGGTACGTTCCTGATTTGTAACGAGGACGGAACATACAGCCTCGCGAATCCCAATCTTGAAATAGAGTATGGAAAGGAAAGGGATGATGGAAATTGATTTTTCCCCGGTCTTGATGGCGGGGCAGATAGGGCGGTATATATAAATATATATACCGACCCTAAAATCTGCCCCTCAAGACCATCAACGGAAGTTAGCTTCCCTTTCCCTCTTTTTCCCTTAATTCTTCCCTAAAATCCATCTCTTGAACATCGATGGATTGAAAAATGGTTATGGCGTATCGCGAAATTGTATTATATTTGCATTACGAAAAAAGTCGTAACGAAAAAATGCGTAATATGGAGAACCCTTTCAAGTTTGGCACGATCGTCGAGGAAGAGTATTTCACTGACAGAGTGAAGGAGGTCGCCTATATCAAGGAGTTTGTGAACAGCGCAAACCACCTGGTAATCATCAGTCCGCGCCGTTTCGGCAAGAGCAGTGTGGTGGCGAAGGCTGTCAAGCAGACAGGCAGAAAGCACATAACCGTGAATCTTCAGCAAGTGACATCGGTCTCCGATTTGTCCGCAAAGTTGTTGCGGGAATTCTTCAAGGTACACCCCCTGGAGCGTGTACGCCACTTGATTACGCACTTCCGCATTATCCCGACCGTATCTTCGAATCCTATTACCGGATCGATGGACGTGTCTTTCCAGCCGGGCGTTGATGACAGTGTTGTCCTGGAGGATGTGATGACGCTGATTGAGCAGGCGCATTCAGAACGGGATCGTATCATCATCGTGCTGGATGAGTTCCAAGAGATTCGTGACTTGGCTCCTAAACTGGATAAAAAGCTTCGCTCAATCATGCAGGAGCAGAAGCATATCAACTATATCCTCCTGGGCAGTCAAGAAAGCATGATGACGGACATCTTTGAGAACAAGAAGTCTCCTTTCTATCATTTCGGCGAAATGATGCGACTTGGAAAACTCCCGCGTGAGGACTTCCACCGCTACCTCTCTGAGCGTCTTGCCGGATGCTATCCGGACACCTGTGATGCGTTGGCCGATAGTATCCTTGACTATACCGGATGTCATCCATATTATTCGCAACAGTTGGCGGCTAATGTGTGGCAGGTTGGTGTTTTACAACCTGGGATAGCCGATCCCTTTAAGACTGCCATCGATCATATCGTTACCACCCATGGATTGGATTATGAAAGACTATGGATGAACTTCAAAAGGACGAACAAGTGGATCATGCAACGCTTGTCATCCGGAAAGCCACTGCAGACGGGAGAGTACCGTACAAGCACGGTTTACAGCGCTCTGAAACGGATGCAGAAAGATGGCTACGTGATATACTCTGACCATTACGAGATGGAGGATCCTTTCTTCCGTGAGTGGATAGTTAGGGAGAACAAGTAAGGACAGTTATTGGCTTGGGGATTCCGGCTCAAAGATAACACTATTTCGAGCGAAATAACGCATGAAGAAGGACTGGACAGTATTCAGTTATTGGGATTTAATCGCTATATTTAGGCCGATTAATCCATTTTGCCATGAGACTGTTTTCTTTGTTCTTGAGTATGTCTCTTTTTGGCGGAGCGTTGATGCCCGGGCCTTTGGATGGGGTATATCATTCCGAATACCTCACAATGCACATATGTGACAGTCTTGCGACATTCACTTTTTCAGAGGGGCATGGTGTCACTTATTCGGTAGCTGTTTGTTCGTTAACGAAGGAAACTGACAGTTTCATCCGCCTAGACAGTCCTTCACCTAATGATCGGGTGATGGCTTGTATACAGTTTGAGGAATCCTTTTCGGCCGATTGTGACCCGGACAGTGTTTATGTGACATTCGATTTTCCCGTCCATAACGAAGAGTATTTGATCACTGTATGTGATAATGATACCATGTCATTCAATACATACAAAGAAATCAAATATCCTGAACAGAGAACAATAGTCATTCCTCGTTCTATTCCCAGCCAGAATCATTTCTCCTGGGGAATAAGTACCGAAGGGTCCTTCTCTTATGAGGATATGCTTCATATATACTTACCCAAGTGGCTATGGCCTGTGTTCCCTCTCCGTTACCGGAATTATAATACAAACGTCCTTCATGTCACCGTTTCCTGTATCGATGACCAATTCTTTGGTCAGACCTGGATACAAGGGGAATATATGAAGGTCTGTGACGAAGGTTTGCTTTGGCGAGGCCAACTGTTTAAGCGGGAAGAGAAGAAAGAGGACGACCGTCTGCCACAGCCTTTGGTCACCATTCCGGAAACGCAAAACCATCTTTAACAGCTGAGAACAGGTCATTCCTTTATGTAAAGAATAAGAACAAAGATGAGGTCTCAATAAAGCATAACGCTAACTGGTTGACAATAAATCAGTTAGCGTTTTCTATGTAGACTACACAGGTAAAATCTCGAACCTTTTGGAGGACATAAAGAAGGTGGAAAGATTTGTGCAATATATTGAAAAACAGGGAAGTGGGAATTTGACAGAAATGGAGAACACAGAGCCTTCAAAAACCGTGAAAAATAAGGTTCGAAAAGGGGCATTATCGCGTTTGTGATAGTTCTTTGTATTCGTCTGATAATAAGAGATTTATCGTTTGGGGCTATTTAGCTGTTTTGGGCCTTGTCGAACTTCTCGGATGTTCTCTTGGCGCTGGATTGGTATGTGGAAAGCGTTTAGAGAGGATTGAACGAGAACTAATTGGGCGGTGCGATAATTGCAGCAAATCGTGAAAACAAAAAAGGATGCACCGATTCCACTTCTGCTTTTTCTTCGTGACGGCAAGCTGTGTTCTCTTTTCATTGTCTTGTGCACATCGGCAGGATATTCATACCGGGTTCAGAGATGTACCCCAAGATTCTGTTGTGTTTGATTTAAATCCGGATGCATTTCCGGCATCGGACATCGAATTGTTCGATGTGGTTAAATCAGGCGGTCTGTATTATTGTAAGTTCTATGAGGGTAATAGCAGCTGGAAAAGGATTCATCACCGGGACTATTTGATGGCCTTTTCCCTCCGCGACAGGGAGCCTCGTCTGCTCCCGCTTCCTGAGGATGTCAAGTATTTAAGGTCAATTTTTCAGCGGAGTGACACCTTGTTCGCTGAGATGGAGAATTGGTATCCTTGGCCCGAGTTCGAACAATACGAACACTACTATTGTTTTGATCCGGATGCCTGGAAATGGAAACCTTATGTCGCCCCGCTTTATTTTGGCGACAGCCGTTACGATGATGCTGAATGGAGAGTCCTATCTGCCGTTCATGGAGATATTGGAGGTATGTGGTTTATCGACAAGAACTCTTCCAAGGAATATCTTTTCTGGGGTCTGGGCGGGCAGGTGCATCGGATTGACGGCTCCTTTTATGTTGTTGGAAAGACTAGGGTGTATGAAATAACCGATCCTACGACCGGCTTCCTTTGCGATTCCACTTCCACCTATGAGTGTATTAAGGCCGACCAATATCGTCCCTTTCCTTATTTCGAGAGTTTCTATTCTTCCCGGGGGCAGAACTATTTGCCCGTCATCCAGTATGATGACTTCGACCCTACTGTCCGGATACGGGAAGATATTTGGACGGATGCCTCTGTCGAGTTTTTCAGTGGCTATGATAAAGAAGTGAATGCTGATACGCTTATCACCGGCTCGTTCCAATCCGGAGGCCGGTTGCATTGCCTGTTGGAGACTCCTGCCGCCACGGTTCTTGCCCGATGGGAGGATGGTCGTATGGCCACGATCCATGAATTTCCAAAGTTCGAGCAGTTAACCAGACCTTCCGGTCTGACTGGTCATGCCTATCCTGATACGGATCGGCCGGGTGACGAAGCCTTCTTGATTCTGGCAAAAAAGGGGAAAGGTACTTACGATTTGTATGAGATGACAGGAGAAGGCAATTCGCTATTACGTCTGACTTATTCCCATGGGTTGGAACCGGTCGGACAGGATGGTTTTGAATCCCTTTTTGCCTTCTTGCTGGACAACTGGGGAAAGCTTTCCTTGGATGATGTTTTCCGGGTTGAGGAGTCTTTGGGAGCAAAAGTAAGTTATAAAGGGGGAAATGAGGAGAGGAATGGCATCCTTCTCAAAGAGATTTTGCCAGCGGAGGAGTCTTATCACGTTGACATCCTCACTAAACAAATCGGGGAAGTTTATTTCATGGACTCAGATTATTGGATCGCCGAAGCCGATTCCTCCGTTCCAGCCGTTATTCTGTCTTGGAGGGATGCTTATCTCGGTTCTGTTTTTGACGGGGATGCCAAGGCCGATGAGATTGAGGAGATCGTTATCCGCCGATGCGGACCGGGTAGGGAAGTCTCGGATACTGATCGCCCGTTGGATTACACGGAGTGGAGGTCTGGAGACCAGACAATCCGGTTTTACAGGACTTACGGCCTCGAACTTGCGATTTATTAAAAGTGTCAGAACGTTTTTGCAATGTTAGTATCTTGGTGTACAAGGTGTGATTTTGATTGATACACCATGAACGCTGAAACCAGCCTGGACCGCCTTCTATTGGCGATATCGTGTACAAGGTCTGCGGCTTAAAAACACACCTTGTACAATCAGCTACGATAATATAGTTTTTTGGTAAAAGAAAAACGCTAACAGATTGATAATAAATCAGTTAGCGTTTTCTTTAGTAGACCAAACACATAAATTCTCGAACCTTCTGGAAGATATCCGGAAGGTGGAAGAGTTCGCGTCTGCCAATTATTCCGACTTTTATTCCGACATCGGAAAGTAGTAAGAATACATCAAATAAGTAGTAAGAATATTTGAATAAGTAGGGAGAAAATCCTCCAATTGCTCAAAGACCACCCCAACTATTCAGCCCGTAAACTTGCTGAGGTCATCGGAATCACGCCCAAAGCCGTCGAGAAGCATCTCGTCAAACTGAAAGCCGAAGGTCTCATTAAAAGAGAAGGCCCGGACAAAGGCGGATCTTGGACAGTTCTATAGGCCTTCTCGGTTTGGTTTTTTCGGTATCGAACCTTCTGGAGGACCTCCGGAAGCTGGGAAGATTCGCGCAGTTGCTTCCTTCAGCTGAGGTGATTATCCTGAATTGTTAAACTAAACATACAATCTGTAAAGTTAATTTGACAATTCGGAAAATTGTTTTTACATTTGTGGCAGATGTAATACTGTCAATGCCATATGAAAACACGCAATTACCTTCTTCCTTACTCCTACAAGAAAGTAGGAATGTGGATGTTTCTGCCATTTGCCGCATTATGTGTATGCCTTTTCTTCAGTGTCAGCCTTCCAGAGATTAAAGTTCCCTGGATAGCCATTGGAGACGATATTTTCTACAAAGGCGAAGCTAATCTGATTACAACACTGGGGATGCTGGGTTTGCTTGTTTCACTCTGCTTTATAGCTTTATCCCGAGAAAAGGATGAAGATGAAATGACCGGACAGATCAGAATGCAGTCCTTTGTCTGGAGTTTATGGTTTACGGCTATCATTCTGGCTCTAGGCATCCTGTTCATAATGGGTCTCGATTTCCTGACATTTACATGTGCGGCAATCTACTTGTATTTCCTGGTGTATATCTTGAAGTTTAATTTAACGATGAAAGCGATCAGGAGGGAAGGGAAATGAAAAACACCGTTAAAGTAGAGCGGGCGATAAAGGACATCACCCAGCAGGAGCTTGCCGCCGCCGTTGGAGTGAGTCGGCAGACGATCAATTCCATCGAGGCGGGTGGTTACATCCCCTCCGGAGTATTGGTTCTGAAGATTGCGAGGTATTTTGGTAAACCAGTCGAATCTATCTTTGAATTGGAAAAGGACGACTAGTCGAATCAGAAACAAACGGTGAATGTCGTCCGGGGTGTCTTGTCCTGAAATAGGTTTACCAAGTGTCTTGTCCTGAAATGGGTTTACCGATGGGGTTGGCACCAAGCAGATTGTGAGTCGCTTATATACAGATGGTTACAAAAAGGCAGGTTCCAACCCTTCAACTCTTATGGAAGGTTTGGAACCGACGCATTTTTAACTACTTGATTATTAGGCGATTGGAAAATCACCGGGTTCCGACCTCCACGGGGCCTGCAATATAGACACAAAAAAAAGGAAAAACCATTCGATTTTTCCTTCATTTAGTAGACTACAGGGTCGAAACCTCGAACTTTTCCCAGGACCTGAATCTGCTCGAGGAGTTCACTGAAGAGATTATGCGTTCTGTTCTTCCTTGATGATCATGTAGCGACGCTGAAGGGCAGTGAGGACGCTACGCTCGGCGTCCTGGCATTGGTATCTATCGGGAGGTAAATCGTGGAAAGGTAATCGTATGTGTCGGCAAGGAAATAGAAAACCCCGGCCAGAATCAGCGTGGTCGGGGTAATGATGCGGGTCGCAGCTTTTTATATTTCGTGCGATGGCCATTCGGGTGGCGTTAAAATATTATTGCATAAATGAAGAAATATTTGGAATGTATGGGAAAAAGTAGTAAATTCGTTTAAATAAAATTAAAAAAATAAAGAAACTGTTTTTATGTTCACCAACTGGCCTATTTGCCATGTCCTCATATCGTTCGTGCCTTGGGACGGCTCGTACCTTGGGATACTGATAATCAAAAACTGAATTCACGGAAAGGATTGAAGATGCGCTACAAAGTATCGTTCTTGCGGGAAGCCTACCATGCTTGAAAGTGGGTACCTGGTCAAACCCAAGATCTGGTGGTAGGAGTTATAGGTATTTTATGAAGAACATACTGAGACATTTCCCCAAAATCGGAGAAATACTTATATTAATATCTTCCTCAGAACACCCTTGGAGTATTATTACTGTTAGCGAGAATGGATGGACATACATTTTTTAACGATGCGATATTAGATTAACTCTTCATTATTAATTATTTTTATAAACGAAGGAATTGAAAAAATCTCTTGACGTGCTTGAATTTAGCGTCCCTCATTTAGGGGTTCAGTCTGCACGTAATGTTGTTGGTGGGTGTTGGTGTTCGGACGGGTATTTGCATGCTGCTTATTGCACGGCATCCTCGGGTGGCGGCATGAGCTGGGCTGAATATTCCTACTGGCAATGGCTATTCTCACATGACAATGACAACAATGATCCGGATTATGGCGGTGGCGGTGGCAGTGGCAGTGGCGGCGGTGACTATTCCTGGAATTATGGTTCTGGTAGTGGGGATCATCTCGAACACAATGTTGGATACAATGGCTATTCATTTGATGGACTGTCTGATGATGCTGCTGCTAAGTTTACTGAAGTTATGGAATCCTTGCCGGAACGCTTACAGCAACAAACAGTAACAATCAAGGTTGATTCTGCTTTTCTGGATTCAATATGTGATAAGAACGGGTGGGGCGAAGGCTCAATTAAAGGGGCATTTTTCCATAAAGGGCAAAAGCTCTCTGATGGGACCATAGTAGAAACTGATATGATAGTATTATACAGTGTAGACAATGCTCAGGAGGTACTTTGGGAAGAGTCCTTGCATCAGTGGCAGTATCATAATAATATTCTTAATGGCGCAAGGCAAACCTCAACAATAGTAGCGTGCGAGGAGGTGCAGGCAGACATTATTCAAGCTCTTGTGGGATATGCTGAAGGGACAAGATGGACTTCAATAACTGGGAGGGCCGCAAGTGATAGTGGCTTCAGAGAAATGGCTGAAAGGGCTTTTAATAAAGAGACGGGATTTTACGACACGGATATAATAATGGAGTATATTAATAGTTCTCAAGGTATAATAACTGATAAAGACTGGAATTATAATTGGGAATGCGTGTTGAATATGTTTGTTGGCCAACCTTTTAGTCAGACAAACGGTAACAATGGCTATTAATAAATAGGAATAAGATAATGAGAACTATAAAGTGTTTGTATGCAATATCGGTTCTTGTAGTTGTAGTACTCACGAGTTGTGCATATAGGCCCAAGGTAATAGTTGAATCCGAGTCTATTGTCGTAGAATCTCATATTGATTCTTCATACCTCGGAAATACGCTTGTTTACGAAGTGCATCTTGCTTCTTTTGATGAAGATAACTGTCCACGATCAAGTCAAGATGAGGAATTGGCGCAAGTAACTGCCTCGCTAGGAAACAACGATGATGATCTAGAGAATTATTATTTAACAAGGAAGGTCATTCGTCAGAAGTATCGCGATTTATGGAAACCCGTTGCAGATTCTCTTTCGAAGAATTATGATACCAATCGAAAGACGATGGAATCCATCCTTTTCCGGCAGGTTCAACCATTTTTTGATTCCTTGAAAGTTGATGATTTGCACTACTACCTTTCCGTTAAGAGCGACGGAACAATCTTGGATTTTACTTTTTATGTGCATAATCAGCCTCACGATGTCCCTTGTTCTGTCTTATCTGAAAGTGTCTGCATAAGCATATTCGAGCAGATAAGGGATTCGGTAATAGCTCCAATATGGGATGGCAAGTATTTCTATTGGGCAATCATTTAACAGAGAGTAAGTCCGTTTGTTCTTCAAACCATATTATCTTACTTGGTATTTTTATTTTGGATGCCATTATAATGGCATCCAATTAATCTTTTTTTCTTGAAAACAATCAATAATGTCCTGTTGTCGGGTAGTTATGCCCGTGGTACGAACACAGCGAATTCTGATATGGATTTCATTATTATATCAGATAATGCTAGTTCTTTTCATTGTGAATCGTTGTATAAGGAGACAGGTGGAAATTCCGCTGCAAAGTGACCCCCTGCGTCCGCTCTCATCGTGACCCCCTCGTCCGCTTTAAAATGACCCCCTGGACTTAAGAATAGAAACCTATATAGAATGCAGGCTGGAGCGGTTTTTCATCCTTCCAGCCTGCATTTCAGATTCTGATGAAAGAAAAAGATAACGGGGGTCAATTAGGTGCGGATTGAGGGGGTCATTTTAATGCGGATTCTCCAAGCAAGCATTGATTGATATAAGGACGGGGGAGATTATTCTTTTTCATTAAAACATTGCTGACGACTCAAAGTTGTGTGTTTCTTATGAAATTCGCCAGAAAATCCAAAAATTGGCGTTTCCTGATGGAGTAATCTGGGACAAGGAAAACAAAATTCCTCGAACCGTCTCCGAAAATTCCGTCCTTAAGCTATTTCGTTGTATATCAAGTGCTTATGTTGGTGGTGAAGATGCGGAAGGACACAAAAAAACCGGAAAAACTGCTGATTTTTCCGGTTTAGTAGCAGAGGCATGACTCGAACAACTATCTATTGGGAGATAATCGCTTTTTTGTCATTATCTCGACATACCACCATATCCGTTCTCAACCTTTCGGATTTTACCGTCATAATATCCATCGGCAATCTGCTTGACTTCATTGTCGGCACGGAATAGTTCCCGGTCACTGAAATTGCCTAATTTATTGGCCATCCAGACAAGCCACTCGCCAATTGCGTGGAGTGTGGTCTTGAATGCTTCGGCAAAAGATGTCATCACTTTCTTTATAGCATGTGCTTCCTCGGGCCAGAAGACGCAATCGTGTTTGCCTCCGCCACGACACATGAAGCCCGAATAGGCGTAATCCTGGATGGCTTGGATGCAATAGGGGATGGTGGACTTTTCAGCGGCTATCATCTGATTGGAGAAACCAACCAGGAGCGAGTCTTTCCAACCATCGCTGCCGGCGCTCTTATCCGAGTACTTCGCAAAGCGCAAATCTCTGGTTTCCATGATCAGCCTATCAAGTACCGCCTCTTTGCTGGTGATTATATTATCCAGACTGTCTATCTCGGTCTGCTTCTCGGTTATCTTTGATTCAGCGCTGGTGAGTGCCGTCTTGGCCTCTTGGGTTTTCTTCTCGGCCTCATCCTTTGCCTCTACCGCCTTTTTCGCCTCATCCTTTGCCTCATGGGCCTTGTTCTCGGCCTTGGCCTTCTCGCTCTGGGCCTTGCGTTTCTCTTCTTCCAGCCTTTTCTTCTCCTTTTCCTGTTTCTGAAGAATGAAGTCGTTGCGCTCCAAGTGATCCAGTCCGGTCTCTGCCTTTTTCTGCCCGCGCTCCATATTCAGCGCCTCCGCCACCATGTCCTGCATTGCGGACATATCATCGGCATCGAGCTTTATGGATTTCCCGGTCGAATGATCCATCCAGTCCCAAATGATATGGGCATGGTAGTTCGGCTTCCAGGTGCTGTCATTACCTGGTATTTCATAGTGACCTTCGTCCCTGTGTAGGTGGACCTGGAGCGCCTTGATGCCCCACTTCTTTTCCACCTCCTTCGTGAAGCGGAGAAGGTCTTTGAGCCTGGTGTCTTTTTCGGTGACGACGACGCATTCACGGATGGGACTTGCCCCTTGCCGGGTGATTATTTTGCCGCCCTTGCCGGGGTACTTGATCTCCTTCTCCTGCATGGCGCGTCCGGTCTTCTGCTTGACCATGACACGGATGGAATCGAGGTACTGGTCCAGGGTTACGCCCTCCATTTCAGGCGCGACATAGGAGGCGTTGTGCTTGGTCAGGTCGAGACGGACGTAGAGCTTCTTGGGGTTGAGTTTCTTGATGTACTCTGGGTCACGCCTGTTGTGGAGTTCGCTCTGGCCGGTATTGCATGGCTTCACATGGACGGAAGCTTTGGGTTTGTTTGACATGTTGCTAGTGATTTAGAGTGTTGATGATGATGTGGAGCCATGCCCGGGTCATTAGGGCGGAGCCCTGATCGGTGGGTGCAGGGAGAGGTCCCTCCTTGCTCGGGGTCCCCAGGGGTGAAACGTCCTGGGCGGGGTATCGGGGCGGCGCCCTGATTGGGACGGGGCAAAGCCCAGGCCCTCGGCAGAGCCCACAACTACGGAAGCGGAGCGAGTAGTTATAGTGGGCTATAACAGGGCGAGCCCTGCTGTTAAACCTGCCATCCTCCGGATCGGCTTCAATCATTTCTTCCCCCTTCATCTCGGAGCCTTGTTTGGCTCCTTGCTGACATAGATGGGAAGAAGTTGGTGTGACAGGATAGGCTCCTTTCTCCGTGGAGGCCTGTCGCCGGAGGGTTACCGCTTCCTGCGTTTTTTCTCTATCCAGTTAGGAATAAAGGGAAAGGGAAAAGGGGCAGGGATGAATCTGCAATATCCCACCTATATCCGCCACTAGGCATACTTTCGAATCAAGTGCGTGATGGCTTCCTCGAGAAGGGCCCGCTTGGTCCTGCCGGTTTTAAGCGAGAGGTCCGTGAACTGCTCTCCAATACTCGTGAGACAACTGACGTTGATTTGCCTTAGTTCCTCACGAGTCTCGCCCTTCCGTGGATGTCCACGGTTGATGTTCTGTGCCTCGCGGAGGATCTTCCTCTGCTCTTCCGGAGTAGGGGATGGGGAAGTCGCTAGCGAATTAGTGGGATGGGATTGTGCTTTCCGCTTGAGTTTCTTTTTCTTCGCCATAGTCTAGTTAGTTATCGTTAAACATCCCGGTCCGTATGGCGAAAAGCCACAACTCGGCCGAGCTGTGGCAAAGATAGGTAAATATTGATATAACTAATTGCTAGTTAATTAGTTGAATAGTAGATTCGTGCAATCGAGCGCAATGACCCCTTTTGAAATCGGTGGTACATTGGTGGTACATTTAAAAAGAAAAACCCCGCTAGAACGCGTTCTAGCGGGGTTTTCTCGTGACTCCAACAGGACTCAAACCTGTAACCTTTTGATCCGTAGTCAAATGCTCTATTCAATTGAGCTATGGAGCCAGGTGCCTTGCGGCTTATTCGTTTTCAGTAGCTTTGTAGACTCTTTCCTTGATGCGAGCCTTCTTACCGGTCAGGTCGCGGAGGTAGAAGATACGTGCGCGACGCACTTTACCATACTTGTTAACCTCGATACTGTCAATGAACGGGGACTGGAACGGGAAGATTCTCTCGACACCGATACCGCCGGAAACCTTGCGAACGGTAAAGGTCTTGGTGAAAGGATCCGCACCCTTCATCTGGATGACGACACCGCGGAACTTCTGGTCGCGCTCCTTGTCTCCTTCTTTGATCCGGTAGGTCACGGTGATCGTGTCACCAGCCTTGAACTCCGGGAATTCAGCGGCCTTGCCACCGGCAAAAGCCTGCTCTGCTACTTTAATTAAATCCATTATTTCAATTCTCCTTGCTCGCAACGTTGCCGTTCAACTCCTGGGCAAGAGGTTGCTCTTGTTTTGGGACTGCAAATGTATGAACTTTTTTTCGATCAACCAAATTTTTTCTTAGAAAATGTTCTTTTCTTTATCAAAAATGGCTTTATCGTCCCGACTGAGGTCTGGAGTGAAGGTCGTATTGTTCCGGAGGGACTCCATCATTTCCTTCTCGGAACGGGAGAGTTTGCGCGGAATCCAGACCAGAATCTTCACATAAAGGTCGCCGGTTCCGCGGCCGTAGCCCTGGACGGAGGGAAGTCCCTTGCCGCGGAGCTTGATGACCGTTCCGGACTGGGTGCCGGCTTCCAGCTTCACCTTGTAGCTGCCGTCGAGGCAGGGAACGGAGATCTCACAGCCCAGCATGGCGTCCATCACGGAGATGATGCGGGTGTAGAAGAGGTTGTTTCCGTCGCGGCGCAGGTTGGAGTGGGTCTCCTCCTTGATGACGACGAGCAGGTCGCCGTTCGTGCCGCCGTGCATGGCGGAATGGCCTTCTCCGCGCACGGTCACCTGCATGCCTTCCTCGACACCGGCGGGGATCTTCACCCGCACGGTCTCGCGGCGGCGCTCCAGGCCGGTTCCGTTGCAGCGTCGGCAAGGATTGGTGACGACCTTTCCTTCACCGCCGCACTGGGGGCAGGTCTCGTAGGAGACGGCCCGGCCG
>Ga0265298_10004774_pt1 | contig 17190 bp, 15 predicted proteins | sample AusTroGonzalo_MG_3_FD_193486 | JGI IMG/M metagenome (GOLD analysis project Ga0265298, IMG submission 193486) | Bovine rumen microbial communities from tropical cattle in Woodstock, Queensland, Australia - Gonzalo_01 | ecosystem: Host-associated > Mammals > Digestive system > Stomach > Rumen ... | reverse complement strand
ACTTTAACGGGCACGCATATGTCGACACACTACACATCAACCAAGCATCAGTATAGTTAATTCACGCAGACACTGCTTCGGAGATGCACTAATTCAATAAAACACAAATAATTGCCCTTTATCGACAAATATCCACAAATCAAAGAGATATGCTCACAAAAATCACTGCCCGAAATCCGAAAAAACAGTTACATTAATTAGTCAAAAGAGACTATATGTTAATGCTTCCTGTAAAGGCTAACAGGTCGCAATAAATAGTCCGGTAGTGTAGCGGTCAATCATGTGAGACTCTGGATCTTGCGACAGCAGTTCGAATCTGCTCCGGACTATCTCTTGTTTTGAGTTTTTTTGAAAATTGCAATACAGTTTACAGTTTCTCTATATTCGGCACCTATTTTGAAAATATAGTCTTTTCATTTCTAAAAGAATTTTAAAAGGATTTCAAAAGGGTTTTCACGCCAGAAACGCCGCAATGATGCCGCTTAAGAAAATTGCATCGAAAGTCCCCGCACCGCCGACGGATGCAACGGGAGCGCCGGCATTGGCGAGATTCTTAAGATTCATGACATCCGCACCAATGAGAGTACCGATTGTGCCGCTTATGTATGCGACCGCGACCGCGGTAAACGGATCGCCGCCGGCGAGCACAATGCCGCAGATAAGCGCGCATAACGGCGGTATAAGGAATCCCGTCGCAATTCCGAGCCCCGCAATCGGCTTTGAGGTCTTGAAGACGACAGCCGCAACTATTGCCGTTCCGACAAGGCAACGGAGATAAAGTCCCGCAGGGTCGGCAAACGTCAATGCGCTGAGCAGGATGTAGAGCGATACGAAAACGGGGATGACACAGCCGCCCACGTTAACGGCGATAACCGTCTCGTTGGAGAATTCGGGCACTCTGTAGAGCCTGTCCATGAGTCGCCCATGCTCGACGCGGACAAACTGCTGCTCGGATCTTACCTTCGTTAACGGAATATTGATGAAACTGCCGACGATCATGCCGATTATGAGCACGATAATCCAGAAGATATTGAAACCGAGTTTTGAGAGAGCACTTCCTATAAGTCCCAGAAAGAGCAGTGGGATGAGGAAGATTGCCGCCGCTATCAGAAATAAAAGAAGGATTACCGATACCGGGCTGAAGAAATACCTGACCATGCTTTAGCACCTCGTTTTATGCAGATTCCCTTTATGAAAATTATTCTTAAATTAATTATAGTCTTTTTTGAGCCGCTTCGGGCTGTTACGGCTTGCGGCAGACGATACATGCGTGATCGTGATGATAGGGCTCAAGGCGGCATGTATCCTCGACGACAAGACCGCCGTCCTCAAGCGTCTTTATCGTATCCTCAAAGATTACCTTCGGATCCGCCGTTACGTCCACACTGCGGGCTTTAAGCATGAGGATCACGACGCCGCCCTTCTTCAGAAACGGCAGATTCACGAGAGCAATCTCCGCCTGATTGGGCTGTGCGACATCCTGATATATCATCCCGACTTCTTCGACAAACGGCGCGTATTCACGCGGATTTGCGGCGTCCGCCATTATGGGAATGATATTCTTTCTGCGTCGCGAAACCTCGATGAGATCCTGCATGGGTCGCGGTGCGAATTCCACGGCATAGACCGTTTTTACGTAATCGGCGAAATGAGAGACTGTGGTTCCGTTGGCTGCGCCGAGATAGAGAACCCGCAGGTTTTCGTCCAGATCGGTCTCGGGCTTAATCATCGCAAGTGCCGCAAACTTGCTGCGATAAGGGTCCCAGACGCGAAGACCTTTCATCATCTTCTCGCCGTAAACTCCCCCCGACCCCTTGGAAAGGAGCACGCCGTCAATCCGTATCATTCGGCTGACCTCCTTTTTTCGTTCTTCGTTTTGCCGTCATTCTTACCGTTAACTCTCCCCTCAGTTTTCACGTCATTTTTACCGTCAGCATTGCCGTTAACTTTGCCGCCGGCTTTACCGCTCTCTTTGCCTCCATCTTTGCTCCCGTCCTCACCTGAGGCAAAGACATAATCTATACGTTCCTGTGCTTTTTCTATGAATTCGGGCGCAATATCGCCGCGATAATAGTCGAGTCTTGCGGCTATCGCAAGCTTGCCGCCGAGGACACGCGAGACCTTTCCGCGAACGCCGGTTCCCGCATTATGTATTCTGCGGTGCTGAAAGATTATTCCGTGCTTAGGGGACGGCGTATTTCCGCGAAGATGCGTGAATAAAGCGCTCTCCGCGCCCAGAACCTGAACAGCGGATGCAGGCATCATCGCCATCCGCGACAGGCTTCCCGCACGCGATATGAGTCTTGCGGCAACGAGACCGCCGACCAGCGCACTGCAATTAGGGGCGATAATGTCCGCCCTGTCGGAAATTTCGCGCATAAGGCGTGTTCTCTCAATCGAAAGCCTGTCAATCTCGTAACCGAGCCTGCCGAGAGAGTTCTTCTCGCGCCGCATGATATCGACCATCTTTTTGGCGCTGACCGACTTGTATTTCCGCGAAAATTTGGGGTTTTGGACGATATACCACTCGGTAGCGCGTTCGATAAGGCGATTGATGACATTGTCCATCTCGTCGAGAACACGCACCATCTGGACGAGCTCGATATCCCCTTTGGTGTAGTAGAGCTTTATCTTTGACTCCGCAAGCGCGATTGTCGTAAGACGAAGGGTCTCAAAATATTCGGCTTCGTCCTTAAAACCGGCGGCATCACCGTTATTTCCGTTATTTACATTATTTCCATTATTGCCGCTATCGCCCGTAATCGCATCCGCAACCTTTAGCGGAACAAAATCCGCCATATCGGACTCTATATTACGACAGCGCTCCGCATAATCCTCGGGTCCGCTCTTCCCGGGGATTTTTACACGGCGGGGCGTGCCTTCGCCGTTATCGCCGATTTCAACGTCGCCGAACCAATACTGCATCTGCATATGTATGGATTTGTCCCGAGGAATGATTAAATGCATACTTGAAAATGGATGCTTGGATAATGCATGTTTGGATAATGCATACTTAGAGAATGCCGAACGAGAACAGAATTACGGGAATCATCACCGCACCTATGCAGGGAACTCTCCTTATATCGATAATCTGAGTCAGACTGCCGACAACGGTCGCCAGAATCAGTATGAACAGCCCGAATATGCCCGTAAATAGCAGGGTAACCGCGGTCATGAAGATTATCACCGAAATTCCGAGACTGCGGACATTGATGTTCGAAAAGAGTCTGCCCGTCTTCGAAAAGCCGATTGTGAGGAGATATCCCGATATTGCCGCAATTATGGCGGCGAGAATGACGAAGGTCATCTCCGGCAGTTCCTTCAGGTGCGAAAACGCCGCCATAACGCCGTTTCTCATCCGCATTATCGCATAGAAGGCGCCGATTGATATGAACGCATTCGCCGTGTTCGCCGCACTTGCGGCTATGATATATCCGCGGCTGCCGTCAAGCCCGCCGTTATTCTCCGGCAATGCGGACACTGTCGACCCCGATTCATCGGAATGCGGCTCCTCAAACCTGACAAAGGACGCGATAACCGCGTTTGCCGAGGCATTCGAGAGCCCCGGCAGCCATCCGACGACACTGCCGGCAAAAGTCCCGATAAGACCGCATTTCAGGATATTTCTCCTTTCGACATGAAGTCCGTCGAAGGTCTGCGGCGGCATGCATCCCTTCTTCGAGAAAATTAGGACGGATATTCCGAAAAGACCCGTTAAAAGCGGCATCAGAACCGATGCCGATGACGGACTTATGAGGTCCGTCAGCGGGACGCAAAGCCACGAATATTCAAAGGCAAATACGCCCAGAATTCCCGAGATGCAGAAGACCGCAAACGACCATTCCGGCGATTCCGACCAGACTATGAGGACTCCCGCCACTATTATCAGAATTATGCCGCTCCACCAGTCAATCATGTCCTGAACGGCGGGCAGAACAAGCAGGAATACCGAGAGGATTGCAAGCCCGAATACGGTTCCGTATGCACTTCCGATTGCCGAAAGGCGCACAGCCTCTTCGCCGTGACCCAGCAGACAAAGCCTGTGCGCAGGCAGGACGGAAAGCGCCGTATCCGCGTCGGGAACGCCGAAAAAAGTTCCGGGAACGATATCCAGAAAAGTGTGAACGATAAGGACAGCCACCATGCAGACGGCAAGTCCCGTCTCCCCGTATACCGCAAAAATACCCGTTCCCGCCGATAAAATGAGTCCTGCCGCAGTATTCGAATGAATCCCGGGGATGAGCCCGCTTATCGTGCCCAGAATTACGCCGATGAAGAGCGGGATTATCACCTGAATTGCGGCGGATATCATATTTCCGGATATTGTCATCACGGAATATAGAGATTTTGAAATGCGGCGGATAAGGTAATATTATCATCAGATCGCGCCAAATTGAAATTAATGTTAATTGCCATAACCCGCCTCAAAGAAAAGTCCGGAAAGGACAACGAAATGTGCAGGAAATACGGTCACGAGTGCCGGACCGTATCCCCCATGAAAGCCGAACTCTACCCCGAGAATATCCGTGATTTCGTTGCCAAAGCCAATTCGGGAACTTTTGACTGTATATTTTTCACGAGCGCACTTCCGGCGCAGTCAATAACGCCGCTTCTGGACGATACGGGACGAAAAGCGCGTCTTGTCGCGATAGGACCGCAGACGGCAAAGACCGTAAAGAGCTTCGGCGTCGAATGCGAGACGCTTACGTCGTTCTACTCAAACGACTTCACCTCGTATCTGGGGGACTGGATTAAAGGCAAAAATATCGGCATTCCGCGTGCCGATGTCCCCAATCCGAGCCTTATGGAAGGAATAAAGAACGCGGGCGGCGTTGTCTTCGAGACACCGATATATGCACTCATCCCGTCAAAAGAACCGCTTGACTTATCTGGATGCGATGTGATACTGTTTACCAGCGCCAACTCATTTACGTATTCGGTCTGGGACAGAACAAAACCGATTATTGCCGCCGCTATCGGCGAGGTAACCGCCAAAAGGATGAGAGATGACGGAATTACGCCGTCTGTTGTCGGCGACGGTTCGCTTGAGGGGACGTTAAAGGCGCTTAACGGCGTATACGGTAATTAAGACGCAATTTGATGCAATTAAGACAGGCTTTGAGATACAGAGAGAATACGATGGAAATGCCGGACGATGCTATGAACGGGGCTGACGGGAACGAAGAAAACCGTGGCTTAAACGGCTTAAGCCCGCAGGTTCAAAAACTCTTGAACTGCGGTATTATCGCGGTGGACAAACCGCAGGGACCCTCGAGCCATCAGGTAACGGCGTGGGTAAAGGAGATTTTCGGCGAAAGCGTCGCCAAAATCGGTCACGGCGGCACACTCGACCCGATGGTTTCGGGCGTTCTCATCATAATGCTCGGTCGGGCAGTGCGGCTTGCGCCCGTCATTTTAAAGCACAGAAAAGAGTATATCGCGGTTTTAAGGCTTCATGCCGACGTTACCCCCGAAGCCGTAAGGAAGGTTGCCGAAGAGATGACCGGCCGCGTCTATCAGAGACCGCCGCGAAGGAGTGCGGTCCGAAGACAACTCAGAATCCGCACAATCCACGAGATTGAGGTCCTTGACTGTGCCGACCGTCTCGTTCTGCTCCGGATTGACTGCGAGGCGGGAACTTACATAAGGTCACTCTGCACCCATATTGCGCTTGCTTTGGGCGTCGGCGGTCAGATGGAGGAGTTAAGGCGGACGAAGTCGGGCGCGGTTACGGACGCGGACGTTCACACCTTGCAGGAGATAAAAGATGCTTTTGTCTTTGCACAGAACGGCAATTCTGAGCCGTTATTATCTATGCTTCTGCCCGTGGAACGCCTTACCGAGCAGATTCCGACCGTGAAGATCCGCGATACCGCCGTTGAAGCGCTCTGCTGCGGCGCTTCCCTCGCAGGAACGGGGGTCATCTCCCGCGAAAATTACAAGCGCGATGCTCTGGTCGCGGTTATGACAGAAAAGGACGAACTGGTCTGTATAGGAAGAGCAATCAAATCATCCGAGGAGTATAAGCCCGGAGATACGGGCATTGTCCTCAATTTGGAGGCAGTGATTATGGAAAGAGGAAATTACGAAAAGGGCTGGACAAAGAAAGAGTATTCCGGACCCAAGGTTATTAAGCCGAATTTTAAGAGAGACGAACAGAAAAAAGGCAAATTCAATAAGAGCAGGAACGATGCCGACGGCGGTCGCGGATACCGCGAGAGAAACCGCGATAACGAACGCGGTTATGGAGACCGCGGATACGACAGGCGCAAATCGGGCAAACACGGCTTCGACGGGCACGATTACGACGACGACAGTTATGGCGGACGCGAACACGGTTACGGAAGGCACGATTACGGTAAAAACCGCCGTTTCGACGACGATGAGAATTTCGGCGGCAGAAGAGAGAAATACGGAGGATACGACCGCAGAGACAGTCGCGACGGCGGAAAAAGGGATACCGGACGCGACAGGCAGGAAGGTCGCGGCAGAAATGACTATGATTCCTATTTCTCCGGGCGAAAAGAACGCAGATCCGGAAAACCGCAGTATGATCGCAGGTCATCCGACGACGAGGTCCCGACCGGCCGCGTCCTTTCTAAAGCCGCGGCGTATAAACCGCGAAAAGCCTACGAAACGGGCAAAAAGAGCTATGCTTCCGAGCTTCTCGACCGCCAGTATAAAAGGGAGATTATCCGCGGCACTACCGCCGAGGGCATAGATGCCAGCGAGTATTCGCTCTCCGAGGACTTCGTGTCCAACAAAAACCGCCGCGAGAGCGGAGATTACACCCATTCGGGACATGGGGGGCATGCGGGGCATTTCGGACATTCCGCAAACGGCGATCAAAAACGCCGCAACTCACAGGATCGCGGTTACGACGTCGACAGAAAAGATAAAGGTAATAAAGGCGGGAAAGGCGGATACCGCCGCGATAATTCGAGGGATTCTGAGCCGTGGTTCTCCAATCCGAATACGCCGAGGGTCAACAACAGAAACGGCTACAAACTGCGCAAATCGGGAAAGAATAAGCCCCGACGCGAGTAGCGCCGGTGAACACAAAACATTTTTTCGCACCGTACCGGGTGCATTAAATGGATAGAATTAATAAATTCACCGTGCAATAATTAAGAGCACGGTTTTATGCTGAGGTAGTCTAGACCGGTAGGGCGCGGGCCTGGAAAGCCCGTGGGACCTAATGTCCCTCGGGAGTTCAAATCTCCCCCTCAGCGCTTTTAAAATTATGATTCGCGAGTGAAACGCAGGTTTTGAGATCTGCGGCACGTTTTTTTTTCGACTTTTTTTTTTTCGATTGTCGGTATCACGCCCGGCAGCGTCAGCTTCGGTCCGATTTTTTTGCATTTTTTTGCGGCAATAAGGGGTCACTTAACACACATAAACCATATACGAGTTTATGAAAGCAATGCACGATTTACCTGATACCTTTGCAATGCCGCATCAAAACACCCGCATATACCCTGAGAAAAGTTAAACGCGAGGATATTTAAGATAATAAAATAATCCATGAATATGCTTTACAGAGAGGGCCCCGACGGCGAAAAACTCTCGGCAATCGGTTTCGGATGCATGAGACTGCCGCAGAAAGCCGGACTAATCGACGAGAAAGAGGCAATCCGCGAAATACACCACGCAATCGAAAAGGGAATCAACTATTTTGACACGGCGGTACCTTACCATCTCGGCGCAAGCGAGCCCTTTCTCGGACGTGCCCTCTCGGGAGGACTGCGGGAAAAGGTCAATATCGCGACAAAACTGCCGCACTGGGCGGTTAAAAGCCGCGATGACATGGACGCAATACTCGAGAGACAGCTTGCCAACCTTCAGACCGATCGCATAGACTACTACCTCCTGCACAGCATAGCCGCGGATTCATGGGCAAAACTGAAAAATCTCGGCGTAAAAGATTTCCTGAAAGACGCAAAGCGATGCGGCAAAATACGTCATTACGGATTCTCGTATCACGGCGATAAACGCTCATTCAAAGAGATTCTGGACGATTTCGACTGGGAATTCTGCCAGGTTCAATACAACTACATCGACGCCGATTCGCAGGCGGGAACGGAAGGCATAGAATATGCCGGTCGGAAAGGAATCCCCGTAATCGTAATGGAGCCGCTTCACGGCGGCATTCTGGCAAAAAACCTCCCGAAAGACGTTATTGACATTTTCGATTCGGCGCCAGTAAAGCGGACGCCTGCCGAATGGTCATTCCGCTGGATACTCAACCGACCCGAAATTGCCGTTGTTTTGTCGGGAATGAACTCGATTGAGCAGATCGACGAGAACACGGCAACGGCATCGGACGCATTGCCCAACGCTATGTCCGAAGAGGAACTCGCCGTAATCGAGGCCGTAAAGCAAAAATACGCCGAAAAAATCAAAGTCCCCTGCACGGGCTGCCGATACTGCATGCCCTGCCCGTTCCACGTAAATATTCCCGAATGCTTCGCGGCATACAACAACTACCACATGTTCAACCGCAATTTTACGAACAAACTCCAGTATCTCGGCAGAATGGGCGGGGTGCTCTCCGACAGGAGCTACGCGGGCATGTGCAGAAAATGCGGCAAATGCAAAAAAGCCTGCCCGCAGGGGATAGATATCCCTAAAGAGCTCGCCAAAGTCTCTTCCGAGATGGAAGGACCGACATTCAAAGTTCAGATATTCTTAATGAAACTCGCAATGCCGCTTCAGGCTAAACTGGCAATGCTCGGACGAAAACGAAAATAAAAGATATAAATGGACTTAAAAGGACATAAAAAGATTTTATTGGATTTAATATGATTTTCAGTATTCGGGATATCCCTTATACTTGAAATCGTCCGCCTTCTTCTCTTTCGAGAAATAATTGTCGTAGGATTCGACCGCCGTCTCCGCGTAGTCCGATATCTCCGCAAGACAATCCGAGAGGGATGACATCGAGACATTGTTCAGAATCATACCCGTAATCGTATTGGGATCGAGAGAATTCATGCCGAATTCCTCCGCGATAAAACCCTTCATATTATCCGCCAATCGCGAATTGTAGTCCCTTTCGTTCTTTAAAAACGCACTTTCGCAGATAATGTCCGAAGATTCGTTGATTACATCCCAGTCCAGATGCGGTTTCTCGAACAGAGATTTATACTGCTCTATTTTAAGCCATTCGCCGCCGAAGAAACCGGATACCGCGCTCTTGTGGGCAGCCAGGCAGTCGACAAATTCCCTGAATTCCCTGAAGAAATTACGGTAACTCTCTTTAAATTCCGTAAAAACCTGATCGGCTTTCTCCTTGGCATTCGGAGGATCGGCTATAAAACCGAGAACGGAAGAACCCACAAGCATAGTCGAACACTTTGTCAGCTCATCGAATGCCGCTTCCGTCCTTGACAGATGCGTAAAAACCGTATCGGGGACTTCTTTTTTCCCGACTCCGTCGGAGTAGAGTTTCTCGTGCACGAGCAGGAAGAACGCCGGCATTGCCGCCATTATCGACATAAAGGAGATAATCCTCATCTTAAAGTAATTGCGGCTTATCGGGCTTAATATTTACCACTTTTACAGGCATACGGAAACCCTGCGAGACAACCTTGCCTGACGTATGAGATCGGATGCGAGACATGTTTCATAAACCTGTATATAGTTTATTTAAGATTCGGGGCAAAAAATAACATTCTTGAAATAACCCGCAATCGCCCGACAAAAACGTAAATCAAGACCAAATTACTCATAAAAAGATTTCCCGCAATATGAAGAATCCGGCTTAATATACGGCATCATAAAGCATCTTCGGATTGTAAAAGGCTATATAATAACAGGGATTATTCTACATTACCTAAGGAATAAAGAGACAATGACGTTACGTCACTGACGAAACGGGAACGGAAACGAAAGCGGCGTAAACGTGAAAAAGGGAGATAACAATGGCAAAACTGAAAGTAAAGAGGATCGACGCGGGGATACAGACAGCGGTCATAAACAAAGAGGATGCCAACCAAATCGGCTTGAAAAACGGCGGCAGAATCAATATTCTCAATGAGGAAAGCGGCAGGTCGATTACCGCATTCATTCAGATCACGGACAACATTATCGAAAAAGGAACAATCGGACTCAGCAGTGGATTTATCAGCCAGCTCGATGCCGATGACAATAAAGAACTCGCGGTTCGCGCCGCGGACAGACCGATATCGCTGGAATACATCCGAAAGAAGATGGACAACGGAAAACTCACGGAAAATGAGATTAACACGATAATAAGCGACATCACAAACGATGTCCTCTCGGCAGGCGAGACAACCGCGTTTATCACCGCAGTCTACATCAACGGACTTGACACGGACGAGGTCGAATATCTGACCCGTTCCATGGTCAAAAGCGGCGAACAGCTCAAGTTCAATACACACCCGATCGTCGACAAACACTCCATCGGCGGCGTTCCCGGAAATAAGATAACCCTTCTTGTCGTCCCGATCATCGCCGCCGCCGGTCTGAAGATACCCAAGACAAGTTCGCGGGCAATCACCGGCGCCGGCGGCACTGCCGACCTGATGGAAGCACTGGCACCCGTGGAGTTCAAAGCCGCCGATATCGAGCGTATGGCCGAGAAGGTCGGCGGCGTCATTGTCTGGGGCGGCGCCACGAACATAGCACCCGCCGATGACAAGATAATCGTCCACGAATTCCCGCTTAAGATAGACGCACGCGGAATCATGATTGCCAGCGTTATGGCAAAGAAGATCGCCTGCGGAGCCGAGATCGTTGTCATAGACATACCCGTGGGTGCCGAGGCAAAAGTAAAGGATATGGACGATGCCAGAAGACTTGCCCGCCAGTTCATCGAGATAGGAGAGCGCTTCAAGGTAAAGGTCGAATGTGCGATTACGTTCGGCGACACCCCGATAGGACGCGGAATAGGCGTAAACCTCGAGGTCAGGGAGGCGCTCATAGCCCTTGAAGGCAATGTCGAGCAGAACCCCTTCACCCAGAAGAGCCTTACGATGGCAGGAATTGCCTTTGAGATGGCGGGCAGAGTCGAGAAGGGTGAGGGCTACAGGTTCGCCGAAGAAATCCTCAACAGCGGCAAAGCGCTTGCCAAGATGAAAGAGATAATAGCGATTCAGGGCGGCAACCCGAATGTGACCTCAAATGACATTCTGCCGGGCAAATACTCCTTCAATGTGAATGCAAAAGATAGCGGATACATAGTCGGAATCAAGAACCGTGCGCTGATAACGATTGCCAGAACCGCGGGTGCGCCTGCGGACAAAGGTGCGGGCATATACATACATAAACTCCTCGGCGAGAGAGTCGAGAAGGGCGAGACAATCTATACAATCTACGCCGATAAAGAATGGCGTCTCGGAAAAGCACTTGCCGAGGCAAGAAAATACATGCCCGTAGCCGTTGAGGGTATGCTGCTTGAGAGAATAACTTCCCTCAACTGACTTTTTTCAAATAATCCTTTTTTCAAAAAATTTCCGCAAAAAATTCAAAAAAAAGATTTATCTCAGTATTCGATATCGTTTACCTTGCTGTTGAAGATCGTTCTCCTTACTCCCTCGACATCGTAGGGGCGATCCACAATCTCGTTCCAGACCTCGATGTTCTTCTGATAATACTCGAAATATTTGTTGTATTCGTCAACGCGGTTCTTATACCTCTGATATGCCGTGTCGTATTCGAGCTGCGTCGAGTAATACTGCTTATAATTGATGAGTTTGTATTTCATATCTTCAAGCTCGTCATACCAGCCGTCGAGCGTAGTCTTGAAGTAATCAATCCTCTTTTCAATCTTCTTTTTGCTGTCGACGATATATGCGACGTAGTTATACTTGGTATAGGGCATGCCGCCGTCCGAGAGCGGGATTACGAGAACGTCGGTATTCGCGAAAGACTCCGGGTAAAGTCCGATGTAATACGGCGTCGTCGCCTCGATATAGAGGTATTTCCTGCCGTCGTCGGCACTGTATGTCGTAAAACCGACATCGCCCTGCGGGACGATCTTTATTCCGCAGACGGCATGACCAAGTTTCGGGAACAGGAGAAGTGCGGTGTCGTAGCCGCTCTTCTCCAGAAGTCCCATGAGGAGCATGCTTTTCTCATCGCAGTCGCCCATGCCGTCATAGATGACTTCGACGGGGAAGCGGGTATTGCCCTCGGGCGAGTTATAGGGTATCTGCTGGACGAAGGTAACCAGATACTCCAGATATTCCTCGTCGCTGAGGCGTTCCGTGATCTTGATGTAACGGAGTTGTTTTATGAGAGCGTCGAAGAAATCGCTGTTCTCCATGCCCTCAAAATACGATCTGTAGAACTTGTACTGAACTTCAGGGGACTCCTTTGCAATCTTTCTGCCCAGACTTTTGTCTGCATTGCGTGCGCCCTTAAGAAGCGCCATATCGACATCAATATCGATTGTGAACTGACTTTTCTCGAATTTCGTGTTGAAAGTCCTGCGCACGGTCTTGCCCTCGTAAGCGGCGTCGGGAACAAGCACGGGATAGACCTTCGTATCCGCCGCTATGTCGGCACCGCCGGCATATGCATTGTTTTCCGCATCGGCACCCGTTCCCGTATTCGTGCCCGCAGACGACTGCGCGGTTCCCGCAGATCCGGAATTTTCCGTATTGTCGGTATTGCCCTGCGGCGTGGGACTGCTACCGCTGCCGTCGCCGGCATCGCCCATCCCGTTGCCGATATCACCGTTATTGCCGTTTATGCATCCGCAGGCAAGCATGCATGCGGTCAGAAGAAGAAATCCGAGTATTGCCAGGGATATCTTCGAAGATCTTGCGGGAGCCATTCTCTATTTAAGGATGGGTCTTTCTTTTATAGAATTTTTGTGCAGGAAGATAAGGGCAGGTTGCCGCCGCAGTGCTTTATTTATATGGATACAGGTCAAGAATATGTTATGTCAGTCGCAGATACCGCCGAAAAAATAAAAAATATGGAGATTCGCGGCGCCGGAAAGATAGCCCGTTCCGCCGCGGGGGCTCTCTCGGAATACTCCGCAGAGATTGCCGCAAAAAACATGCCGCTGAAGGAATATCTGCAAAACATGCACAAAGCCGCGGATATATTGAAAGGCACGCGCCCGACGGCGGTCTCGCTTCCCAATGCCGTCAATATCACCCTCCGCGGCATCGACTCCGCGACAATCACAAGCACGGCGGATGCCGACAGCCTCCTTCAAAGGAACGCCTCGGAATTCATCGGGAACTCAAAGCTTGCCATCCAAAATATCGCGGAGATCGGCGCACGCTACATCAAAGACGGCGATACGGTAATGACGCACTGCAACTCGAATGCCGCCATATCCTGCATGCTCAAAGCCCATGAACAGGGCAGGGACTTCGAGGTCTTTGCCACCGAGGTCAGACCGCGCAATCAGGGGTATCTGACCATAAAAACGCTCTCCGATGCCGGAATAAAGACAAACTTCATAGTCGATTCCGCGGTGCGCTACTTCATGAAGAAGGTCTCCCTCGTCATCACGGGCTGCGATGCCGTGACGGTCAACGGCGCCGTTATCAACAAGATAGGGACTTCCCAGATAGCTCTCTGCGCACAGGAGGCACGCGTTCCGTTCATCGTCGTCGGCGAGACCTATAAGTTCGCTCCGAAGACCGTCATGGGCGGGCATATCGATATCGAAGAGCGCGATGCCTCCGAGATAATGCCGGCGGAGAAAGCCGCCCTGCTCAAAAACGTCACAATACGCAATCCGGCATTTGACGTGACACCCGCGGAGTATGTCGATTATATCATCACGGAGAAGGGCGCCATTCCACCCGCGATGGCATATCTTATCATACGCGAACATCTGGGTTGGGAGATTGGCGAGTTTGACACGATACGCAACGGCAAAAGCGATTCGTAAACCGATGAGGAGCGAGATTTCGAGTATGCCGGAGTTCGAATATGTCTGAGTATTTTATCGGGGACGTTGTCCTTGCACCCGTTTATCTCGGTGCCGGCAGCGAACTTAAAGTCCGCCCCGCCGTCGTAATGGGTGACAGCGGCAGGGACACGGTAAAAATCTGCCCGATTACAAGCCGCACTCCGCGTGAGGGTCCCGTAATCACCGTAGAACTCGATGACTTCGAGAAAGGGGGCTTAAGTCTCTTTGAGGAGAGTTATCTGATAGTCTCCGGTATTTTCACCGTGCGCAAGACCGAGATTGTCGGCAAGAAGGGCAAACTCAGCGGCGAAAAGATATCGGAGATTCGCAGCGCCGTGAAAAACCGGTAAATCCGATAAAACAGGTAAAACCTATAAAACAGGTAAAACAAGAAATACAGAGGATTTCTTAAAAATATTGATGCCTTTTTATACGACAGTGTTTTGATTATTTTGACTATTTTGAATTATTTGATTATTCGGAATCGGGGATATAAAACGCCGAACTGTCCATTTCGAGTTCTTCGACGATACTCTCCACATAGGAGATGCCGTGCCGGTTCAGACGCCATTTCATGCCCGACATGGTGGATTCGTCGATGAGGTAGTTCTTTTCCGTGAGTTCCTCGACACCCGACATTATCTCATTCTTCGGAATAGAACATTTATGCTCTATATCCTGTCTCAGAACGCTCTTTCTTCCTTCATCGCCCATGAAGTAAAGTGCCATCACAATCTTGTCCTGCCTCTTCTTCTCGGGCGGGACATTCTTCTTCCCGAAATGCCTGTCGTAATGTTCAAAGGCCGATTTTGCTGTCTTAATTACCAAAATAATCACCTTGGGGTATAACTACCCGCCATTGCACATATCCTATACTAATTTTAATCAAAAGATAATATGACTTTGCAAATTTTTACCGCACATTCGCGGTCTGCGCATCGCTCGTGCGGCTCTTCTACTCGGGTATCTGCATGAACTTGGGGTAGGTTATATTCCATCTGATGGCGGCGACGCGGATAACAAAGACCGTAAGTATGCCTATGCCCGCGTTTATGAGTCCGAGCTGCGGGACGAAACACAGCAGAGTTACATAGACGATGCCGCCGGTGAATATCGGCGTTGCATACATCTCTTTCTTGAGAAGCAGATTCGGGCGGTCGGCAAGGACATCACGGATGATACTTCCGGCGATACCCGTGATAAGACCCATCGTCACCGCAACCTCGGCACCGTATCCGAGCGCCAGCGTCTTGTCTATGGCTTCGACGTTGAAGAGCGCAACTCCGAGAGCATCGAAGTGCAGCAGCGGCTTATACGTCTTCCAGAACTGTTCCTGAAGGTAGAATGCCGCGATTGCCGCAATTATCGCGATATAGACATATGAGAAGTTCTCGACCCAGAACACCGGCGCATCGAGTATGATGTCACGTATGGTTCCGCCTCCGAAAGCCGTGATAAGCGCCAGAACAACGATTCCGAAGAGATCCATGCCTTTCTTTGCACCCGCCAGCACGCCCGTAACGGCAAATACGGCTATGCCTATCGAATTTATGATGAAATCGGCGGGAAGTGAGGCAACCGTTGTATTAAAGGCGGCGGACAGCATTCTATCACATTTTTAAACGCTATTACTTTTTAGCGCTATTACTTTTTAACGCTACTACTTCTTTTTAACTCCATAGCATTTAGGATTTCGGCACATTTTAAGACCGGTCAAATTTTGAACCCGGATCACACCCCGAAACTCTACCTCATTTCTAAATTCCATCGCACTTTGAAACCCTATCGCATTTCGAAAAACTTTGGGGCGGGTGGGCGGGGACAGCAGTATCGGGATAAGGGGGGACAAAGGTATCGGGATAAGGGGAACAGCAGTATCATGATAAGGGAGACAGAGGTATCGGGATAAGGGGAACAGCAGTATCATGATAAGGGAGACAGAGGTATCGGAAACAGGGGATGGTGCGGGAATGAGAATATAGTTATCGGGAAAAGGGGAAATATGACGGGGAAAACAAAAATATTCAGATAAATTCCTTCTTAAGCATGTAAAGTCCGAGAGTAATCGCGATACTCAGAGAGAGGAGGAACAGGGCAACGGTCATCATCGGGCTTTCCTGAAACGGAAGCGGGACGTTCATGCCGAAGAAACTTGCAATCATCGTCGGAATCGAGAGGATAATCGTCACGGAAGCGAGGATCTTCATTATCCGGTTCATATTGTTGTTGATGATTGAGGCAAAAGCGTCCATCATGCCGGAAAGGATATTGGAGTAGATGTTTGCCATCTCGATTGCCTGTTTGTTCTCGATGATTACGTCTTCGAGCAGGTCGGCATCATCCTCATACATCTTTATCTGCTTAAATTTCATTATCTTCTCTAGGACAACCTCGTTTGCCTTGAGCGATGTTGAGAAATAGACCAGACTCTTCTCGATGCCGAGGAGCTCAATCAGTTCCTTGTTCTTCATGGACTTGTGGAGCGAGTCCTCGACGGCGTTGGTCTTTCTGTCGATTGAGCGAAGATAGCGCAGGAAATACTGAGAATTCTTGTAAAGCACCTGAAGCAGAAACCGCGTGCGTTTGAGGGTGTTGCACCCCGCGATTCTGCCGTTTCTGAAATCGTCGATGACGACGTTGTTCCGCAGGCATACGGTCACGATATAGTCCTCGTTTATGAGAATGCCCAGCGGAATCGTGGAATATATTTTGTCGTCGCCGTCGGCGATGATCTCGGGAAGGTCGATTAAGATAAGGGTGTTGCCGTTATCGGACTCGATACGCGGGCTTTCCTCTTCATCGAGAGCGGCTTTGAGATATTCCGCCGGAAATCCGGTAACTTCCGATATCTCCGCGAGTTCGTCATCGTTCGGCGAACTCAGGTTAATCCATGCGCCTTTCTCCGCACTGCCGCATAACTCTAAAGTATCGGACGTGCCGTTCTTCCTTGTTGTATATATCTCCATCATTCGGGTCACATTGACGGATAACCGATATCCTGTCTATAAGCACTGAAAGATATTATTTCTGCCGCAATACGCTTTCGCGGGCGGAAATACACGAAGGACCCAATCCCCCCTCATCCCGCCTGTGCCCTTACCTGCGACTGCAGATCACCCGCGGATATCTGCACATATATCCCGAATAACGCGGGGGTATCCCAACCGATATATAATGCCGTTGATGAGAATTATATATATTTCATTAAAACAAACAAGTACAGACTGGAGTTGGGATTTCTGGTAGAAGCAAAAAAAGGTAAACCACAGGAGGAAGAAGAGGAGGATGTC
>Ga0265298_10004771_pt1 | contig 17200 bp, 15 predicted proteins | sample AusTroGonzalo_MG_3_FD_193486 | JGI IMG/M metagenome (GOLD analysis project Ga0265298, IMG submission 193486) | Bovine rumen microbial communities from tropical cattle in Woodstock, Queensland, Australia - Gonzalo_01 | ecosystem: Host-associated > Mammals > Digestive system > Stomach > Rumen ... | reverse complement strand
CTGCATGAGGCAGTTGTCGATGCCCAGTGCGTAGAGCGCTGCCAGTGCGTGCTCCACGGTGCAGACGCGGGCGTCGCCCTTGCCGAGCATGGTTCCTCGCTGGGTGTCAACCACGTTTTCGGCGATGGCGTCGATGACGGGTTCGCCCTCCATGTCTATACGCTGTATTTTATAGCCGGTATTTTCTGGTGCCGGATTGAAGGTCACCGTTAAATTCAGACCTGTATGCAGTCCTTTTCCAAAAAGTGAAAAGCTGCCTTTCAGAGTTTTCTGTTTCATCTTATTTTTTTCGTTTTCGTTTTCGTTGACGTTGACGTTTTCGTTGACGTTATCATTGACGTTAAATTTTCTTCTTCAATTCTTCCAATTCCTTGCGCAGGGCGGCAATCTCCTTGTACATGTCGGGTAGACGGCGGTAGAGGGCTTTGGCCTTGAAGAACATCTTGGGTTCCATGGCTGGTGAGCCTATCAGGGTCTCACCACCGCCTTTCGTGCTGTTGATGACGCCGCACTGGGCACCAACCATGGTACGGTCGGCCACTTGGATATGCCCTGAGAATCCTGCCTGTCCGCCAACCATGCACCATGCACCGATCTTGGTGCTGCCAGCCATGCCTGACTGTGCCGACATAACGGTGTTCTCGCCGATTTCGCAGTTGTGTGCCACCTGTATCAGGTTGTCTAACTTGACCCCTTTGTGGATGATGGTCTGTCCCATAGTCGAACGGTCTACGCACGTATTGGCGCCAATTTCGACATCGTCCTCAATGATGACGATGCCCAACTGCGGAATTTTATCATAACCCTCCTGGTTGGGAGCGAAGCCAAAACCGTCGGCACCGATGACGGCACCGGCATGGATTGTAACGTTTTTTCCTATCTGGCTGCCATCGTAGATGGTAACGTTGGGAAAAATGCGCGTACCGTCGCCAATGCTGACTCCTTCGCCCACATAGGTAAAGGGACCGATGTAGACATCCTTACCGATCTGCGCACTTGGCGATATAAAAGCCAGCGGGTCGATGCCTGTTTTCTTTGGCAGCGACATGGCATACATCTGCATCAGCTTGGCCACACACTCGTAGGCGTTTTTCACGCGGATAAGTGTGGCGCTGACCGGGTGCTCGAGCTCTAAGTCCTCGTTAACCAGCACGATACTGGCTTTGGTCTCGTAAATGTAGTGGGTGTATTTCGGGTTCGAAAGGAACGTGATGGCTCCTTCTTTTCCTTCTTCTATCTTCGCAAAAGTGTTGACGGCGGTCTGTTCGTTGCCTTCCACGTGTCCGCCGATGTAGTCGGCAATCTGTTTTGCTGTAAACTCCATGTCGCTCAAAAGTTTTATTTACTTTGCAAAGGTACTAAATTTTATTTAAAATCGTTGATAACAAAGGTAATATTTACGGATTTTTTTGGAAAGGAGTTGAACATTTAAGATTTCTGAAGCATCGGCAATGTCCTTAACGATACCGTTTTTGTAAAGAATTCCGATGCTATCATCCTCGGGGTTATACATGTCTTTTCCTATCTCCGTTAGTGCCATCAGGTAGTGGGTGTCTTTCGGGTTGATATCCAGCCGATGGGCAATATTACGGGCTATTTCCTCGATGTATTCGTCGCTTGGACGCTCTTCACTGACCTCCACCTTAAAGAGGTGACGATCGAGCATGTCGGTAGCAAGAATCGACAGGATTTTATCATCATGGTGTTTCCATGCCTTCAAGGCACTCCAGATGTCCGAGTCGTCCAGTTCAGCATACACCTGCAGAGCCTGTTGGTCAAACACCACGTCGTTCTTCAGGAAGTAGTGGAGGGCTGGTGAGGCAAATACCTCATGTCCCTGGCGTATCAAGTCACGGGCTCGCGTCAGCGTGTTGACCAGCACCTTTTCGTAGCCCACTGCCGTCTTGTGCAGGTACACTTGCCAGTACATCAGTCGCCGCGAGGTCAGGTAGTTCTCGATGGAGTAGATGCCCTTGGCTTCGACTACCAGCTTGTCGTCCATCACGTTAAGCATTTTGATGATGCGTGCCGACCCGATGTTACCTTCAGTGACACCTGTGTAGAAGGAGTCGCGCCGCAGGTAGTCCAGACGGTCCATGTCAAGCTGGCTGGAGATGAGCTGGTGGAAGATCTTGTTGTGGTATTCGTCCTTGAAGATGCTGATGGCCAGTGCCAGCTGACCTTTCAGGTCGCGGTTGATCTGCTCCATCATCATGAGCGAGATGTCTTCGTGCGACACACCGTTGATGAGCGTGTGTTCCAGTACATGCGAGAACGGGCCGTGTCCGATATCGTGCATGAGGATGGCAGCCTGGACGGCTTCTGCCTCCGAGTCGAAAATATAGACGCCTTTCTCGCTCAGCGACTTCACTGCCTCGGTCATCAGGTGGAAGGCTCCCAACGAGTGTTGGAAGCGTGTATGGCGGGCTCCGGGATAGACCACCGAGGCCAGTCCTAACTGGTTGATTCGGTTCAGGCGCTGAAACAACGAATGCTGCACGATGTCGTACAGCAGTCCGCGTCTGATCTTGATGAACCCGAAAACGGGGTCGCTGATGATTTTGTGTCCGCTCATCTGTTAGTTTTCCATCTCGACAGCCTCGAATTTGAACGCCCTTTCGTTCAGGTACCTCACGTCGTAGTTGCCCTTCGACTTCTCCACGTATTTCCGTTTCATCTTCAGGTAGAGCTTCTCGGCTTTTTTCTTTTTCTTGGCGAAGAACACCATGCAAACCCGCTCCGGCTGCTGAAGCTTGTCGGCCAGGTACTCTTTCAGCTGGTGTGAGTAGTTTTCGCGACCCAGCAGGAATTTGGTCTTGGTGTCTATCCAGGCACCCTCCACCTGCTGTACGTCAGTCATGTAGATGACGGAGTCCTTGAACGATGCCGAGAAGCCGAACATGTACATCGACGACATTCTCACTTGTTTTGCCTCTGCCGAGACCGCTACCAGTGCGACGAGCAGCAGCATAACCAGTCTTGTTTGTTTCATTGTCCTAAATATGCTTTTAATATTTTACTCTTCGTGTTGGCGCGTAGACGGCGGATGGCCTTTTCCTTAATTTGTCGTACGCGCTCGCGCGTAAGTCCAAACTTGTTGCCGATTTCCTCGAGGGTCATTTCCGGCTCGCCGATGCCGTAGAAGGCTTTGATGATGTTGCGCTCCCGTTCGTTGAGCGTCTTCAGCGCGTCGGCAATCTCGGCACGCAGCGACTCCACCACTAACTGACGGTCAGCCATGGGCGAGTCGTCGTTCACCAGCACGTCCAACAGGCTGTTGTCTTCGCCGTCCACAAAGGGGGCGTCTACCGACACCTGACGGCCGGTCACCAGCATGGCCTCGTCAATCTTTTCCTCTGGCAGGTCTATCTGCTCCGAGATTTCCACCAGCGACGGGCGGCGCTCGTTCTCCTGCTCGAACTTGCTCAGCATGCGGTTGATCTTGTTGGCCGATCCCACTTGGTTCAGCGGTAGACGGACAATACGGCTCTGCTCGGCAATGGCCTGCAGGATGGACTGGCGAATCCACCACACGGCGTATGAGATGAACTTGAAGCCACGTGTCTCGTCAAACTTCTCAGCAGCCTTGATGAGTCCCACATTACCCTCGTTGATGAGGTCGGGCAGCGACAAACCCTGGTTCTGGTACTGCTTGGCCACGCTGACGACAAAGCGCAGGTTGGCCTTCGTCAGACGGTCCAGCGCCTTGCGGTCACCCTTGCGGATGCGCTGTGCCAGCTCCACCTCTTCGTCGGCAGAGAGCAGTTCCTCCTTGCCGATTTCAGTCAGGTATTTCTCCAGAGCCTCGCTTTCGCGGTTGGTGATGGATTTGGTGATTTTCAGTTGTCTCATTCAACGGTGGTTTTTTAGCGGATGCAAAAGTAAGGCATTTTTTCGGAATAACCAAATAAACATCTTACTTTTTTCGCCTTTGTCGTAACTTTGTCAAACTTTGCCTGCAAACTCCTACTCGCCGCTGGGCTACTAAGGACTTTTAGGATTATTTACAAATGCGATACGTAAATAAATGGCTTTTTATTTTGTTCTTTTCTTGCTTTTTATTACTTTTGCAGATTGAAAAGAAAAAGTTAATATGAAGAAACTGAAGACGATACTGATAAATATCTATCACATCAAGGCGCTGAAATATGTTCTGGTGACGATTATTGCCGTGGCATTGATAGGATTCTTGGACGAGAACAGCGTGTGGAGCCATTTGCGCAACAAGCAGCGTATTAGCGAGTTGCAGGCTGAAATTAAACAGTATTCCGACCTGCACAATAGTAATCAGGCACGCATTCGCCAGATAGAAAAAGATCCGAAGGCCATGGAGAAGATAGCCCGTGAGCGCTATTTCATGAAGGCCGACGACGAGGACATCTTCGTGCTTAGCGACGACGTGAGGGACACACAGATAGGGATGAGCGATGAGACCATTGAGTAGAATAGAGACTTATCTGCTGCTGACAGGGGGCCTGCTGATGGTGATTGGTGCGGGAGCCAGCCTGTTTCTTCAGACATGGGCTCCGTATGTCTTTGCTCCCGGTGCAGTGCTGTTTGCCGCCATGCAGATGCGGCAGCGCTACGAGGGCACGAACTTCACCATCCGCCGTCTGCGCCATATCATGTTGTTGAGCGACGTGCTGTTCCTGTTGGCCGCACTGCTGATGTTTGCCAACATGTCGAACTTCTTCGGGCTGAACCTGCTTACCTATATAAAATATGTTCATAATAACTGGATAGTGGTGTTGCTGGTCGCAGCAGTCTTACAGCTGTATACAAGCCACAGAATTGCTAACGAATTGGAAAAAGAGGCAAAAAAACGCTAAATATCGGTGTAATGTTTTAAATTGCGCAAATATTTTTCCTATTCTCGATTATACGTTGTACATTTGTGGCCGAAAATCAAAATGATGACAATAATATCTATGCATAAAATTCTACTTGCAGCATCCGCCGTACTAATCATGACTTCGTGTGCCAGCTCCTGGAGTGTGACAGGTTCCTCTTCGGTGTCATCGCTCGACGGTAGCAAGCTCTATCTGAAAGCTCTCAAGTCAGGTGAAATCAGGAACATTGACTCATGTGATGTCGTACATGGCGAGTTCCACTTCGCGGGATTGCTCGACACGGTGCGCATGGCTAACCTCTTCATGGACGACGAGAGCATTATGCCGGTGGTGCTGGAGGAGGGTGACATCCGCGTGAAGATAGGTCCTGCCGGACCTACCGTAGGCGGTACACCACTGAACGACAGCCTCTATAAATTCATTGACAAGCACAACCAGCTGATTAACCAGATGAACGAGCTGGGACACAAGCAGAACCAGATGATTCTGGAGGGCATCGATGAACGCGAGATTGACGAACAGCTGTCGCGCGAGGCTGCACAGATAGCCCAGGAGGAAGATGACCTGGTAACACATTTTATTGTCGATAATTTCGACAACGTGCTCGGACCGGGCGTCTTCATGATGATTACCAGCCAGTACCGCTATCCCATCCTCACACCTCAGATAGAGGACATCATGTCGAAAGCTACAGACTACTTCAAGCAAGACCCATACGTGAAGGAATACTATCAGACAGCTCAGGAGAATGAACAGCGCATGAACGGACTCAGCGAGACGGCTTTACCGTCTACTGCCGAACCTGCCCCTGTTGCTGCCGAGCCTGTTGATACGCTTGTTCCGAATGCCCCTGTTCCACTGACGAACTCACCCCGGCAATGAGAATAGTCATCAAGGGAGGACATATTGTCAATGAAGGGAGAACGTTCGATGGCACAGTTGTCATCGAGAATGGTAACATCGTAGAGATAGTCCCCGCTTGCCCAGAAGGCTCAGAGCCCCCAGCCCCCCCCGAGATAATCGATGCCACCGGTTGCTATGTGCTCCCTGGCATCATTGACGACCACGTACATTTTCGCGAGCCTGGACTGACTGACAAGGCTGACATCGACACTGAGAGCCGTGCAGCGGCAGCAGGTGGTGTGACCAGCTACTTCGACATGCCCAACTGTATCCCGCAGACTACAACCCCGGAGGCACTCGACGAGAAGTTCCGACTGGCAGCAGGGAAGAGTCACGTCAACTATTCCTTCTTCTACGGAGCCACCAACGACAATGCCCATACTTTTTCACAAATAGACGCAACGCGCATTCCCGGCATCAAGCTTTTCATGGGCTCGTCGACGGGTAACATGCTCGTTGACCGCCAAGAGTCGCTGGAGCGCATCTTCTCGCTTTGCAAGCTGCCGCTGATAGTGCATTGCGAGGATACTGGCATCATCAATCGCAACATGGCAGAAGCCGTCAAGGCGTGGGGCGACGACCCTCCAGTCACGCTGCATGCCATGATTCGTAGCGAGGAAGCCTGTCTGGCATCCACTCGTAAAGCGGTGGAACTGGCAAACAAATACGGCACGCGCCTCCATCTTGCCCACCTCTCCACTGCCGAAGAGCTTGACTTGCTCCCTCCCGGTTCTGTTTGTCGCGATACTATCGCGACCACCCCCATCACCGCCGAGGCCTGTGTCGGCCATCTTTATTTTACTATGCTCGACCACGAACAGTTAGGAGCGAGAATCAAGGTCAATCCCGCCATCAAGACTCCTGTCGACCAGTTCATGCTCCGCCAGGCACTCACCGACGGGCGCATCAGCGTCGTGGCCACCGACCATGCCCCCCACCTGTTGTCGCAAAAACAGGGAGGCTGTGTCCGTGCTGCCAGCGGCATGCCCATGATACAGTTCTCATTGCCTACCATGCTGGAGTTGGTCGACCAGAAGGTGCTGACCATCGAGCGGCTGGTAGAGCTGATGTGTCATAATCCTGCCCGTATTTTCGGTGTTAGTCAGCGTGGCTTTATTCGTAAGGGTTACCGTGCCGACCTCACCATCGTCCGTCCGCGTTCGCCGTGGATCGTCACCAAGGATGTCATCCTGAGCAAGTGCGGTTGGAGTCCTATGGAGGGTCACGAATACCAGTGGCGCGTAGAGCGAACCCTCTGCAATGGCCGTACTGTCTATGCCCAAGGTTCTGTATTCACCGATATTATCGGTGAAGAAATAAGCTTCTCTCACTCATGATAGCCACCTACGCCATACCCTTCTTCTATATCGTGGGACTCGTCGTAGTTCCGCTCATTGCCGCCTTGCTGTGCCGTTGGCTGATGCCGCGCAAGGTGTGGCGGTATGGGGCACTTGCCTGTACTTTAATTATATGGGGTGTGGTGGCGTATGGTACTTTCGTCGGTTTCAGGCAGTTGCGTGTCCGTCACGTCACTTACTGGAGCCGCGACCTGCCGGCAGCCTTCGACGGCTATCGCATCGTCCAGTTCTCCGATGCCCATGTGGCAACCATGGACGATTACTTCGGCGATATGATGGTACAGATGGTGGACAGCATCAATGCACAGCATGGCGATGCCATCGTCTTTACGGGCGATATGGTTAATCTGTACGATGCCGACATGCTTTTCACACCCGCTTATGTCCTGTCAAGAATCGAACAGGCTAACGGCGTCTTCAGCGTGCTGGGCAACCACGACTACATCATGTATAGAGACATCTCGGAGGAACAACGCGAGCGTGAGAGACAGCACCTGATAGAAATAGAACGACGCCCCGGCTGGCATGTGTTGCTGAACGAGCATATCGTCATCCGTCGTGGTGCCGACTCCATCGTAATGGCCGGTATGGAGAACTGGGGGAAGGTGAAGCGTATGCCTCGGAGAGGCGATGTGCGCAAGACCTTGGAAGGCGTCAGCGACTCGGCTTTTGTCGTCATGTTGCAGCACGACCCCACATGCTGGCGTGAGAAGATTCTGCCGGAGTGCCATGCCCAGCTGACGCTGAGTGGACATACTCATGGCGGACAGTTCTCGTTGTTTGGATGGTCGCCTGCATCGCTTGTCTACGACGAGTGGAGCGGTATGACCTACGAGGGTTCGCGGGCCATCAATGTCACGACGGGTGTGGGTGCCCTCGTCCCATTCCGTCTCGGTCAGCCAGGCGAGATAGTCGTTATCACGCTGAGGAGAAAACAGTAATCATCAAGCACAAAGTTCAAAGCAATGAAATATCTCTATCGCATTTATCAAGTTTTCGTCGCCTTCCCCGTCACCATTCTGATGACCATTTGGACGGCACTGCTCATCGGTATCGGCTGTACCTTTGGTAATGGCCACTTCTGGGGTTACTATCCCGGACGGTGGTGGGCACGTGTCATTACCCGTGCCTTCCTGCTTCCCGTCAAAGTGGAGGGGCGTGAAAACCTGGAGCCCAACCAGTCGTATGTCTTCGTCGCCAACCATCAGGGTGCCTTCGACATCTTCCTGATATATGGCTACTTAGGTCGTAACTTCAAGTGGATGATGAAGTATCAGATACAGAAGATCCCCTTCGTGGGCTATGCCTGCCGCAAGTCGCACCAGATCATGGTCGACAAGCGTGGTGTCAGCAAGGTGAAGAAAACCTACGAAGATGCCCGCCATATCCTCGAGACGGGCAACTGTGGCGTGGTGGTGTTCCCTGAGGGTGCCCGCTCGTTTACGGGACACATGGGTGAGTTCCGCAAGGGCGCTTTTATGCTGGCTGACGAACTGCAGCTGCCCGTCGTCCCGCTGACCATCAACGGTTCGTTTAACATCATGCCGCGGACACGTGACTGGCATTTTGCCACGTGGCATCCGATGTCGCTCACCATTCACCAGCCTATCTATCCCGTCGGACAGGGATCGCAGAATATTCAGGCCACCATGCACCAGGCATACGATAGCGTCATGTCAGCCCTTGTTCCTGAGTACCAAGGATTTGTGGAGAATCCAGATCAGTAGATTTTGGCTAACCGCTAATCGCTAATAGGCGGATATTTGCGTGTCCATCCGTCCCAACGGAGACGCATGACACCGAAGAACGCCTCGCCGAAAATGCCGCCGGACATCTTGCTCGTGCCTTCGCGCCGGTTGACGAAGATGACGGGAACCTCCTTGATTTTGAAACCTATCTTGTAGGCAGTGAACTTCATCTCAATCTGGAAGCCATAGCCCTTGAAACGTATCTTGTCCAACTCGATGGTTTTCAGCACGCGGCGCTTGTAGCACTTGAAGCCCGCCGTCGTGTCGTGAACCTTGAATCCCGTAACAAAACGTACGTACTTCGAGGCAAAGTAAGACATCAGCACGCGACCGATGGGCCAGTTCACCACGTTGACGCCACTGACGTAGCGCGAGCCGATGGCCAGGTCGTAACCCTCGTCGGCACAGGCTGAATAGAGGCGGGGAAGGTCGTTCGGGTCGTGGCTGAAGTCGGCATCCATCTCGAAGATATAGTCGTAGTCGTGCTCCAGTGCCCAGCGGAACCCCATGATGTAAGCCGTACCAAGACCTAACTTGCCGCTGCGCTCCAGGATGAAGAGTCGGTCGGCAAACTCCTGCAGGGCCATCAAGCCCTTCACAATGGCGGCAGTGCCGTCGGGAGAACCGTCGTCGATAATCAGGATGTGGAAACATTTCTCTAGTCCGAATACGGCCCGGATTATTTTCTCGATGTTCTCCTTCTCGTTATACGTCGGGATGATGACAATAGAGTCGCTTGGATGCATAAACCTTACTTTTGTTTGTGCAAAAATACGGAATTATATTGATAGTGCCAAATAAATTGCGATTTCTTTAGTTTTTAGTCTTTAATCTTTAATCTTTTTTGTACCTTTGCATCCGATTTCGTGTATGACGAGCAGTGAACTGGTAAAAATGTATGCCAATCTTCCACAGATTGGAGCATTGGCTGGGTTATTGAGGAAAAAGTCGGTAGAGACTGTTTTCCTCGAGGGACTCGTGTGTTCGTCAGCACCTATGGTGTTTGCCGCCCTCAGGCAAAAGGATGTCCCTTTCCTCTTTATTCTTCAGGATGCCGACGAGGCTGGCTATTTCTATCACGACCTGGTACAGCTCCTGGGCGAGAGTAGTGTGTTCTTCTTCCCTTCCAGTTACCGCCGCGCCATTAAGTACGGCCAGCTCGACACTGCCAACGAAATCCTACGTACTGAAGTGCTCTCTCGTCTTAGTGCCAATAGCCAGAAGCCAATAGCCAATAGCCTTTACATCGTCACTTATCCTGAAGCATTGACGGAACTGGTCATTTCGAAAAAGCAACTGGACGACCATACGCTGTTCCTGCGGCAGGGAGAGGCTGTCAGTGTGGACGACACAATGTCTTTCCTGCGCGAGATGGGCTTCCGTGAGGTGGACTACGTCTATGAACCGGGACAGTTTGCCCTGCGTGGCAGCATCCTCGATGTCTATTCGTACAGCAGCGAATTTCCTTTCCGCATCGACTTCTTCGGCGACGACATCGATACTATCCGCACCTTCGAGGTTGAGACGCAACTGTCGAAGGATAAGTGTGAACAGGTGGAGATTGTACCCGAAGTGAACCTCGCAGAAGAGAAGGTGCCCTTCCTCTCGTTCTTGTCCGAGGATGCCGTGCTGGTGGCAAAGGACTTCTTCTTCGTCCGCGATGCCATTGACCGCACCTATCAGGAAGGGTTCTCACAGCAGGCCAGACAGGAACGTCTGGAGAGCGTGACCGAACAGGAGAGGCAGGTGTTGATGGAGGAGATGAACCGTGAAGTGCAGTTGCAGAGCGGTTCGCGCTTCTTCCACGATGTCTCAGGGTTCCGTCGCATTTCTCTGTCTCATCCGATGGAAGGTGCAGCCACCATCAGCTTCCATACTTCGCCACAACCCCAGTTCCACAAGAACTTCGACTTATTGCAGGAGTCGCTGGAGCAGAGCCTGGCCGATGGCTATCATCTCTGCATTCTTGCCGACAGTCCCAAGCAGTTAGACCGTCTGAAGGACATCTTTGCCGAGAAAGGTACAGTGCTTTTCGATTCCGTCGAAAAGACCCTCCACGCCGGCTTCATCGACCACGACCTGCGGCTCTGCGTCTTTACCGACCATCAGATATTCGACCGTTTCCACAAGTATAACCTGCGTTCCGACAAAGCCCGCGGGGGTAAGGTGGCACTGACGCTGAAGGAAATCCAGCAGTTCGAAATCGGCGACTACGTGGTACACATCGACCACGGTATTGGCAAGTTCGGTGGATTGGTGCGCATGCCGATTAGTTCCGGACAACCCGGACAATCCGGCTATCAGGAGATGATCAAGATCCAGTACGACGGCGGCGGCACCATCTATGTTTCCATCCACTCGCTCTATAAAGTCTCGAAATACAAGGCTCAGGACAGTGGTGAGCCGCCACGCCTGTCACATCTCGGTACGGGTCAGTGGGAACGCATGAAGGAGCGTACCAAGACCAAGCTCAAAGACATTGCCCGCGATCTGATCAAACTCTATGCCACCCGTCGCCATCAGAAGGGCTTTGCCTTTTCGGCTGACACCTTCATGCAACACGAGCTGGAAGCCTCGTTCCTCTATGAGGATACGCCCGACCAGCTGAAGGCCACCAACGATGTAAAGGCTGATATGGAGAAGGCACAGCCTATGGACCGTCTGGTGTGTGGCGATGTGGGCTTCGGCAAGACCGAGGTGGCTGTACGTGCCGCCTTCAAGGCTGCCTGCGACTCGAAGCAGGTGGCGGTATTGGTGCCTACGACGGTATTGGCTTACCAGCACTTCCAGACCTTCTCCACTCGTCTGAAGGATTTGCCTGTCCGTGTGGATTATCTCTCGCGTGCCCGCAGTGCCAGGCAGGTGACGAACATCCTGAAAGACTTGGCAGACGGAAAGATAGATATATTAATAGGTACGCATAAGCTGATTGGCAAGACGGTGAAGTTCAAGGATCTTGGACTGCTCATCATCGACGAGGAGCAGAAGTTCGGCGTCACCACCAAGGAGAAGCTGCGACAGATGAAGACAAACGTCGACACTCTGACGATGTCGGCTACACCCATCCCCCGAACCCTGCAGTTCTCGTTGGTGGGTGCCCGTGACCTGAGCATCATACAGACGCCGCCCCCCAACCGCTATCCCATCCAGACGGAGATCCACACTTTCGGAGCCGACATCATTGCCGAAGCTGTCAACTTCGAGATGTCACGTAACGGACAGGTGTTCTTCGTCAACCCGCGCATCAACGACCTGCAGCGGGTCAAGGAACTCATCCATAAGTACGTGCCTGATGCCCGTATTGCCGTGGGACACGGGCAGATGAAGCCCGAGGAACTGGAAAAGGTCATCTTCGACTTCGTCAACTACGACTACGACGTGCTGCTCTCGACGACCATCATCGAGAACGGCATCGATATACCCAATGCCAACACCATCATCATCAATGGTGCCCACCATTTCGGACTCTCCGACCTGCACCAGATGCGTGGCCGTGTGGGACGTAGCAACCGTAAGGCGTTCTGTTACCTGTTGGCACCTCCTCTTGCTGCATTGCCTATAGAAGCCCGTCGGCGCTTGGAGGCCTTGGAGAACTTCAGCGACCTGGGTTCCGGCATCCATATTGCCATGCAGGACCTCGACATCCGCGGTGCCGGCAATCTCTTGGGAGCAGAACAGAGCGGTTTCATTGCCGACCTCGGCTACGAGACCTATGTCAAGATTCTGCAGCAGGCGGTGGTGGAGCTGAGAAATGAGAACGCTCTCCAGTCTGCCCTGACTAATAGGCGAGGTAGGACTTCCTCTGCGAATGGAGAGGGTAGGGACGAGGCTTTTGTCAGCGACTGTTCCCTCGAAAGCGACCTGGAGATGTATTTTCCTGACCAGTATGTGCCCAGCGACTCGGAGCGTATGTTGCTCTACCGCGAGCTCGACGGCTTGCAGACCGACGAACAGGTGGCAGCCTATCGCAACCGGCTGATTGACCGCTTTGGCATGGTGCCGCATGTCGGCGAGGAACTCATGCGTGTCGTAGCACTGCGTCGCCTGGGGAAAACGTTAGGATGTGAGAAAATTGTGCTGAAACAGGGTCGTATGACGCTCTTCTTCGTCTCTTATGCCGACAGTCCCTTCTACCAGAGCGTGGTCTTCGACCGCATACTTGACTTCGTGGCACGTCATGCCCGTCGCTGTCAGTTCCGCGAGCAGAACGGCAAACGCTCCATGCTGATCGGTAACATTGGCTCAGTTGAGGAGGCAGTGAACATTTTGAAAGATATTAACTCGACAGATATAAAGAAATAAGATAGACATGGATATCAAGAACAGATTCAAACACCTGAATGAAAGACTGAAACACCTGCTGTTGTTATTGCTCTTGCTGTTGTCGCCCTTGTGGACAATGGCACAGGACGATGATCTCGTTGATGACGTAGATGATGTGATTATCTTGGAAGAAGAGGAACCCGAAGATTTCATCTTCAACCTCTCCCATCTCTCCAACGAGCTGATAGCCCTCATGCTGATGGTTATCCTGATATTCATCGTCAGGCGTATGCTGCCTAAGCGTCATCGTTCGGGCTGTACGTTCTCAATGATTCTATTCGCCGCTATGGCGTACCTGTTCTACTGGGTGTTCTTCTAACGGACGTCCATGTTGTCGGATGGATTATGTCAATTTGTCGTCCTTGTATGACAAGTTGACATAATTTCGTTTCTGGCACTCATCTTGCATCATAATGGGTGAAAGCCGAAAGGCAATCAAAAGTAATTAACAAACGTATAACATTAAAAATAGAATTAGGAGGTAACGATTATGATGCCAATGATGAGAACAAACAACTGGATTCCTGCAGTTTTCAACGATCTGTTTGATACAGACTTTATGCCGAAGGCTAATTGTACTGCACCTGCAATTAACGTAAAGGAATCGGACAAGGCTTATACAGTGGAGTTGGCCGCTCCGGGTATGAAGAAGGAAGACTTCAACGTACACATCAACGACGAAGGCAATCTGGTGGTCAAGCTGGAGAGCAAGCAGGAGAAGAAGGAGGAAGATAAGAACACGCGCTACCTGCGCCGCGAGTTCAGCTACTCAAAGTACGAGCAGACGCTGATCTTGCCTGACGACGTGAAGAAGGACGCCATCTCAGCCAAAGTGGAGCACGGTGTGCTGACCGTAGAGCTGCCGAAGATTGTTGAGGAGAAAGTGAAGGTTTCGCGTCAGATTGAGATCGGATAACGGACACGGTAATTGAAAGTTTTGAAAGGATAACAAAAAAGGAGGATAAAAGGAGCTTGGTGGCGACACCAGGCTCTTTTTAGTGTCTTTTCCTTCTACGTCTGCATTTTTTTCCCGTTTTGCTTTTCTCTTTTGTTTTTTTTTTGTATCTTTGCCCCTGTTAATGCCTACCCGACTAAAAACTACAGACACCATGAGTATAAGAAGTAGTCACGCTTTTCTTCTCTTGGCAGCCGTCATCCTGATGGCAGCCTCGTGTGGACGTGAGGGGAAACAAGTGACCAGCGTCACCCATGCCGATAGCGTGCTGTTTGCTGTGGGGCGGGCGATGGACTATGGCAGGCTGCTCGAACTGACCGACAGTTTCGAACAGGCCGGAGCCATTACCCGCATGAATGCTAACCGTTGGCGCGGCGTAGGCTATAATAATCTGGGACAGGTGCGCAATGCTGAGTTCTATTACCGCAAGGTGGTGGATGCCCCGATAGAAACGGAACAGGATTTGTATTACTATAACAAGTCGGTGCGCAGGCTGGCTGACCTGCTGGTGAAACGAGGCGAGTATGAAGAGGCTTTGCGGGTGGCGATGCCCGCTGTGGAACGCCTGCAGGAGAGCAACGACTACTCGGAGAAGGACTATGCCATCCTGCTGAATACCATCGGTTGCTGTCAGCTGAACTTAGGCAGGATGAAGGAAGCTGCTGCCAGCTACGAGACTGCATGTGGTACGATGGTAAAGCTGGCGGCTACTGACTCAACGCTGCGCAACCTGGACGACGCTATCATGGTGGCTGACGAGATAGCGCTCAACTATATCAGGACGAAACATTTCGACAAAGCGGTACACTGGACGGAAGTGTCCGACTCGCTGATGTTGGTACGTGCCACCCAGGGTGCCGACTACCATGTGGAACTGTTGAAGGAATACCAGGGACGTGTCGCTTTGCACCGCATGCTGGCCTTACAGGGACTGGGGCTTCGTCGTGAGGCTGCCAACCTGTACCGTGTGGTGGCAGGTTCTGACTTCGGAAATACTGACGAGGGACTTATTGGGTTGGCTTCCTATCTGATGGCATCAGGACGCTACAGCGAGGCTGCCGACAATTTCAGCCATCTGGACCAGCTGGTCAGGAAGAACGAGATGGAACCTACGCTCGACAATATCAGCGTCTACCTGTTGCCGAAGTTCAAGGCCAACGTTAGTGCCGGTCGCCGCGACAGTGCCTTGGCTGTGGGGTTGAGGCTGTGTGACGTGCTGGACAGTGCTTTGGTATGGGCGAAGCGTAGCGATGCAACCGAGCTGGCTACGATCTACGAAACACAGCAGAAGGAGAACACGATTGCCTTGCAGCGTGCTGATATGTCTCGGCAGCGCACGAATAGCATCATGGTGGTGTCGCTGCTGGTCTTTGTCTTTCTGGCTATTTACATCTACCACCGCATTAAGGCCCAGCGACGTCTGGCTGTTGCCTACCACAAGTTGGAAGTTGCCAACACACAGTTGGAGCATGCCAACGTTAAACTGGAGCATGCCAATACACAGCTGGAACAGAAGAACGAGCAGTTGACGATAGCCAATGAACGTGCCGAGGAGTCGTCGCGCATGAAGACCAACTTCATCCAGCAGATTTCCCACGAGATTCGTACACCGCTGAACATCCTGTCAGGCTTCACGCAGGTCATCACCATGCCCGATATGGAACTGGATGACGACACCCGTGAGGACATCAACCGACAGATCAATGAGAACACCAGCCGGATTACGGGACTCGTGAACAAGATGTTGGAGCTGTCGGACGTCAATAGCCGTGCCGTCATCGAGTGTAACGACCATGTGTTGGCCGTACAGATTGCCGCACAGGCTGCTGACGACAGTGGCATCACGTCAGCTGCCCATCTGGACTTTGGCATGGAGATTGGCGAGGGTGCCGATACGGCCATGCTGCAGACCAATCAGCGGGCAGCCACCCGTGCGCTGACGTTGGTGCTCGACAATGCCCGTAAGTTTACGAAGGGTGCAGAGGCTCACCATCGGCACGACGACAGCATGACCGGTGAGAAGAAGTCCGTTGTGCTCAGGGTGGCGATGGACGGTCAGCGGGTGCAGTTCGTCGTGGAGGATACAGGCATCGGTGTACCTGCCGAAGAGGCTGAACACATTTTCGAGGAGTTCGTGCAGTTGAACGAATACTATGACGGCACGGGCATCGGCCTGACGGTAGCCCGTTCGCTGGCTCGCCGCTTAGGTGGCGACATCGTCTTGGATACCACTTATACAGCAGGTGCCCGTTTCATCATGACACTATAAGAAATGAAGAGCGAAGTATCACTCTTCACTCTTCATCTATTTTTTTAATTTTAATCTTTAATTTTTAATTCTTCCCGTCCAGTTCAGCAAGGTTGGCTGCGATCATCTCGTCGGTGACGGTGTAGTTCTGCAAGTCGCCCTTAATGAAGGCCTCGTACGACGGCATGTCAATGAGTCCATGGCCAGAGAGGTTGAAGAGGATCACCTTCTCCTCGCCGGTCTCCTTGCACTTGTTGGCCTCACGGATGGTGGCAGCAATGGCGTGGCAGCTCTCGGGAGCGGGGATGATGCCCTCGGTGCGGGCGAACAGCATACCGGCCTCGAAGGTCTCAAGCTGTGGGATGTCGACACCGTACATGAAGCCGTCCTTGATCAACTGCGAGATAATCATGCCTGCTCCGTGATAGCGCAGACCACCGGCGTGGATGTTGGAGGGCTTGAAGTTGTGGCCCAGGGTGTACATCGGCAGCAGCGGTGTGTAGCCGGCCTCGTCGCCGAAGTCGTAGCGGAACTGGCCGCGGGTGAGCTTCGGGCAGCTGTCGGGCTCGGCAGCAATGAACTCTATGTTCTTACCCTCAAGGATCTTGTGGCGCATGAAGGGGAAGGCAATGCCGCCGAAGTTGGAACCGCCGCCGAAGCAGGCAATCACCATGTCGGGATATTCTCCGGCCATCTCCATCTGCTTCTCAGCCTCCAGGCCGATGATGGTCTGATGCAAACCGACGTGGTTCAGCACGGAGCCGAGTGTGTACTTACAGTTCGGCGTCGTGGTGGCCAGCTCGACAGCCTCTGAG
>Ga0265298_10004770_pt1 | contig 17200 bp, 14 predicted proteins | sample AusTroGonzalo_MG_3_FD_193486 | JGI IMG/M metagenome (GOLD analysis project Ga0265298, IMG submission 193486) | Bovine rumen microbial communities from tropical cattle in Woodstock, Queensland, Australia - Gonzalo_01 | ecosystem: Host-associated > Mammals > Digestive system > Stomach > Rumen ... | reverse complement strand
GACAAACATACACACCGTTGACAGAAGAGGACATAATGAAACTGCTCAGACCAGTTTATCCGATTGGAGATTTAAGTCCATATAAAGCAGATACACCGATGGAACAAATCAAAGCAGAATGGAACGAAGAAACATATATTGATGATATAACTGGAGAAATAAACGGAGATTCTTCGCAAATACATATAAACAAATGAGATTGAAAGAATTACAACAATAGAAGAACTCATCGAAGAGTTTTTGTAATCGAACAGGTATTTCAATATTTGAATTCTATAAAACAAATGAAGAAATTCGCCAACAAATCATATATAATGTTGAGATTCTTCCACAAATGAGTCTGTATAAAAACGAGAAACATCATCCGTTAGACCAAATAATATCAGATTTAAATGAGTTCGAAAAAATATATTCCGATGACAATATTGACAAGAACACAGCACTCTGCGACTTATTTAAAATACTTTCTGGAGCGCAATCTACAGACAATCCAGAAAATATAAAAGATTATGAAGACTTTCTTCTTCAAGAACTTTTATGTGTTTCTGATTATTATCAAAATATAGTAAAAAGAATAAAAAATTCTTAAAATAAAGAGAGCATCTTCGTTGAGATGCTCTCTTATATATGTTATACATACCATGGACTGAATCCGGGACTCCAGAACGGTAGAGAATCAAGATTGCTATATGGGAACTCAAATCCCCAACTTATTGATGTTCTTGCTGGACCGCTGCCACTGCCCCTCATCGCACGGAATTGCCATACAGTATTTCCACTATACGAGAATGATGTTGGTGTTGTACAAACAAGACCACATCTCTGGTCAGTATATGCATATGGCGGTTGAGGAGGCGGGCAGTCACTTTCACCAATTATATATACATATTCATATGGAATTGTCTCCGGAGATCCACCTCTAGTAGCCATTCCGCTATATGGTATACTGCTGATGCTTCCGCTGTTTTGTTTTACTCGTTTCAATCGTATATTATCATAACTATCAACTACTGCCTTAAACGTCATATAATAGAATGTTACAGTTGTTCCATACTATGCATTGGACTTAGAACAAGACGAATTAGTAAAATCTTGTACAATATTAACAGTACCCAAATCACCATCATATGTTGATGTTGCCGGTGCATTCGAATTCGGACCGTAAACTCCAGAAGAAGTCGGCGCTAAGAAGAACGACAAACCAGATTCTGATGTATCAGCAGTAAAGAAATTCAAATACCATTCTGAAGAGAAATTAATCGTCCTATAACTCCAATCTTCTACAAAGGTTTCGTCGTTTATACGACCAGCGAGTCTAATATATGTACTCGATACTTCGCGGTACACATGTATAATAAACTTACTGGTGTTTGTGTCGTAGTAATAATCAACATCCGATGATGTAAGACCACTCGGATATATAATCTTTATATCAGATTCGTCTAATACACTAGGTATTTCTTGTACTGAACCATCCACATATTCAACAGTATATTTACGTCCAATGAATTCAAATTCGTTGCCGGGTAAACCAACTTGAGTTGCTGATGGAGAATTGATTTCGACTCTTCCGAATACACCCATTGTTGCCGTGAATGAAATAGAAGCCTGAACTACTCCGCTAATTTTCTGTGTTATAGAGAAAGGTATTGCTTTTCCGATCCAGAGAGAATCTGGAACTTCTTCATTGATACTTATCGGATCAAATTCCCAATCAAATTCAGCAACACAGTTATACGGATGACCGTTATAATTTCCGCTTTCATCGGTATTAATATCCCACGTAGCGTTTCCGGCGACACCTTCATTATCAACAACCAACTCCCATTCTACTCCTTCCGCAGTTACAGTCGGGCAGTTTATAAAGATAGTGAATCTTGCTGCAACGTCCTCACGAGACATTGAACCGGGAATTACTATATTGTTCAGATTTGTATCAACATCAACAAATATATCAGATGAACCATCAAAGCCGTTCCAATAACGAGCTCCGACAATTTGGAATTGACTGACACTTACATTACTTACTGCCGGTTCATACCAGTGATATGCTTGTATAGTATCAATATTGATTGTACCCGTAATAGTTCCTTCTGGTGCTTCGGGATTCTTGTTGCTCTTCAGTGTATATCCACCGCTTGGAGACACACTCGAGATAATAACATCAGCCGTGCTTCCGGCAACTCCAATAGTTCCCCCAGAGTAATTCCATGCTAAAGCATAGACGGTTCCAGTATTCGGGTTCGTTGTGCTAGCATTGATACCGCCGCCGCAGTTAATGCCTTCCTGGAGTTGGACATTGCTTCCGTTCAGATAATATTCCTTAGCATTGATAGTCACCGATGTAGTCTCGTCGTATGCGGGCTTTAAGTTCGAACTTGTTGCATTGAGTCTAACTACCGGACCGACTACAAGAGTATACGGCTGATCGTATGTCTGAGGTGAGCCGTCTGCTTGCTTTACATATTTAAAATGAATGTTGCAAGCAATTTGCTGACCAGTATAGAACGTAGCACCGGATGTCTGGTTATATTCAAACAAATCTGTGTCTACATCTATGTTTATCATAAATGCCGCTGTCGATGAACCTACTCCGCTAGTACTAATAGTGAATGGCTGCGAAAGTCCACCTGGTATAGTATTAGTAATCTCTGTAATGACTGATGCAGTTGGAATATTTCCCTCAATGATGACAGCATCACCCATTGCTATCGGACACAATGGAATAGCGTTAATATTGTATGTAGTCACTCCACCGGTACCATCATCAAATTTAATGCTACTGATTTGTACGACATCAACTATAGACATAGTCATCACCTGTGGTGGATACCAGGTCTTCATATCAGAACCGCCGGTGATATTCATCGACATAGTCATTATACCGGAACTCAATCCAGTATCATTGGTAATGTTTATCTTCCAAGCACCCCAGTCTCCGGTTCCGTCTCCGCCATCATATGTATGACCGGTCATATCTGTCCATATTGTCGGAGCAGTGATGTTGAAATTCGTATTTTGGCGAACTTGTGAAGGATTGTCGCCGCTTGTATTCGGAATTTCTGAGTCATTATATTCGAACTTAGCATAATATGTTCGGCCATTATGTGTTCCGTAATATCCGCTGTCTTCTCCCGGAGTAGTTCCGTTATGTATCCACTCGCGTGCTCTGATACGAACTAGATGAGACTCACCAGTATGCGGCTTCATAGTCTCGCTTGCATTCACAAGACGGTTAGTATTATCAAGGTCACCGTCATTCCAAGTAATTTGCTCAATAACTGGTCCGAGCGGAATATTGAATGATGTAGTGAATCCAGCTGTTCCACCGACAGTTAAATTGAACGGAAGTTCTTGATTGGTCCAGTAACGAGCGAGTTCTGGATGACTAGTACTTCCAGAGAAACACAAGTCATTGTTTACATCAACAAGTTTCGTACCGCTCTTGATATTAGCCTTCAATATCATATTATACGGCATATTAGTATGTATGCCTTCTGTGCCGGCATCAGTGTCAATTGTGCCGTTCTGTATTACAGTAGTAGTTTCGAAGTCGGCATTATATGGAGAAGCAATAGTGAAGCCGTTGATTTGAGGAATCATCGTTGTTGTATTTTTCAACTTCACATAGATGAGAATACCCCACTTGCTATCCATTGAATGACGCACTGGCGGAACAAATGCATGTGAGAATGTCATTGCTCCGTGATAACCACCGTTTGAAGTCATATTTGTTATATCTGCCAAGAAGTGAATACCAGCAACTGTCATATTCTTCTCTAACGTTGATGTATCTGACTTAATAGTTGTTCCGCCTACTTTAAGGTTTGCTGTGAATGTGCGAGCATCATTAACTGTATTGTCAGCAACAACGTGATAACGAATGCGGTTGCTAGTAGATGTATCCGGACCACTGACGGTAATAGTCAAGCCACTAAGGTTGCTGACCTGGCAGTCTCCTGAATTCGGTACAGCAGTGTTGAATGTCGGGTCTCCATATGTAGCAGGGTCTGGAAGACGGCTGCTGTTAGAAGTGCGAATATGATATACTAAATCAACGTCAGACTGACCGGCAGAATCTATCGAGAATGTATCAGCAGCAAATTCGAAATAGATAAGCGGCTGCATATAGAATGTAGCGATACGATCTTCATTAGTATCATATGTGTCGTCGTGCAGCGTTATCTTTATCCTGTATTGAACAGTGCTGTCGAAATAAGTATCTTCGTTGTCGTCATTGATTGGAGTCTCCCACAAATCCGTAGAAGTCTTTACGTTGAATTCATACAACATCGAGCTGACTAATGTAGCAGCACTCATTGACGACCACCAATTCTCCAACTCATTTCCGTTGTTGTCAACGAGCGAAAGTGCTGCTGTACGACCGGTTCCGAGTGCGAACGGTGTAGAGAAGCGAATAATGATGTTGTTGGTTGTTCCGTAGTTTTCACAAGGCAATCTCTTAGAATCCGGAATAGCCGTAATACCAGCAGAATCACTATACGAGTCATTGACTGTTGAACTACCGAGAGTTGCGAACTTCACTTCAGTAATCTTGAAGTCCTCATAATCGTATTCAGACTCTATCTTGGATTCCAGAGTGAACGAATACTGTCCGATGTTCGCTGCATCGAAATAACTCTTCAAGGAAGCATTAGTTAATGCACCGGGAGTAAAGTCCCAGTAATGCATATGGTTAGTGCCAGTATTCTTATCCAGAATCACATCATCACATCCGATGCTGACATAGCCGCCAGTGACCGATGAACCGTCACTGACACGGACTACGTTCAGTTTTATGTTCAATTTGTTGAATATGTTAACAGAGTCCCATTTCCAAGTATTCGTTGCTGCATCCCAATGACGAGATTCTTGCATAAATCGGAGCATAGGAACTGGCTTCACTGAACTGCCGTTGAAAGTCGGTCCGAAAGTAAACGAAGTAGATGAATTCGGAGTATTGGGAACAACATCATCATCGTGCGGAAGAGAATCTGACCATGGTGTTGATGTCGGCCATGCGCTACTAGACTGTGGCTGGTGATATGCAATGATACGCAGTTTGCTTCCGTATGTACAAACATAGTTCACATTCACAGTCATACTCGGGAATTCTTGGATAGTAGCCTGATATGACAGACCAGAATAAGAAATCGTACCCGATAAGAAACTAGTCTTCGGACTATAGTCATTGTTGCAGATTAACATCGTTGATGACACACTGTCTGTAATCTTATAATTCGGTTGCCATCCGTCGATTGCTAACTGAAGATTACCGCCTTGTGCTGTTGCTTCGTTATTGAAGGCATAGGAAACCACACCATTGTTATCTGTCATTGTTGTTGCTGGAATACCAGTTCCGTTGACATATATCTTGTTGTCTTTCAAACGGAAAGTAGTAGGTGTTCCGGTCGTCGGCCAGCCGGCAATCGGGTAATGCAATGTAACAGCATGGTCGAACACTTGGAAGAACATAATGTCGATATAACATACTTCAATATCAGACTGCATCATAATAGAGTCATCGAATATACCAGCCGATGTTGTGACATCTTGCTTGTCATTCAGATGATTATATTCACCGTAACGCACTCTGATGTTAGCATAGTTAAGATGATAAGCGTCCAGATTCTTGATACGGATACGTATAGAACCACCTTCCTCTGAAGACCATGGACGTTCTGATGGCACATCAACTGTAGCCCAACCAGTTTCTCCAGAAGCAGCCTTGAGTTCTACAGAATAATGACTCATTATGCTTGGGTCTTCTGTCTCAAATCTCATACGTACAGCAAGCACAGGACGCACATAGATAGAAATATTGCGATATAGAGGTTTGCTGAATTTCAATTCAGCAAATTCTCCGGAAGCAGGAACTTCTACGCTATCAGCAGCAGAAGAACTTGCAGATGCAGATACATAGACGTTCGTATATTCACCGGCATCATTGAAACCGTTGTTTGTAACGTATACCAAGAAATTGTTATCTCTGTCAAAGTCAGTTTCACGCGTCTGATACTGAGCAAAATATAAATCATCACTGATACGCTGAGCTTTTGCATCAGTATTCAATGTTGAGAAATAACGACGAGTATCTTCACCAAGGCCGACATTCTTCACAGTCCACGTTGCAATCTGGAACAATTCAGGATCTTTGTAATTAATGAATAACTTGAGATTAGTTGACTTGAATTTCTGTTTAGCACGGAAAGCGAGATGAATAACATAGTTCGGATTTTCGCTAATGTCAACAGTATACTTGAGCCAACCCTGATAGTCGATATAGTCAGCATTCTCTTCTGGCTTGATAATCACTGTAGATTCTGCTGCCCAATATTCATCTTGAGAATTCATATAAGACGAATAAGTCTCGCTGCCTTCAGCACCGAGGATAGACAATTCGGGACGTTCATATTTCGTATCATTGATAAGTGTCACACTCAGTCTGTAATACTTTGGATTACTGCGCAAAGTATTGATATGACCAGTAGTCTGCGGAGAGATAAGAGCGATATAGTCTCCCTCATTTTTTGCTACTGGAGTAGTAGGGTCATATTCACACAAGTCTCGCACTACAACATTACCATCAGAATGCAATATTATCTTCGCATAAGGAATCTTCTATGCTGTGATGTAAAAATAACTGTTATGACCAAGATTAGAAACATCTACAGTAATAATCTCTGTGGAACTGCGATGCCTAGAGAACTCACCGTCATAATCTGGACTAATATCGCTACAATACCAACGAAAATTCATCAGACCATTTGACTCTTCTGGATAATGTTCATAATCTTCTGGTAATGTATATTCTTTATACATTGCCTTGTCTGCATCATTATCTCGAACTTTTATGACTGTACTACCACTAGTTCCATTTTTCAGTTCTAGTCTTATGATTTGTCCTTGAGATGTCATTGCGTTGTATCTCAATACACATGTTTCATCATATGCTGTCGGTTCACAGAGAAAATCAATACCTTCTGTCTGAACTGTCAGGAAACGTCTCGGAACAAGTGCCTTGACACTTGCTTCTGCAACTACCTGATTATTGCGGTAACGAACATTATTGCCTGACTGCACATAACCATCATCACACGTCATCTCCGGGAATTGATCATTTTCTCCGTTGAATTCAATGCGTTCTGTATTTGTTCCGTTGCTGAGAACTATAGACAACAGATTTCTGCGGACTTCTTTATACTGCACCGCCAAATCCGGATTCGGACTTATTATGACTGACTTACTGAACCCGTCAGAAAAATATTTGCTATTGATACCGGGACACAACGGAAGTGCTTTCTCTACGAGTGTAGCGACTGTTGCAATCTTTGCACCCGACGGCAAAGTAGTATATGTTGCATCGGCAGCAGCACCGTAAAGAATATCATTATCATTATCTTCTTCATCAGCACTGCCGAATAATGTTCCAGTAAACACTTCAATATTACCGTCATCAGTCAAAATTCGTCTGATAACAGGTTCTTCTTCGGGTGTCTGGTACAGTATCTTTTCAGTTTCTTCTGTTGTTGTCTTTTTCGTTCTTTTCTTTGCCATCTCAGTATTCAGGACAGTCTTTTGCGTTATTTATCGCATAAAATAGCATATAACTATCTGTCTGTATACATTATTATTAATATAAAGCAGCATTATTATAAACCAGGTTTATATTTCAAAATTAATTTCTCCGCACGGATATACTTTCTTTCATTGAAAAGTATAATCAATGAGGCGGTTGTCCAAGATCGCCGAAACACGAAGATATATATTCAAAGTCACCAACCGACGAGGCTTAAGACCTCGCGACTTGGTTGGTCGGAAGACCGAAGAGCCGATGGTGACTAGCCTAAGTGAAAGGAGACAGCTGGATGAAATCCAGCAAACTCCCGAACTACGTTACCGGAGAATACAACGATAGGTACCGAGGGATATAAGTCCTAGTCCCTTGCTCTACGCTTCAGATGTTAAACAAGTTCTATGCGGAAGGAACAGTGCACTGAAGAAAGAAACCTCCGGATAACATTGGCGAAGGGCTACCCACAGAGCATTATGCTCTGCCTAATCCTTAATTAGATGCTTCCCTTAATTGGGAGCCGCTGGGATTAACACTCCCGGCAGTTTAAAAGAAAACAAATTAACAAAACATACAAAGAGATTCATTTGCGATGCTGAAGACATCGCATTTCTCTCGGCAAATTTTTATAAAATAATTGTAATGGCAAGAAAAAACCAGACAATTGATGCATCAACGGGAGCAGAGATTCCCGCAGATGACAAAACGAGAACAGATAACGGGAAGGTACACGTAGTTGACGGCACTGAACTTCAGCGCGATAATCATTCCCGAGTAACTAACCGAAGAAAGAACAACAAGAACCATCGCTGTTCGTGCTGTGGCAGAAAAGGCTCGGAAGTGCCTCTGCTGTTCCACGGAGAGCACGATGAGAGCATCTACATCTGTAGCGACTGCGTAAACGGTCTCTATGAACTGAACCAGAGCATACATCTGACTCAGACCGGTGAGATACAGTGGGACCGTTCACTGAGCGAGTCTGACACTGATATGTCTCTCGGCAAGGAATCCGGACATATCCCGACTCCCCGTGAGATTGTTGAATACCTGGATCAGCACATCATCGGCCAGGATGTTGCCAAGCGCGACATTGCAGTCCAGATTTACAATCACCTGAAGTTAATCTCTATCCCAAAAGAGCAGCGAGACAAGGATGATGTGAAACTGCACAGCAGTGCATGCACGCTCATCGGTTCAAGCGGTTCGGGCAAGACTGAGATATTTCGCAAGCTGAGCGAGTTCCTGGACATACCTCTGCTGATATTCGATGCCAGCCGTCTGACTGCTGCTGGATTCGTGGGTGAGGATGTTGAGTCTATCTTGATTCGTGCAATCCAGAAATGCGACAACAACGTAGAGAAGGCTCAGAAGATGATTATCCTTCTGGATGAGGCAGATAAACTCTCACGTAATGACTTCTATTCAAAGAACGACCGCGGAGGCTTCAAGTCCAACATCAACAGCAGTGCAGTGCAGCACCAGCTCTTGAGTTACATCGAAGGGTCTGAAGTCAGTGTGCAGTTGGGTGCCGGACTCGGTCAGGAGCGTCTCGTCACATTCGACACGAGTAATATTCTGTGGGTCATCTCAGGAGCATTCGTCGGCATTGACGAGATTATCAAGAGCCGTCTGAACCGCAAGCCTTCTGTGGGATTCAACCTCAAAGATGCCGTCAAATCTTCTGAAGACATCGAGAAGAAAAAAGTAGAAGAAGAGAATCTCATCGAGTATGTGACTCCGCACGATGTCATCGAGTACGGATTCGCTCCTGAACTTGTCGGACGTTGCGGAGCAGTGACATATACATTGCCTCTGAGTGATGAAGCATTGCGCCGCGTACTGACTGAGCCTAAGTCTTCAGTCATCAAGGAGTATCAGAAGATGCTTGCCCTAGACGGTAAGAGTCTCGAGTTCACGGATGATGCATTCGACTACATCATCAGAGAAGCCAAGAAGAATGAGACCGGTGCTCGAGGACTCCGTGCTGCTGTCAGCAAAGTAATGTCAAAGGTGATGTTCGAATCGCCCGATTCAAGGGAGAAAAACATCGTCATCGATATGGACTATATCCAGAAGAACGTTGAAATCCCCGAGGAAGAACAGCAGAAACTAAAGAACAAAGCTTAACTAGATTATCAGAGGGCAGTTTCGCTGCAAACAACAACTGTAGTAATCAGAAACTGCTCTCTTCACTTCAATACTATTAGGATTTTTCTGAAATTTTTATCCAAAATACGGAAACTTTCATTTAACATTCAAGTACAATATTCAGAAAGAGATAAGTAACTTTTATATTAACATTTTAAAACAAAGAAGACGAAATGGAAATTATTTTCGAATCGACCGGAACTACGACCGGTTTTGAGAATTGGCTGAAGTCTTTCAATGATGTCTCCAATTCGCTTTTGGTCGAAATCGACCTCGCAGAGTCCAAGTTCGTAGCGAAGACTCACACATCTGACAAAACCATCGTCAAGTACGGCTATCTGCCTTTCGATGAGGCCGGATTCAAGGCTGTCGAAGTAGTTGACGGAGATGCTCACCTGGAGATTGCTGATTTCGCAGCACAGAACCCCGGACGAATCTTCTTCGGTATCTTCCAGCAACTGGACAAGTTCACGAAGGTTGCTAACATGTACAGTGGAACCGAGAACTGGAAGCTGCTCGTCCGCTTCAACGCAGAGGACAGCAGCCGTATGGTCACTACTCGTGTAGAGTTCAAGTCTGTTACTCTGAGTATGGTTGTCGGCGGTGCTGAGGTTGATGAGTTCGAGTACATCGACGACGACAAATTTATGAACAAGATTGCCAAGATTGACAATCCTATGGTGTTTGAGATTGTGGGTGATGCTATCAAGATGCTGAACTCTGTCTCTAGCATCTACTCTGACGATCCTAAGAAGGACATCATCGACTTCACTACGCAGCAGAACGGTGATGAGTGGGAATTACGCGCCATCGACCACAACGGTCACACCTACAACTATCTCATCGGTTATCTGAACGCCGAGGTTGACAGTCCTGTAGTGACTACGCTTCCCGTCATCCGCAATAACTTCCTGCTTGCAACTAAGAAGGATGATGAGAACTCTAAGGTTTACATGGCCGGTCAGGACGGTGCATCACGCATCCGCATCGACACCGGTTCGAAGTTTATCACGATTATCGCATCTGTCCGTGTCTAACCAGACGGACAATGCGGTGGTCAATTTATTCACCTAAATCATAATCGAATATGATTCAACATCCAAAATATGCTGCATTAGGCAATGAAGGTGCTCCCGGATTCAATTGGGACACTTACGCAGACGGCTGGAACGGTGTAGGTCTGAAGGAGAACACGAAGGTCAAGACTCTCAAGAAGGACAATGTCAAGGAGCGTGTTTTCTGTCACGAGCCCTACGCACAGAGTCTCTACAACAAGATGAAGAAGATTCAGGTAGAGAATGTGAAGGACATCAAGAAAGGTGCTTCGCTGTCTGTTTCTGACTTGAGTGTTGCCGACGACAACACGATTATCGCTACTGTCGGTCACGGTGCTTCCTGTGTCACTATCGACTTGAGCAAGGAGACTAACCTGTTCCGCCAGTTCTCTATCGACAATGAGGTGCTCGACAAGGAGCGTTTCCTCCTGGCACTGAAGAACTCTCCCGAGTTCAAGCAGCAGATTCTCTCTATGAACCTGGTTGCCAAAATCGGCACAGACACCGAGAAAGGCTCTATCTGGGACGGTTGGGTAGAATCTCTGACTAACGAACTCAAAGAGCAGATTACTCTGAACAACAAGGCTTACTATGCTACGGTCATCGAGACTAACGGTGGCGGCTTCGTTGTTGAAATCTCTAACACTATCCGCGCATTCATGCCCGGTTCTATGGCTGCAAGCAACCGTCTGACTGACTACAGTTCACTCATCGGACGCACTCTCGAAGTAATGGTAGAGTCATGGTCTCCACGTCTGGGCTTCGTTGTTTCACGCAAGAAGTTCCTGAACAAGATTCGTCCGATTAAGCTCAAGCCTTACATCGATACTCTGGAGAAAGACCCCGACTATCTGTATCACGGTGTAGTGACCGGCTCGACCAATTTCGGTATCTTTGTTGAACTCGACGAGTGTGTGACCGGTATGTTGCACAAGACCCAGGTGACTGACGACCTCTATGCACAGATGAACACAGAGGAAGGCATTCTCGCCGGTACGGAGATTGATGTCTATGTTGACAATATCGTCCGCGATGTCCGCGGATTCGATGCCAACACCCGAGTGGTGCTCTCGATGGTTCCGAAGAAGGAGCGTGAGGCTCTGGCAGCACGTCGTGCCGAGGAAGAGGGTATCGACAAGACCGTAGAGCAGAACGTGCCTTTCCGTGACCGCAAGGATCACGAGCATCACAACCGTCGCACCAATAACCGCAGCACTGCTGACAAGCGTGAGAAGCCCGCTAAGGACAACACCGTCAAGGCAGATGCAGCGTTCGACACTGAGGATGCAGCAGCTCGTCTGCGTGACAAGTTCGGTAATGTTTCACAGGCTTAAACCCGGAAGACTATGCCACAGCAGATGACGATGCCCGACCTGAATCTCTTCGAATATCCGGAAGAGGTCTGCTCAGAATGCGGCAACAATGTGTTCGCTCCGGGGATTATCTTCAAGAAAGTCCCAGGAGTGGCTCTAGGAGAAGGCGGCGACACAGTGACAGTCCCCATCAAGGTTGCATACTGCACCAAGTGCGGGGCACTGTCTCCAAGTGACCGCGAAGTGTACGACAAGGAGACTGCAAAGGCTGCTGAGAAGAAAAAGAACTCACCGAAGCCGGCTAACCCAGGCGGTCTCATCCTCTAACAACAAGTTTTGTTTTTGTCCTCACCGGAGCAACGGGAGCGAGTGTCCTCGCTTTACTCATACAAACTGTTAATAATCGCGTCAGAACTCCTACATTTTAGAACTCGTTTTCATTCTCTGACGCTCCCCTTGACCCGCTCCCGCTCCGCGGACTCTTTTAATAACAACTTTAAATTGCATAAGACAATGGCAAAGAACAAGAAGAAAAAGGCAGACCCTGCAAAGGTGATGCAGCAGATTATCAGAATGGCCGAGGCTCTCGGAGTTTCCCGCCGTCACACCGGCTCGAAGTCCAAGAAGAAGCTCCTGGCTGGCATCCACTCAGTCCAGGCAGCAATGCGCAGCAGCAACGCTTACAAGAAGAAAGACGCTGCAAACGCAACTCCAGTCGCCACTGAGGAAATCGCAAAGGCTTAAACTAATTTTTTAATTTCAAGAAGAAATGGCAAACATAGATTCAATTGAGGCCCAGAACAAATTCTGGACAGTGTCAATCCAGGTAAAGGATGAGGATGAGAACGGCAAGATCAAGAAGACCAAGGAGACTCATCTGGTGGATGCAGTGAACGCAACGGACTGCGAGAAGAAACTCCACGAGTATATGGACGGGACAATGGCCGAGTGGGAACTACTCGAGGTCAAGCAGTCCAAGATTATCGTAGTCTATTAAGTTAGAAATCATTAACGCAAAGGAAAGGCCGGATGTCGGAGGATTATTCCCGAATATCGGGACTTCTCACGGCACCCGGCGTTCTTATTAAAGAAAGAGAAACTATCAAAAGAGATGCTGATTTCAGAATCAAAGACATATACAGTACATAACGGCAAGCAGTTCCAGTTGAAACTCGAACTGATGGTTCCGGAGAAAGAAGGCGGTCCGATGTGGAACTTCACCATCTACGAACGTCCCGACGGCTCTGTCGAACCATTCAAGCCCACGATGCAGGATTTCCCGCCCAAATGCGAGATGCTCTTCTCATACCTCAAGGAGATGATAACAGAAGACATCAGCAAGGCATACAGGAAGGACTGGTCTGACTTCAGCAGCATTATAACTGAAATACAGAAAACTAATTAAGATGGGACATATAAGAAAGATACCGTTTAATCGGGATGAGGAAATATTCTACCGGCTGAAACTGGACGGAGAGACACAGAAGGCAACACTGACTGAACTGTTCAAGAACTATGCTGATCAGTACATCTACGTACAGCTCAACGCTAAGGACACTCTTGGCAACAGACGGTCCATCTGGTTCCCGACAAAAGTCGAAATGTGCCTCTCGATGACGATACGTGAGGCTGGAGATCCTGAACTCTGAAAAATTTTATAGCAAAATATGTAAAGAGCAAAAATTTTTTCGGGACCTGACTTCCGGGCAAGTTTATTGAAAATTATGTATGCCCGATTGAAAGCAGCCACGAATCGAAAAAACTGGAAAAATCCGGCGAAATAATTTGGGTCAAAATATCAGAAAACCCAGAAATCGGGTCGATATAAATAACTCACCGGGTAGGAAAAATCCCGGACTTAGCAGGAGCGCCGGATGCTCACGAGATATAATTTTTAACATAACAAACGAGCAGTAAAATGAAACAAAACGAAAAGAAATGTTTTGAGGGAGCAACTCCCTTGGTGTACAAGAACTCAGAGAGCGATTACGTCCGCGTAGGCAGTTTCAAACATATTTTCGGTGACGATGAGTCACATGGTGCAGAAGATGCAGTGGAGCATATTTCTACTTCTGTTTTCGTGCCCGTACTGAACCTTCCGGCACCCGGCGACGAGATGAAATCTGTACTTGGATGGAGAAAGGTGGAGATTTCAAGAGTCGATGTCAGCGATGCTGACAAAGTTGCGATTACACTGGTTCCGAATACGTTCAACCTGGACTTCGAAAGCGACCATATCATCCGTTGCAGCGCAGACCAGGAATTCGCAGTGCTCAGAAGAATCGATGGCTTCACGGCAAGGTCGGCAGCAGAACTCAGTCCCAATGAACTGATGCTGTTCGAGAGAGAACGTGAACTCCAGGATGTGGAGAGTCCGCTGTTCGATGAGGACGGGGAAGTTCCCTTGGAATGGATGCTCGAAGACGGCAAGACACATCTGATTGAATGCCGCAAGATTGCCAAGAAGAATTCTTGTGACAATACGACAGATGATGTGTACTACCAGATGAAGTCGGAGACCGGAGAAGAGTATGTCGTGCTGTGCAACGGTGCGCTTGCTAAGTGTTAAAGAGCTTTGTGACACTCTTGAATGAGAGTGTCATAATTATGCTCTATTTTTTAAAATTAAATGTTTCAATAATTAGATGAATACAGAGAATCTTAACATTGAGGATGCCTACAAGGAACTTCTAGAGAAAGAAGATGCAAGAAACAAGACCATCGACTCTATAATCAATCTGGAAGTAAACGATGTGACGAAAGAAAATGCAAACGTATCAGCAGAGACGATTAACGGTCAGTTATTCAGAATCTGGAGTGAAACTTCCAAACAATATGCAATTGACCATCTTCTTTCTCCAGAAGTTCTAAAATATAAGAATGACAACATACTGTATATACACGATCTCGATTTCTATACTCTAAAGACTCTGACTTGTGTCCAGACTCCATTAGACAAAATATTCGAAAACGGGTTTGTTCTCGGTCCCAATTATCTTCGTGCTCCAAAACGTATTGAAACTGCTGTGACGCTGTCGAGTCGTTGTGCTCATACGACGCAGTCCGTCCAACATGGAGGCCAGAGCCAGCCCGCCTTTGACTTCTATATGGCTCCGTATGTTCGTATGACATATATCGAAGAGTTGAAGAAAATTGAGAATTTAGAAGGTGAGTCATACGAAGAGTTGTATTACGAAGCATTTAAAGACTACACTATTAAAGAACTCAAATCTTTAGTCGGTACTGAGCGAATCAAACAGGTTGCAATGAACGCAACTGTCAACCGCGTTCATCAGGCTATGGAAAGTCTCGTTGCTGAATATTCTACTAGTAACATACGCTCAGGAGGGCAACCAACGTTCATCTCCATAAATTTTTCGACAGACACTTCAGCAGAAGGTAGATGTGTTACTCGTGAACTATTAAACACGATGTATGAAGGTGTAGGAAACGGTCAGACTGCTATATTCCCGATTCTTATCTGGAAAGTAAAAGACGGCGTGAATTACAAACCCGGCGATCCTAACTATGACTTGTACGAACTTGCTTGTAAAGTGACTGCAAAGCGTTTCTTCCCAAATTTCTTGAATTTGGATTCTACATTCAACCACGATGATGCCTGGGTTGCTACAGATCCTAAGCGGTATGAGCATGAAGTTGCTACAATGGGCTGTCGCACAAGGGTTTACGAGAATCGATTCGGTCCCAAGACAAGCATAGGACGTGGTAATCTTTCATTCTCTACGATTAATATCGTTCGCTTGGCTATTCAGTGTATGAAAATCGAAAACAAAGAAGAGCGTATTGCTGAATTCTTCAAGAAACTGGATGATGCAATAAACATCACTGCACAACAGTTAGATGAGCGTTATCAATATCAGAAGACTGCACTTGCCAAACAATTCCCATTGCTGATGAGTGGCGTGTGGATTGGTTCTGAGAACCTTAAGCCAGATGACACAGTTGAGAGTGTAATGAATCAGGGAACTCTTGGAATCGGTTTCATCGGTCTGGCTGAATGTCTTATCGCTCTTGTCGGAAAGCATCACGGAGAGAGCGAAGAAGCACAAGAACTCGGTCTGAAGATTATCGGTCATATGCGCGACCGCGCAAACGATTTGTCTGAGAAATATCAGCACAATTACAGCATTCTAGCTACACCGGCTGAGGGACTCTCTGGAAAATTCACGAAAATCGACAAGAAAGAGTTCGGAATCATCCCCGGTGTCACTGACAAAGACTACTACACGAACTCAAACCACGTACCGGTGTATTACAAGATTTCTGCACTCAAGAAAGCGAAGATTGAAGCACCGTACCACGATTTGACTCGTGCTGGACATATCTTCTACGTAGAGATTGACGGTGATGCTACACATAACCCTGAAGTTGTGATGGATGTTGTGAAACTGATGCACGACTTTAATATGGGTTATTGTTCAATCAATCACAATCGTAACCGTTGCTTAGACTGCGGATACGAAGATGCTACCAAAGGTTTGGAAGTTTGTCCGAAGTGCGGCTCGCACAATATCGACGTCCTCGCTCGTGTGACTGGTTATTTGACTTCATCTGTTTCTAAGTGGAACTCTGGTAAGAAAGCAGAGTTGAAAGATCGCGTAAAACATATTTCTAACGAAAACAATGATTAAGATTCTTGATATTATCGAAGATACAACAGTAGATGGTCCCGGTTTCCGGACAACCATCTACTGCGCTGGATGCGCACATCACTGCGAGAAATGCCACAATAAGCATTCTTGGGACTTTAACTAGGGGAAGGATGTTTCTACAAAAGAAATTCTGGACATTATCGTTGCTGACCCGTATGCCAACGTTACTTTCTCTGGCGGAGACCCAATGTATCAAGCTGAAGGTTTCGCAGAGTTAGCGAAATCTATCAAATCGTGCACGAAAAAGAATATCTGGTGCTACACTGGGTTTACTTTTGAAGCATTATTGAAGATGCCAAAGCAGCGTGCTCTTCTTGAATTAGTTGATGTGCTCGTAGACGGCCCGTTCATTGATTCATTGAAAGATGAGAATCTTCTTTTCCGAGGCAGCAGCAATCAGCGTTTGATTGATGTTCAAGCATCATTGAAAACAGGAAC
>Ga0265298_10004769_pt1 | contig 17200 bp, 10 predicted proteins | sample AusTroGonzalo_MG_3_FD_193486 | JGI IMG/M metagenome (GOLD analysis project Ga0265298, IMG submission 193486) | Bovine rumen microbial communities from tropical cattle in Woodstock, Queensland, Australia - Gonzalo_01 | ecosystem: Host-associated > Mammals > Digestive system > Stomach > Rumen ... | reverse complement strand
CCTCTGCAGGAGAACGTTACTATTGAACGGTCACCCTCAGTCTTCACCTCATCCAGGACAAAACCGCCGTCGGGACCGGTCTCGCAAGATTTGGTACCGGATGTTACTTTTACATACGGCAGAGGTTTGCCATCTGAATCATAAACAAAACCTGAAAGCGCAGACATGGTCATATTGGCAGGTCTTACTTCCGTACCTTCTGACATCTTATCCTTCACAACTTCCGGTGCCGGAGGAGTGGGATCGGAATCATTCTTGTCACTACATGATATCATCAGGAGTGCACCTGACAACAAGCTGGCTAAAAACCAGAAATTCAGTTTCTTCATACGCATAAGTATTTTGAATGTTTGAATAAAATCAAGATAGGTTAGCAAGGTTATTAAGTGACAAAGAAAATACAAAAAAATTTAATAATCAATTTTTATGTATAAAATCTGTTAATTGACCGCTAATTATCTTTCTGTAATTGCAGTAATGGTTGTAATTGTCTGCATTGAATCCATAGTATCTCCTGTAAGTATAGTATAGATACCATCCTTAACAAGTGCGGCCGATGAATAAAAGATTGTCTGTGTAGGATATGCCTGTGTCTCAAGCATAGCCACCTCTTCACCATTGGCTTCAGCAATCTTTACATATCGTTTTATGTCATTATTAAACTCCAGGCAGAAGAAAGCCTGGTTTGATTTCTTAGGTTTATCACACTTGTGGGCAAGGCCAATGACAGTTCCTCCACCAATAGAAAAACTCTTCACATCAAAAGCGGCTTCAGAACCCTCCGGACCGCATGCACAGATAAAACCGTCATTGATATGAATGGAACTTTTTGAATCAGTTCCGTCATTTGTAAGGCTTGAGGTAAAGGTAAATCCGCCATTGACAGTCAGGTCCTTACCAATTTTTAGAGGATCGTCATAGGTTGCAATATAGTTTCTGCCACCGTTTATGAAAAGTTTCTCAGTTGCAGCCAGACCAACTGCACCATTATGCCCTATTGATTTAATGCATATCTTCCCGCCGTTGACGTTGATGTTTGTAGCCAGAACCGCGCGTGCACCCAATTCTGCGGTTTTGGGGAAAGAGGCATCTGTAAGGGTTCCGCTGCATGTCAAAAGGAAGTAGAGATTGCCATCCTCAAAAGTAACATCACCACTGGTAAATATGCACTTTCCGTCAAACTCATCATTATAGAAATTCAGGGCATAAGGAGTGTTTATTATCAGATCACAATTTGCAATGATACTGGAGAGCATGGCACCGCCCTCAAAAGCAGCCACCTTACATGGATATTTACTGTCTATACATATCTTGCCTTTATCAGAACTGCCGCCGACAAGGAACGCCACACCCTCAAGTTCTGTCACAAATGAAACTGCAGCACTGTCAACCGTTACAGTGAAACCGTCCAGATTACCTTTCAACCTGACTTCATCACCCTCAAAACAGATCTGTATGGTGCGCTGAACCGCAAATGACGTATCCTTGTTGGCCGTATATTCATTGACAGGAGCATAGTGCGTGTCAAACTCGAAGTACTTCTTGAGACTATCCGGAATGAAAGCCGGGGTAGGATAAATACCTATATGGCCGGTCTTGACCTCCTTTATGTCATCTATGTCATACTCATGCTCTTCCTCCTCATAGACAACAGTCATATGTTTGTCATTATAGTTGATAGCTGAGATTCCTTCAACCATTTCCCTATCAACACGTCCCTGCATGGTAACCTTACTATCCTCATGCTTTGACGTAACGTCATTGCCAATGACATAAAGGACATCGGGAGTGACGCTCTTTTCCTTTATATACTCTTCCTCGTTATATTCATCATGAGGAGTCCACTTGTCAGAAGACATTATCTCATTGAATATGGCATAGTTTACTTCCAGGAACGCCATCATGGAATCAACCTCCTCATGAGGAGTATCTGTAATTTTGATTATACCCTTCTTATAAGTAGGGACCCAACGGGCCTTCTCCCTCTCCCATGCTCCAGAAGTAACGAACAGGTCTGCATACTTCTCCATCAGGGCCCTGATATTCTCAAGTGACAGGTCATGGGTTGACAGATATTGCCAACGGTTGTTCATCTTTGTGGCAAAGTCATCAGGACGTTCCTTCTTTGTCTTGAATACGTGAATCAGGTGGTGATATCCAAGTTTCTCACCCCATGCCATCTGTTTGGAATCCCTTGATGCCACACTGCCTCCAGCCATGCGGCCTATGGAACCATCCAGATCCCAGAGCGTAAACAGGAACTTCTCTTCCTTATCAATGTTACGCACACTGAGATAATAGTTTTTCTTTTGATTGTCAACCAACTGGAAAGCCTGAATGAAAAGCATGAAGTCAATCACATTATCCTCATAGAGCCAATCATTGTATTTGGTCTTGAAATCCTTGGAATCAAAAAAATCTATCAAGTCACAGATAGGGTTAAAGAATGCCTGTGTTACAGTGTCATCAGGATATTTCTGTTCCCATCCGTAGGTGTCCTTAGAGGCTTTATATGGCCAAAGGAATGAATCATTGGCAGGTAGGGAGTCATAACTTCCAAGATATGTCTCACTGCATTCCCAGTTTGCTTTCCAAAGCAGGCCACGCTTTACCTCAGGCTTTGATTCTGTAGCCTCTTTTGTCTTTTTAAGGTTCAGTTTTTTACGGTCAATCTTATCCGTAAAGCAATACATGCCATAATAGGCGCCGTTCATGAACACCTCAACGAACTCTCCCTGCGTGCCGTTGCACTGATACTGGTTATCCGTTTCATACGGTAGCTTGTCAACAGCGGTCCATAAATCCATAAGCACACGGTTGCGCATACGACCATAATCAAGATATTCGGCCGACAATATCCAGTCATCGTCATTACGGTAGCCCAACAAATGGGCATCCTGGCTCTCACCATCCTTGACCAACTCTATGTTAAGACTCTGCTTGGGCTGGGAGCCGGTAGTAGCACCTCTCAGACGAGTCCTGATTTCAGAACTGAAACAGGCCATTCCCTCCACCTGAGAATCCTTGAGTTTTGTACGGCATCGGGCATCAATGACACTGACAAAACCGGGAAATTTCTTGTTGTGCCCTTCTGTACCCTTGCTCACGCTGTAGGTCCTGACCATCTCTTTCAACGGACAGTCTATGACAATAAAAGGCAAGGTGCTGAGCACAAGTGTCCACTGACGGCTTTCATCATCCTCAATTGTCAGTTCATTTGAAGCATTCATCATCCAACTGGTGACTACCAGATTTCCGTTTATGCCGTTTTCAAGAACTGCATCATTGAACTTGACGCTGCTGAACCGGTTCTCATCCCAGCGCAATGTCCCCTTAAAGGTGCCTACCACACCAGGTTCTATTGTAGCATATATTGTGTTTGCTGCCGTATCAGCCACAAGAGGAACCTCATTAAGCCACAACCCGCAGTTACGCTGTGCAGTCAAAGCAAGGTTTGAAAGCAGTAAGATACCCCATATGAGTGATGGCTTTTTCATTTGGTTTTTTCTTTTGATTTTTTGCTGCCGAGTGTTAGGAATTTCTCGTCTATTTTCTCCAGGTATTGTTCTTCCATAGAGAATTCATATTCAACTACAGGCGTATCGTTGAATGAGTCCTTGTAACTGAGTATCTTGTAGCTTCTGCCCACCTGAATCTGGTCATTGGAGAAAAAAAGACAGAGCACATCGTACGTATTGGGTGTAGGGAACTGTGTGATGATATTACCGTCAGCATCAGCCACAGCCACGCCGCTGCAATATGTCTTAGGCAAATAAAAACAGACACTGGCCTGGGAACAGTTTCCATGTGGCGTACAGCTACGTGAACCTACGCCTATTATCTCACCGCCATATATCTCAAATTTCTTGCCGTCAGTATCCACGCCCATCTGCGCATCCCATGAACCCACTGCATACAGTTTGCCTGCATACATTTTCAGGTTACCGGCATCAAGACCGTCGTTCTCTGAACTGCATATCAATATATCACCATCATTAATTACGCAGCCTGAACAGTTCAGACCGTCATCAGTACAGTAAGAACGTATCTTGCCACCATTGATTTCAGCCTGTCTCTTTGATTCCAGGCCCTCTGCCGTACCACCTCCGGAACCTCTGACATAGATGTTACCCGAGTTGATTGTAAGTTTGTCGATACACTTTATGCACTTGGGTGATGCCGATGCGCCCACCTTGTGCCCGTGACCGTCTTCCTTTTTTTCATCGGGAATACGTCTTCCGGTTGTGCGCACATATATATCGGCATTGGCAATGGTGAGACTGCCGTTATAATATTTTTTTGTCTTTTCATCGACGGTCTCCTCCAGATAGTTGCCGGCACTTATACCCTTGCCGCCTGTTCCGGTTGACAGACAGTATATCTCACCTCCGGAGATATCCATGTCCCATGCACTCTTTATTCCGCTGCATGAACTGTAATCCTCTTCATCGTCTTCCCAAACAACACCGCCTGTCGTGATTGTTTTTATCACACCGCCTGTTATCCACATCAATGAGTCAGAAGTGACGCCCTTACCCGCCGCACCGCTGCAATAGGTTCTGAGCACACCGCCTCCAATTATTACATTATCCTGGCCGTAAACACCCTTACCCTTCTGTGCATAAGCATTTACATGGATAAAACCGCCCATCATATGAATGTATTTGTCAGAGGCAATTCCACACTTCTTGTTGGCAGTAACATATAGTTGCCCCAAGCCCGATATACATATCTTACCCTCTGCAAAAATACATCCGCGCTGATCCTCACCTTTGACTTTAACATATGTTTCACCGTCACAGAGATTATTGACGGTATTCTCAGGGAGTTCAATAAACAGACGCTTTTTAAGCTGACTGTTGATTGCAGGACCGGTAGGATTGGTAAGGTTCACCCCGTTGAGCACCAGGCAAGCCTTGCGCTCGCTGTAGAGTTTAAAGCAAGCATCACTGCTGGTTCCGGACAATATGTACTTTACTTGAATGGCTGCAGTCTCAATTGTCAGATGTGCACCTCTTGCTGTCAGTTTAAGAGAGTCTATATCACCTGTTACATAAACACTATCCTCAGTATATGCGATATTGACAGTTTTGCTCCATGTGCTATGTTCAACAAAATCATCATATTGCACACTTGCAGGATCTGTTTCAACAGGCTCTGTCCTTACACGCTCTTTGTCTGATTCCTCAAAAGAAATGTCATATTCAAAGTCTGCCCAAAACCTCTGCGGCAACAGCTTTGCACGCCACGGGTCCATCTCCCGGAACCCCATTGAACCCACAGAAGGCACATCAAACGAGCAAGAGTCATTATCACTCCATATAGTCAGACTGTCCGGTCCGTAAGAAATCTTATCTACATTGCTGAAGATGCGCACTCTGTTATAATTGCCATAAGCCTCATTCAAATAGATGTTCTGTTGCGCTCTACTGTTGTTTACGACAAACAACACGCATAGTGCCACCAACAAACGGATTCTTTTCTGCATGACTTACTGCACAAGGAACTTAATGGAACTATTGCCTGCCTTAAGAAGATAAGTACCTTTAGGCAAACCGTTTATATTAATGCTGATTTGGCCATCTGCTCTGTCCGGCACAGGAGTCGATGAGCGTCCGCCGGCATCATAAACAGCTATCTTATCCGCTTTGACTCCGGCTATTGTTATAATACCTCCCTCTATCCATATCCGGGCTTTTTCCACATTAATCGGAATCACGGCATCAGGATCCTCAACTTCTGCAAAATTCCATGACTCCACATCTGAAAAATCCCACTGGCCTACCGTACCTTCATTTGAAGACAAGGTTATCGTCTTGTTTCCAAACGTCATCTTTGGCTCCTGGGCCAGACTACAAACTATTTCCGTACTGTCTGTAAGATGTATTAAAAGTGAAAGATTGGCAAAGCAGGGCATGCACCCCAGCATTGTCAACAACATTGAACAAAAAATCTTTTGTTTCATTTGGTTTAAAGAACTATATATGACAACTAAGGATTACGGAACGGATAAAAGGCAACAATGCAGTTCCTTTACCTACTGTTTCAGAACTGCAAATATAGTTATTATATTTATAATATAATCAATGGAATACAAAATCATTTAAGATACAGACAGACTTTCCCTTTGTCTCCGATGAGAAAACAAAGAATATGGCATGTTTGCCACTCATCCGGGAAAGTTCCGGAAGACTGACTGCCACCTCTGTAGGTAAAGCCGGCATATCGGCTTTAAGCTCTATCTTACCCAGCACCTTACCTCCCTGTGATACCCAAGGACGGTCAGCCATGACGGTTATGGTTCCGTCAACTCCTTCAGGTAGCAGATTCAGAATCAGATCAAGTTCCCGACCAGTAGTCTTACTGAAATTGAAATACTTGTAGCCCACAATTGAGCCGTCAGTATTTTTTACCACAGGATTAGTATTGTTCTCCAGTGCATACGGAGCCTTAAACTTACTGTCAGTTCCATATGACGATGCCACATAAGAACCAGAGAAAATATTATTGGGCCAATCATGAACAGCAGGTTCAGGACCGGTGTACCAACAGGCTATTCCGGCAGAATGGCGTTCCAGAGGATCAAGGCCGTCAAGTGAAAAACCTTCAGAATTATACTCACCTTCCGATATCTCAACCTTACCTCCCTTGCCCTCTTCTACCTTTACGGTAATAGGAGCCACCATAGCCTGACGGGCATATTCATCAGTTCCGGTCTGACGATGATAGAACACGTACCATTGTCCGTTTATTTCACAGATACTGCCATGGGTGTTGCCGTCAATGGTTGCTGATGCAAAGACATTACCCTGTTCGTCAACCTCACGGCCACGGGCATCAATGATTGTTCCGCCATAGGTAAACGGCCCAAGCGGGTTGTCACTGTAAGCGTACGCCAAGGTATAATTGGATACCGGCAAGCCAAACTCACCGTCTTTGGTAAAACGGCTGTATATGAAAACATATTTGTCTTTAATTTTCCTAATAGATGAGGCCTCAAAGAAACTGAAAATACCATCATCATAACGTCCGGAAATCATATCCTCTACAATCTCAGTACCGGGCTTTACGGTTGCCATCGTTGCCGGGTCAAACTCAGCGGCATAAGAGCGCTCAAATCCCCAATAGCCATATACCCGGCCGTCATCATCAACAAATACAGCGGGATCAAAAGCCAGCACTCCATCTGTCAGATTGGGATTACTCTTGCTCCAGTTGCAAACCTCAAACGGGCCATCAGGACGTGAGCTCCTGCACACCATGCCGTTGCGTCCGCCTGACTGGTTGTTGGGAAACAGGTAGTAGGTTTTTTCACCATCGGGAGACGTAACAAGAGTAACATCAGGAGCATAGAGCACATCTGCAAGGCCCTGACGGCTCAATGGCTCACCATTTGCATTCTTGCTTACACTGAAAATCTCTCCGTCATAACGCCAACAGGTAAGATTGTCAACGGCAGCCGACCACACCACTAGCTCACGGCCGCAATAGCCGTTTATCATACTGTCATGTGAGCCATAGATGTAAACACGATATTTCCCGGGATTGTCCGGATCTTCAAAGACATACGGCTCACCATCAGGGATATGTTCCCAAAGCGGCAGATACGGGTTGCCTGGTGTAGTAACAATACTCATCTCTTTCTTATTGGTACATGAAACATAAAGCACTGAACACAAGACTGCAATCATAAAAACAGTCAGAATCAGAAACGGGTGTCTTATTTTCATATTGGTTTAATTTGTTTACGGCACGAATATAGCAAGAATCTTTTTAGATTCTAAACAATACTGATGGGAATGAAAATTTTTCCTAACAAACCAAACTAAAGCATAAATTTTTGGCGTTTTTTCTATGAACATATTATAAAAAAAGAACAAATGATTTCCGAACCAGGATTTTTTCGTAAATTTGCGACTTCAAAAACAACATCCTTAATGCAAATAAAGAATATTTGTATATATAGTAACAATTAAAATCAAACAAGTACTAAAAACGATTTTGTGAAGTGGGTACGATTTCATTCATAAAATATTACATCTCACTGATAACTGCTTACTGCAAATTCCTGTTCACGTTTATTCTATACAAATTTGCAGATTATCCAAACGAGATAAAGTTTGCAGCCTTGGTATCCGCCCTTTGTGTAATGATCATTCTTGTAGTCCTGTTATCAATTTTCTGGATGTCATGGTTGGAAAAGAGAAAAAGAAGACTCAGGGACCATATTGAGAAGAAGTTTGGCAAGGGGATAGAATACATAGTTTCTTCTGAGGCTTCTGAAATTATGTCTGACAAAGAAATCCAACAGGTTTTTGAGTTGGATGATGAAGATCTTAACGGATCGTTATTAAAGAACAATCGTGAAAAACAGATGTTCGTTAACGTATTCTATCTGTTCTTCATTTCCAAGAGATCAGAACTCTCCAGAACAGAAAACATCCACACCATGCTCTACATGTTCAACATCCCTGACTATCTTGAAAAGGAGGTCAGTCTTGGAAGCATGAAACATAAAGTGAATGCCTTGAGCTACATGCGTACTTTCAAACTGTCCATCAGTCCCTGGGTCATCAACAAGCTTTTGAACTCAAGATACATGAGGGTTCAGAGACTGGCCATGTATTCAAACATTATGTCCAGTTCAGACAGCGCATTGGATTATTTTGAGACAGACTTTTTTGACAACAACTGCTGCATCAAGGACGAGATAGAACTTGGCTTTTCACTTCAGAGACGTCGTAAAATGGGCCTGAAACTACCTAATCTTGCCCGCTGGGCCCACATCCAGAACAATGAAAAGACCCAATGCATGTTTGTACGTCTGATGCGACGTTTCAATGAGATAGAGTATTGCGGGCAACTCAAGGACCTCTACAACCAGACAAAAAAGAAAAAACTGATAGAGGAGATATCCAGGACATGGGGATATCTTCATTATCTGGATTGTGAAGACATGCTGATTGAGGCACTCCTCACCCAGCCTGACGATACCAAAGTGGCAATCATGCATGCCATGACACGTCTTGCAACCGGAAAGAGCCTGAACGCCCTCCTGGACGGATTCAAGAATACAACAAATCCGCATGTACGTTTTGAAGCCTTAAGATGCATATATAATTATGGGACTGAAGGACGTGCCTTGTTTGAGGAATTGGAACGCAATGCCTCTGATGCGGATAAAAAGTACTTCAGCTTTTTCCATAACCCCATCACCCTTGAAAAGATCCGTCTTGACAAGGAACAGGCTTACCATCCTTCAGTAGAGACAGTTTTCAACGGATAATTCATAAAGAGGAACTCGGATATGTGGTTAACGATATATTATATATTCTGTTATCTTGTCTTCGCTTACACTATTATGCTGTTAGTGGGATATGTCTGGCTTGTATTCATGAGCCGTTTAGCCCAAAGACAGCTTGATGTAAACCTACCTGATGACGAGACAATAAAATATCTCATGCAGGGATCTCCTCTTACCCCGGCAGTGTCAATCATTGCACCTGCATTCAATGAGGAGGTTACCATTATTGATAGCGTAAACTCAATAATGCAGATAGATTACCCTGATTATGAGATAATCATCGTAAATGATGAAAGTACCGACCGCACTTTGGAACTGCTCATAGAAGAATATAAACTGGTGGAGGTTCCATATGACATTGCCATGAGAGTGCAGTCCAAACCTATCAAGAGGGTACTAAAATCAACTGATGAGCGTTACAGCAAACTGATTGTGGTCGATAAGGTTCACGGTGGACGTAAGGCTGATGGATCAAATGCTGGAATCAACGTATGCAGTAACAAGTACTTTGTATGTACTGATGTGGACTGCATTATCGAGCCTATGGCTCTCTACAGGATGATGTGGTTTGTGATAAACAGCCACAAGCCCATGATTGGCGTGGGTGCCACAATGCTTATGAGTAACGGCTGTATCGTTGAGGACGGAAAAGTAGCAGAGGCTGCCGTCCCCAACACTCCCATTCCCATGTTCCAGCAATTGGAATACCTGCGCTCATTCCTTATAAGCAAGCTTGGATGGTCACGCATCAACGCACTGCCTAACATCTCCGGTGGTTTTGGTCTGTTCGATACTGACGTTGCGGTAAAATCCGGAGGATATGACCCTATGAGTATGGCTGAGGACGTTGATATGCTGCTGCGAATGGTTACATACATGAAAAACAGCGGACAGGATTTCCAGCTGGCACTTGTTCCCAAGGTCTGCTGCTGGACTGAAGGTCCTGGCTCTCTCAAGCAGCTGGTCCGTCAGCGCACCAGATGGGCTCGTGGACTTTTTGAAATTGTATCAAATCACCGCAAACTGTTCTTCAACCCCCATTATGGTCCCATAGGTGCTCTTACGCTGCCGTATCTGTTCCTATTTGAGTTCATTGCCCCATTATTTGAGATGACCGGTTTCCTCTTTATGATCTGGCTCACGCTCACTGGTGGTGTAAACTGGAGTGCTGCCTTCCTCATATTCGGAATGATATATGTATTTTCAGTATTCATATCATTCTTTGTGATGTTCTTTGATTACAAACTGAAAGCCGTCCAATGGAAACACACCAAATCGAGTTATTTCAAGCTGTTTGTGGCAACACTGCTTGAGCCGTTCATATATCACCCTATAATAACCTATTGCTCAATTGTGGGCTATTGGCGTTTCATTATAAACACAACCGCTGTCTGGACGCCTATCCAGCGTAAAGGTGTTAAAAAGAGATAGAAATGAAAGTAAGAAATATACTCATAGCCTTCATCATGCTGTTTTCCTTTACAGAAGGAATACATGCAGCCCGTGAGATAAAGCATCTGCCACGATATTACATATACCGCATTGAAGGCTACGTAAACTCAAATGCCTGGAACTCCGCCAAACGTGAGATTGATTCCGGATTGGAGGATTATCCTGATGACCCTGACCTGCGTTACTACAACGGCCGGTATTACTACGTCATCGGTGATATGAATGAGGCGCGTTATAATCTGATCCGTGCCACTCAGGCAAATGACCAGCATTACAGAGCCAAGAGAATCCTGGTTGACATTGAAGATAATCTGGAACATTACTCCAGTGCTATCTGTTATATCAATGAACTGCTTGAATTCCAGCCTTATGACAGAGACCTTTGGCGCCGCAAGATAGGTTTGTACCGAAAGCTTGGAAATGACGTGGAAGCCGATGCCGCCCTTGAACGTCTGGCTCATATATATCCTAATGATTCTCTGGTATTATCTGACGTAAGACGTCGTAATTATGAGAATTGGGACAACATAATCAAAAAGAGCTCACTTAGTGAAGCGGCCGACAATCTGGAACGGTGGATTGACAAAGATCCCAATCAGCGCGAATATTATCTGGAGTTGGCATCCGTTTATGAAAGAATGGGCGAGTTTGAGAAGGCCATCGGTGCTGCAAACCGAGGGCTTGAACGTTTTCCCAATGATCCGGATCTTATCAATAAAGTGGCAGGTATAATGTCGGAACTTGGCCTCTATGCTCAGGCGCTGACATTTGTAAAGAACAAGAGGACCGGCAATTACGCATATAACACTTTGCTGTATGATGTAGCAAATGACGCCCGAATGAATGACCCCTATGAATCCAACGGACGTCTATATACGGCCACACATGACCGCGATGCATTGAATTACCTTATCAACACGTCTCTCACAAGAGGCTATTATGATGACGCACGCTTTTACATAAATGAAGCTATAAAACGAGACGGACGCACCCCTGCCCTGTTGATGAAACTCTACACCGCTGAGAAACAGTCAGGCAATGAGAAAGCTAGCTCAAGGATCCTGAATGAACTGTATGAGATGAATCCTGAAGATGAGGAGTTGGTAGAGACTTACACAATTATGATGATGCAACTTGCCGATAATGATTTCATCACACAGCAGTGGGATGAAGCATATATACATCTGGACCGATTACTTGAATTATTGCCTGATACAGCTGACGCATGGCCATCAGTAGTTTCACGTCAGATAATGGTGTTGGGCCATCTCAACCGCCTCACTGAGGCGCGCAGGCTATATGTCCAATCAGCAAGACGCAGCCCGGCCAACCGCCAGCGTTTTGCATCGGCATATGAGGATATCATAGCCGTACGTCTCAAATACCTGATTGAAGAAGAAGAGTATGTAAAAGCCTACAACGAGGCTGAGGCATTGCTTGAGGTGATACCCGGTAGTGAGGTAGCATTACGTTGTCTCATCAATATGAGTCAGACTCTTAAATATGATGACAAGTTCCATATGTATGCAGAAATGGGCTATGAGCTTTATCCCGACTCACCGTATTTCATAGTCAAGCAAGCCATCTCATTACAGGAACAGGGCATGAACTCTGAAGCACTGGCTTTACTTAACCCGCGTAAAAACAGTGATGAATTTGCCAATCCGCAACTCACAGCCGCCTATTCAGGAGTAAGTCAGGAATGGGCCACCCATCTGATGGAAAACAAAATGCCTGACATAGCCATGCAGGTGATAGACAGCGCATTGATCTATGATTCAAACAACCGCGAGCTCCTTTACACCAAAGGTCTGGCTTATGAATCTCTAAAGATGTATGAGATGGCATACAAGTATCAGATGCGTTACTATGAGCCAAGCAACGCAGAACAGGAAGATTTCATACAGCACATGCGTTTCCTCGCTTTCCGCAGTTACAGGAACAGGGTTGACGCATCCTATACTCATGCATTCTTTGACACCCACAGCGAATCATTGGCCACAATCGGCCACCTGTATTCTGTAGCCTCACTCAGCTATTCCAGAATTACTGAGCGCAACACATACACAGGACAAATCAGTTATAAGGGTATCGACGGTTATCATGAAGATGGTGAAAACGAATCCGGAGGAATAGGCTTGGAATTCATGGCGCAATGGGAGCATGAGTTTGGTGACAACTGGACCGGAATGGCAAACATTGCGGCTTCCACACGTTTTTTCAACAAGTACAGTGCCAATTTGTCGGTTTCTTATGCCGCACCTGAAAACTGGACTCCTTCACTGCGTCTTGGCTATCGCCGAACTCCCCCCACATATCTCTATCTGGGAGGTAACTATTATGGTATGTCCACCAAGGATGAATTCAACATATACATCCTCACTCCTTCTGTAATAAAATCCTGGGAACGGATCAGTCTGACCGCCAGTACAGACCTGACACTGATGGTAAACAGTCTGTATTACAACGTAGGATTAAAGGGGAAATTCCTGTTTAACAACGACAACATCTCATCAATTACCCTGCTTACCGGTTTTGGCTCATTCCCGGAACTGACATTCTTTGAACAGACTGCGCTGCGTGATCTTTCACATACGAATGCCATGGTGGGATTTGATATTCAGTATCTCTGCTCGCGCCAGCTATGCCTTGGTCTCACAGGCACCTGGAACACGTGCTACAACCCTTACCGTATGAAAGACGGTTCATGGGTTGACTCCTACAGGAACATATATGCGCTCACGCTTCAAGCCCATATAGCTTTTTAACCGATTAATCACCTACACGATGATAAACCCCGCTTATATAATGCTTTTCTTAAGTGCATTCGCGCTCTACAAGTGCGATGACACTGCGGAACGGCAAGACGATTCCTCTCCATTTGAGTATCGTGAGGTTTATCAGCCTGAACTTCCATTTGATGAGGGACATAATCTGTATATGAACAATGTGGACCGCGACTGGGGTATCTGGGGACACAATCTCTCCAAGGTGCTTCCCAAGAATGCTTCACAGTCAGTTTATGCCAGATCAGGAAACAGCGTAAACAATGACCAGTTCTGTTTCTCATCAGATGCTTTGTTCAAATACATAGTGGATTATATAAATGAGAACTACGGTAACAGCAAAACAATCAGGTTTGCCATATTGCCAAACGATAATTCAGTAGTGTGCTTGTGCGATCATTGCATTGAGTGCGGCAATAAGGCCGGCGATGCCTCCGGCGCTGTCTATTATTTACTGGAACGTCTCACTGAAAAATTTCCCCAGCACATATTCTTTTCATCATATTACCGGACCACCAACAGTCTGCCTACCCATAAATTACCTGAAAATGCAGGCGTGCTGATAAGCGCCATGTCATATCCGCTTTCTCCCGTACATACTGTTCAGGAAGATAAATTTGAGGAACTGTTATCAAAGTGGTCAAAATACACCAAGCGCATATATATATGGGACTACATGAATAACTTTGATGACTACTTTACCCCAATCCCCGTATTTGATGTCATCAAGCGTAGGCTTAGTCTTTATGCCAGAACAGGTGTAAAAGGTGTATTCTTTAATGGAAGCGGCACTGACTACAGTACATTTTTCAGAATCAAGACACACATAATATCCGCATTGTTACGCAATCCAGAAACAGATTGGCGTCCCATACTCAAGGAACTGTGCAGCGAGTTGTATCCAGTAACAGGAGAGACCATAAGCAAGTTCCTGATTCTGCAGGAGGATATGCTCAAGGAAAAAGGAAAGACCCTCCCGTTATATGAAGGTGTTGCCAAAGCCTCTAAGATATATCTGCCCGCCGCTGAATTTGAACAGTTCCATGATGAGCTGATCAGCCTTATCATGCAGATCAAGGATCCAGAGCGTACTGAGATCCAAAAGATGACGCGGGCCATGATGCTTACCCGCCTTGAGCTGAAACGCATCAATTCAGATACCGTAGGATGCGCACGTTTGCTTGACGGGCTTGAAAGATTGACCTCTCAAGGCATTGTGACATACAGCGAATCAGGCGCAAACATAGACAGCTATATCAAAGAATACCGTTATATGCTTAATCAAGCTAAGAATACCGGTAAAAACCTTCTAAAAGGAGTGCGTCTTGAGCCTCTCACAGCACTTGATGAAGAGTATAATGATATTTCCGTACTCACCGACGGACTTATCGGTCTGCCATCCAATTATCATTGCGGACTCATGTTATCATCGGCCACGCCTGCACTCAGGATTGCCATTCCTCACGTAAATGGAATCAAGCGCATTCGCGTAAACATGGCCAAGAACTCAATATATCACATTGCTTTTCCGTTAAGTGTATCACTTAGTTCTGAAGAGCGTGAAATAGGAAAGGTTACTCCAAAAGCATTGTCAAATAATCTTCAGAGAGCTGTTGTAGAGTTCAATATACCGTCTGATTGCAAAGGAACCCTGGTGCTTACCATTGTCCGCGATCAGGAAGAACGTACTATGGCGCTCGATGAAATTGAAGGATTCTAATAAGGAAAAGAAATGAAAAATAAGTTCACCCGCAGACAACTGATAGTATTGGCTCTTATTGCACTCATCTTTTCATCATGTCATAAGAACTTAAAGCCGGCAACCGTAATTGTTGTTGATCCGGTACGTCACTATTATCCTGTTTTACAAGGTGAGTTGATGAGTATTGCCTTTGAAATGGAAAACACATCCAACAATCCGTTGTTCATTCAGGAAATACAGACCACATGCGGTTGTATTGTACCCCGCAACCAGTTACCGATAGTGATACTTCCACATAAATCAAGTGCAGTATTTCTCTCTTTCAACACCATTAAGAATACAGGATACGTCAATCATTTTGTATACTGCTACGGTAATTTCCAGGATACCACTTGTATTGAGTTGCAGTTTGACACAAATGTAGTTCCTCAAAATGACTATGTCCACGACTATGAACAGTTGTGGCATGAACAAGCTACAGGAGCAGAGTCTCTGCGTGACTTCGTAGATGGAATGCCCAGCCAGAAAGGTTATTACACGAATACATATATTACTCCTCGTACTACCTTCAATGAAGAGGTTCAGCAGGTTCTTGATGAACATTCATTCTGATATATAAACCAAATTAAAAAGAGCCGGATCCACTTAAGGATACCGGCTCTTTCTTATTATTATATGCCTTAAACTTTCTTACTTGCCTGCAACAGCATCTATTTCTACAAGTGCATTTTTGGGTAATGCGGCAGCCTGAAAGCATACGCGGGCAGGTTTATCTTGAGTAAAGAACTCAGCATAAACCGCGTTCATGGCGGCAAAGTCTGCCATATCAGCCAGCAGAACTGTAGTCTTTACCACATCATTATATGTGAGTCCGGCAGCCTCAAGTATTGCACCTATATTCTCAAGTGCACGGCGGGTTTGCGCCTCAATACCCTGTGGTATCTCACCTGTGACGGGATTTACGGGTAACTGACCGGATACAAATACCGTTCCGTTAAGCTCTACAGCCTGTGAATATGGTCCTATAGCTGCTGGAGCGCCATTAGTTGCAATTGTCTTTTTCATATCTGATTGTTTTTGTAAGGTTTCTGAAACTATAATCACTCCCACTCTATTGTGGCTGGCGGTTTTGATGAGATATCATAGCAAACGCGGTTCACGCCTTTCACCTTATTAATAATCTCGTTGCTGACCCAATGCATGAACTCGTATGGCAGCTCAGCCCAGTCAGCCGTCATGGCATCAACACTGGTAACGGCACGCAGGGCAACGGCATTGTCAAATGTACGCTCATCACCCATTACGCCTACAGTATGGTCAGCTAAAAGAATTGCGCCTGCCTGCCATATCTTATCGTAGAGTTTCCATTCACGCAATCCATTGATAAATATGGCATCGGCCTCCTGCAGAACAGCAACCTTTTGCGGAGTGATATCACCTATGATACGCACTGCCAGACCGGGCCCCGGGAACGGATGACGGCCTATCAGATGCTCAGGTATCCCAAGACGGCGGCCTGTGGCACGCACTTCATCCTTAAAGAGCCATTTGAGCGGTTCGCAAAGCTTGAGTCCCATCTTGGCTGGCAGACCGCCCACATTGTGATGGCTCTTAATGGTCTTGCCAGTTATGTTAAGACTCTCTATGCGATCAGGATAAATCGTACCCTGTGCCAACCATTTTGCATCAGTTATCTTGGAGGCCTCAGCATCAAACACCTCAATGAAATCACGGCCTATTATCTTACGTTTCTGTTCCGGATCCGTAACGCCCCTAAGGTCACTGAAGAACTTCTCAGATGCATCCACGCCCTTTACATTCAGACCTAAGCAAACGTAATCATTAAGTACATCCGTAAACTCATTCTTGCGCAGCAGGCCATGGTTTACGAATATGCAGGTCAGATTCTTGCCTATTGCCTTGTTGAGCAGTACGGCAGCAACCGATGAATCCACG
>Ga0265298_10004767_pt1 | contig 17202 bp, 16 predicted proteins | sample AusTroGonzalo_MG_3_FD_193486 | JGI IMG/M metagenome (GOLD analysis project Ga0265298, IMG submission 193486) | Bovine rumen microbial communities from tropical cattle in Woodstock, Queensland, Australia - Gonzalo_01 | ecosystem: Host-associated > Mammals > Digestive system > Stomach > Rumen ... | reverse complement strand
GAGGATGAGTTCCTTGTCTTCGATGTTGGAGTTGTTGACGAGTTCCTGGAAGCCTTCCCAGTCTTCGCCGATGGACTTGGTGGTCACCTGGCCGGCGTCGAGCTTCTTGGTCACGGTGTTGAACGCTTTGGAAGCGCTCTTCTCACGGTTGGCGGAGAGCTTGTTGTTGAGGGCGTCCGGGCCATCCGGAGAAGCGTAGGCCACGATCTCGGTGCCCTTGACTTCGCGGCGCTCGTCGGCTGCCAGGGCCTTGAGGGCTTCCTGGAAGTCTTTCACATCCTTGCTCTTGAGCTCGGAGTTGCGGACGTCGGAGCTGTTGATCAGGTACATGATCTGGGCCTCGGCGGTCTCGGGGATCACTTCCTGATAGCCGTCGGGCATGTAGTGATAGCTACCATCCGTGTCGGCGAGCATATAGGTGCAGTTGGCGCCGTCTGCGATCTTGATGTCGGCGGGGTACACATATTCGGCACCTTTATAATATACTTTCGCACGGCCGACCAGTTCGGATTTCTCCATGCCGGGGACATAGTCGAAATGGACTTTCTCCGAGATGGTGGCACCGGCCTTGGTGACGGTCTTGAAATTGTCGGCGACTTTTTCTCCCTGATAGGTGAACGGTTTGCCGACGGCTTCACCTCCGACATAGAGGAGGACGGGCGTGACTTCGAGGGTAGCCTTCGGGAGGAAGTACTCCGGCGGGAAAGTCACGGAAACGGTAGCATCGATGTTGCCAGCCACGACCTCAAGCACTTCCGGATTGCACTTGATGTCGATCTGGTCTGCCGCATCGATCATCTTCTGGGCGTTGGTGCAGGACGCAAGGCCGAAAGAGATGGCGGCGATGAGCAAAATGCTGGAAAAGATTTTTTTCATAAACGCGTTTATTTGAAAATTTAATGGTTTTGCCACTTCGGGTAGTATCATACAAAGATAACACTTTTTTTCTTAACTTTGCAAATATGGATTTGAATCAGATCAAGCAGCGTTTCGGCATCATCGGCAATGATCCTGAACTCGACCGCGCCATCGAAATCGCCCGCCAGGTGGCTCCCACGAACCTTTCCGTGCTGGTCACCGGCGAGAGCGGCGTGGGCAAGGAGGTCATTCCCCAGATCATCCACCAGTTCAGCGCTCGCAAGCATAATGTCTATCTCGCCCTCAACTGCGGCGGCATCCCCGAAGGGACCATCGACTCCGAGCTGTTCGGCCATGAGAAGGGCTCTTTCACCGGCGCCATCGAGACCCGCAAGGGCTATTTCGAAGAAGCCAACGGCGGCACCCTCTTCCTCGACGAAGTGGCGGAGCTGCCCCTGTCGACCCAGGTGCGCCTGCTGCGCGTCCTGCAGACCGGCGAGTTCATCAAGGTCGGTTCCGCCAAGGTGCAGAAGACCGACGTGCGCGTGGTGGCCGCCACCAATGTCAACCTGTTGAATGCCATACGTGACGGCAAGTTCCGTGAAGACCTGTACTACCGCCTCTGCACCGTGCCCATCACCGTGCCGCCCCTTCGCGAAAGGAAAGGAGATATCCACCTCCTGTTCCGCAAGTTCGCGCTCGACTTCGCAGACCAGAACATGGTGCCGGCCATCCGCCTGACGCCCGATGCGCAGGAGTTGCTCGTCAACTACCGCTGGCCCGGCAATGTCCGCCAGCTGCAGGGCGTGGTGAACCGCATCTCCGTGCTGGAAAGCAACCGCCTGGTCACGGCGGAAGTGCTGGCCCGCTACCTTCCCGCCGACGGAGCGGGCAACCTGCCCGTCCGCACCGGCGACGCCGGTTCCGACTACATGAGCGACCGTGACATCATCTTCAAGATCCTGTATCAGCTCCGGCAGGACATCGACGCCCTCAACGCCCGGCTCGACCACCTTCCGGCCGACGAGCACGAGGAAGGATCCCACACCGGCAACAAACTGCTCATCAGTGCGGAAGACGTCCATTCGAACGCCGTTCCCCAGGAGATTCCCCTGTCGGTCCAGGAACCCGTCTCGATTCAGGACGTCAGCGCCGAACTCATCCGCAAGGCCCTGGAGCGCAACGGCGGACGCCGCAAGCCCGCCGCCGAAGAACTCGGCATCTCCGAACGTACCCTCTATCGCAAAATCAAAGAACTGGGCATCCAATGAAACGGCTTTCCTTCGCTCTGACCTCCCTGCTCGTGCTGCTTCCCCTGCTGTCGGGATGCAAGGTCTCCTACTCTTTCTCCGGCACCTCCATCCAGGCGGACGTCAAGACCATCTGCATCGAACCCGTTGTCAACAAGGCGACCAAGATCAACCCTTCGCTGGCCAACCAGCTGACGGAAGAACTCAACGACAAGTACCGCAAGCTGACGCGGCTGGAGCAGGTGACGGAAGACGGAGACCTGAACCTGATCGTCACCATCGAGTCGTACGACGTGCGCGCCACGGCCGTGACCGCCGAAGAGGTGGCCGCCATGAACCGCCTGACCGTTACCTGCAAGGTCGTCTTCACCAACATCCTGCACGAGGAAGACAACCTGGAGCAGTCGTTCGCGGCCTATGAGGACTACGACTCCAACAACTCGCTCGACATGGTGGAGAACCAGCTCTGCGAGTCCATCATCAAGAAACTTGTGGACGACATTTTCAACGCAACAGTAGCACAATGGTAGACCTCCGGAAACTCTCCTCCGCCGAGCTGCAGCAACTGCTCGAAGACATGCCCTGGTTCACCGTGGCCCGCCGGGAGGCGCTTTCCCGCCAGGGCAACGACGAGGAAGCCCTGCGCCGGGCCGTGGGACGCAACGCCATCTTCTTCCTCTCCCGCAACGAGCTGCTGCGCATCCTCACCGGCAAGGTGCAGGCAGAAGAACCGGCAGTGGAGAAGGAAGAGCCGTCCAAGCCCCAGTATTACGTGGTGGGCGGCGACTATTTCGGACAGGAGGATTTCGACCGGCTGCAGCAGGAAGGTTTTTCCGTCACGACGCCCGTCTTCGGGGCCCGGGCCGGCAGCGTGGACTATGCGCCCGCCGCGGTCGTCGAGGTCGACGCCGACGGCGACCTGGTCAGCGAAACGCTCGCCGGAATCTATGCCGACCAGGAGCTTTATGACCGAGCCATTGCGATTTACGAAAAACTTATTTTGCTAAATCCAGAAAAAAGTACTTATTTTGCAGCTCTTATCGAAAAAGTAAAAGAAAAAACACAATAGACTATGCAAGCAGCGTATATCACACTCTCCATTCTGATCGTGATTGCGAGTGTTCTCCTGACCATCGTGGTTCTTCTCCAGAACTCGAAGGGCGGCGGACTGGCAGCCAACTTTGCTGCCGGCAACCAGACTTTCGGCGTGCGTCAGACGGCCGACTTCCTCGAAAAGGCAACCTGGACCCTGGCGATCTCGATCATCGTTCTCTGCATCGCGGCGACCTTCGTGGTCCCGGAGCGGAGCTCGCGCCACTCCAACATCAAGACCCAGATCGAGCAGACCGTTCCCGTGGAAGGTATGCCTGAGCTTCCGGTCGCTACGCCCGCCGAGGAGGAATAAGACCCGCGCGTTGCTAGAAAGCGAAACCGCTCCGGATGGGGCGGTTTATTTTTTTATGCCGGCCGGCACCAACCGGCGGCTGTCGGGATCGAAACGAAGGGAGGGACTGTCGAAGAAACGGGCCAGTGCGCCGTTTTCCACCAGCTTGTCGGGCGTTCCGCAGATCATCGGCGGGACGCTTTCTTTTTTCTCGAGGCTGGCGGCGGGACAGGCCGGCTGAAGCCAGAGCGTGTCGGCCATCTGGAGCGCCGTGTCCAGGTCGTGGGTCGAGAGCAGGATGGCCTTGCCTTCGTGGTGCGCGAGCCGGCGCAGGGTGATCATAGTCTCCATGCGGCTGGTGACGTCGAGGAAGGCGGTGGGCTCGTCGAGCAGGATGATGGGGCATTCCTGCGCCAGCACCTTGGCGATGAAGGCTTTCTGCCGCTCTCCGTCGCTCAGTTCGGAGAGATGCCGCTGTGCCTTGTCGGCAATGCCGACGGTTTCGAGGGCCGAGCGGACGGCGGCGTGGTCTTCCTCGCGCAGGGTGCCGAAGAATCCGGTATGGGGATAGCGCCCCAGAGAGACCAGGTCATACACGCTGATCCCGCCGGTCTGGGTCCGTTCGGTCAAGACGACGCCCACCTGGGTTGACAACGCGCCGTGCCGGAAGCCGGCCAGGGGTTTTCCCTGAATGAAAATGTCCCCGTGCAAGGGCGGGAGCAGACCGCAGAGGGTCTTGAGCAGGGTGCTCTTGCCGGCGCCGTTGCTGCCCAGCAGGGCCGTCACTTCTCCCGACAGCAACTGCAGGTCGAGTTCCGGGTGCACGATGCGGCGTCCGCCCCGGCCCGTATAGCCGATGCAAAGCTGGTGGGTGCTGATGGCGATGGCGGGCGGCATATCAGTTGAAATAGTGGATATTCTTGCGGTTGACGATGACGTAGATGATGACCGGTGCACCGATGATGGGCGTGATGGCGCTCAAGGGTAGCACGGTGCCGGATCCCGGCAGGACGGTCAGGATGCTGCAGAGCAGGGCGATGCCGGAGCCCGAAAGCAACGTGACAGGCAGCAGGTGCCGGTGGTTGGAACTGCCCAGCAACAGGCGGGCGATGTGCGGCACGGCCAGCCCGATGAAGGAAACGGGACCGCAAAAGGCGGTGGCGACGGCGGTCAGCACGCCGGTGCAGATCAGGATGAGCAGGCGGGCCCGGCGGACGTTGACACCCAGGTTGGTGGCATACGCCTCGCCCAGCAACAGCGCGTTGAGCGGCTTGATGAGCAGTACGGCGCTGAACAGCCCCGCCAGCGAGAATCCCGCCAGCCAGGGCAGCTTCGACAGCGAAACCCCGCTGAAATCCCCCATGCCCCACATCACATATTGGTGTACCTTGTCGGCCGAAGCGTGGTAGTTGAGGATCGAGATGACCGACGAGGCGAGATAGCCCACCATGATGCCGATGATCAGCAGCATCACGTTGCTCGACACCTTCCGGGAGAAGCCCAGGATGATGAGGAGTACGACGAAGGCGCCGACCAGGGCGGCGACGATGGTGGTCAGGTAGCTGGCGGCGCCCAGATAGATCATGGCGATGGCCACGCCGAGGTTGGCGCCGTCGCTGATGCCCAGGATCGACGGGCCGGCCAGCGGATTCTTGAACAGCGTCTGGAGCATCAGGCCGCTGACGGCGAGCGAAGCGCCGACCAGCAGGGCCGTGACGGCCTGCGGCAGCCGCGACTCCAATACGATGTGCTGCCAGGCTTGCTTCCCGTCGTAGGAGCGCAGGAGAATCTTCACCACGTCCTTGAACGGAATGGCCACATCCCCGTAGAAGATCCCCACAAGGAAGAGGGCGACCACGGCCAGGGAAAGCCCTGCATAGATCCAGCGCAGTTTCTTTCTATTCATCGAGCGGGAAATAGTAGCGCTGCACATGGCCGGGCAGCAGGTCGGGATGATAGATGGCGATCAGGTCTTCCAACACCCGGTCGGGGTGGAGAGTGATGTCGTCGTAATAGGTGGAGGTGATGGTATTGCAGGCGTACACGCGGCGTTCCTTCCAGGGGCGGAAATGGGCGTAAGGCTCATATTCCTGTTCCAGGAGCCGGTAGGAGAAGGGCGTGCGGGTATCGTATTTGAGAAGCCAGAAGTCAGCTTCACCGGCCTGGTCGAAAACCGATTCAAAGCTGAAATGCACGCTTCTCGCGCCTTTCAGGTACCGGAACACGTAGTCCGCACCGGCGTCGGCATGCATCACGCCGATATAGCTCTCCCCCGCCGGTACGGCCCAGGAGTTGCCGTAGCGCCGCTCCAGCAGCACGGTAGGCCGCCGTTGTACCCGGGCGGCCATGGCTTTAAGCTCGTTGTAGCGGGCTTCGGTGCGGGTGAATATCTGTTCGGCCGCTCCGCGTTTGCCCAGCAGCAGGCCGTAGAAGAGCACCCATTCCGTCCGTCCCAGCGGATGGTTTTCCATATAGTCGGCGGCTTCCACGATGGGGATGCCGAGTTTTTCGGCGGAGCCGTAACCGCTGTTTTCAAAGGGCGAAGCGATGATCATCTCGGTGCCGATGTCGATGATCTTCTCCACGTTGGGCGAGGTTGACACGCCCAGGTCGGCGATGCGGCCTTCGGCGATGCGTTCCAAAACCACGGGGGAGGTGATGTACTGCGGCTCGCAGATGCCGCAGACGCGGTCGAGCGCGCCGAGTTCCTCGGCGATGGCCGTATGGACGGAGGTGTAGATGACGGCTTTCTCGACAGGGATCCGAATGACGATGCTGCCTTCCGGCAAGCGGGCGGGCAGCGGCTTATGCCGGTCGACGAGCACGTAGTGCTGCCGTTGCCGCAACGTGTCCCAGGGGTCCCGGATGCGGACCGACACATAGTCGTCGAAGTATTCGATGTGGAGGTTCCGGGCGTAGCGGATGGTGTCGGCTGCCTGACTCTCCTGCTTCGGGGCGGCCTGCCTGCCTCCGCAGGCGGGCAGCAGCAGCCCGGCGAGGACGATCAGCGGGAGGATGTGCAGCAGTCGTCTCATTGCAGCCGGGTCCGGGTGAAAACGATGCGCGAGGGGATGTCGCCGGTGTTGGCGCTCCATTTCAGCCGGCCTTCGGGCGAGAAGCAGTATATCTTGCCAGGGGTGATGTAGTCGCGGGCATCCGACACGAAAATCTCATGGGTGTTGGGATTGACAGCGAGGCCGTAGGGGTTCTGGAACTGTGTCTCGGTGCCGTCGGTGATGAAGCGGCGGGTCACCACCTGGCGCGTCTTCACGTCGACGATGGCGTAGTTCACGTCCGTGGTCTGGGTGAAGTAGCTCCAGGCGTTGCTGTAAACGTAGAGGGAGTCGCCGCACAAGGTCATGTCGGTGCAGGCAAGGAGGTCCATCTGGTCGATGACGCTGTCGCTCTGCGTGCTGATGAGGAAGGTCATGGGCTGGATGTCGTAGTAGTCGCCGCGGCTCGACACCCAGATGTTGCCGTAGGCGTCCAGTTCCATACGGTGCAGGTTGGGTGCCACGTCGATTTTCTTGATTTCCTTGAAGGACGCCAGGTCGATGACGGAGACGGTGTGGTCGTAGTCGGGTACGCGGTAGCCGCCGGAGTTGGCCACATACAGTTTACCGCCTGCAATCACCATCTCTTCCGGCTGGTAGCCCACCACGCAGGTGTCGACAACCTGCAGGGTTGTCGTGTCGATCTTGGCCACATAGCCGAGGCGGTAATTGGGATCGACTTCTACGGGACCGGCATACGAGCTCACATATGCGTAGCGGTCCTTGAACACGATGTAGCGGCAGTTGGGAATCGATACCTGTCCGATGTGCCGGGCCGTCGCGACATCCATCACCTCCACGAGGTTGGAGCAGTTGACCACCGCCCAGAGTTTGCTGCCGTAGATAGCCAGGTCGTTGCCCACGTCACCGAGTTCCTGCACTACGCCGGGATTCCGCTCCGCATAGATGTTTTTGTGGTAGATGCCGGAAGCGTAGTCGTAGTAGTCGAGCGTGCATTTGTTGCTGCCCATGTTTCCTTCATTGAGCAGGAAGAAACCCGCGATATCGCCGCCGTCGCCGCCGCCCACGTCCGTTTGATCAGACGGGATGATCGGTTCGAGGGTCCGGCAGCCGGGGAGCGTCGACAGCACAGCCAGCAGCAACACAAAGAGGATATGGCGTTTCATATACATTACAAAAGGAAAGACAAAATTAAGCGAAAATTCGTTCCGGGCATCGGATAACACTGCACAACTTCATATTGCTGGTTGAAAATGTTGTTTACCTCCAGCGTGCCGCGCAGTTCATGGCGGCCCAGCGAGAAGCTGCGAGCGAGTGAAAGGTCGCTGGTGTACCAGGGCTGGGCGTAGTTTTCCGGGATGTTGGCCACGGATTCGTAGCGTTCACCCGTATAGATGAAGCTGTAGTTGAGGTTCCAGCGCCCGTAGCTGAAAGCGGCGGTGAAGGAGCCGCTGTGCCAAGGGATGTAGGGGATCTGGCCGCCGTACCAGGGGCTGTCCGGATCGGTGAAGTCCTGGGCTTTCTGGAAGGTGTAGGTCAGGCGCAGGTCGGCGGCCACGGGGCCCAGTGCCAGCGACGTACCGACGGCCGCGTCGATGCCGCGGATCTTCACGAGGCCCAGATTGACCATGGTCCACTGGAACTGGTTGGAGGCGGGCGTGGCGATGATCTTGTTCTCCACCTCGTTGTAGTAGGCGTCGAGGGTGGCGTTCAATTTTTTGACGAAGCCGCGGGTCCAGGCCTTGTCCCAGGTGAGGCCGACGTTGTACTGGGTGGAAAACTCGGGTTTCAGGTATTTGTTGCCGATGAAAGTGTAGTAGAGGTCGTTGAGCGTGGGCATGCGGAAGATGCGCTTGTAGAAGGCCCGGATGCTGAAGTTCTTGTCCCGGAACGGGATGAACTGCAGCACGGCGGTGGGAGTCCATTCGCTGCGGTTTTCTGCCGCTGCGCCCGCTTCGCGGGCATGGTCGTCGACAAAGGTATAGAGCAGGCTGCCCTGCAATTTGATTTTCTCCCAGCGCAGGGACGTGGACAGGGCGGCCAGCAGGGTGTTGCGCGAGGGATATACGAAGTTCACCAGGTCGGCGTCGAGGGTATTGTACTGCCAGTCGGCGGCCAGGTCCACGTCCCACCACTTTAAAATGTCATAGGACTGGGCCACCGACAGATAGGCTTCCTGCTGCTTGTAATGGTTGTCGACGTACATCGTGGAGACGTCGACCCTTGGATCGGACAGGTAATGCAGGTAGTCGTAGGCATACTTGAAACTGGCATTGAAGCGGTAGTCACCCCATTTCTTGAAGAAGGAACCCTGGGTGAAGAAGTCGGTGTCCCACTGCCGGTCCTCATGGCGGAACTTTCCGGGTTCCTCCCGTACGAAGGCGCCCGGATAGCCGCGCTCGGAATCGTAGAAATAGAGTTTGACCCGCCAGTTTCCGTCAGGAATACGCCCGAAAAGGCCTTCTTCGATGCGGAGGGCCCGTACGTCGCCGTTCTGCCGTACGGCCGTGGTGTCGTAGCCGTCGCGTTTCCGGTAGGTGAACTTGTATTTGCCGGTGGTATAGAGGAATTCAGCGTTGAAGGAATTGGAAACCTTGTCGCCGAGTTTCTGTTCCCAGAGCACGGAAGGATTGATGGTGCCGAAAGAACCGCCCGCCAGCGTCGCTTTGAAGTTGGCGCGCCGCTTGCCGAAAAACACCGGGGTCCGGGTCTGCAGGTAGACGGCGCTGGCGGAAGCATAGTCTTTGGCGGACTGTACGGCCGTACCTTTCTGGCCGTTGTAGAGCGTCACCGATTCCATGTTTTCGAGGGAGTATTTGCCCAGGTCGATCTGCCCGTTCTGGGCGTTTCCCAGCTGGATGCCGTCGTAGAATACGCCCACATGCTGGGTGCCCATGCTGCGGACGTTGATGGTTTTCAAGCCGCCGATGCCGCCATAGTCCTTGATCTGGACGCCGGAAAAGTAGCGGATGGCGTCGGCCACGGAGAGTGCGTTGAGTTTTTCCAGCTGTTCGCCCTGCAGGGCCTGGGCCGGAATGATCTTGTCGACGGGGCGGAAGGCGGTCACGACGGATTCCGTCAGGACGACCGTGGTGTCCGGTGCAGCGGTGAGGATCAGCAGGGAAATCAGCGCCCGGATCATTTGACGAGGTTGAAATCGATGACGGCGCAGATTTCCGTCGAAAGTTCGCCGAGCCAGCCGCTCTTGGCGTTGAGGGCGGTCTGCACTTTCACGAAATCAATATATTGCAGGTTGGCCGGCTGCCCGTCATACGTGACGGCGTCGGAAATCCGGAAATGATTACATCCGGCCGTGGCGCCGGTCGCCCGTTCAGGAAGCATGTCGATGGGGCTGTAGTTGTCGGCATAACCCCAGGCGTAGTCGGGGTTGATCCAGTAGACCCCACGGCCGGATTGGTCGTAGTTACGCGCCTCCAGGCGGGTACCGCGCAGGGTATAGGAATCCTCCTTGACCCAGAGCGGGTAGTAGAAATCCTGCTTGTGGTACTGGACGAGGTAGTCCACGCTGCCTTTTCCGCCGCGGTTATCGGTCCAGGACACCGGTTTCCCGGGAGCATCCGGGCGGTAATAGGTCACGGCATAGTCCTGAAGGGTCCCATCGAAGCCGGTTTCCGCACCTTTGAGTTCGTACCAGGTGTCGTTGGGAAGGCCGTCGCCGTTCTCGTCCTGCATCACCCAGACGACGCCCGGTTCGGAGTAATTGGAGTAGATGGTGTTCTTGACGGCGAAATTGTAGTCGCCGTCGTTCTCAATGCTGTGGTCGAAGCCCACCACGATCGAGCCGCCGAAGCCGCCCAGCGATACATACAGGTTTTCCTGCATGCGGGCGAGCGCATAGGCGCAGGCTTCCTCCATGGTTTGGGCCGTATAGTTCTCGTTGACGTACTGGCCGGCGGCGGGCAGGAAGCTGTATACCTGGACCGCGTTGGGCGAGCTGGTGGCCGTGACCTTGCGGCGGTACGTGCCCTCGGGCGGGCATACCACGACGGTCAGCACCGTGTCTCCAGCGGCTTCGCCGTCCGAGATCCGGAAATCAACTTGGTAAGTGCCGGGGGAAACGGCTTCGAAACGATAGAGCGGCTGGTCGCTCTCCTGGACCGTGGCGCCGTCCACCTTCCAGGTGAAGGTGTAGGATTTCGTGCTGTCGAGGTCGAACGGGAGCAGGCGGATGGCGCGTCCAACGGCTACGTGGTATTTCGCCTGGTCGAAGACGAAGTGCAGGGCACGGGTCTCAGGGATGGTGTCTGGCGGCGGCGTAGGACCGGGCGGCTCCGGCCCGGGTTCCGGTTCCTGCTTCTGCCGCACGTCGACGCGCAGTTCCGCAAAGCCTTTCCCATACTCGTTGACCGCCTCCACGGTAAAATAGTAGACGCCCGGTGTTTCCGGCGTGAAGGTGAAAGTCCTGCCGGTGCTGACGACTTTTCCGTCGCTGAGCCAGCGGATGCTGCTCGCTTCGGTCAGGTTGCTGAAAGTCGGAGAGAGCGTCAGGCTCTCCCCGATATCCAGCTGATAGATTTTCCCGTCGGGCAAGGTGACCTCCGGCGGGGGTCCGTCGACCTCCACCGGGGGGCACGCTGTCGCGAACAGAAGTGCTGCGGCCAGCAAGAAGAATATGCGTGGCTTGCGGATCAAATGGGCTTATTCGGGATAGATGCGCACGGTGATGTCGTCCAGTGCGAAATAGGCGGGGGCGTTGAGTCCGTAAGGACCGTACAGGTCAGCCGATCCGGACAGCGTGAAGACGATCTTGTCCACGGCACCCAGGCTGGAGAGATTCCACATGGCCCAGTACGTCACGTACTCGTCGTTGCTGGCCAGGATAAAATCTTCGCTGCCAGTGGCTTCACCGTCGACATAACCAGTAGCCGTGACCTTGAAATAGCCGTCGTCCGCCATGGGCGGATTGTATCCGTCACCGTTAATCAGCGAGTTGAGCACATAGCAAGTGTTGTTCACATAGACAGACTCGACGACCGTCTTGCCGTTTTTCATGACAAGGGCGGCGGGATTCGAACCCCAGGTACCGCCGTCATAGACAATGGCGAAGTTGTTGGATCCTTCGTTGCCGCTGCCGCTGCGGCCGGCACCGTCCAGTTCCGCATTGTACACTTCCAACTGACGGGTATAGTCGGCGCCGGTGAGCATGCCGTTGGCATAATTGGAAATAGCGATGCCACCGCCGGAGAGGCCGCCGGACCAGGTCGCTGCATCATAAGGAAGCACCGAGCCGGAAAGGAAAGTGTTGTTCTCGTCGGCCCAGGTGCAGCCGTCTCCGTAGAGAAGCGGACCGCCGTACTGCGGCTCGTCGATCTTCTCACTCCAGTAACGGGTGGTATTCTCCGGACCCTTGTAGTCGGCGTCTTCGAAGGTCAGCACGTTGGTTTCGTAGTAGCGGGGCAGGGCGATCATCGAGCCGTCAGAAAAATAGAACAGGAAATTGTCGATGTCTTCCGTCATGACCTTGACGGCGCCTTCCTGGCTGGGCAGGCCTTTGCTGATGGTGACGTTGCCCACTTCCTTGAATGTGATGATAAAACTGCCGTCGGCGTTCTCAGTTACACTGACAACGGCATCCTGGCCCTGCAGGGCATCGGCCAGCGTCTGTAACTGATCGAATTGGGACTCCTGGTCGAAGATGCAACTTACGGCCATGGTTCCGGCCATGAGCATGGCAATGGCGAGTCCGAAGACCCTCCGTAGAGATAGTTTACGCATAAGTATAAGAGTTTTGGTCATAAAAGTCAATCACGACCCATTCGCCGCAGGTCAATAATTCATCAAAGGCAGCAGGCAGGTCTTCTGACTTGTTCCGTCGCGGTGCCTTCCCAGGGCTGGACCCCAGTGGCGGAGAATACCGCGAAACCATGGAACTTACAGCAGCGGGAACTGTCCGGGATTCTCACCTGGTTCCCTTTTGATCCCGTCCGTCCCGAAGGGCGGATGCGGGAACCTGTTACAATACAAATATAAGGAGATTATCCGAAACCTGACAAAAAAAGTCACGATTTCCGGGCGCCGTCTTTGGGCGCGAGGCGCAGGACCGCATCGGCGAAGGCCGGCCAGGTCTGGGTCCGCTTGACTTCGCGGATGTTGTTGACGAAGGCTTCGGGGCTGCCGTCAAAGAAATGGCGGATGGCGTCGGCCAGAGCCTCGGCCGAGGCCGCATCGGCCATGACACCCAGGCCGGGGCGGCCGATGCTTTCGGCCAGTCCGCCCACCGGCGTGGCCACCATCGGTACGTCGAAATGCAGGGCGATGGCGGTGATACCGCTCTGGGTTGCGCTCTTGTAAGGCAATACGCACAGGTCGGCGGCCGAGAAGAAACGGGGCACTTCTTCATCGTCGATATATCGGTTGAAGACATGGATGCGGCCGGCACAGCCGGAAGCGGAGATCTGAGTCTCGTATTTCTCGAAGCTGCCGTAGCTTTCCCCGGCAATCACCAGCTGGTACTCCTCCCCGAGCAGGGGCAGGGCGTCGATCAGCAGGTCAAGCCCCTTGTAGTCGCGAATCAACCCAAAAAACAGCAGGGTGCGGAGCCGGGGATCCAGCCCGAGCGCTTCCTGCGCGGCGCGCTTGTCCATCTTCTGTCCGAAGTGGTCGTACACGGGATGCGGCTGCTGAATGATGCGGGCTTTCGGGCAGAGGATGCGGATGTCGGCCGTCACAGCGTCGCACATCGACACCAGCCCGTCGTTTTTCTTGAAAAACGCACGGGTGAGGGGCTTGTCGTAAAATTTGGGTTCGTGTGGGATGGCATTGTGAATGACGCTGACGGTTTCGATGCCGTGCCGGCGGAGCACGGCGGCGATATGCCCGAACGAAACGGCAAAGAAGGACATCCAGTAGCTGAAGACGGCCAGATCGGGTTTCCAGCGCACGATGTCCCGCGCCGTGCGCTGCCAGCTGAAGGGATTGATGCTGTCGAGGGTGCGGGCACTCTCGACCGGAATGGCCTTGTCCTCCGGCGTCACGTATTGTGTCTTGCCCGGGAAAAGGAAATCCGGATACTGGCGGGTGAAATTGAAAGCCTGCACCGTATGATTTTCCTGCAGCGCCTCGTAGAGCTGGGCGTTGAATTGGGCAATGCCGCCCCGGTAAGGGTAGAAGACAGAAATAAAGGCGATTCTCATTACACGACGGAGGGTTGTTTCCCGAAAGAGTGGATTATTAGACAAAGATAATCTTTTTCAAGCTAAAATAACAGACACGAAACGGCTATTCTACTAGGAATACCATTTCGTGTCTGAAATTCAGCAGGACCTACTTTGTCATTCCCGGTATTCCAGCACGTCGCCGGGCTGGCAGTCCAGGGCCTTGCAGATGGCGTCGAGGGTGGTGAAACGGATGGCCTTCGCCTTTCCCGTCTTCAGGATGGAGAGGTTGGCCGCAGAAATGCCTATCTTTTGAGCAAGTTCTCCCGAAGACATCTTTCTCCGAGCCAACATGACATCAACGTTGATAATGATAGGCATGACTACGCTTCCTCTTTAATCTCAGTGGTTTCGACAGTTTCGGTCTTCTTTCCCTTCAGGTAGGCGGGCAGCTCCATTCCGGCGAGCTTGAAGAGGTCCTCCAACGGAGGGACCGATTTCATCAGGCCGGAAATGAAATTGGACGTAGCGGTCTTGCCGTCGGCGCCGCCGCCATTGTCCCACACCGTGACCTTGTCGATGTTGATACCCTTGACAGCTTCGACCTGCGTCGCCACGAGTTCGGGGAGCTTATCGGTGATCAGCATGGTGATGGCCTGCTGGGCGTCGCCGCCAGCGGCTGCGACCAACTGGCCGAAGCCCTGTGCCTGCTTGGAGAGAATTTCCAAAGTACCGCGGGCCTGTGCGTCCATTTTGGCAAAGATGGCGTCAGCCTCACCCTTGGCCTTGCGGCGAATCTGCTCAGCCTCTGCTTCCGCGTCGATGATGGCTTTTTCCTTCTCGATCTGGGCGGCGACCACGATGTTGGCCTGCTGCGTCGCTTTCTCACGCTCGGCACGGGCCATCTCGGCGTCACGCTCGCTCTTGTAGGCTTCTTCAAGGGCCTTGGCGGCCTGCACTTTCTCAGCGGCCACTGCGATGCGGGAAGCTTCTGCCTCTTTCTCGCGCCGGTTCGCGTCGGACTGGGCGATGGAAATCTTCGAGTTGTTCTCACCCTCGACGGCTTTCGCGTTGGCTTCTGCCGTACGGATACGGGTATCCCGGGTGGTCTCGGCGATACGGATGTCCTTGTCCCGGTCCGCCTCGGCCTTACCGATCTCACCGAAACGGTTCTGCTCGGCCACGCTCTTCTTGGCTTCGTTGATGGCCTTGGCGGCGGCTTCCTTACCGAGGGCCTCGATATAGCCCGATTCGTCGCGGATATCCGTTACGTTCACGTTGATGAGTTTCAAACCGATCTTGCGGAGCTCGGCTTCCACGTTGGTGGAAACGTTGGCCAGGAACTTGTCGCGGTCGGCGTTGATTTCCTCGATGTCCATCGTTGCGATGACCAGACGGAGCTGACCGAAGAGGATATCGGTGGCGATGTTCTGGATCTGGTCGGTGGTCAGGCCCAGCAAGCGCTCGGCTGCATTGGTCATGTTGTCGGGCTCCGTGGAGATACCGACGGTAAAGCGGCAGGGCACGTCGACGCGGATGTTCTGCTTCGACAGCGCGTTGGTCAGGTTACACTCGATCGAGATGGGGGTCAGGTCGAGGAAAGCGTAGCTTTGGAACACCGGCCAGATGAAGGAGGCGCCGCCATGGATACAACGGGCCGACGAGATACCGCCCTCCTTGTTCTTGCCGGTCTTACCGTAGATCACCAGGATCTTGTCGGAGGGGCAGCGTTTGTAACGCCGCAGGATGGCGGTGAAGGTGACGAAAACGACCGCCACGAGGATCAGGATCAGATAGAGTTCCATATACTTCTAATGGTTTTTAAATGATTAATGATTCAAGGGGTTCGACGAGCACCGTGTTCGGGCCGATGACCTCGACCACGCGGATCGGCGTGTTCGTCTTGAGGGCGTCACCGTCGGTGACGGCATTGTACTCGCGCACGGAGTTGTTGATGGATATCTGGACTTTGCCTTCGCCCAGCCTTTCGGCGGGAATCGTCAGATAGACGCTGCCGTTGCAGCCCACAGCCGACTTATACAGATTAATGTTGCCAGACTGCTGCATGCCGCTGAGCCATTTGAACAGATACATCACCGCAACCACCAGGGCCACACCGATGAGAGCCGAGACAATCAGCAGCAGAGGAATCGAAGGAATCTTTTCCTGCAACAGGATGGCCGACCAGCCGAAGCCCAGGATGAAGTTGACGAAGTTGCGGAAAGTCAGCAGATTGGTTCCGCCTTCGACGGCAGCGTCGGCGGCTTCGGAATCGAAGCCGGTGTCGACGTCCGTGTCGATGCCTCCCTCACCGGCGTCCGCGCCGATGAAAGTCAGTATGCTCTGGATCAGGAAGATCAGGGAAGCCGTCAACGTGACGCCCCAGAGAATCTTCATGGCCAGGGAAAGGGATGCCCACCAGGTTGCAATCATAATCAGAAGGTTTTAAAAGTTAAATTTTCTGCAAATATAGAAAATTTATTGAATTACAATAAAAAATTAAAAATATTTCATAACGCCTCGACGAAAAAGGCCGACCCTCGTAAGAGGGCCGGCCGGATCGTATCCGCTGTGTCGGATCAGAGTTCCACGATCTCAGCAATCGGGGCGTTCTTCATCACCGAAGCGATGCCGTTGTCGCGGTTGCGCTCGGAAGCATACATCTGGCTCTGTCCGATGACCTGGCCGTTGGTAGCCTTCAGCGTGAAGTACGGCTTGCCGTTCTTGGCAACCATCTTCTCGAAGCGTTTCTCTTCGACAGCGTTCTTCTTGACAGACTCGGCGCCGTTGATGCAGGCGGCTTTGGTGGTGTAGCCTTCGCTGGTGAGGATGACCTCGCCGTTGGAAGCCTTGAGATTGAACTGGAACTCGCCATTCTTTCTCGTGGTGATCTCAAATTTTGCCATAGCGTTAGATTTGAATTTTTGTATATACCCTACAAATATACAAAAAAGCGGAAAATTTTACATTTTTTTCTGTTGCTACTCAGTATGGGTGCTCCAATAATCATCAGTTGCCGCTTTCCACTCCTGATAGGCCTTTGCGGCTTGTTCTCGTCCTGCCGCGTCGAAATTGACAAAGGTTTCGTAATCGTATTTCCATTCGGGGCCTTCTGAAATGCGCATCACCTGTTTGTAAATGGCTTCGCGGCTGGGAGCGTTGAACCAGTAGGAAGTAATCCAATAGGGACTTGTATGATATTTGCCAAAACCGTTCATCACACTGTTCTCTGAACAACGATAGATATCATATTCTCGAACCATTCCTCCTTCATACACTCCGAGGCCCTCTCCCGAGTAAAGGGGATTGGAGAGAAACCTGCTCCAACGGACTTTCCCGGGCTCATTGTTATAATCTACATTCGGTCCCCATTCATTGTTTTCAAGCATAAAGTCAAGGACTTCGGGCCCGTCCTCGTAATGAAGACCGATTCCGACATATTCATCCGCCAGCCGCCCGATGCCGTGACCGCCCATTTCGTGAGGAAGGGTGGACTTGTCTCCCGTATTGCTGCGATCGGAACAGTAGGCGAAAGCCACATAACCCGGGTCACGAAAATCCGATTCGCAAAAATCTGCTTC
>Ga0265298_10004765_pt1 | contig 17204 bp, 11 predicted proteins | sample AusTroGonzalo_MG_3_FD_193486 | JGI IMG/M metagenome (GOLD analysis project Ga0265298, IMG submission 193486) | Bovine rumen microbial communities from tropical cattle in Woodstock, Queensland, Australia - Gonzalo_01 | ecosystem: Host-associated > Mammals > Digestive system > Stomach > Rumen ... | reverse complement strand
AAGGACCGAGCAAAGTATACTTTAGCTTGGTTCTTTTTTTTATTTTCGTGGATTGGCCCGTGGCAGGGGGAGGGATCGAACGAAGCTCAATTCCGCTGCTACGAGCCAATCATCACAAAACAATTCCGTCAAATACGCGATATCCCTTCATTAGCCAAAAAAATACAAAATAAGCACATTTAATATTGCATACTCGTTTTATTTCATTATCTTTGCAAAAAAGTTAGATATATGGAAGATTCTGTATTAAATAGGTATTTAGATGAGATAGGTAAGGAAGTGCTGCTTTCTGACGAGGAAGAGAAAGAACTGTCGGTCCGTATACAGAGTGGTGACTCCAGGGCGCTGTCGAAGCTTGTGGAAGCCAATCTGAGATTTGTTGTTACTATTGCCCGTCAATATAAGGGCAAAGGGGTGTCGATGGAAGATCTCATAAGCGAAGGAAATATCGGTCTGATGAAGGCCGCAAGCAAGTTTGATGCTTCGCGAGGCATTCGTTTTGTGAACTTTGCCGTTGTTTATGTTCGTCAGGCCATCGAGAAAGCCATAGACCAGCAAGGAGGCCTTTATCAGGTTCCTAAGGATGTGAAAGACGAGTTCGCCCGTCAGCAGAGTATGCCTTTGTCGGTTGATGCTCCATTGGGGCATCGTGCTAATATGAATCTGTTATCAGTATTGGTGAATAAAGATGCACCGCTTGCTGACGAGCGTGTACATTCAGAGGCCATCGAGGAAGCTGTAGAGTTTGCCTTAGGTACGCTTGATAAGCGTGAGTCGCAGGTCATTAATTCCTATTATGGCATTAACCAGGAACATGAAACAATGGCCGAGATAGCTGAAGATATGGAATTGAAGCGTGAACGTATTCGCCAGATACGCGACAAAGCTGTTCGCAAACTTCGTAAAGCATATAAGAACCGTCTTCGCGAATTACACAGATAAAAAAAGCTCCTCAGATCGAGGAGCTTTTTTATTGATATAGTGGAGAGAAGTCTCTCTCATTACTTAATCAGATCCACTGAACGCTTCAGGAACTTATCAAGGGCCTCGCCCTTAAGCATACCATTCTGAAGCAGTGCCAGGTCGATGAGCTGATGAACAATGCTGTTATCTTTTGCATAGTCGGCAATCACGGCTTGCTTCTTGTCCTTCTGCTCCTGTACAGCCTTCTCAGCTTCAGCCTTCTGGTCTTTATCCTCCTGAGTCAGCTCGTCGTACTTCTTCTTGTCTTGAGCGGCTCGTATGGCAGCCAGACGAGCCTCCTGACCCTTCAGTTCTGCTACGATAGGCTTCAGGGCCTCTGCTGTAGCGGCCTCGCTGTCCTCGAGCACTTTCTTTACCAGCGGATGGTCGGCGTTGAGCACGATGTTGAATGAGTCGGGCATCTGACCATAGAAGTTCATGCCGGCCTGGAAGCGACTCATCTCCTTCATACGACGCATATATTCGTTCTGAGTAATGATGACGGGGCGAGCCTCTTCACCAAGAGCGTCAACCTGTACCATGAACTCAGCCTTGTCAATCTTTGGCATCTGTGTGCGGAACACGGCTGACAAATTGTCACTCTGTTCGTCGGTGAGTTCACTCTTCTTCTGGTCATCTTTCACAATCAGACGATCAATGATATCACTATCCACACGAGTAAAGCGGCTCTTCTCAAACTTCTGCTCCAGTGTCTGGATGGTTGGAACATCCAACTGACCGTCGAGCAGCAGCACAGAATATCCCTTATCCTGAGCAGCCTTGATGTATGAGTACTGCTCGTCCTTGTCGGTAGCATAGAGATATACGAGCTGGTCATCCTTATCCTTTTGGTTGGCTTCAATCAGTGTCTTGTATTCATCGAACGTAAAGAACTTACCTTCAGTATCTTTCATCAGAGCAAAGTCCTTGGCACGGTCGTAGAAGCCTTCCTCAGACAGGATACCGTAGTTGATGAACAGTTTCAGGTCGTCCCACTTCTCCTCGTACTGCTTGCGGTCTTCCTTGAAAATAGAATTCAGACGGTCAGCCACCTTCTTGGTGATGTAGGTAGAAATTTTCTTCACCTCACGGTCGCTCTGCAGATAGCTACGGCTTACGTTCAGGGGGATGTCTGGAGAGTCGATGACACCGTGCAACAGAGTCAGGAACTCGGGTACGATGCCCTCTACCTGATCAGTCACGAACACCTGGTTGCAGTAGAGCTGAATTTTATTCTTCTGCAGGTCGATATTCGACTTGATACGGGGGAAATAAAGAATACCTGTCAGGTTGAAAGGATAGTCAACGTTCAGATGAATCCAGAACATCGGCTCGTCGCTCATGGGGTAGAGTGTGCGGTAGAAGTTCTTGTAGTCCTCGTCTTTCAGTGTTGAGGGAGTCTTTGTCCACAGTGGCTCTACGTTATTTATAATGTTGTCCTCATCCTTGTCAACCATCTTTTTCTCTTCGCTGCTCCATTCCTGCTTTTTGCCGAAGGCCACGGGAACAGCCATGAACTTGCAGTACTTGTTGAGAAGTCCTTCCAGCTTACCCTTATCGAGGAATTCCTTGCAGTCGTCGTCGATGTAGAGGATGATGTCTGAACCACGATCCTCGCGCTCTGCATCGTCGATCTCATAGGCAGGGCTACCGTCGCAGCTCCACTTTACGGCCTTTGAACCGTCTTTCCAAGACTTCGTGATGATTTCCACCTTCTTAGAAACCATGAATGAAGAGTAGAATCCCAGTCCGAAGTGACCGATAATACTGTTTGCATTATCCTTATATTTCTCCAGGAAGTCGCTTACGCCAGAGAAGGCAATCTGATTGATATACTTCTCAATCTCTTCCTCAGTCATACCGATACCGTGGTCGCTGATGGTGATTGTTCCCTTGTCGGCGTCGAAGTTCACGCGTACGGTCAGATCACCCAGTTCGCCCTTGAAATCGCCTTGGGCAGCGAGTGTTTTCATTTTCTGTGTTGCGTCGACGGCATTGGAAACCATCTCACGCAGGAAAATCTCATGGTCACTATAGAGAAACTTTTTGATGACGGGGAAAATATTCTCGGTTGTAACCCCGATGTTACCTTTTTGCATAATATCTATATAAATTTATAATCTGCCAAGGTTTCTGCAAATATCGTGCCAAAAAAAATCCCTCCGGAGGATTTCCGGAGGGATTATTAATTATAGAGTAGGAGAGTGATTACTTCTTCTTCTCACCCTTCTCCATCTGAGCCTTCAGCTGAGCCAGAGCGTCGATGTCGCCGAGGGTTGTGCTGGCAGCTACATTCTCAATCTTTGGAGCGTCGTTCTTTGGAGCGCGAGCCTTCTTGGCTGCAGCCTTCTTCTCCTCACGAGCGGGATCCTCGAAGGTGCGGCTGTGAGACAAGATGATACGCTTGCTGTCCTTGTTGAACTCAATAACCTTGAAGGGCAGAGTCTCACCGAGAACGGCCTGTGAACCATCCTCCTTAACGAGGTGCTTAGGAGTAGCGAAGCCCTCAACATTCTCCTCGAGAGATACAACGGCGCCCTTCTCGAGCATCTCGCTGATCTTACCCTCGTGGATAGAACCAACGGTGTACTTATCCTCGAATACATCCCAAGGATTGTCCTCAAGCTGCTTGTGTCCGAGAGACAGACGACGGTTCTCCTTGTCGATATCCAGAACGATTACATCAATCTGAGCACCTACCTGAGTGAACTCTGAAGGATGCTTAACCTTCTTGGTCCATGACAGGTCGCTGATGTGAATCAGACCGTCAACACCCTCCTCGAGCTCAACAAATACACCAAAGTTGGTGAAGTTGCGAACCTTTGCGGTGTGCTTGCTGCCAACAGGATATTTGGTCTCGATAGCCTCCCAAGGATCCTCGCGGAGCTGCTTGATACCAAGTGACATCTTGCGCTCGTCACGGTCGAGAGTCAGGATGACAGCCTCAACCTCTTCGCCAACCTTCAGGAACTCCTGAGCTGAACGGAGGTGCTGGCTCCATGACATCTCTGATACGTGGATCAGACCCTCAACACCAGGCTGAATCTCAACGAATGCACCGTAGTCGGCGATAACAACAACCTTACCCTTTACGTGGTCACCAACCTTGAGGTCAGCATCCAGAGCATCCCAGGGATGTGGGGTGAGCTGCTTCAGACCGAGGGCGATGCGACGCTTCTCGTCGTCGAAGTCGAGGATTACAACATTGATCTTCTGGTCGAGCTCAACAACCTTGTGAGGATCGTCTACGCGGCCCCAAGACAGGTCTGTGATGTGGATGAGTCCGTCAACACCACCGAGGTCAACGAATACACCGTAAGAAGTGATGTTCTTAACGGTACCCTCAAGAATCTGACCCTTCTCAAGACGGCCGATGATCTCCTTCTTCTGAGCCTCGAGCTCCTGCTCGATGAGAGCCTTGTGAGATACAACAACGTTGCGGAACTCCTGGTTAATCTTAACAACCTTGAACTCCATAGTCTTGCCTACGAACTGATCGTAGTCGCGTATGGGGTGAACGTCGATCTGAGAGCCGGGCAGGAAGGCCTCGATGCCGAATACGTCGACAATCATACCGCCCTTAGTGCGACACTTGATGTAACCCTGAATGATTGCATCAGCCTCGAGAGCTGCGTTAACCTCATCCCAAGACTTGCTCAGGCGAGCCTTCTTGTGAGAAAGAAGGAGCTGGCCCTTCTTGTCCTCTGCACTCTCAACGTAAACCTCTACCTTGTCGCCAACCTTCAGGTCGGGATTGTAGCGGAACTCTGAAGCGGGGATGATACCGTCGCTCTTGTAGCCGATGTTGACAACAACTTCCTTCTTGTCAACGCTGATCACGGTACCTTCTACTACCTGGTGATCGGCTACCTTGTTAAGGGTTTCGTCATACGCTTTGTCAAGCTCTTCCTTGCTGACACCAGCGGTCGTGCCATTTTCAAACTCGTCCCAATTGAAATCGTCGAGTGGCTTAACGTTCTTTGTTAATTCTGACATAATATAAATTTCTTGTGCCCCTCGTTTGTTTGTCGGGGCGGGGTCTGAACAGACGTTTACCAGACCATCTTTAAAGGGTTAATATTCGATAGGAGCAAGCGCCTGTTCCGGCTCCTATTTCCCCCTACGGGGGAGAAAGCGGCTGCAAAGGTAGTCATTTTCCGTGAAAAGTAAGTGGTAAGGGAGGAGAAGTAAGGGATGATTTATGAATTATTAACAAAAAAGAGAGCCGACCCTTTCGAGTCAGCCCTCCATCCCTATCATATTAATAACTATTTAGTTATACTTCATAAGGTCATTGCGTCGAGCTTATACAATGCCTAACGGCATCACTGTGATAACCTTGACTACGTCGAGCTTATACAATGCCCTGAGCCATCATGGCATTGGCAACCTTCATGAAGCCGGCAACATTAGCACCCTTCACGTAGTTGATGTAACCGTCAGCCTGAGTACCGTACTTCACGCAGTTCTCGTGAATGTCGGCCATGATGCGCTTCAGGTAGTCGTCAACCTCCTTAGAAGTCCAGCTCAGACGCTCTGAGTTCTGTGACATCTCAAGACCTGATACTGATACACCACCAGCATTAGAAGCCTTACCAGGAGCATAGAGGATCTTGGCATCCTGGAAAATCTTGATTGCCTCGGGCAGTGAAGGCATGTTAGCACCCTCAGCAACAGCGATAACACCGTTGTCAATCAGAGCCTGAGCCTGCTCGCCGTTGATCTCGTTCTGAGTAGCGCAAGGCAGAGCGATGTCAGCCTTCTCGTGCCAGGGGCGCTCACCAGCGTGGTAAACAGCGTTGGGATACTCCTCAGCATACTCCTTGATACGTCCGCGCTCAACGTTCTTCAGCTCCTTAACATAAGCCAGCTTGTCGAAGTCGATTCCGTCTGGATCGTAGATATAACCGTCTGAGTCAGAGAGAGTCAAGGGGATAGCACCCAGCTGCAGACACTTCTCAGTAGCATACTGAGCTACGTTACCTGAACCAGAAATCAGCACCTTCTTACCCTTCAGGTCGATGCCACGGGTAGCCAGCATAGAAGTCAGGAAGTATACGCAACCATAACCAGTAGCCTCAGGACGGATGAGTGAACCACCGAATGAGAGACCCTTACCAGTCAGTACACCCTGGAACTGGTGTGTGAGCTTCTTGTACTGTCCGAACAGATAACCAACCTCACGGCCACCTACACCGATATCACCAGCGGGAACGTCCTCATCAGGACCGATTACGCGATAAAGCTCATTCATGAATGCCTGGCAGAAACGCATTACCTCAGCGTCGCTCTTGCCACGAGGAGAGAAGTCAGATCCACCCTTAGCACCACCCATAGGCAGGGTTGTCAGAGAGTTCTTGAAGGTCTGCTCGAAAGCCAGGAACTTCAGGATACCCAGGTTTACACTTTTGTGATAGCGGAGACCTCCTTTGTACGGGCCGATAGCATTGTTGTGCTGGATACGGTAACCCATGTTTGTCTGTACGTTACCCTTGTCGTCGGTCCAGGTAATACGGAACTCACAAACGCGATCGGGGATGCAAAGGCGCTCAATGAGGTTGGCCTTCTCAAACTCGGGGTGCTTGTTGTACTCTTCCTCAATTGTAGGAAGTACCTGAGAAACTGCCTGGATGTACTCCGGCTCATTAGGGAATCTCTTTTTCAGATCCTCAACAACTTGTGCTGCATTCATAATCTAATTGTTTTTTTAAGTGTTATAATGATTAAATATTCATTTTTATAGTCTCTACTGCTTTTACAGAGCATTCTGTCTTTGCAGTTTTTAAATTCGACTGCAAAATTACATCAAAAATCTGAATTACCAAACATTTTATCAATTATTTATTGGAAAATCTGTCTTTTTGTCACATAATTGATATATGTCAAGCCAAAAAGTAATTTATATACATTTATTATGTGTTCGATAACAAGTTACGGTATGTTTCTGATCATCCGTCATACGCATGTTTCCCGTTTCTGCATATATATTTAATATAGGTGATATGTTTGCTCCAAGCAAAGGTTGACTTTCATACGCAGAAAACCCGACTTCCCTCCGAGCAAAGTCGGTCAATCTGCTGCAGTTGTTGCAGTGTTGCAGTTGTTTGAGAGCTTTGCGCACCCCTAAAAAAAGGTCTATATATTATATATATTATATATATATAAATATATAGAATTTACTTTTCACTTTTCTCACTCCATGATTCGAACTGCAACACTGCAACAACTGCAGCAAAATACATGTTTTGTGGTCTTGAAAAAGTTGGGGGAGAAAAATCAAAAGAAAAATGTCAGATTGAAATAAATTGTTGTACCTTTGCACCCATATGATGAGTAACGGACCTGTAAGTGAAAGAGAGAGATTCCTGATATTGGACGTATTAAGGGGTTTGGCGTTGGCTGGCATCGCGTTGGCTAATTATCCGGAGTTTGCGTTGTGGACGTTTCTGACGGGCGGAGAGCAGGCGACCATGGCAACGGCTGAGGTCGACAAGATTGTACGCTTCTTGCAGTATATGCTGGTAGACGGTAAGTTCTATACCATCTTCTCGGTGCTTTTCGGTGTAGGTTTCTCGCTGATTCTGACGCGCCACAGCGTTTCGCTTTTCATGAGACGTATGCTGATACTGGTGGCTATCGGTTTCTGTCATCTGATGTTCATATGGAGTGGTGATATACTGCTGCTATATGCAGTAGGCGGATTGATGTTACCGCTGTTCCTCAGACTGAAAGACAGAATACTGCTGGTGATAGCGATATCGCTGATTATCATTCCTGTGGCTCTCGATGCCTTAACGGAGTTCGCTCATGTCGACTTTGCGGCCCCTTTCTACAATTTCTGGTGGTTACAGGCTTCGAAGCAAGGTATTACAGAAGAAAACTTTGCCTCATGGTTGCGCGATGCCGACAGTTATGGTGCCATGTTCGCCTTTCTGATACAAGGTGCATGCGAACGAATGTGGGAGTTTGTAGCCGGTCACCGACTGCCTAAGGTGCTGGGGTTGTTCATTATTGGTTATCTGATAGGCAAGAACAGGTTATACGCAAGACTAGATAAGCTACCGTTGAAACAGATGTTGACCGTTCTGTTGACGGTCTCGCTGCCCACTTCGGCTCTATATGCGTGGAGCGCAGTGAACAATCATCCATGGGGTCTGACGGTTCATTCTTCACTTTATGCCATTAGTGTTATCCCATTAGGATTCAGTTATATTCTTTCCGTCTGCCAGGTGTTCGTCAAACGTGGTCCAAGCATGCTTATGCTTGCCTCTTCTGGCAGAATGGCACTATCATGTTATATCTCGCAATCTGTGATTGGCATTGTTTTGTTTTACGGACTCGGACTGGGGCTTGGAACGACATTCGGACTCGTAACCATCGAACTGACTGCGTTCCTTGTGTTCTGTATGCAGACAGTGCTCTGCCGTTGGTGGCTTGGCTATTTCCGTTTTGGTCCGTTAGAATGGCTTTGGCGTATGCTGACATACGGTCGTTATTTCCCATTGAAGAAATAACAGTGTCAGATTTCCTCTATAATAGAGGTTCCCGATGGACCAGACGTCCATTGCCATGATTCATAGAATCTCAGTTTGCCGTTTTCAATTCTTGGTACAGAATGGCATGAGCCGGTCTTCAATTCCCCACTGGTGTTGATGTGCTGGTAAGTGAATTGAAGTTCGTTGTCTGTATCAATCTTACCAACCAGAAACCCTTTAATGATGTCTCCACCCGAATATTCGGCCCAAATGGTTTTGTCTTTCTGATGATAGCAGAACACGGTCTGGATAGAAACTTCACCAGAGTCAGAATTTTCTATAGCCACAAAATGCCGCCCATCGAGAGAGAATTCAGCTTCTGTAGAACTAAACAGGGTCAGTCCTCGGTTGTAGGCGGTAGCAAGATTCTCATCCCAGTTGTCGCGTCTTGTCGGACAAGCTCTGGTCATACCACCGAAGACCACAAAATCAGTGTGTTTGACGCGATTGAACAGGCGATCGCCAAACATGACTTTCTTCATGCTTGGCAGTAGACCGAACTGCTCAAGCTTATCTGTCGTGTTGCCAGCCGTGCAAAGTATCAGACCCTTTTCCAACACTTTCATGGTTTTAGGGCCATAGGCAAAACCATAGGTAAATACCCTGTCGAACCAGCCTATGAGTTTTGCTGGTGCTTCAGTCCAGAATACGGGGTAAATGAATATAATGGCATCGGCAGCATTGATTTTCGCTTGTTCTGCAAGCACATCTGCCTCTAAACAGGGCTCGGTCGAGTAATTAGCGTCTCTGAGGTATTCTTTCTCCGACATGTCTGTCTTGAAATCCATCTGATAGAGATCGGAAAGAACATATTCGTTCCCAGAATCTACAATGCCCTTGATGAAGGCGTCACGCACATGACTGGTGAAAGACTCTTCTGACGGATGGCAATATACGATAAATGCTTTCATTTTCTGTAATGGTTTGGTTGATAATAAAAATAATCCCCAGCCTTATTCTGGCTGGGGATTATGAAGCGTATAATGAGCCAGTTCTTACTTTCCAAAGGCAGAGATTCGAGCCTGAATCTTTGCCACGTAAGCGTCGATGGTGGCTACGGCTACGATGTTGACAACGTCGCGAACCGATGCACCGAAGTCGATGAAGTGGATAGGTTTGTTCAGACCCATCTGGATCGGGCCGATAATCTCAGCGTCGCTTCCCAGCATCTGCAGCATCTTGTATGAAGAGCGGGCAGAGGTGAGGTTGGGGAATACGAGCGTGTTGACCTTCTTACCCTTGAGACGTGTGAAAGGATACTGTTCGTCGCGCAACTCATTATCAAGAGCACAGTCGAGCTGCATCTCACCGTCGATAGGCAATTCGGGGAAGAGAGCCTGCATCTGTTCAACGGCACTCTTCACCTTCTTGGCGCCAGAGCTGGTAGAAGAGCCGAAATTAGAGTGGCTCATCATACCGATGACAGGCTTTTCGTTGAAGAAGCGAACGGCCGTAGCTGCAAGCTTGGCAATATCGACCAACGTATCTGTATCGGGATTTTCATTGACCAATGTATCGGCGAGATAGAAGGTTCCCTTAGGTGAGTTGACGATGTGCATCGTACCGAAATGCTTGAACTCAGGACGGATACCGATCACCTCGTTAACAACCTTGATGGTATTTGAATACTTTGTATAAAGACCTGTGATAAATGCATCGGCCTCGCCAGTCTCAACCATCATCATACCAAAGTAGTTACGCTCGAACATCTTGTCGTTGGCTTCCTGGAAGGTATAGCCCTCGCGCTGGCGCTTCTCAGTAAGGATGCGGGCATAACGCTCACGGCGCTCTTGTTCGTTGGGATGACGCAAGTTGACAATCTCGATGCCGTCAAGATTCAGGTCGAGCGATGCTGCGAGCTTGGTGATGACCTCGTCGTTACCAAGCAGCACGGGCTGACAGATACCTTCGGCCTTAGCCTGAACAGCGGCTTTCAGCATGGTGGGGTGAACGGCCTCGGCAAATACCACGCGCTGTGGATGGGCAGCAGCAGTAGAATAGAGCTTCTGGGTAAGTTTTGTCTCTTGTCCGAGCAGCACACTGAGTGAATCCTTATAAGCATCCCAGTCTTCGATGGTCTTGCGGGCTACGCCACTCTCGATAGCAGCCTTGGCCACAGCAGAAGACACCTCTGTGATGAGTCGTGGGTCAACGGGCTTCGGAATGAAGTAATCGCGACCGAAGGTGAGGTTGTTCACTTTATACACATCGTTTACTACGTCGGGTACAGGCTGCTTAGCCAGGTCGGCAATGGCATGAACGGCAGCAAGTTTCATCTCTTCGTTGATGGCTGAAGCGTGAACGTCGAGCGCACCGCGGAAAATATAGGGGAAACCGATGACGTTGTTGATCTGGTTAGGATAGTCGGTACGGCCTGTTGACATAAGAACGTCGGGGCGAGCGTCCATCGCATCCTCGTAAGAGATCTCGGGAACAGGGTTGGCCAGAGCGAAGATGACAGGGTCTTTAGCCATCGACTTAACCATATCCTTTGAGAGTACATTACCCTTTGAGAGTCCAACGAACACATCAGCGTCCTTTACAGCCTCGGCAAGTGTGTGGATGTCGGTGCGGTTGGTAGCAAAGAACTTTTTCTGTTCATTAAGGTCTGTACGCTCAGTAGAGATAACGCCCTTAGAGTCGAGCATCACGATATTCTCTTTCTGGGCACCGATGGCCATATAGAGTTTTGTACAGGAAATGGCAGCTGCACCCGCGCCATTGACAACGATCTTCACCTTTTTGATATCCTTACCAATAACCTCCATTGCATTCTTCAAACCTGCAGCAGAGATGATGGCTGTACCATGCTGGTCGTCGTGCATCACGGGGATGTCGAGGGTCTTCTTGAGGCGCTCTTCGATGTAGAAACATTCAGGGGCCTTGATATCCTCGAGGTTGATACCACCGAAAGTGGGGGCAATGCGCTCAACAGCCTCGCAGAACTTCTCCGGGTCTTTCTCTGCAACCTCGATGTCGAACACGTCGATACCGCCATAGATCTTAAAGAGCAGACCTTTACCCTCCATAACGGGCTTACCGCTCATGGCACCGATATCACCAAGGCCAAGTACGGCTGTGCCGTTAGAGATAACGGCAACGAGGTTACCCTTATCGGTATACTTATACGCTGCATCAGGATTTTCCTGAATCTCAAGACAGGGATAAGCGACACCGGGAGAGTAGGCGAGACTTAAGTCGGTTTGTGTACGATAGGCCTTGGTTGGCTTAACTTCAATTTTTCCTGGACGTCCGCTCTCGTGATACTCAAGAGCGGCTTCTTTCGAGATCTTTACCATAGTGTGTATTGTAATTTAAATCTTGTTTATTCTGAAAATCGCCCGCAAAAATACAAAAAACAATTCAAAATCATTTTGTTTTTTGGATTTTTTTGTATCTTTGCAACTGAAATTGTATGAATATGCAGGAAACAAAAGATATTTCTCCTTATAAACAAGGACTTAGAGACGTTATCATTGATGCGGCTATTAAATCATTTGCGGAAAAAGGTATTCGTTCCGTGAAGATGGATGACGTAGCTGCAGAGTTGAGTATATCAAAACGTACACTCTATGAGATTTTTGACCGTAAGGAAGATCTGTTGTTTGAAGGGGTGAAGCTTTTCTTTCAGAATCGTACTGCCGTGATGGAAGTAAAGGCACAGCACTGCAAGAATGTAATAGAGATTATCTTAGAGGCGTACAGAATGAAGGTGGAGGAGGTTCGTCAAACGAGTCCGCAGTTCTATGCCGATTTGGTGAAATATCCGAAGGTGGCTCAGTTCTTGAACGAGCAGAATCTGCAGATGCGTGTCAAGATGCAGAAGTTCATACAACGTGGTATCAATGAAGGATTCTTCCGCGACGACGTGAACTATGAGATCGTAGGGCGTCTTTTTGATGCGATAGGGAAATATGTGGTTGACAATCAACTCTACCGCCAGTATACCATTGAGGAATTATTCCATAATCTGGTTTTTGTATCACTCAGGGGAATGTGTACGGAAAAAGGTGTAAAAGCACTTGCTAAGATGCTATAAAAGAAGAATCCCAGTCTTTCGCGACTGGGATTCTTCTTTTATGTTAATTATTGATGCTGATCCCTGAGAAGGTCGTTGACAGTCTTCACAGGATTGAATGTGCCGAGCGGTACTTCAACGAAAATGGTGCTCCAATCGCTCATGGCTCCATTCCATAATCCCGGTAACTCTAAAGCTTTCAGCTCTTTACCAGCTTTTGATTTAGAAGAGATGAAACCTGTTGTCTTGTCTACAAACTCCGGCAGGTTGAAGGCATTTCCTTTGTAATCCTTTACAGCACAAACCAGATCTACGGGGTTGAAGTGTGTACCCTGAGTAAACATCTTCATATAGGCCTCGTTGTTAGTGTCGATTTGTGAACTCTCAAGAATCTGAAGCGATACGGTGCCATCCTGATTATATGTAAGGAACGGGCCGCCGCCTGGCTCACCCACATTCTTTACGACACCACACACACGCATGGGACGGTTCAACTTAGAACGCAGATAGCTGGCATCGATCTTCTTATCCTTAGCATCAGTACAGAGCTTTTCGCTGACAAATTTCGCGATCTCCTTCATTTGGGCATCGTCAGCTCCAGCGTCGAGCAGACGGAGATATTCAAATGCCTGTTTCTGAAGCGATACCAACACACCAGCGATAACTTGTTTCCACTCTACAGTCTCGGGCTTCAGGCGATCAGGCACTACGTTGTCGATGTTCTTGATGAAGATAATATCTGCGTCAATTTCATTGAGATTCTCAATGAGTGCTCCATGACCTCCTGGGCGGAAGAGTAGTGAACCATCATCGTTGCGGAAAGGGGTATTGTCTGGATTAGCCGCAACGGTATCGGTCGAGGGTTTCTGTTCAGAGAAAGTGATATCGTATTTGATACCAAATTTCTTAGCGAACAGATCGGCTTTTTCTGCAACCTTAGCCTTGAAAAGCTCCATGTGTTCGTGAGAAACGGTGAAGTGAACATGTGCTTCACCATTGGATGCGGCATAGAGAGCCCCCTCCACGAGATGTTCCTCCATCGGGGTGCGAGGACCTTCACTATATTTATGGAAGAGCAGCAGTCCCTTAGGGAGCTGTCCGTAGTTCAGACCTTCTGCCTTCAACATATTAGCGGCTACAGCTTTATAATTACCATCTGCCATAAGCGCCTTGATTCCCTTGCCTTCATTCTTCTGGCACACGGCATCGAGTGCATCATAGAAGGCGAACTTCTCGATATTGTCGAAATATTTTTTCTCAAAGTCTGTGGTTGGTGTGTCATAGTCGGCATCGACAAATGCGAACATGTTCTTAAACATACGACTGGCTGCACCAGAGGCCGGAACGAATTTTACGATACGATTACCTTCGGCTTTGTAAGCATTCCATACGGCTTCTAAGCTCTTGCGCTCATCGGCATTGGGGGCAATAATGCCGTGACCAATACCTGCGGCAGCTTCAAGACGCAGAAAAGGAAAGCCTGTTTTAAATTCATTCAACTGATTTTCGATTTGCTCAGGGGTGATGCCCTTCTGTGCAATCTGCTTTATATCCTGTTGTGATAACATATTTGTAGTATATTAGTTAAAAATATGCCGCAAAGTTATAAAAAAATAGTGAATAGATAATAGTGAATAGTGGAAAATTTGTATCTTTGTAGCGAAAAAAGCAGAATAGATGGCAGAATTGTTTGCATTCACATACGAAGAGAAGAAAAAAATGGCAGCTCAGACAGCTCAAATCCTAGAAGAGGAAATCGGACTGAAGGGCGACGCTATACAGGCTGTTTATCTCATTCCCGAAATAGAGGAAGGCTGTATGACCATGGAGCAGGTTGAAGAGCAATACGGCAATCAGGTGTTGCGCATCCTCCAGGGACTTAATCGCATTCAACAGCTTTATCAGAAGAATCCTGTGATTGAGAGTGAGAACTTCCGCAATCTGCTACTTTCGTTTGCTGAAGATATGCGCGTGATTCTGATTATGATCGCTAATCGTGTGAATCTGATGCGTCAGATACGCGACACAAAGAATGTCGAGGCCAAGATGGAAGTGTCGCAGGAAGCTGCCTATTTGTATGCGCCTTTGGCTCACAAGCTGGGCCTATATAAACTGAAAAGCGAGCTCGAGGATCTTTCGCTGAAATATATGGAGCATGACGCATACTATATGATTAGAGAGAAACTCAGCGAGACAAAAAAATCGCGTGATGCTTACATAGCTGCTTTTATCAAGCCGGTAGAAGAGAAAGTGAAGGCTGCAGGTATCAACTGCCATATTAAAGGACGCACTAAGAGCATTCACTCCATATGGGAGAAGATGAAGAAGCAGAAGTGTGGTTTTGAAGGTATATATGATTTGTTTGCCATCCGCATCATTATAGATTGTCCGGAGGAGAAAGAGAAAATGCAGTGCTGGCAGGCATATTCTATTGTAACAGATATGTATCAGCCCAATCCCAAACGATTGCGCGATTGGCTCTCTGTGCCTAAATCGAATGGTTACGAGAGCCTGCATATTACAGTACTTGGACCAGAGCAGAAATGGGTAGAGGTCCAGATTCGTACTGAGCGTATGGATGAAATCGCTGAACGCGGTGTGGCTGCCCATTGGCGATATAAGGGTGTGAAGGGCGAAACAGGACTGGATGAATGGTTGACGGGAATCCGCAATATGCTGGAACACTCTGACGGCCTCGACGCCATGGATCAGTTTAAGATGGATCTTTACGAAGACGAGGTCTTTGTGTTTACGCCTCGTGGCGATCTGTATAAATTTCCCGTCGGGGCTACTGTACTCGACTTCGCATATCATATCCACTCTAAAATAGGCAATCAGTGTACGGGTGGACGAATCAACGGTCGTGTCGTCTCGATACGCCAGATTCTGAAAAGTGGTGATCAGGTTGAAATTCTGACCTCTTCGAATCAGAAACCTCGTCAGGAGTGGTTAAGTATTGTGAAAACCTCGCGCGCTAAATCAAAGATTCGTCTGGCGCTAAAGGAAACTCAGCAGCGCGATGGCCTTTTTGCAAAAGAAATGCTTGAGCGAAAGTTCAAGAACCGCAAGATAGAGCAGGAAGACTCGGTGATGTTCCATGTCATCAAAAAACTTGGATTCAAGGAGGTCAGTGATTTTTATAAGCAGATTGCCGATGGCGTATTAGATGTAAATAGTGTTATAGATAAGTATATAGAGGTACGCGATGGTGAGAAAACCATTACGGGCGATAATGTGGCTCGTTCTGCATCGGAGTTCGAACTTGAGCAGTCGAAGTTCTCGCCAGTAAACACAGGCCTTTCCGACGATACGCTTGTGATTGACCGTAATTTAAAAGGGCTCGACTATCAGTTAGCCCGTTGCTGTCATCCAATCTATGGCGACCCTATTTTCGGTTTTGTCACGATCAATGGTGGTATCAAGATTCATCGTCAGGATTGTCCTAATGCACCAGAGCTCCGTCGGCGTTACGGCTATCGTGTAGTGAAAGCCAAATGGAGTGGTAAGGGGTCATCTCAGTACTCTATTACCTTGCGCGTGATTGGCAATGATGACATCGGTATTGTAAATAATCTGACAAGCATTATCTCGAAAGATGAACGACTTGTGTTACGAGCTATCAATATAGACTCGCACGACGGACTGTTCAGTGGTAATCTTGTGGTGATGCTCGAAGATACCTCCCGATTAGAAACCCTGATAAAGAAACTACGAACGGTAAAAGGGGTAAAACAGGTAGAACGATTGTAAAAAGAAAAATATGATGAGATATCTAAAAACCAATATATATGAAACGCCTAACAACAATCTTAGGAGTAATACTCCTATTGGCTCTGACGACAGGATGTCGCAGAAGTCAGGCTGATCGCTATGCGCGATATCTGGAGGATGTGTCAGACACTACCTTTGAGTACATCATGCCGAAAGCCGATTCATTGGATGCCAATGGAAATGCTATTGCCAAAGCAAAGAAGGGGGGAAGCTGGGCCGATGATGACGGTCTGGTTGCTATACCTGACATACCCAAAGAGCGTCCTGTGAATATGGCTGCCAGCGATTATGAAGCCATGAGGGAATATGCGGGAAAGGGAGAATAAAACATGTGTTATTCCCGATAGAGCCAGGATAGTAGGGCATTGACCCATCGGATGGAGAAACGGAACCACCGATAAGTACTTTGCTCTTTTCCGCCAAAGCGAAGAATGAATTCACGGAAAGGATTTTTCGAAAAAGGCAGTCCTACATCCATAAAACACATGTGTGCATAGCCCTTTTGATAAGCGTCCTTCATTACATCCCATACAATAATGATGTCAGGATGAAGGTGACGGTAGGTCTTTCTGCGGAATGCCGTATACCAAAGATATGCATTTCCCATACTATAAACACATGCTGCACACGCGATAACCTTATTATGATACTTGGTGACAAACAGTTGTCCGTGTTGCCCTTCCATCAATTTACGAAAGAATATGTTGTCGGGAATGTATCGTTTTGGTTTCAAAAAATTGTGTTCTCTCAGCAGCTTGGAAAAGGCCTTAAAATCTTCTTCTGTCGTTACGATCTCTGTTTTTACACCTTTGTTGTGCGAGGTGTCAATGCGTTTTTGCATTTTTGCAGAGATGCGTTCCTCGGGGGCATGGCTATGAAGTGAGTTGTGCACACTAGACCAGTTGACGGGAAAGAAA
>Ga0265298_10004764_pt1 | contig 17206 bp, 16 predicted proteins | sample AusTroGonzalo_MG_3_FD_193486 | JGI IMG/M metagenome (GOLD analysis project Ga0265298, IMG submission 193486) | Bovine rumen microbial communities from tropical cattle in Woodstock, Queensland, Australia - Gonzalo_01 | ecosystem: Host-associated > Mammals > Digestive system > Stomach > Rumen ... | reverse complement strand
AACATTGACTTTGAGTGGGACAAGGAGCAATCGACATTCAAGTCGCAAACGTCTTTGCCTCTGATTATTTGCGGTGCAAAACAGGTGTATAAGATGGTGCCTGGCCGTATCGTAATTGAAAAACGCGGCTCCCGTAACCGTCTGTATCTCTATTTTGAATTTGACAACCAGTTCTACTACTTCCAGTTTGACAACAATGCGGTGTCGGCTTACTCTTCCGATAAAGCGTTCAACGATGCGATTACGAGCGTGAAGCCGAAGAATCGCTTCCAGGAACCTGACCAAGCGAAAGGGCTTCCTTCTTTCACTTATAAGCTGGGTAACAGAAGTTTGAAGAACAAGTTCGTGAAGAAATATTTCACAGATATCGAGGAAGAACCCGAAGCAGAGGAATAATTATGGAACGAATTTGGATTGCAGGACCTTGCGCGGCGGAGAACCGGGAGCAGATTCTCACCACGGCGGCGCAGATCGTCAAGAGCTCACAAGAAGCAGGGATTGAGCTGAGCTTTTTCCGTGCGGGTGCGTGGAAAATGCGCAGCGCCCCTGGAGGTTTCATGGGTGCAGGCGAAGAGGCTCTTTCTTGGCTTCAGGAGGTGCAAAACATCCATCACATTCCTGTGTGTGTGGAGGTGATGAATGCCAATCAGGTGGAATTATGCGCTAGGCACGACATTCGTACTGTTTGGGTAGGAGCACGAACGGCTGTGAATCCCGTTGAAGTTCAGCGAATTGCAGATGCAGTGAAACATTCGGACTTCACTGTGATGGTCAAGAACCCGATTATTCCAGACCTGAAATTATGGATGGGAAATATCGACCGTTTCCTGCAAGCGGGTATTCAAAAAGTGATGGCGGTTCATCGTGGCTTTACGGATGCGCAAGAGAACGTCTATCGTAACGCTCCTGTTTGGCAACTTCCCATCGAGTTGAAAGTACAGATGCCTGAGCTGCCTATCCTATGCGATCCTTCCCACTTGAGCGGCAACGCACAGTGGGTGCCTGAATTGGCGCAAGTGGCTATGACATACGGATTTAACGGTCTGATGGTGGAATGCCATTGCTGTCCCGAGAATGCGCTATCAGATCAAAAGCAGCAAATCACGCCTAAAGAATGGGCTGCTATGATTGCCCATCTTGATCTCCGTTCTGGCACTACGGATATATCGTTGGTTAAACAGCGTTCTATCTTGGAAAGTATTGATAATCAACTTAGTGAGCTGTTGTATCAAAGAATGGTCACTGCGGATGAGATAGGAAGAATCAAGCGTCAGCAACACATTGCCGTTGTGCAACCGCAACAGTGGCAACAAGTGGTCAAACGTTATCAAAAGCATACAGATGATGTTGATTATCAAGAATTTATAGAAAAGTTTTTGGAATTGTTGCATCAAACATCAATAAAACGTCAAAAATAAGACAAAATGAGCGATAAACAAACAAGACGTAACGGTTTACTCATATTCTTATGGTTGTTAGTGGCCTTCCTCGGTGGTTTTTCCATTGCGCTGCGTTGGAACCCGCACCGCTTGAGCCGCGCAGGTAACGAACAACTCGAGAAAATGAGCGAAGTCATGCGATACATCGAAGATTTTTACGTGGATTCTGTCAATACGGACTCTATTTATGGCCTGGCTATCAATGCGATGCTGCAAGGTTTGGATCCACACTCCACATACTCCACCCCTGAGGACAATAAAACGATGATGGAGACTTTGGAAGGCTCGTTTGAAGGTATCGGCATCCAATTCAACATCATGAACGACACGTTAATGGTGGTTTCCGTGATTTCAGGTGGACCTTCGGAAAAAGCTGGACTGATGGCGGGTGACCGCATGATTGAAGTGAATGGAAAGTCTATTATCGGCATCAAGAATGAGCAAGCTTTCAAGCTGTTACGTGGTAAAAAAGGTTCTAAAGTGAAAGTGGGTATTCTGAGACCTGGCTTCAAAGACAAATACACCTACGAAATTACCCGCGGAGTTATCCCAACTTATACCGTGGATGTAGCTTATATGATTGATAACAAGACTGGATACATCAAACTGAATGAGTTTGGCAGTACCACCGCCAAAGAATTCAACAACGCGATACAAAAGCTGAAACGGCAGGGTATGACTGATTTGATTGTCGATTTGCGTAGCAACGGTGGTGGATTTTTGGATGCTGCAGTTAGTGTGTGCGATGAATTCCTGCCAAATAAGCAGAAAATTGTTTCGATAGAAGGTTCTAAAGTTCGTCCGCAAGTGATTTACGCTTCTCGAGGTGGCGATTTCGAAAATGGCAAAGTGGCCATTTTGATTGACGATTTCAGTGCATCTGCAAGCGAGATTGTGGCTGGTGCTATTCAGGATAATGACCGCGGCATCGTTGTAGGCCGCCGATCATTCGGTAAAGGATTGGTACAAAGACAGTTCGATCTTTCTGATAAGTCCTCCATCCGTTTGACTACTTCTCGTTACCACACGCCAAGCGGTCGTTGTATCCAGCGCGAATACGAAAACGGAACGGAAGCATATTACGAAGATCTTTACAAGCGGTTGCTCAATGGCGAGATGGAGAGTGCCGACAGCATCCATCTTGACTCTACTAAGGTATATCACACGCTGAAAGGTCGCACTGTTTATGGTGGCGGCGGCATCATGCCCGACTATTTCGTACCTATTGACCGCGCTGAAGATTTGAATGCTTACTACGACATCGCCAACTCTTCTGCGCTTATCCAGTTCGCATTCCATTACGCCAATGAGCATAAATCTTCTCTGAAAGGCAAGTATCCTGACAGCAAAGCTTACGTCAATGGCACGATTGTCACTGATCAGATGTTGCAACAACTGGTCAGCTATTATGAGAAAAACAATAAGAAGAAAGTTTCAAAGATGTCCGCGAACTCTTCTAAAGAGTTGAAAATCTGGTTGAAAGCGCTTATTGGTAGAAACTTGTATGGCGACGAAGCATTCTATCCAGTGATTAATAAGACAGATAAGGTGATTCTGAAAGCGTTGGAAGAGATGAAATAATTAATTCACAATGCACAATTGTGGGTTGGCTAGTCGGAAATACCTATTTTCACACGTCGTAGGTCCAGCATATTGACTGGATTGGTGCCTAAACCTTGGATGTTTTTGCGGGCGAAGCGCACCACTTTGTCATAATACATGATGACGAAAGGTGCATCTGCCACCAAGAGGGAATCCATCTTTACATAATATTCCGTACGCAGTGAGTCGTTTGTGCAACGTTGTGATTTTTCGTATAGTTGGTCGAATTTTGGGTTTACATAATGCGTGTAGTTGGAACCAGCTGGCTGTAGGTTTTTAGAATAGAAGAGCGACATCTGGTTCTCTGCATCAGGGTAGTCGCAAATCCATGAAGCGCGGAAAAATGGTAGTTGGTAACTCCGCATCATTTCGCGTTGTTGTGCCGCCTGTGCCACATCCAACTTCAAAGTAATGCCAATTTGCTCTAACTCATGTTGAAGATACTGACATAAATCCGCATATTGCGCTGATACGGTGAGTGTTATTTCAGGAAGTCCTTTGCCGTTAGGATACCCCGCTTCCGCCAATAGCTGCAAGGCTTTTTGCGGATTGTAGTCATAACCGCCCGTGCGCTCGGGCTGGTACGAAGGCATTCCGCGCGGCACAAAACCCGCCGTACCTGCATACCCCATATCGTTGCGCAAATACTTCATCATCTTGCTTCGGTCGAAACCGTAATTGATGGCCTGTCGTATCCGTCTGTCTTTCAATGGATTATTCTTATCTGTAGGTTTCAGATTAAAGCCTAAATATTCGGTGTTGAGGTAAGGACCTGTGATCAATTGGATTTTGTCGGCATATTCAGGATTCAGGTGACCGTCTTTGGTCAGCAGCGCATCTTTGTAACTCGGATCAATGCCAGACATGAAATCCAGCGAGCCCTTCATAAATTCCATGAACACAGACTGTTTATCCACGATAAAGGAGATGGCAACGGCGTCAATATAAGGCAGTTGCACGCCTGCAGAATCCTTCTCAAAGTAGTAAGGATTTTTTCGCATCACCAATTTTACCCCCTCTTCCCAAATTTGCATCTGAAACGGGCCAGTACCGACGGGATATTTACGATAATCTTTGCCGTAATGCTCCACCACTTCATGCGGCACTACCGAACAATACTTCATGGTCAGGATGCCGAGAAATGGTGGGAAGGGTTCTGTGAGTTCGATTTGTAATACAGTGTCATTCAGGGCTTTAAAAGCGGGGTTGCCATGTTCATCTCGTTTCACCTTTTGGAATATCCATGCGCCGGGCGAGGCCACTTCCGAACTGACAATGCGGCTTAAACTATAGACAAAATCTGCCGCCGTGACATAGCGTGGCTTTTCAAATGGGAAAAAGTCAGTCTGATGGAAGCGAACATCGTTCCGCAGGATGAAGGTGTATGTTTTGCCATCTTCCGAAATAGTCCAGCTTTTTGCAATGGCCGGAACCACTTGCAAATTTTCATCCATGTCAACCAATCCGTTATATAGCTGATTACAAGGCCATATCGTAGATTGTCCCGAAGCATACGCGGGGTCCAGCGACAGAATGCCCGCCGATTCGTTGTAATGGAAAATTTGTTTGTCAGGATGACTAAACTTGTTTTTGCAAGAGACAAGCAAAACAATGATAGTCAATAAAATAGCACATTTAGAACAATGCAATCTCATATTAAGACAGTGCTTGGTTGACTTTCTTGGAGGATTCGAGCAGAGAGTTGTACTCTTCTGGCGTGATGTCAATATAGAAGTAGTAAATCGGGTTCACGGGTTGGCCGTTTTTGATGACCTCATAGTGCAGGTGCGAGCCAGAGGACATACCCGTAGATCCCACATAACCAATCAATTGACCGCGTTTCACCTTTTGTCCAGGCTTCACGGCAGCTTTCGACATGTGAGCGTATAGTGTCTGGTAGGAATATCCATGGTTGAGTACCACGCAAATACCATAGCCAGAACCAGGCTTCTCGCGGGAGACGGTACCGTCGGCGGTAGCATAAATGGGCGTGCCCTTCGGGGCAGCGATGTCAATGCCCGTATGGTTGCGTAACGTCTTGAGTACTGGGTGATAACGCCGTCCAAAACCTGAAGTGATGGTGAACATGTTCTTTAGCGGTCGGATGGCAGGAATGGCCGCTAACATCTCTGCCTTTGAGCTCGCAATTTTCTCCAAAGTGTCTAAGGAACGAGCTTGCACCGCCAACCTAACGGTCAGTTGGTCAGCCTTTTTGTTGGCTGCTTTCAGTAAAGTATTGGCTTCGGAACGCGACAAGCTATCGAAACGCGTATCTTCAATCAATAGTGGGTAGCGCACATTGGCGGGTACTGGATCTGCTTCAAACACATTACGATAGATGTTGTCATCGCGGTCTTCGATGTCAGCCAGCACCTCCGACATGAGGTCAATGCGGGAGTTGAGGTATTCCACTTCATTCTTCAGTTCATTATTCTCCCTTTCCAAGATTTTCACTTTCGGAGAGTCGATAAAGTAGAAGCCGATCCAGACAAACACCAATGCAAAAGCCACACCGCTGGCAAATACCCAAGCGATGCGCTTGAAAAGGTGCTTGAAACTGAGCTTTACCTTCTCGTAAGTGAGGGTTTTGGGATTAAAGTGATAAAATACCTTATTCATTTTGCTTAATTACAGCCGATGCAGATTTGATCACCGACCTTGTAACTGTTGATATTTCCGCTGTTACGTTTGATGAGAATCTTTAACTGGATACCATATCTTTGCGCGATGTAGCGATAGGTGTCACCCTCTTGCAACGTATGGTAAGGCACTGAGGATTTCGTACTCTTCATTTCCAAGTAAATCACCTCATCTTCAATAGGTTCTGAACCATCATACACATCGTTGTATAGACGAAGGTTCTTTTCGGTCAGCTGCAAAGCGGCAGCCAGCTTTTGGTAGGTGTCGCCAGGACGTGCCAAGATGAATTTGGTTTTGTTGTTCTCGTAAACAGGTCGGCTCGTGTATGGATAATATGCTGATTTATAAGGAATAGCATACGGATCCAACACAAAAACATTTAAGCCGTTTACCTTTTCAGGTTGCTTGGTCACTTCTGGTGCCGAAGAGGTGGGTTGCGATTCTTGTCTGGATTTCGTTTCTTGCTTGGGTTTCGATTGTTCTGCAGGTTGTTCAGTGTTTTGTTTTTTCTCTTTTCCATTCTTTTCCACAATTACTTGAATACCATTTACTTCCATGGTATCGGATTTTGTGGCTTTTTTGGAAGTTTCCTGTTTTGTTTCTTGCTTTGGCTCAGGTTGGGGTTCAGGCGTTGTCACTGCTACAGGTTGTGGTTCAACTGTTTTTTCAGGTTCAGCCACTTGAGTGGGTTTCGGAGCGGCAGGTTGAGCAGCAACGGGTTGATTGGCATCAGTGACGCGCTCAGGCTGAGGTTTTTTCATAGCGCGCAATGCTACTGTATCACCCAATTTTTGAGCTACTTTGCGGTCGTAGTGCATCAGATAGTATTTCTCGATGATGGTAATCAGTGTGTCCGCATATTTCGGATTACCTGAAAAGCCAGCCTCTAGAAGTCCGTTAGCCCATGATTTATAATCTGTTATGGGGAAATAGAACAGCTTCACATAGCGGCTACGTGTAGATAAAAAGAGCGAGTGGTCGCGGTAGGACTCCTCATCAGTCGCATATTTCCGATAGCAGCTCTCCTGTTTTTTGTCGCTCGGACGGTAATAGGTCTCACCCTTCCACTCCTGGGTGTGGCACATGATGGCGAAGTGGTTGTGGCATTCGCGCACTAAATCATTTGTACCAGCTTGCGACGAATATATGGCCTGTGCCAACGTGATGCTCGCGGGCACCCCGTATAGTTCCATCTCACGCATCGCAAGATCCTTATATTCATCGATATAGTCATAAATTTTGTCCTCCATCGTGTATTGTGCAAAACCGACGGACATCAGGCAAAGGCCTGCCAATAAGCTGAATATTTTTTTCATCGTTCTAATATTATCGTCTTAATAAAATCTGATCACCAGGATGAATGATAGCATCTTCTTCCAACATGTTGTATTTTAGGATATAGCGAAGTTGAACGCCGTAACGTTGGGAGATATATCGGAGAGTTTCACCAGCTTGTACGGTGTGAATGCGAGCGGCATTTCCTCTCGCCTTCGCCTCTACGTAAACAATCTCATTCTCAACAGGTTCATCGTTCGGACCTGCATCATTGAATTTGCGTAAATTGTCAGACATCACCAAAATGTCCTGCGCGATTTTCTCGTAAGTGTCCCCTTTTTCAGCAATTACGAAATAGGTATTATTATTTTTGAACACCTTACGATAGGTGAATGGGCTGGCATCGGTGGGGTAATCGCTACCAATGGCGGTAAAGACGATTTTGTCTGAACTGCTAGTAGTTTGGGCGGGCGTTTGAGCAGGTTGCGTGGTTTGCGCTACAGGCTTAGTAGTTGTAACATTCGAGAAATCAGGGTGTTCCTTGTTTTTCCACATCGTGTCCAGACGCGCAATGTTGAACCGTTCGATAAGACTAATGAGGCGGTCAGCGTATTGAGGGTTGGTGGCATAGCCATCTTGCTTCAAAGTTCTAGCCCATGCTTTGTAGTCCATAATGTCCAGCTCAAAGAGATTGGAATAACGTTTGCGAGTGGTCAGGAAGAGTGAATGGTCCGTATATGAGTCTGATACAGAGGGATATTTGCGGAAGCATTCCTGCAGTTCGTCATCATCAATCAGGATAGTGTCGCCAGTCCATTCGGTGTGACATTTGATACCGAAATGGTTGTTTCCGTCCACAGCCAAGCGGCTTTTGCCGCAAGCACTCTCGAAAATTCCTTGTGCGATGGTGATGCTGGCCGGAATCTTGTATTCTTCCATCTTCTGCATCGCCACCTCGGCATACTGCGCAATATAATTACGGATATCCTGCTCATTATATTGGGCGAAAACCGTTCTTGTTGGCATCAACATAATCCCAACCAAACACAAAATCGTCAATGTTTTTTTTATCATAAAATTTATATTCAAACAATTATTCGTTTTATTATGCAGGGGCTAACGTCTCTGTATTTTGTTTATAGGGGCTTGCGCCCCTGCCTGTGGGATGTCAGCCCTACGGGCTTCTTAAGGAAGTGTTTATTTTAATACTTCCATGACCAATTTGGTGTAGAATTGTTTAACGTCCAAACCTTGGCTTTTCACTTGTGCGGGGATGATGCTCAATGCCGTTTGACCAGGTATCGTATTGACTTCCAAGAAGTAAGGGGTTTTGGCTTCTTCGTCTAGGATGAAGTCCACGCGCACGATGCCCTTACAGTCGAGTTGACGGAAAACAGTTTCAGCATACTGCTTCACAAGCGCTTGCATATCAGGTGCAATCTTCGCAGGAGTAATCAGACTGTGTCCGACGTCGGTATATTTGGCATCGTAATCGTAAAACTCATTGTGTGCCACGATTTCTGTGATAGCCAACATTTTAACATCACCGTATGCGGAAGTTACGCCACAAGCCAGCTCACGACCGTGCACCATTTTCTCCACCATCAGTTGGTTGTCATACTTTAATGCCTCTTCAATAGCAGCATCAAGTTCTTCGCGTCCGTGCACTTTTGTCACACCAACGCTAGAGCCTGAGTTACAGGATTTTACGAAGCATGGATAACCGCATACTTTCTCAATCTGTTCGTAATCAATAGGATCGCCAGCATAATAATGCAAAGACGGGGAAATCGGAATACCCAACTGAGCCACTGCCAAATTACAATAGAACTTATTGAAAGTCAGCGCAGAAGGAAAACTTTTGCACCCAGCGTAGGGCATATTAATCATCTCGAAGTAGCTTTGCAATTTGCCGTTCTCGCCAGGTGTACCGTGAATGGCGATGAAGGCCACGTCAAAAACAATCTTTTTACCGTCGATGGTCAGCGAAAAATCATTCTTGTCGATTTGAAAAATCCGACCGTCATCAGCTTTGTAATGCCAGTCACTTCCCTTAAAATGAATAAGATACGGTTCGAATAGCTCCTTGTCCAACTGATTGAAAATGTTGTCACCTGTTTTCAAAGAAACTTCATATTCACCGGAATCTCCGCCTGCTATTAATGCTACTTTATACATATTATTCATTAATTATATACAAATCGCAAATATAGGGTTATTATCAACCCTTTTTTTTTGAACGGAAATTGTTTTTTAACAACAAAATGTGTGTTATTCCGACATCTGTTGAATCGTATAAAAACGATAGTATTCCCCTTTTTTCTCCATTAATTCTTGGTGTGAACCTTGCTCCAGAATGCGGCCTTCTTTCAGGAAAATAATGCGGTCGGCGAAACGTATCGTGCTGAGTCTGTGTGCAATAATGATACCTGTATGTTGTCGGATATAGGGCATCAGAGCCTCTTGGAAAAGATGTTCGGATTCATTGTCAAGTGCGGAAGTAGCCTCATCGAGGATGAAAATCTGTGGGTTGCGCAGGATGGCACGCGCTATGCTGATACGCTGTCGCTGTCCGCCGGAAAGTCGCATACCACGATTGCCGATTCGCGTTTGATACCCTTCTTCCAGTTCCATGATGAAGTCATGTGCCTGGGCGATTTTTGCCGCTACCACCACCTGCTCTTCAGATACGCCTTCCATACCGAAGACAATGTTTTCATAAACCGTATCGTCAAATAAGATAACATCCTGACTGACAGTTCCGAAAAGACTTCTTAAATCGGAAATCGCATATTGGTTGTGAGGAATTCCATCCACCAAAATCTCTCCAAAACGAATATCGTAGAATCTGGGCAAAAGGTCAACAAGTGTAGATTTTCCACTGCCCGAGGGTCCTACAATGGCGATGGTCTCTCCTTTCTTCAATGTGAGATTGACGTGATGCAGCACTTCACAGTCTTCTGCTTTTTCCACAGGATGATAGGAGAAAGAGACGTCTTTTACTTCTAAAATATCCTGAAAATCAGAAATATGAGTTGGATTCAAGACCTCTTTAATCTGTTCGTCGGCATCAATGATTTCATAGATGCGGGCGGCTGCACTCGCACCTTTCCGTATTTGGTAGAATGTGGTAGTCAGCGATTTCGCAGGCGGCATCATACGGGCGAACACCACAAAATAGAGCATTAGCACCGATCCGCGCGCCATAAAACTTTCTGGGAAAGCCACCAAACCAATTAACAGGATGGCAAGCATGGTGATAATACACAGAAACTCTATCAACGGTGACCCTAACTCCTTGATTCTGTATATCTTCTTGTTTAGTCGATAAAACTTGAAATTCTCGTCTCGGAATTGCCCCGAAACATAATCTTGCGCATTATAACCCTTAATGACTCGCAACCCATCTACCGCCTCTTCAAAATAAGCTGTCATTCTGCCGATAAGTTGCTGACTTTTAAGGGAATAGTTGCGGATATTTTTGCCGATTACAGATAAAAGAATGCCTATAAGCGGGATGATGATGAGGGTGATCAAGCTGAGTTTCACGCTGATAGTGAATAGGGTAATCAGATAGACGATAAGGAGGAACGGATCACGACAGAGGGTCAACAGGGAGGAAACGATAGTCCACTCCACTTCGAGTACGTCTGCGCCCATGCGGCTTACCACGTCGCCCGCGCGCTGTTTTGCATAAAAAGAGAGCGGCAGTCGGATTAATTTGCGATAAAATTCGTCGCGAATGTTGAATAGAATGCCTGAACGAATGCTAGATAGCCAAAACATACCCGCATAACGGCACAAGTTCGACAGCAACGATAATAAAATCATGGTGCCCGCAATGAGGAACAGTGCTGCACCTTGACCGTAACGCTCAATCACAGTGCTCATTAGATAATAAAACGTGTCAATGATATAACGGGAGGAGAAGGAAAAGTCCGGCATGACCGTTACGGGCTCCACTTGTCGAAAAAGAACCTGTAGAAAAGGGACAAGCAAAGTGAGGGTAAATATGGAAAAAACGGCATAAAGCAATTGTACAAACAGAATCAATACTATTTGTAACTTATAGTTTTTCAGATACTTGAAAATGCGACCAAGATATTCCATACCGTCTTCAAATCGGGTGCAAAGGTACATTTTATTCGTCATTAGATGTTCAAAATATTGATGATTTTCCCGTTCACATTTTTTGTACTTTTGCAGCGCAAAAAATATATTATGGCAAACTATCCGGATTCCATTGACAGAATAACAAAAGCGCGGCTTAGGCTATCGACTTTTGGTTCTATTTTCAGCATTGCGCTGACCATGTTTTTCATTGGAGCGCTTTGCTTTTTCGCGTTTTTTTCGATGAAATATCTCCAGAATTTGTCGCAAAAAATCGAAATGGAAGTTCTTTTCTATACGGATATCAAAGAAGCTGATATCGATGCATTGGAAAAACAGATCAAACTGAAACCTTACATAGAGAACTCACGGGTTTCGTCGCGTGAGGAAAACACCCGAACCGCGCAGAAAATCATCGGCAGCAACTTCACAGAAGTTATCAGCAATCCGATTAATGCCTCCATCATCATCAATGTGAAACCTGAATACGCAAATACCGACTCTCTCAACAAAATCTCCAAAGAACTGAAACGTAATCCTATTGTGCAAGATGTTGATTATCCGGACTTTATTGTTAAATCCATCAGCAATAACTTTAAGAAAATTCAGTGGGTGATATTCTGTATTTGCGCTATTTTCATGTTTATTTCCATGCTGTTGGTAGCCAACTGCATCCGTCTGAATATTTTTGCTAAACGCTTCAATATCAAGAGTATGCTGTTGGTAGGCGCGACCCCGAAGTTCGTGCGTAGGCCTTTTGTCACCAAAGGTTTGTTGCAAGGTATTTGGGGCGGTCTTATCGCCATCATTCTGTTGGCATTGTTGCTCGTCTTTGGCAATAATGCGGCACCCGATTTCATCGATTTCTCAGCCATGCTTTATATTGTCATCATTTTAGGTGGTATTTTGCTTTTCAGCATGTTGTTCACGATGCTGATTTCCGCCATATCGGTCAACAGATACATCCGCATTGATGACGAAAGATTGTATATGTAAATAATTAATAATCAACAATATGAGTTTATCTGAAAATACTGAAAACAGAAAAGGCAATCGTCCGCCTTTGTTTCGCAAAATGAACTACATCCTGATGGGTGTTGGCATCTTGCTTTTGCTCATCGGTTACATCTGCCTGAGTGGTGGTAAAGTGCCTGATGATGTTTTTGACGGCGAGATTTTCAACACGCGCCGTATCGTGGTGGCCCCGATCTTGATTTGTCTGGGTCTGTTGACCGAAATCGTAGCCATCATGTGGCATCCGAAAGCAAACAAGACGGATAACGAATAACATACTTACAATGAGCTGGTTAGAAGCCTTAATCTTGGGCATTGTACAAGGTCTTACAGAGTTCCTGCCGGTCAGTAGCAGCGGACACCTTACCATATTGTCCAACCTTTTCGGTTTAGAGGGCGAATCCAATTTGACGATGATTGTCATCCTGCATGTGGCAACGGTTCTGAGCACGTTATGCATCCTTTGGAAAGAGGTTGTATGGATTTTCAAAGACATCTTCACTAAACAATCTTGGAAACGTTATTCCGGACTGAACGACGGTACTCGTTACGCCATCAATATCCTGATTTCTATGATTCCTGTGGGTATTGTGGGATTCTGTTTCAAGGATACGGTGGAAGAGATTTTCGGTTCAGGCTTGCTGATTGTCGGTATCATGCTGTTGGTGACGGCGGCATTACTGGCATTCTCCTACTTTGCCAAACCACGCCAACGCGAGGAAATTTCGCCGCTGCACGCCTTCGTCATTGGTATCGCTCAAGCGATTGCTGTTATGCCTGGTCTTTCCCGTTCTGGCTCTACCATCGCCACGGGTCTTCTTTTGGGTAACAAGAAAGAAAAGATAGCGCAATTTTCATTCCTGATGGTGATTCCTCCCGTGTTGGGTGAGGCACTTCTGGATGTCAAAGACATTGCCGAGCAAGGCTTCAGCACCGCTATGAACGGCATCTCCGCCGGTTCCATGATCGTGGGCTTCCTGGCCGCCTTCATCACCGGATGTCTGGCTTGCAAATGGATGATTAACATCGTGAAGAAAGGCAAGCTGATTTGGTTCGCCGTTTACTGCTTGATTGTCGGCATTTTCGCTATTGTATATAGTCAGTTATGCTAAAGAAGATGATCCACGATGTCACCTTCGAATTGCCGGAGCTGAACATCAATGCGGAGGGTGATTTACTGCTTTTTGATAAACCTTACAAGTGTACCTCTTTCGATGTGGTGGGCAAGGTGCGTAAGCAAGTGCAACGCGCTGTCGGCCATCGTGTTAAAGTAGGTCATGCGGGTACGTTGGATCCTTTGGCCACTGGATTACTACTCATTTGCGTGGGCAAGATGACCAAGCAAGTGGATACGTTGCAAGCACAGGAAAAGACTTATACGGGCACGTTCATGATGGGTGCCACCACCCCGAGTTTCGATTTAGAGAAGCCAGTGGATGCCACATATCCTTACGAACATATTACTCGTGAGATGGCAGAGGAAGCAGCTAAGCAGTTTACGGGTGATATTCAGCAAGTTCCGCCGATGTTCTCCGCCGTAAAGCACCAAGGCGAACGATCTTACGAGATTGCGCGTAGGGGTGAAGATGCACCATTGGCTGCCAAAAATATCACTATCTACGAGTTCGATATCACCCGCTTTGAATTACCGGAAATAGACTTCCGAATTCGCTGTTCCAAAGGCACTTACATTCGCGCCATCGCCCGCGACTTCGGCGCAGCCCTCAACAGCGGCGCCCACCTCACCACCTTACGTCGTACGCGTATCGGCAGTTTGTGCGTGGAGGATGCCATTCAGCCGGAAATCCGTGAAAGGTCGGAGTAGAGACGCCATATTATGGCATCCCTACACAATAACCCCATATATACAAGTAGAGAAGGAACGCAGTGTGGAGATTCAAAAAAGGCGACCTCTTTAGAAGTCGCCTTATAGTATATCTTACATTGTAAGTTCTATTCCGCCAGCAGCAAAACCTTGTCTTTGCTCACTTCGACCACGCCGCCGCGGATGTTAAAAAATTGCTCTTCTTTTTGATCGTTCACCACTTTCACGCGGCCTTCCTTTAATGCGGAGACCAGCGGAGCATGGGACTTCAGAATCTCGAACAATCCGTCGATGCCGGGAAGCTGTACAAGAGTAACCTCTCCTGAGAACAAGGTATCGCTAGGGGTGATAATCTCTAGTTTCATAGTCCGTTATTTTGCGGCTTCTAACTCTTTCTTACCCTTTTCGATGGCTTCATCGATAGTACCTACATAGCTGAAGGCATTTTCAGGCAGATAGTCAAGTTCGCCATCCAAAATCATGTTGAAGCCCTTGATAGTATCCTCAATGTTGACGAATTTGCCGGACATACCCGTAAACTGTTCCGCCACAAAGAAGGGTTGCGACATGAAGCGTTGCACACGACGTGCGCGGTGCACAGTCTTGCGGTCCTCTTCGGAAAGCTCTTCCATACCGAGAATAGCGATGATGTCCTGCAATTCCATGTAGCGTTGCAGACACTCTTTGACGCGCTGTGCGGTATTGTAGTGTTCCTCACCCACGATGTCGGGCGAAAGGATACGGGAGGTGGAGTCGAGCGGATCGACAGCGGGATAGATACCCAGCTCGGAAATCTTACGGCTCAACACGGTGGTAGCGTCCAAGTGGGAGAATGTCGTGGCAGGTGCCGGGTCGGTCAAGTCGTCGGCAGGCACGTAAATAGCTTGCACAGAGGTGATGGAACCGCGCTTGGTGGAGGTAATACGCTCCTGCATGGTGCCCATCTCGGTGGCCAGCGTCGGTTGGTAACCCACAGCAGACGGCATACGTCCGAGCAGTGCGGAAACCTCAGAACCAGCCTGTGTAAAACGGAAGATGTTATCGACGAAGAAAAGGATGTCGCGACCGCCAGAGACCTCATCACCGTCACGGTAGCCTTCAGCCACGGTAAGACCGGACAAGGCCACGCGGGCACGTGCTCCAGGGGGTTCGTTCATCTGTCCGAAGACCAAGGTGGCTTGTGATTTGGCGAGTTCGGCCATGTCAACCTTCGAGAGGTCCCAACCGCCTTCCTCCATGCTCTTCATGAAGTCTTCGCCGTAGCGGATGACGCCGGATTCGAGCATCTCGCGCAACAGGTCGTTGCCCTCACGGGTACGCTCACCCACGCCGGTAAACACGGTCGTACCGCCGTAGTTTTTGGCGATATTGTGAATCATCTCCATGATGAGGACGGTTTTACCCACACCTGCGCCGCCGAACAGACCGATTTTACCGCCTTTAGCGTAAGGCTCGATAAGGTCGATGACCTTGATACCAGTGTACAAGACCTCCTGAGTGGTGGAAAGGTTGTCGAATGTAGGGGGTTGACGGTGGATGTCGCTGCGCTTTTTGGATTCGATAGCGCCGATACCGTCAATACTCTCGCCGATGACATTCATCAAACGGCCATTTATATTTTCGGTGGGCATGGTAATCATGCGGCCGGTGGCCACCACTTCCATACCGCGTTGCAGACCGTCGGTGGAATCCATAGAGATGCAACGCATGGTGTTTTCACCAATATCTTGCTCACATTCCAAAATTAATGTGTCGCCATTGTCTCTGCGAACCTCCAAAGCATCGTAAATATTAGGCAGCGTATAGCCTTCTTCGAAGTGCACATCTACCACTGCACCAATGATTTGGGAAATTTTTCCTTTTAGCTGTTCTGACATATATCAATATATTATTGTCTAAATAATTTGAGCCGCCAAAGATAAAAAAAATACAAAATGAAAGCGACAGAAAAAAATTTTTTGATAATGTTGGCGGAATCAAAAAAAAGTGTATTTTTGCCGCCGATTTCCCAAGCGGAAGTAGCTCAGTTGGTAGAGCACAACCTTGCCAAGGTTGGGGTCGCGAGTTCGAGTCTCGTTTTCCGCTCAAATGCAGTAGAGACGTCACAATGTGGCGTCTCTACGTGTTTTTATAATTCTGTATTTTATAAGTTTAGCATAGGCCCGATGGCTCACCTTTTACCCGATTCTCTCGAAGTCCGATGTGGGATGTTTGCAAAGAGGGCAGATGAAGTCGTCGGGTAGCTTCTCGCCTTCGTATTCGTAACCGCAGATGGTGCAGCGCCAGATAGCCTTGCCTTCGGCGGTCTTGCCGACAGGCTCAGGTTTTGGTTTGATGTGCTCTTGGTAGTAATTGTAAGTGGCTGAAGGCACGTCAGCGAGCGTCTCCATCTCGGTGATGACACCGATGAAAAGGATATGCGATCCTAAATCGATGGCCTGCTCTACGTTGGCTGAAAAGAAGGTATTGGTGCCGCGCGTGATGACCAGCGTTCCGTTGCTGATACGGCGGCAATCGGTGAAATCAGCAAATTTATCGACCGTATTTCCGCTTTGGAAGCCGAAGTGCTTGAACAGTTCGAAGTCGGCTGCCTCGCTGAGAACGGAGACTGTGATGCGACCCGAACGCTGGATAAGTTCGGTGGTCAAATTCTCTTTGCTCAAGGCTACTGAGATACGGTTGGGATGCGTCGCCACCTGTCCAACGGTGTTACTGATACAGCCATTGTCGCGACCATTGTCGCAGGTCGTGATGACATACAAACCGTATTGGATATTTAAAAGTGGATTGCTCATAAGCTTAATATTTTAATGAATAACGAAGGGATATTTTGATTCTCAGCATCAACGATTGTTTTCCCTAGAACAATTCTCCTTGCCCCGATACGTACCGAGATTTTCCTAAATGTGAAAATGCCAGGTCGGTGGCTTCGCGACCGCGCGGAGTGCGCATAAGGTAGCCTTCCTGAATCAGGAACGGTTCATAGACCTCTTCGATGGTGCCGGAATCCTCGCCCACAGCCGTGGCGATGGTGCTCAATCCTACCGGGCCACCCTTGAATTTCTCGATGATAGTACTCAAAATACGGTTGTCCATCTCGTCCAAACCGTGCCGATCGACATTCAACGCGGTTAAGGCGATTTGCGTGATGGGCAACGTGATGGTGCCGTCGCCCTTGATTTGTGCGAAGTCACGCACGCGACGCAACAGCAGGTTGGCAATACGCGGCGTTCCACGACTGCGGCTCGCAATTTCGTAGGCGGCATCCTCGTCAATGGGGATGTCCAGAATGGATGCAGAA